>Ga0164308_10000461_pt1 | contig 22504 bp, 15 predicted proteins | sample Whisoiple_246_MG_FD_109983 | JGI IMG/M metagenome (GOLD analysis project Ga0164308, IMG submission 109983) | Soil microbial communities amended with fresh organic matter from upstate New York, USA - Whitman soil sample_246_MG | ecosystem: Environmental > Terrestrial > Soil > Unclassified >...
CGCGGCATCCGCCCGGAAAGACAGGACCTCGGCGCCCAGCGCAGCGACCTCCGCTCGCGTGCGTTCGGCTGCTTCTTCGTTGCGCGCGTACGTAAAGGCGACCTTGGCGCCGTGACGCGCGAGGGCGAGCACGATCGCCCGTCCCAGACCGCGTGAGCCACCCGTGACGAGCGCGCGTTGACCGACCAACAGCTTCACGCGGGTGCCTCCGAGCGACCCCAGATCTTCGTCTCGCCGGTCGGCCCCGTGTAGCGCTGGTCCTTGTCGCGGTAGAGCAAGTTGTAGGCACAGCCGGGCATCAGTCGACCGTCGGGCAATGCGTAGTGCGTGCAGCACTTCTTGATCCGATCGACCTCGAACGTGTTTACGTCCATGAAAGCGTGAATGAAGATGGTCTTCACCAGGCTCTCACCGATGTGCAGCCGCTCTTCCAGCTCGAGGGCGCGGTCTTCCGGGTACATCAGATGAATCGAGCGTTTGAGCGCGGATAGGATTTTAGCGGCGTCCGGCACCTGCCCGGCGCTGGTCCACATCTCGTCGATCGTCGAGCGAATGGCGCCCTCGAACTCGGCGCCCGGGCGAATCGTGCCGCGGTTCGAAATCACTTCCAAGTACTTGGACAGCTCCAGGAAGCGGGGAAAGGGCACGAAACCGTCGTCTGTCTTCAGCAAGTACGTGAGCCCGAAGCAACTGGGGTGCGAGCACGGCAGCGGCAAGAAATCGCTCGCGGTCAACAAGCCTCCCGTCTGCGCTTCGGCGGCGTGGACGATGTCCGGAATCGTCACTACGTCGAGCGGATCGTGGGGGCCGAAGTGTTCGCCGCCGTAGCCCGTGTAGGCAGCCGGCTGAAATGTCAGTGAAAGAATGAAATCACGCTCGTAGAGCAGTTTGATGCAGTCACCCACGTGCTGGTCGTTGACGCCCTTGGCCACCGTCGAAACGATGGTCGTGCGCACTCCCGCGCGCTCCAAGTTGTTCAGCGCCTTCTCTTTGGCGGCGCGCTGGTCACCGCCGCCGCGCAGCACCCGCAGCGCGGGGTTGCTGAGCGCGTCGAGTTGCAAGCTGATGTACACGTTGCGCTTCGCGAGCTCCTCGCAAAACGCGTAGTCGGTGGCGACTCGCAGCCCGTTGGTGGAAACGGAGACGCGGGAGATCTCCTTCTTGGCGCGGGCCATATCCAAGAATTCCATGAATTGCGGATGCAGCGTGGGCTCGCCCCCGGACAGATTGATCGTCTCGAGCGTGCCCTCCTTTTCTACCAATCCATCGAGGATTTTGCCGAATTCCTCGCGCGTCATGTTGTAGTTGTGCCGATTCTGCACGATGCAAATGGGGCACTCGAGGTTACAGTGGTTCGTGATCTCGATGATCGGCAGACACGAGTGCTGCTCGTGATCCGGGCACAGTCCACAGTCGTCCGGACAGCCCTTTTCCACGTGCGTCGAGTGTTGGAGGGGGATCGAGCCTTCCTTGATGTACGTCAGCGATCGCAAGAACCAATCCGCGTCGCCTGAGATCAGCGCCTCGCTCTGGCCGTGTACCGGACACTGCTTGCGCAAGTAGACCTTGCCGTCGCGCAGCAGGCGCACGCCGTCTACCGGCTTTCGGCACTGGGGGCACAGCCCACGCGAAAACGAGTGAAACACCTCGCGCGAGCCGACGTCGGCGGTGCGCGTGAACTTGGGATCGAGCAGCGGAAGCTTCAACATGGGGCTTACCTGACGAGTGGCAGCGAACGAGGCCCGGCCGCTGACGGCCGCGCGAGGCTAATCAGCTGTTGGGCGTCGGGGTTGGCAAAACGTGCGTCTTTTTCGCGGTAAAGCACGTTGTAGGCGCAGGTCGGGATGTTCGAGCCGTCCGCCTCGGGCACGCCGACACTACACTTCATGATGCGCGAAACGTCGAAGCTCTCTTCATCCATGTGTGAATGGATGTAGATGGCCTTGGTCGCCCGCTCAGCGACCTTCTGACGCGCTTCGATCGATAGGCTGCCGTCGGCGGGAAACATCGCCTTCACCAGCCGCTTGAGCGTGCGCAGCACCGCCTCTGATTCTGGCAGGCTCTCGGGAGCCGCCCACAGCTCGTCAATCGCATCCAGGAGCATTTGCTCCACGCGCGCGCGTGGCTGAATGTAGATCGAGTCGGACAACAGCTCGAATAGCTTTTGGCGACCGAGGAAGCGCGTGAATGGCACGTAGCCGCCGTCGTCCAGCATGAGCAAGTAGCAGATCGAGTAACAGTGCGGGTGAGCCAAGGGAGATGGTACGAAATCGGTCCACGCGAGCTTGCCGTGGGTTGCCTCGCTCAATAGCCGGTGTAAATCGGGCGTGGTGATGCGCGCGCTGCGGGTGAAGCCTGTCCCACCCTGGCCCGTAAACGTCAGCGTGTGCAGTTCGAGCGAGCAGATGTTCGGCTTCTTCAACATCAGCTCGAACAGCGGGCCCACGTCCTTGTCGTTCATGCCCGCCGCCACCGCCGGCAAAATCGTGGTGGTGACATCGTGCTGTTCCAGTAAATCGAGCACTCTCAGCTTGGATTTGACGGTTTTTGCGCCGAGCAGCTGCACGTCGATGTCCTCGTCGAACGTATCGAGCGAGAGCACGATGCGCGCATCGACCGCTGCTAGCTCCTTCACGTACTCTTCTTTGAGTAGCTTGAGGCCGTTGGTCGAGACGGTGAGCCGACGGATGCCGGCCGCACGCGCCATGCTTAGAAACTTCGGCAGCAGCGGATGCAGCGTCGGCTCGCCGCCGGTGAAGTTGATGATGTCTAGCTCTTCGTGCTGCGCGGTCAGGTGATCGAGCGTCTTTTGAAACGCCTCTTCGGACAGCATGTGCGCATTGTCGTTCTTGTTCACCGTGTAGCAGATCGGGCAATCCAGATTGCACGCCGAAGTGATGGGCACGACCGGCATGTAAACCTTCTGCTGGTGCGATTTGCATGGCCCGCAGTCGAACGGGCAACCCTTCTCGACGGGGCGCGCGTCCTTGGGTGGAGTGTTCGGCGCAATGAAGGAGAGGGCGTCGAGGTACCACTCGACCGACGAGGCCACGAGGCAGGTATGGTGACCGTGATCAGGACAAAATTTATCGAACCACACCGCGTCATCGCGGAAATGAATCTTCACGTCGAGCGAGCGCTTGCAGGTGCTGCACAGCCCCTTGGTCATCGAGTAGTAGACGTGAGCGCTTGGCGTTCGCGTCGCGCACGGCGCGCAATCGAGCATGATGGCCTCTCCTCCGGTGCGGACGTTTGTATCGTCTTCGCGGCGGCGCGAATACCCCTGGCCGTGTCGGAGCCGACGAATTTCGAAAACAACGGATGTTTTCGATGGTCAGGGAGACGGCGGGCAGACCGCGACAAAACCCGCAGTAGACCCGAGCGCGCGCTAGCGGCTTCCTCGCGCTCACGTGCTGATTTTTGGTTGGGACAGCGGGCGCGGACGGTGAAGCGCGGCGCGTAGCTCTGGTGAGTGGCTTTCCTCGCAAATATTGCTCGTGCGCATCCGCGCGCCCAGCGAGCACGGCTGTATCGAGTAACCGCGTTACAGCATCGCCAGCCACTGCTGAGCAACGGTCTCCACCCATTCGGTAAACGTTGCCGCGCCGTTCATACGGTAAAGCGTGTAGGGAGGGCAACCTGGCAGCGGGACGAGGTGTTCGAATGAGTGGTCGGGCGCAAATAGCAAGACCTCACCTGTCTCGCGGTGACAAAGCGTGTCGTTTCCATTCGCCTCGCGTGAGATCGAATAATAGTCGGCGAGCCGAATGGGGATCCCTCCCGCGACCTCCTCGAAGGCCCATGAATAGTCAACGATGAACGAGGCGTCGCGCCGAGCTTCGTGCAAGGTCAATGACTGGTTGGAGTTCATCAACCAACTCCCGTCAGGCTCTCCGCTCCGTTCGGTGACGCCGCCAAACTCGGCAAGCAGCGTGCGGTGGATCGGCAGAAGCGGAACGTCTGGCGTAGGGTTGCGCGGCGGCGACAACCAGGACGAGATACCGGTTTTCCCCTGCCAAGAAAACAGCACGTACTCGTCGTCATCGATCTCGACCTGCGACGTGTGAGCCTTCGCCAAGAGCCGGGACAGGCGTGGAAATACCGCTGCTAAGCGCTCGGATGGCAACCATTTGCCAGGAGGCGTGAGTGCCCCGATCCGTAGGCGCTTGCTCGCAGGCAAGAACCAGGCAAGTTCCGTAGCGAAACGCTCCCAGTGTGGATTGCTCGGCATGCTCCCAGCTCGTATTTGAGTAGGGCGCGGAATGCAACGTAAGCGGTCGATCTGTGCCGATAGTGGAGCGGCGAAGGTTTTTTACCCCCGCGCGGTGACCCCTCGTCTCCGCGCGGAAGTCACCCTGCCATCGGAATCGGTCTCAGTGGAGGTCGATGCAGGCGAGCCGAGCGCCGGCGGGTTGTGAATTCGGGTCGTGAATCACGATCGAGCGTGCGTCAGCGCTGGCAACATGATCGGCTACGACTCGGGCGTTTGCCGACCCCTGCGCATTTGCCGGAAGTGGCAGCCACAGCTCGTTCGATTCTGCGGCTGGAGCGCTCTTGTCGATCATGTAGTGGCTGCCTCCACTCTGCACCGCGCAGGGCAGGTTGTGGACGTGCGCCGGGTACGTGACGCCCGGCGTCAGGCCGGTGGCCGCCAGCTGCACGCGCGTCGTGCCGTCGAGGCCGCGCACCAGTTGCCCCGTTGCACTCAGCTCGAGATAGTCCGGGGTGGCAGCGGGCAGACGTACGCTCGTGCCTTGCACAGTGACATCTGGGTAGTCGTCTACGGTGAGATCTGCACACGCAACCTTGGGTGTCCCTCCGCTCGACTCCCGGTGAATGACCACCGATTGTGCGTCCAGCCTTGCGCGATGTGCAAAGCTCGTGGGTCCGTTTGCACTGCCATCGCTAGTGTCGCCCAGAGTCGGCCAGAGCTCGTTGCTCTCCAAAGTCGCCGCGTTGCTGGGGTCGAGCTTGTAATGCCCGCCGGCGCTGGTGACGCCGCAGGGGAGCGCATGCACGTGGCAATCGAAGTGGGCGGCGGGGTCGAGTCCAGTCACCGCCAGGGTGACCTTCGTACCGGTGTTCGAGCGCAAGAGCTCGACCGTGCCGGTAATGGTCTGATCGATCGCCTCTGCGGCTGCGAAGGGCGCGAAGGTTCCACGTGCGCTGAGTTCGCCGTCACTACCGACGCTCAGATCGGCGCACATCATCTTGGCGTTGGCCGCGGCTGGGTCATGCACCACGACGGACAATGCGTCGCCGCGTGCGACATGGTTGGGCACGAGCTTCTCAGCAGCGCTGATGCCATCGGCATTGGTCAGGACCGATAGCCAGATCTCGTTGCTTTCACTGGCCGCGGCGGCCGGATCGAGCATGTAGTGCGCGCCCGCTAGTACTGAGCACGGCTGATTGTGCACGTGACTCGGGTACAGCGTGCTGGCTTGCAGCCCGAGGACCTGAATCGAAACCAACGTGCTTCCGTCGAGCGTGCGGTAGAGCAGCGCCTCGCCGCTCAGGGTTTGTCCGGAGTAGCTCGGCAAAGGAGCGAAACTGCCTCGCAAAATCGAGTGAAGCACAGCTGGTGCATGGCCTCCGCCCTCCCCGCCGGCTCCGCTCGCTCCCGCCTCGGCGCCTGCTCCGCTCGACCCAGCTTCGCCAACGGCGGCTCCGCCTTTGCCAGCCGATGCCCCGGCCGAACCCGCGCTCACCTCACCGGCGGCGCCCGCATTGTCGGCACCGGCCCCTGATGCGCCGCCACCTGCCGACGGCGACTGATCATCGTCGGTGCAATGCACGAGCCCCGTGGCCACCGCCAAGATCAGAACAGCCAAACGCCGCGAATCGATAGATTGAGACATGCCATGCCCTTCCGTAAAGCTGAAGCCGTGCCAGAGCTGCGCGCGGAGTTTACACGTAAACGCCCACAGCGTTGCCCGACTGAGGGCTGACGGGCTGATCGGCCGACTGCGCGTTCGATGCAACAGTGAGGCGCTGTGCAGCAACGCGAAGGTTTCCTCAGGCCTGCAGTGGCACGTTGGCTCCGTGCGCGCCGCTACGCAGACGAAATGACTATCGCGATCTACCGCGGATCCAGTGAGCGCTGGCTGCGGACTGCCGCGGTGAAAAGCTTCCGAGCTCGAGAGCGAACGCATACAGGCGACAAGTGAATCGCTCGGATGTCGAGTTGGAAATGTGAACATGAAATTTTGACTATGCGCTGTTTGGCCAATCCTCAGGCCACGAGAGCGATTTGGAGCAGCGGACGATCACTGGTATTTGGTGGCCTGGTACCGAGTTTTGCGACTCGGCATTGCAAGCGGGAATCCCGTGCTGAGTTCAATCATTGCCACGCCGTCCAAATCTGTACTGCTGCTTACGGGTTCGATGAGCGTCGCGGCGCTTTTCGTGACCACGGTAGCTGTCGCGCTGCCAACCGCTTCGGTCTCGAAGCCGCTTTCACAGACACTCACGGGTGACGCCCGAGCGGCTTACGAAAGCGCCAAGCTACTTTTCGAAGACGGCGATCACGCGGGTGCATTGACCAAGTTCAAGCGTGCTTTCGAATTGTCGAGCGATCCACGCTTACTTTGGAACATGGCGGTGTGTGAGAAGGAATTGCGGCACTACGCGCGCTCGGCGGCGCTCGTGAACCGCTACTTGGAGGACGGCAGCAAAGTCATCTCCGCGGAGCAACGGCGCAGCGCGACTGAAACGCAGACGGCCTTGCGGGCATTCTACTCCACTGTCCAGCTCGACGGAGCTGCGGATGGCGCCACCGTATTGGTCGACGGTGAACCCGTTGGCAAGATCCCGCTCAGCGAACCACTGTTGTTGGATCTAGGTATTCACCAATTGCGAGTAGAACTGTCCGATTACATTCCCTTCGAGAAGAGCATCGACGTGCCCGGTGGCGAGCGATTGCAAGTCCCGATTGTCCTGACCCACGCTCCCGTCGGCCAGAACGAAAGCTTGCCGCGCCTGAGCGTGACGAGCAGCGGTGAGCGCGACATCATCGCCATTGACGGCAAAGTCATGGGATCGCGGCATTGGGAGGGGGTGGTGGCCGTGGGTGAGCATTCCGTACGCGTCACGGCTCCCCACAAGAAGACCTATCAAAGCCAGTTGCAGCTGGTGTCCGGCAGTTCGCGCACCCTGCAAATCAATTTAGAAGACGAAGCACGTGGCTCGACGGTTTGGTATTGGGTCGCCGGCGGGGCAACCGTCGTGGCCGGCGCGGTCGTCGGCGGCTACTTCCTGTTCAGGTCAAAAGACGAGCCGGGTGCGCACCCGACCGGCGCATTGACGACCATTTTTCTACCCGGTTCGAGTCCAGCAGCAGCAACCGGAGCCGGCTCCCGATGAACATCGCGGGTAGCTCCAGGTTGCGTCACCGCGCGCTGCTGGGCTTGGGGTTGAGCACGTTCGGCGTGCTCGGTTCGTGTGGCAAAGCCGAACCCTCGCGGGGCGGCTTGATGCTGGTCATCACTAGCGAAGGCTCGCTGCCCATTGGTCGTCTGGATGTGTCCGTGAGCTCCAACGCGAACCTGCTATTGAGCCACAGCTATAGGGTACCCGAAGAGGCGCAGCTGCCGACGACGATCGCGCTGGTCTCCAATGGTGAGCCAACCGCGCAAGCAACGATCAGCATCACGGGTTGGCAAGTGGCGGCGGGGCAGCCGGATATCCCGTTGGATCGCCGTGACGCCATCGTGACTCAAATTCCCGTGGATCGGGTAGCAGAGCTCAAGGTGGTGCTGACTGCGCGCTGCACCAAATGGGTAGATGGCAGCGGCAACCCGACGTGCCAGCCCCCGGGCTACACCTGCGACAACGCAACGGGTGACTGCGTCGCGCCCGACGTTGACGCGACTGATCTGGAGACCTACGTGCCAGGCGACGCGTCGGGTGGCGGGGGCGGTTTGGGCGCGGGTGGCAGCAGCGGTGCGACGAGTGGCTCTAGTGGCAGCGCGACGCTAAGTAGCGGAGCGAACAACGGCGGAGCCAGTGGCGAAGCCGGAAGCGCCTCGGAGGAGGGCGGGACAAGCGGCGAGGCCGGCAGCCCCCCAATTGGCGGAGGGGGAGGCAACTCCGACGGCGGTGCACTCTCTGGCGGCGCGGGGCATGGCGCGGCTGGCGGAGCCAGCGCGACGGGCGGAGCCAGCGCAACGTCTGCGTGCTCCATCGACGCAACGACGTTTGGCGAAGGCGAAAAGAACTCGACGAATGCTTGCCTCGTCTGCGAACCTACCAAGAGCGCTTCCGCATGGACGAAAGCGAGTGACGGCACTGGCTGTGATTCCGGCAAAGTGTGCAGGGCTGGCGCGTGCGAGCCGGGTTGCTTCATCAGCGGCGCGTTCTATGACTCAGGGAAGGGCCAAGCTGGCAATCTGATTTGCGAGAGCTGCGTTCCGACCAAGAGCACCGCGGCTTGGACCTCGGCGGCCGATGGGACTAGTTGTGAATCAGCTCAAGTGTGCAACACGGGGGTGTGCAAACCTGGTTGTTTCATCGAAGGCGCATACTTGGTCTCAGGCCAGGGGCAACCCGGCAACACCACCTGCGCGACCTGCAAGCCGACCACGAGCACGTCCGCGTGGACAGCAACGTCTGAGGGCACGGTTTGCGGCGCGAATCAGTTTTGCCACAACAGCTCCTGCCTCACAGGCTGCTTCATCAGCGGAACCTTCTACGAAGCGGGTGCCGCCAACGGCTGCCAGACCTGCCAGCCTTCGAAGAGCACGAGTGCCTGGTCCAACGCAGATGGCATGGCCTGCACCGGCGGAACCTGCTGCTCGAATACATGTGTCAACCAGCAGACGAGCAGTGCACATTGTGGAGGTTGCGGTCTCGCATGCCCGACGGGTTGCAGTGCGGGTGAGTGTGTCGTCAAGGATTGCTCCTATCCCTATCTCAGCCCGCCGCGAGCGATCGGATTCGACGCAAGTAACCTGTTCTACACGTACAGCATTGACGGGGGGGGACTGCGTTGGCTCTCGCTCGACGGCAACTGCACTCAGGGGGCCGATCCCGACACCCCGGGGCTCTGGCTTTCTGCCAACTCCCTCACCGTTACGTCGGGCGGAGTCGCCTATACAGTCAATGCGCCTCCTTACCCGAGTGCAGAAATGCGCTTGATACAGCCGGGCAAGGGAAAGTCCATCAAACTCGGCGCCATGAAGGCCTGGGCTGTCCCGATCACCTCGGACGCAACCAACGTCTATTGGCTCGACTTCGCGGCGGACGCAGGCACCGTGGTAAAAGCGCCGATTTCGGGGGCAGGCCCGGTCACTTCGCTGGCCCAGATTGCCGGCGCGGGAGGCATCGCCGTGGATGCGACCTATGTGTATTGGGCGGACAGCGACTCGGTGAAGCGCGTGCCGATTGCAGGCGGGATCGCCACGCCGCTCGTCTCAAACATTTCTTCGCCCGGGCTTATGTCCGTCGACTCGACCAATCTTTATTATATCGATGTGAGCGGCGCGCTCTTCCGCTTGCCTCTCGGCGGCACGATACCGACCAGGTTGATGGATTCCGGACAAGCGCTCACTTACGTTGCGTTCGGGCCGACCACCTTTTACTGGTCGAACGGAACGACGATCAACTCAATCCCTCTCACCGGTGGTGCGGTGGGCACCGCTTCCGCCAGTCCCGTCAAGCTGCTCTACACTGCACCCGCGGAACACCGCGTCCGTGGCTTGTCCGTCCGGGCCAATAGCCTGTACTGGGTAGACTTCCCAACCCAAACGACAAGCCAGTACTTCATGAAACTGACGCCCAATTGAGGGTGTTCGGTGATCGCGCCCTGAGCGCAGTTCGCTGGAATGCTCTCATTCAATTTTCATTTTGAGCGGATTCGCAGGCAGTTTGGCTGACGCGGGCGGCGTCTCCATCGGGGAACCTTCTGGGGCGCTCGCAGCCTTGGGTGACGCTGCTCTTGCTTCGAAACCGATGGCTCGAGCCGGCTTCTTCGGAGCTCGAACAGGAGCGCTTGCGCTCGGAGCCGGTGACTTAGCAGCTTCCATCATTGGCGTTGCTACTGCGGGGGATACCGTGGCGGGGACGGTCTGCGGCGCTGCTGTTGGCTCGCTGATGGCGATTGGCGGACGCGCTGGGGTTGCCGCCGAGCCCATGGTTAGCGGCGGCGGTGCCGCGAAATAGAGGTGGCTCCATTTGTAACCAGCAGTCGCCAACCCCGCCAACGCAATCGAGCCCACTAGCGCCCAGCGCGCACGCGTTCCTTTCGCTATCGGCGGCGCAGTTTGTCCCCAGGATGGCTGCGTTGCGTCCGATGCACTGCGGACAGTTGCTTCTACCGCGTCGGAGGATGGTGGCAGCTCGAACGCCGTCGCTGACATCGCGGCGCGTCGCATGATTCCGGAGATCCGCTCGACGGAGGCTTTGGAGCGCCTCGGCGCGAACTCGAGTAAAGCTACGGCCAGCGCGCCGATGGTCGAGTAACGCTGGCCGCGGTCCTTCTCCAAGCACTTGAGGATCACCTTCTCGAGAGCGACGGGCGCGCCGGGCAACGCCGCGCTGAGCCGCACCGCCGGAGACATGGCGATTTTCAGAACGAGCTCGGGCATCGCGTTTGCTTGAAAAGGATAATTGCCGGTCAAAAGTTCGTGTAGCACTACACCCAGCGCCCATATGTCTGCACGCGCGTCGGTATCTCGCGTGGAGCCCATTTGTTCCGGGGACATGTAGTAGGGGGAGCCCATCACTGCGCTAGTCGCGGTCATGGTTCCCGAGCCATCGCTTTCCGTAACTTTCGAAATCCCGAAGTCGAGCACCTTCACGGACAACACGCCATCCGCGCGTTCGACGACGAACAGGTTTGCGGGTTTCAGATCACGGTGCACGATTCCGAGAGCGTGCGCCTCCGCGATGGCCTCGCATGCTTGCAGCACGAACTCGACCGCTTGCTCCATGGAAAGTGGCCCGCGCTGCTGCAACCAAGTCGCGAGGTCGAGCCCTTCTAGAAACTCCATTACCATGTAGGGCGCACCGCTCTCGAGCGTCCCAACGTCCGACACGCGAGCCACGTGTTCGCTCTTGATCTTGACGGCTGCACGCGCTTCGCGCGCGAAACGCTCCACTGCGAGCGGATTGCTCAGAGCCTGCGGCAGCAAAAATTTGAGTGCCACCCGTTCCCCGAGCTGAAGGTGTGTCGCGGCAACTACGATACCCATCCCTCCTTGCCCGAGCACACGCTCGATCCGGTACTTCCCCGCGAGCACTTCGCCTTCATTGAGTTCAATGCGCGCAACGTCGGACATTCTGAGGCGAAGTATGCCAGTGGGCTATTGGGATGACCACGAGAGTGCGAGCGAAGCACCGGACCGGTGATTGACGCTCGCTCGCAGGCGCATAGTCATTTGTTCTGATGGCATGAAGCGCCTCCCGCTTCGCTGAAGCGCTGGCAGGCGCTCGACGACGAGCAAGCCGAATTTACCTTCGTTGGCATGGGCCGCCGGAGTGCTCCTAGGGTGCCCTTCGCGACCTGGGCATCGCGCGCTCGGTAGCTGGGATTCCGGAGACGCTTGTTCGAAAACCGGAGGCCTCTCGGAAAGGCTGACTTGATCCCGGTTCGAAGTGCTGAGCTGCACCGACTTCGACGGCTCCATTTGAAGTGAAGCGAAGCGAGCGGCCTGTTAACGCATCGCGCGACTCTCAGGATCGTGAATTACGCGAGCAATGCCTTCCACGACCCGCGCGGCCCCGGCCAGCGCACCTCGCGGGAGCCCTTCGCACGCCGAGAGAATCGGAACTCACCGTCGCTGGCCATCATGAACGGGGTGAGCAGTTCGGCGGACGCTCCTTCTTGCTTGCCGCGTCGAACGCCACGCCGAGCCCTGGACGAGGTTGCGAGCGGTGGCCCGAACGACCTGCTCGCCACGCAGCCGTCATCGCGTCTTAGCGCGAGCTTTGCCGAGATGTTTCCATCGAACTGCTCGGCGTTTGTTACGAACCCACTTTCGAACGCGAGATTTCGGCCTCGGAAGGTTGCTCACATGCGAACAAACTTGTCTCATTCTTTGTCCCACGCTTTGGCTCTCGTTGGGCTCGTCACTCTGCTGCCGCATTGCGGTAGCGACGATGACGGCGCGTCCAACAACGGTGGCGGAGGCAACTCGGGAGCGAGTGCGCACGCCGGAAATGCTGGCTCGGCTGGTTCGCCCGTGGCGCGGGCGGGGAGCGCCGGGTTGGGTGAAGCGGGCGCGGGCGAAGCGGGTGCCGATAGCGAGGCGGGCGCTGGCGGGGAAGCGGGTTCTTCGGGAAACGTCGGTGGAGCAGGCCTCGGCGGCACCGGCGGAAATGCTGGTGCTGGCGGTAGCCCGGTAGCTGGCGGTTCGGGAGGGGTAGCTGGAACAGGAGGCGGAGGTACCGTTGGCGGCGGAGCTGGAACAGGAGGCGGAGCCACCGCGGGCGCGCCCGGGACCTACGTCACGGGGGATTTCCACAATCACACCACCTGCTCGGACGGCGCGATCTCGATGCAAAAGCTGGTCGGCAAGGCCACCGGCAAGAGCGACGGAACGTTCGGGCTCGACTGGTTCGTGCAAGCGGGTCACGGCGGCAACGGGTACCGCAACTGCACGCTGGTGGAGGATGCGACGCTGAGCACGCCAGCCTATCCGTATGTTTCCGGCAAGGTGGCCACCACCAGCTGGGAGGATTCCGGAGTAACGCCCAAGGGTGATGCCAGCGGCACCAGTCCGAACAAGAACATGTGGCGTTGGCAGTCGATTCAAGAGTTTCAATACCCACTCATCGAGTACCTGAACGCGTACAAGAACTTGCCTCTGTTCCTCGGTATCGAGACGGTGGGCCCGGGACACGAGCACATCTCGATGTCAGTAATCAGCGGACAAATCCCCAAGTCACTCGATACGGCGGCTCTGCCGACCACGCCAGGCTACACGGCGTTGGGCAACGCCGACGCGTTGGCGAAGTGGGAATACTGCTTCGATCGCAACGACACGGATACTAGCCGAGGCACGACCAATCAGTTCGATTGTTCCGTTCCCGGGAGCGCCAACGACGCCGACCCGAATTGGAACGCAACTGCGCACAAGCTGATTCCGGCGAGCGGTCCGGGCACTGGCACTCGCGGCCACGCCAAAACCATCGAATCGCTGCGCTGGATGGCCGCTTTCCACCCGGACACCAGCTACTACGTTCCCGCCCACCTCGAACGCGCCGGCGTGTTCAATCCGGACGGCAACAATGGTTTCAACGTGGAGCACCTGCGCGATCAAAATAACGCTGCGCCAAAGATCGCCTTCGGCATGGAAACCCAGCCCGGTCATGGCGCCTCGTCGAATCGCGGCGAGTATCAGGTGTTGCGCAATGACTTTGGCGGCACGGTCGGCAAGGTCGACAGCGCTGGCGGCACCACTTACGGTGGCACCGGCGTTTACGGCGCGCAGGTCGGCGGTGTGTGGGACGCCCTACTCGGTGAAGGTCGCAATTTCTGGTTCTTCGCCAGTTCGGACTGGCACAACCGCGGCACTTTCTCGCCCGACGATCGTCGGTCGACGCAAGACTTCTACCCTGGTGAATATCAGCGCAACTTCACGATGGTGAAGAACGGCGTCGACAAGCTGCGCCCGCAAACGATCGTCGACGGTCTGCGCAGCGGTAACAATTTCGCTACGGGAGGGCAGATCATCGATCGCTTGTCGTTCATCGCCTGCGTGGGCAAAACCGACGAGGCCGTCGCCAATCTCGCGGCTCAGGCCGCGATGAACAACACCGTCGTACAGACAGCCGGCTGCGCCACGATGGGGGAGAAGTTGGCTGTGCCGAGCGGTTCGCAGGTCGTGATCGGGGTCGCGGTTCGAGACCCAGCCGGCAAGAACTACTCGCCCTATACGTTCAACAACCCGTCGTTGCTCCAAATCGGCAAAAATCAACCACTCAACCTGCCGGTGCTCGATCATATCGATCTGATCCGCGGCTTGGTCACCGGCTATCGAATCCCCGGCACATCGGGATATGCAGGGGAGTGGCCGCGAAACAACAATTGGCTGAAGGCTGACGGCACCACCGCCGACTTGTCCGTGGTTCCGGACGCCGCCAAAAATACGAGCACGGCGGTGGTCAAGACGTTCAACGGCGAGGGCGCCAGTGGCTGGAAGTCGGTCTCGGCAGGCGATAGTAGTGCGTTCCTGACCATGACGTTCCGCACTGCCAATGTCACCGCGTCTCAATATTATCGTCTGCGCGGCACCAACATGCCCCCAGCAGTGCCCTACGAGACCGACGCGAACGGCAATCCGCTCGCGGACGTCTACACCAACGCCAGTGATCCAGCGCGCCTCGCCATCCCGTGCGACATCACTCACTCGCTCGACAATCAATTCGACGGCTGCCCCGATCACCTGGCAACGTCGACCGCGCCCGGCGCAATCTCTGGACACAAGGCCGTCTCTTTCGATGTCGCGGCCTGGTCCGACCTCTGGTTCTACGCGAACCCCATCTACATCGAGGTCGTCGGCTCGGTGGTGGTCGCCGGCGTGAAGTAGCCTCCGCGAGCGGCCTATCGCTCAGCAGCGATCAGCCGGTGCGCTTGGCAGGTGTCTCCGCGAACGCGCTCGCTTTAACCGGCGGGCGCGGTGCGCTGCCGGTGTGCCGAGCGCACCACTCCGCGAGGCGACGCAGCACCGGCTCGTCGGTCTCGACGTCGACCTCTTCGAAAACTACCTGCCCATCTTCGATTGCCCTCGATTCCCAAGCATCGTTTGCGAGCGGTTCGGTCTCCACCCGACGAAACTCGGGCGCTTCGTCGATCCATGCGTCGATTTTGGCTTTGGTGGAGGGGTGCAACACCATGGACGGGTAGCTCCATTCAGGAGCGGGGCAATGCCGAGCGCTAAGCCCTCGAATCTTTTCCGCGAACCAGTGCCCGAACTCGCTGGCTGGGTCGACGCGCGTCCGATTTCGCACCGCGCCCCGGCTCTGTGCGCCGAGTCACTGGTTGTTTACGCCCCAACTCACCCCAAAAGCAGTTTGGAGAAACACTCCCGAGAGGCTCATGACGTCGCTCGAGTAGGCTTGCGAAGTCAGGCTCGAGGCGAGGCCCAATCCGAGTTCACTTCTGAGCACCCAGCGCGAGCCGAGGGGAGACTCGAGTCGCAAGTAATTCGCGACCCCACCGTGAAAGCTCGTGGCATTTCGGCCGCTGGACGAAGGGCCCGTGTTCGGGGCCGCGTGCGCGGCTCCGAGCTCTACCTCGGCGTGCAGGCTCACCTGAGGAGTCAGTCTCGCCCAGTCCGCGCCAAGCACACCTAGTAATGCCCCTTGCCAGAGCGATGCGTCTCGGACGCTGCGCTCGCTCGCGAGGACGCGCAATCGAAAGTCCAAACGACCAACGCCCACGCCGCTTTCCAGTCCGGCGTACGGAGTGGAAGTCTTGAATGCATGGCGAATGATTGGTTCTGCGAGCCATGCGATCGTCGAAGCGTGATCCGTGGGCCCGAGCCGGCTGCGAACGCCCGGCTCGTTTCGGCCAGATGGGGTTGCTTGTGCCGTGGGAGACGGCGCAGCGCCGGGCGCCACCTTCTCGATCACCACGGGGGCGGCTGCCGCCGGCGCGGAGTCAGGCACGGGCGCAGGCGTCGCGCGCGTCGTTGGGTCATCATCAGGGCGCGGGATGAGCGCATGCTGGACCGATTCAGCCAGCGCTAGCGCAAGGGTCCTGTCGCGTGCTGATGGCGCGACGTCATCGAGCCCGATCTCGAGTGACTGCCTCGCGCCTCGGTATTCGACGGTTACGAGTGGAGTTCCACCCTTCGTGCCACAAGTGTCCACGGTCAGCGCCACGATGCTGTCCGGATCGGTGCCCCGGCCGGCGCTCTGTTCGATGAGCATCGGCGTCAGCTGGGCACGAAGAATTGCCAGAACCCCATCCATCGACCCGCCCTCGATCGGACAAGGCGCCGTGACTCTCACGACGGTCGCCTCTGCGAGGGCCGGTGTCGCGAGCGTCACGAGCTTTAGTAACAGGGCTACGGATGGGATGCGGTTTTTGACCATCGCGCCACGTCCTGGAGATGACGCCCTGTCGGGTAGCGTGCCCGATACTGGGCGGCCGCATCCGCCGCGCCATCGCTGTTGCCCGAGCGAGCGAGCGCTTGCACCAAGCGAGCCTGTGCGTCCTCTGCGAGCGCTGCGGGAATACCGCCGGCGAGGGCCTTCGTGAGATACTTGGCGGCTTGCCCGGGTTCACCCAAGGAGTCCAAATACAAACGCCCGAGCGTGAACTGCGCGAGAGTTACTCGCCCATCGTGAGGGTGCTCCTCGAGCAGGCGTTGCAGGATGGAGGCGGCTTGCGCTGGAGCTCCGGCGCGCTGAGCGAGGTCTGCGCGCTGCAGTAGGACGTCCACGGCGTCGGGCGCTGCGGATGGCAGCGCCGCTACGCTCGAGCCTGCGTTCCGCGGGCCGAGAGTCGACTCGGGACTCTGAGGGCGATGTGCATGGGCAGTGGAGTCATCCGCACGGCTCTCATGGCTGGTGACTGGGTTCGGCAACGACGTGGGTTCAGCGGTCGAGCGGGCCGCCGACGCGGGCGGGCCTGCGAGAGCACGGGTCGGAGCGGAAGCCAGCGGCTCGATCGGAGCAACGAGCGACTCGTCGGCGCTGAGTCGCGCGACACGATCCGGCACGCCTTGTCCCGTGACCAGCACACGGCCCCGCTCTACCTGCACTCGCACGGAGGCGGGCAGCCGTTCCACCGAAAAGATCGTCCCCACGACCTCCACGGAAAGCGGGCCGCACTCGATGCGCCAATCCCGCGGACCCCCAGGCACGACGTTGAAGCGCGCGCGACCGTTGCGTAGAGCGAAAACCAAGGAACGGTCGGTATTTTGAAGCAGGTCGATGAGCGTTTCAGGACCCAGCTCCACGCGCGAACCGTCTTCGAAGGAGACCGAGCCCGGTTGGTGCGACGAGATGGTCGCGGGAAGCTTCTCGTGATTCGCGAGTCGCAGGTGCGCAGGGTTTGGCCAGAAGTAGCTCAGCGCGCACAACAAGCACACCGTGCTCGCGGCCCAGGCAATGAGGAAAGTCTTCGGTACTGATCTCTTGGGCTGGGCCCGCGCGATTCTCGACCAAAGCCGATGCACGCCGGGTTCTGCCAGCCGTTCCTCGAACAGCCCGGCAAGCGGCGCGCGCAGTCGCGACTTGCTCATTGGCCGCCCTCTTCGATTTCGACTTGCCCGCGCACCAGACTCTGGGCCCGCTCCACACGCCGCTTGGCCGTGGCGAGCGAGCAGCCGCTGGCGACGCAAATCTCGTCGAACGTGTAGCCTTCGACGTAGCGAAGGATCCAAGCCGCTCTCACTTCCTCCGGCAATCGGCTGACAATGGCGTCAACGTGAATCAGCGCGTCGCGTAGCTCGGTGTCGATCGTCCCGGAAGCGAGTTGGTCCAAGCTCAAGCTCTCGCCAGGCAGGCCCAGTCCGACGAAACGGAGCCAACGGCGCCGGCGGAAACGACGATGCGCGTGGTGCACGGCGATGCTGCCCAACCAGCCGCGCAGGCGCCCTGGATCGCTCAGTTGCTCCAATCGCCGAAAAGCAGCGAGAAACGTGTCTTGCACTACGTCTTCTGCTTCCGAACGATCGCGGACGAGTCGCAGCGACAGTGCGTTCACGTAGCCCACGTGCTTGCGAAATATTGCCTCGCGAGCCCAGACTTCCCCGCGCTGCGCTCGGTGTACGAGCACCGCGTCCTCCACCGATGGCAATGGCAGCGGCGTCGGGTTGACTAAGGGGGGCTCCGCCGGAAGCAGTGCCGTCGGCAATCGCGCCATCAGCTGGCTACTATCACGGGAATCGGCGAACGGGTGCGACCAGCGCCACTGTCCGTGCGGCTTGCCGGAATCGGAAAAAATTGCACGAGCCGGTGAGCCTTTTTCGCGACCCCGAGGTTCAAGCGCATGCATGTTGGAGCCAAGCGCGCGCATCCCGGCGCGAGTCAGTGTTGTGGTGTTCGCATTGGGGGCGTTCCTGGCGCAGGGCTGTGGCCGCACTCGAAACGTGATCGATGAATTTCCAGGCGGAAAGGGCGATGGTGGCAGTGCCGGCGACAACTCGGGCGCGGCGGAAACCCATGCCGGCGACGGGGGCAAGGCGGGGACCAACGGGCAGGGGGGGCGGGCCGGCGGGCTCTCCACCTGGGATCCGCACGCGTGCCACGCGACACCGGTGTCTGAACCTACGGATGCAACCCCCAGAGCACGGTGGAGCGCAGCCGAAAAGTACTGCATGGTCCTCGGCGAGCAAGACTGCTTGCAGGGCGGCGCGGTGTTCGGAGTCGAAGGCTGCACGAGCGGTCAGGCCATGGATGCGTGTGTCGCCCAGATCCTCTGGTTTCACAGCCAGAACGTACCTGCCGAGTGCGAAGACGCTTGGCTCGCGGACCTTTCGTGCGGCGCGAAATCGACGTTTACCGGGCCCGCCTGTGGAGGCGTCAGTAGTTTCACTTTGCCGTATGGGGCGGGGGATCGCTGTGCGCAAGAAAATGCCGCGCTTCTGGGCTGTGTGCAGCGGGAGATCGAAGGCATGAACGTCATGGGCAGCTACACGTCGTGCCAGTACTCATCGGACTCGCACTGCGTCGTGACCTGCCCGGTCGGACCGCACACCGCCGAACTCGACTGTTCAGGCCCCGAAGGTCTACCCAAGCAGTGCGGGTGCATGATCAATGGGCACGCCACCCCGTTCACGAATCCGGTTTTCGTCAACAGCTGTGCCCAAGCGGCTCAGCAGGCTGCCGACGGTTTGTGTACCAGTCGAATCGCGTGCTGTTTTACCTACCCGGATCGGGGCAAAGAAGCTTGCCGCTGCGAAGATCCCACCGACTTCGGCTACGACAGCTGCCAAGCGATGATTGCTTTCGCGGAAGGTCAGCGCGTGGACATCTGCCCAGGGCTGTTGCCGGACGACACTGGCGAAGGCTGCTGGCCGCCCAACGCCTGCCTCAACTAGGCGGCGTCCGTGGAGCCGGCTGCCCAAGAGTACGCGCTGGATGAGGTTTCTGACGTTAGATGTCAGCGCTCCCCCCGGAATACCCGAAAGGGACCGGGTTCGTCTTGAAGAAATCGGAAAGCTCGTCGGCTCAGGGCGACTTGGGCAGCACGAGCAAACCCGTGCTCAGCAGGTTCCACTCCGCGTCGAAGGCCGGAACCGCCGGAGAGCGGATTTTCGAGCCCAACCGTGACGGCATTTCGCCGAACAGCTCGCGGAACTCGCGGCTCATGTGCGCTTGGTCGCTAAAGGCACTACTGACCGCAGCAGCGCTGAGTGGAACGCTGCCGCTGAGCAAATCGAGCGCGTATCGGATCCGCACGATGCGGGCCAGTTGCTTCGGGGCGATGCCGGCTTGAGCGGCGATCGAGGTGCGCAGTGTTCGGCTGGTGCAGCCGCAAGCTCGCGCCAGTTGCTCGGTCGAGATCTCTCCGTGCGCGCGCCGGACGATTTCGAACGCGCGCTGCGCGGTTCGGCTCGGGCGCTCGACGCGCCGTGCTCGCTGTTGCAAGTGTTGCTCGAGCACACGCAATCGCGCGCTCTCGCTCGCGGCGAGTATCATGCGTTCTCGCAGTTCGCGCGCTTCCGCTCCCCACAACTCGTCGAGCCCACACAGAGGTGTGTCCGCCAGGCTCGCCGTGCCGCGCGGCAACACCAAGCGAAGGCCCGTCGCTCGCAACGACGCGCCGATTGCCAGGCGGATGCTGCTTGCGATGGGGATGGTTTGGAGATGTGCCGGTTGCAAGAAGAGGCACGCGCGCAGCCCGCCGCCGAGCGGAGTGCCGCCGGGAAATGCGTTGCCCTGCTCGATTGCAAACACCAGCTGCGCCTCGGCTTCCGGCACACGCATGGCCTCGATTTGGGCCGCGAAATCGCTCGGAATGTGGCTTACGTATAGGTATTCGACGAACTGAGACAGCGGCTCTGCGGTCGGAAAGAAGCGAAAGCTCGTTGAATCCGGGGCTGCCAACGCGAGTGAAGCAGTAAAATTGGGAGCATCGGCCATCTGATCTCGCAGGGTCGAAAAATCTAGCAGAACCACCCGTCAGCGCGAGCGAAACAGCGCGGACACGGCACTTGCGCGGCAGATCGAAGCGCTGTGCTGGGCGCGCTCCGCTCGAGCCGCGCTCGGCCGAGCGTAGAGCCTGCCCGCTTCCCGACGCTCGCACTTGCCGAGAGCGGCGATGAATGTAGGCGCGAATCGGTCGGCAGGCGTTCGCCCGCACGACGCTCGCTGTGCGCAGCCGCACACCGCGGAAGACGAGCGTTTTTGTGAATCAGAACGGTTCGCCAGTGCCCCCATAACCACACATGTTTTTCAGTGGCCCGAAGAGCGCTCGCGATATCCCGAAAAAAAAACCAGCAATTAAAGCCTCTGCTCGCCTGGCGCGACGCGCCCTGAGCTGCTGCTGGACCTTGCCGATGCTCTTCATCAGCGCGAACTGCGGCGGCGGCTCGCAGGGTGAGCCTGGCTCGAGCGGGGCTCACGCCAGCGTCTCAGGGAGCGACAGCGGTGGTCGTGCCGGCAGCAACACCGCCGGGTCGAGCGGCGGCTCGGGCGGTCGCACCAATGGCGAGGCCGGGAGCGCCGTAGCTGGCGAGTCATCCGCAGCTGGTGCACTCGGCACCGGTGGCGCTGCGGGGAACGCGGGCAGCGCTGGAGCTGCGGGCGGAAGTGCAGGGATGTCCGGGAGCGGCTACCAAGAACCGCCCGCCACTCGCGCGGACCTCTTGATAAACGGAGACTGGAAGTTTCTGCGCAAAGAGCAGAGCGGGGCTCAGCAGGCCGCTTTTGATGACGCCAGCTGGACCGCCGTGAGCCTTCCCCATACCTGGAACGCCAGCGACGGGCAGGATGGCGGAAACAACTACTACCGCGGCATCGCCTGGTACCGGCGCCATTACACGCTGCCGGCGGAAGCGGCAGGCAAACGCGTCTACCTTCAGTTCGACGGCGCCAACGTGGTGGCGGACGTCTACGTGAACGGCACGCTGCTCGGCCAACACCGTGGCGGCTTCGCTCGATTTCGCTACGACGCAACCGCTGCGCTCAAGGCAGGGGCCGACAACGTGATCGCCGTCAAGGTGAGCAATGCCAACGCTGGAGACGTGCCGCCGCTGGACGCGGACTTTACGTTCTTCGGTGGCTTGTACCGCGATGCGCACGTGTTGATCTCGGACCCGGTTCACATCGATGTGCTGGACTATGCGTCATCCGGTGTGTACCTCGACACCTCGGAGGTGACCGCGGCGTCTGCCAAGCTGCGCGCCCGGGTGCGGGTACAGAACGACAGCGCCGAAGCGCAAGCCGTGACCGTCACGACCACCGTCGTGCGCCAGGACGGAAGCGTAGAGACCACGCTCTCGGCCACTGCGAGTGTGCCTGCCGGCAAAGCCCAAGAGCTCGCGAGTAACGCCACGATCGCGAACCCGCACCTGTGGAACGGCGTCGAGGATCCGTATCTGTATACGGCTTACGTGCAGGTTCAGGTGGGGAGTGCCTCGACTGATTGGGTGAAGTCGCCGCTCGGGTTTCGCTTCTTCAGCGTCGACCCCGCGCAGGGGTTTTCCTTGAACGGCAAATATTTGGATTTGCACGGCGTCAACCGTCACCAAGATCGCTTGAACATGGGCTGGGCGATCAGCAACAAGGAACACGACCAAGACATGGCGTTGATCCGCGAAATGGGCGCCACGGTGATTCGGCTCTCCCACTACGAGCAAGCCGAGCACTTTCACGACTTGGCAGATCACAACGGCACCGTGCTCTGGGCGGAGATCCCATTGGTCAACGCAATCAGCAACTCCAGCGCCTTTACGACCAACGCCACGCAGCAGCTCACGGAGTTGATTCGCCAAAACTACAACCACCCGTCGATCATCTTTTGGGGCATCGGAAACGAGCAACGCAGCGACAATAGCGACACCAACGCGCTGCTCACCAAATTGAATACGTTGGTGCACACTGAAGACCCATCACGGCTTTCGACTTACGCCGCGTGTTGCACGAGCGACACGGGTGGACTACCGGCACATTCGGACGTGGTGGGTTACAACACGTATTATGGGTGGTACGACGCGTTCGGCACTTCCGAACAGTTTGGGGCATGGGCGGACAAGCTGCACGCGGCAAAACCCACCTGGAAGATCGGAGTGAGCGAGTACGGCGCGGGCGCCGGCATCACTCAGCACGCAGACAACCCGACTCGCCCGGACCCGTACGGCACGCCGCACCCGGAGGAATGGCAGAACCTGGTTCATGAGTCGCACTGGCGACAGATGAAGACTCGCCGCTACCTGTGGTCGAAGATCATCTGGAACATGTTCGATTTCGCTGTCGATAGTCGAGACGAGGGCGACACCAAAGGCCGCAACGACAAAGGACTCGTCACTTACGACCGCGCAATCAAAAAGGATGCCTTCTATTGGTACAAGGCCAATTGGACGACGACCCCAGTCGTCTACATCACTTC
>Ga0164308_10000462_pt1 | contig 22495 bp, 14 predicted proteins | sample Whisoiple_246_MG_FD_109983 | JGI IMG/M metagenome (GOLD analysis project Ga0164308, IMG submission 109983) | Soil microbial communities amended with fresh organic matter from upstate New York, USA - Whitman soil sample_246_MG | ecosystem: Environmental > Terrestrial > Soil > Unclassified >...
GCTTCAACGCCTGGAGCTCCGCTTCTGGCTGCCGACGGCTAGCGAGGCCGATTTGGCTCGGCCTTCTGGCTTGGCCTTTCGCGTTCCGGATTCTTCTTTCGCGGCTTTGGCCTTGGCCTTCTTGGCGGCCTTAACTTTGCTCGGGTCCGGCACGACTTGGTCGGCGAGGCCTTTGGGAGCGACCGCGCAATAGCTCTCCTTGACCCAATCGCGCAGCATCTCGAACGAGGCTTGCGAACGATCGTCGAGCTTGGCGCTCACCCAACCGCTTTTGCCCAGGCCATAACCGGTCGGGGAAGTGAAAGGGAGACGCAGAGCGCTCTTGTGCGAAGTGGGCAGCTTCACGCTCAGCCCGAAATCTTCATCCATATCGCGGCCTAGAAATACGAACACCTTGTTCTTCACCTTGAGTGCTCGCTCACCCCAGGGCAGGTCTTCGTGGACCTCTGGCAAGGCGAGCGCAAAGTCACGCAGTTTGGTGCGCAGGGTGCGTACGGAGCTCGGCATGCGGTCCAGGCTAACTCAGGCTACTCGCTCGAGTCGAGGTCGCGCCGCGCGGGCGAACTTCACTCGCCGGGAGCGGCAACTGGTTCGAGCGCGTCCGAGTGGATCGAGTGGCTCTTTTTGCGGGTGAAGCGATCGAGCGACAAATAGGTCACGGGCGTCGTGAAAAGGGTCAACAATTGCGACAGAATGAGCCCGCCCACGATCGCGATGCCCAACGGGCGCCGCAGCTCGGAACCGATGCCGGTGCCGAAGGCAAGCGGCAGCGCGCCGAGCAAGGCTGCCGCCGTCGTCATCAAGATGGGTCGAAATCGAAGCAGACAGGCCTGCCGAATGGCATCGTGGGCGGACAGGTCGCTGTCTTGTCGAGCTTCGATGGCAAAGTCGATCATCATGATCGCGTTCTTTTTCACGATGCCGATCAGTAAGATCAGGCCGACCAGCGCGATCACGTTGAACTCGGTCTTGAACAGCAGCAGAGCAAGCAGCGCCCCAACGCCGGCCGAGGGGATCGTAGACAAAATGGTGATCGGATGTACGTAGCTTTCGTAAAGCACGCCGAGCACGATGTACACCGTCAATAGCGCGATCATCAGCAGCGTTGGTTGGCTCGAAAGGGAAGCCGAGAACGCCTGCGCCGTACCTTGGAATGCGGCATGGATGCTCGGCGGCAAACCGATGTCTCGCTCGGCCGCGTCGATCGCCTTCATGGCGTCGCCCAACGATTTTCCGGGCGTCAGGTTGAAGGACAAAGTGGTCGCGGGAAACTGACCTTGATGATTGATGGCGAGCGGCGTGTAGGTCACGAGCGAGCGACTGATCGCGGGCAGCGGGACCTGCGCCCCACCAGGGGCACCGACGTACAGGTCCTTCAAGCTTTCCGGACCCAACTGAAATTCTGGCTTGGTCTCTAGCACCACCCGGTATTGATTCAGCGGGCCGTACATGGTCGCGATTTGGCGCTGGCCGAAGGCGTCGTAGAGAGCGCTGTCGATGGCCGCGGGCGACAGTCCGAGGCGAGCCGCGGTGTCGCGATCGAGGCTCAGCGCCAAGGTGAGCCCCGAAGTCTGTTGGTCTGTCGCTACGTCTTTCAGGATCGGGATCTTCTTGAAGCGATCCAGCACCCTCGGCGCCCAATCCCGCAGTTCGTTCAGGTCTGCGTCCTGCAGCGTATATTGGTACTGGGTGCGCGAAGATCGCCCGCCCACCCGCACGTCTTGCACGGATTGCATGAACAAGTTGACGCCCACCAGTTTGCCGAGCTTCGGCCGGAGTCGAGCGATCACCTGATCCGCCGACGACTTTCGGGGGGGCATCGCTTTCAGATCGACGAAGACCGTGCCCGTGTTGCCGGTCGAGCCGTTTCCCGAGCCGATGAAGGAAACGACGTTGGCTACATCCGGGTCCGCCTGCACGATCTGATTCACGGCGAGCTGTCGCTCGCGCATGCTCCTGAAGGAGACGTCTTGCGGGGCTTCCGTGAAGCCCATCAGTTGACCCAAGTCTTGTTGTGGAAAAAGCCCTTTCGGCAAAATTACGAACAAGAACACGGTGAGCGCGACGGTCGCGAGCTGCAGCAACTGCACCAGCCCTCGGTGCCCCAGCACCCAGTCGAGCGCGTGCTCGTAGCCGCGCAAGAGAGCAGCAAAGACCCTCTCTGACGAGCTGTACAGTCGACCGTGGCTGTGCCCGGCCGGCCGCAGCAAGCGCGAGCACATCATGGGCGTGAGCGTCAAAGACACCAGGGCCGAGAACCCAATGGCAACGCTCAACGTCACGGCAAACTCCCGGAACAGTCGACCAACGATGCCACCCATCAACAGCAGTGGGATGAACACGGCCAACAGGGAGGCCGTAATAGATAAGATCGTGAACCCGATCTGCTTTGCACCCTGCAGCGCGGCATCCAGCGGACGTTTTCCTTGCTCGATGTAGCGCGTGATGTTCTCGGTCACGACGATCGCGTCATCGACCACGAAGCCCGTCGAGATGGTGAGCGCCATCAGCGACAGGTTGTCCAGGCTGTAGCCGAGCAGATACATCACGCCGAAAGTGCCGACCAAGGACAGCGGCACGACTACGCTCGGAATCAAGGTTGCGCGCACGCTGCGCAGAAACACGAACACCACGCCGATTACGAGCAGCACGCTGAGCAGAAGGGTCTTCTCGACGTCGCGTACCGAGCCCTTGATCGACTTGGTACGCTCGACCGCCACCACCACGTTGATGGCTGGCGAAATGGACTTGACGAGCTCCGGGATCAGCTTCGTCACGCGCTCGGTGGTTTCGATGATGTTCGACCCCGGCTGTCGTCGGATGATCAGCAACACCGCACGCTTGCCATTGTGCCAGGCAGCCACTCGGTTGTTCTCGACGTCGTCGAAGACATCCGCCACCTCATTGAGGCGCACGGCGGCACCGTCGCGGTAGGCGATCACCACGGAGCGAAACGCGTCCGCACCGAACAGCTGATCGTTCGCACCGATGATCGTCGTCTGTTTGATGCCCGCGATGCTGCCCTTGGCCTCGTTGGCAGTGGAAGCCGCTACCGCGACGCGCAGGTCAGCCATGCTCAGGCCCATTCCCGCGAGCGCTTTGGGATCGGCTTGGATGCGCACCGCGGGTTGCTGCCCACCACCGACCGTGACCTGGCCGACGCCTGGGACCTGTGAAATCTTCTGCGCCAGGATACTGTTGCCTGCTTCGAAGACTTGGGCGAGCGGCACGGTGTCCGAGGTCATGGACACGATCATCACCGGCGAATCGGCCGGGTTGACCTTGCGATAGGTCGGACGGAACGGCAAATTCGTGGGTAGTTCGCCGCCGGCCGCGGCGATTGCTGCTTGCACGTCGCGCGCAGCAGAATCCACGTCACGATCCAGATCGAACTGCAGCGTGATGTTGGTCGTGCCCAGAACGTTCGTGGAGGTGATCTCGGTCACCCCCGCGATGCGCCCGAAGCGCCGCTCGAGCGGCGTCGCCACGGCCGAGGCCATCGTCTCCGGACTCGCGCCGGGCAGGCTGGCGCTGATGGAAATGGTCGGGAAATCCACGCGCGGCAAAGGGGAAACGGGCAGCAGGGTGTAAGCCCACGCGCCCGCTAGCAGCACGCCGATCGCAAGCAACGTGGTGGCGATCGGGCGCCGGATGAACGGTCCGGCGATGTTCCCCCCGGGGGAACTCGCGGCGCGCTTCATGTAGCTTCCGGCGCGGGTTGGGAGCCAGGTTCGCGCGGCGCGCGTTTGTGACGCGACAGATAGCGCCCCAAACGATCCATGTACAAGTAGATGACCGGTGTCGTGTACAGCGTCAGCACCTGCGATATCAACAGGCCGCCGACGATGGCGATACCGAGTGGGCGGCGCAGTTCGGAACCCGAGCCCGAGCCGAGCGCCAGCGGTAGCCCGCCCAGCAGCGCCGCCAAAGTGGTCATCATGATCGGCCGAAAGCGCAGCAAGCACGCCTGATGAATCGACTCTTCGGGCGACATGCCCTGGTCGCGCTCGGCTTCGAGCGCGAAGTCGATCATCATGATTGCGTTCTTTTTGACGATGCCGATGAGTAGGATGATCCCGATCAGAGCAATCACGCTGAATTCGCTGCCGCAGAGCATCAACGCCAAGAGCGCCCCGATACCCGCGGAAGGCAGCGTGGACAGAATCGTAATCGGGTGGATGAAGCTCTCGTACAGCACGCCGAGCACGATGTAGACCGTCACGAGCGCGGCCAAGATGAGCAGCGGTTCGCTGGCGAGTGAATCCTGGAAGGCCTTGGCCGTGCCGCTGAAATCGGCGCGGATCCCGGGTGGCAAACCGAGTTCGTCCTCCGCCGCGCGGATTGCTTTCACCGCGTCGCCGAGCGAGCCGCGGGCCAAGTTGAAGGACAGCGTGACCGCGGGAAATTGGCCTTGGTGACTGAGCGCGAGCGGCGCCGAAGTATGCGTCATGTGCACGAACTGCGACAGCGGGACTTGCGCGCCGCTCGCCGAGCGCACGTAGATGCGATCCAGCGCGGCTGCGTCCTGGCTCGCCTCCGGCTTCACCTCCAAGATCACGCGATACAAGTTGAGTTGCGTGAAGATCGTGGAGATTTGACGCTGACCAAAGGCGTCGTACAACGTATCGTCGATCAGTTGCGGTGAGATGCCGAGTCGGGAGGCCGTGTCGCGGTCGATCTCCAAACTGAGCTGAGGGCCGGCGGCTTGCTCATCGCTGGCCACGTCGCTCAGCTGCGGCAAGGTTTGGAGCTTGGTCAGCATCTTGCCAGACCACTCGTTCAGCTCCACGCCATCGGCGTCCTCCATGGTGTACTGGTATTGGGTGCGACCGACACGACTGTCGACCTGCAGGTCTTGCACGGACTGTAGATGCGTCGCGACGCCGGTCACCCGAGCGAGCTCTGGCTTGAGCCGCGCGATGACCTCGTCACTGTTCGACGTTCGCTCGTTGCGCGGCTTCAGCGTGATCGAGATTCGTCCGCTGTTCACGGTCGGATTCGTGCCGTCCGCGCCGATGAACGATACGACGTGATCGACCTCCGGGTCCTTGCGCACCACGTCGGAGATTTGCGTTTGGAGCTGCATCATGCGCGGAAAGGAGATGTCCGCTCCCGCTTCGGTCACACCGACTATCAGCCCCGTGTCCTGCTGCGGGAAGAAGCCCTTGGGTACGATCCAAGCGACGAACAAAGTAAGCAGGAGCGTGGCGACGGTCGCGAGCAGGGTCGTGCGCTGATGCCGGAGGACCCAGGTGAGCCCACGGTCATACAGCGCGACCAATCCTTCGAACGCCTTCTCCGACCAGCGATGAAAAGCTCCCCGCTCGGCTAGGGGCGGCTCGGGGCGCAGCAAATACGCGCACATCATCGGAGTCAGGGTCAAAGACAGCAGCGCCGAAACCCCGATCGCGACGCTCAGGGTGACCGCGAATTCTCGGAAAAGACGACCGACGATGCCGCCCATGAACAACAACGGGATGAGTACGGCCACCAATGAAACGGTCAGCGAGACGATTGTGAAGCCGATCTGCTTGCTGCCCTTCAGCGCCGCTTCGAATGGGGAATCACCCTCTTCGATGTAGCGGGCAATATTTTCGATCATCACGATCGCGTCGTCGACTACGAAGCCCGTGGAGATCGTCAGCGCCATCAGCGACAAATTGTCGAGGCTATAGTCGAGGAGGTACATCACCCCGAACGTGCCGATCAACGACAAGGGCACGACCAAACTGGGAATTGCCGTGGCCCGCAAGCTGCGTAAAAAGACGTAGATCACCGCCACCACGAGCCCGATCGTGAGCAGCAGCGTGAACTCCACGTCCTCCACGGAAGCGCGCACCGTCTCGGTCCGATCGCTCAGCACGCGAGTCTGGATGTTCGACGGCAACGACGCCTGCAGTTGAGGCAGGAGCGCCTTGACCCGATTGGCGACATCGATCACGTTCGCGCCCGGTTGTCGCTGGACGTTCAGAATGATGGCGCGCTTGTCGTCCGCCCAACCGGCAAGCTCGCTGTTTTCAACGCCGTCCTCGGCGTTCGCGACGTCTTGCAGCCGAATTGGGGCGCCGTTTTTGTAGGCCAAGATCAGCGGCCGAAAGGCCTCGGCCTTGAACAGTTGATCGTCGGTCGCGATGGTGTAGCTCTGGCGCGTGCCGTCGAGCGTGCCTTTGGGTTGGTTGACGTTGGCGAGGGCGACCGCTGCGCGCACTTCTTCCAGACTCAGGCCCGTGCCAGCCAGCGACTCTGGGTCGACTTGGATGCGGACCGCTGGTTTTGCCCCGCCGTTCAAGCTGACCAAACCGACGCCCGAGACCTGTGAGATCTTTTGACCCAAGATCGAGTCTGCGTAGTCGGACACCTGGCTCAGCGCCAACGTGTCCGAGCTGACGCTCAGAGTGAGTATGGGAGTGTCGGCAGGGTTGCTCTTGCTATACGAAGGCGGCGTTGGCAGCGTTTTGGGGAGCAAGTTGCTCGCCGCGTTGATCGCGGCCTGCACGTCCTGCTCCGCGGCATCGATGTTTCGCTCGAGCGAAAATTGCAGCGTGATTTGCGAGCTGCCGAAGCTGCTCACGCTGGTCATCTGGGTCAATGCGGGCATCTGCCCGAACTGACGTTCGAGTGGTGTGGTGACGGTCGCGGACATGGTCTGGCCGCTCGCGCCGGGCATGAAGGTCGAGACCACGATCGTCGGGTAATCGACTTGCGGCAACGCAGACACGGGCAAAGCGCGGAAGGCCACGAGCCCGGCGATGAGGATGCCGATCACGAGCAGCGTCGTCGCCACGGGGCGACGCACGAAGGGCTCGGAAATGCTCACGGCTGGGCTCCGCCGTGCTTTCCTTTGCTGGCGGCGGCGTCTGCGGCCGGCGGCTGAGGGTTAGTGCCGCTGCCTGGTGCGCCGGTCCCGCCGGTGGCTTGCCCCGACACGCTCGCACGCAACGCGACCTTGGCCCCCGGCTTCAATTGATTTTGCCCTTCGACCACGACTTGATCGCCGGCCGCGATGCCTTTTCGAATCACTGCCCATTGATCTTGGACCGTTTCGACTTCGACGGGCCGCAAGGCAGCGGTCTGATCGGGCAGCACCACATACACGAACGTCCCCTGCGGTCCCCGTTGCACGGCTGGCGCTGGAACCGACAGCGCGCCCGTGCGCGTCGCAAGCAGCAGCCGGGCGCGCACGAACTCGTTGGGCCAGAGCGCCTTGTCCGGGTTGGGCACGATCCCCTTCAGTCGCACCGTGGCCGTGGTTAGGCTCACCTGGTTGTCGACGAGGCTCAGCTTTCCACGCCCCAGTAAGCGATCGCCGTCCCGGCTGTAGGCTTCGATTTGCAGACCACCGGCGATCTCGCGGTTGATTTGCGGCAGGTTGTCTTGCGGTAGCGTAAATACGATCGCCATCGGATCCAGCTGGGTCACGACCACGATGCCGTTCGGGTCCGAGGCGTGCACGACGTTACCTTGGTCGACTTGGCGAACGCCGGTCACGCCGTCGACTGGCGAGCGCACTTCGCTATAGGCCAGCTGGAGCCGCGCATTTTCGATCTGCGCCTCGTCGGACTTGATGGTTCCGGCCAACTGATCCGCGGTCGCGCGTTGATCGTCGAGCTGCTCTTGCGTCGCGAGCCCTTGATCGTGGAGGGCGGTGTAGCGCGCCAGGTTGACCTTTGCATTCTTGGCCTGGGCCTGATCGCGCGCGAGCGCCGCTTGCGCTTGGTGGAGCTGGATGGTGAATGGGCGCGGGTCGATGCGCGCCAGCAAATCGCCCTTCTTGACGGGCTGGCCCTCTTGGAACAGCACGGAGAGCAGCGGGCCATCGACCTGGGGCCGGACCGTCACGGTGACCAAGGGTACGGCGTTCCCGAGCCCGTCCAGAAAGACCGGCACATCCCGGTTACCGGCGCGCGTCACCACGACCGGGATGGGCCGAGCCCCCGCGCTCTCTGCGGGCGGCGCGCCGCTACCACGGATGCTCGACTGGCGCGTGCGTACGAAGATGAGTGCGCCTACCAGTGCCAGCAGCAACGCTCCAGCCAACACCCAGCGTGTGGATTTGGGCTGGTCGACCCGTCCCGGGACAACTTCCGAAGTCATGATTCGCTTTCGATAGCCGCGTTGAATCCCGCGGCAGCACTGTGCCATGCCACTACTAGGGCCCCGTCGCTTGTCCGAAAAGCCCCTTACAAATTCGGTTGCAGAAGGCCAGCGAAACGGCCGTAATTTATGACGAATCCGGGGCGTTTCGCCCCGCCGCGGCGTCCGCGCGAGGCTGGCTCGCGCCCCGGTCGGCGTTGCTCCACGCGCTCGGGCGATGCGCCCGCTCTGTGTCAGTTCGTGTCGAGACCAGTTGCGCGAGCGGCGACGGCGGCAGGAGCCCGAGTTCTGGGCCGATTGGCGGAGGTTGGGCGGCCTCCGCTGCTCTTTGCGCGGAAGCCTGTCCGACATCTACCGGCAACATGAACAGGCCGACTCTACGGCGATGTACCCCCTCACAGATGAGGGCTCCCGCCGCAGTTCAACCAGGCGAGCTTCCATGATCAAATCGGCCAATTCCCCCCAATCATCCGTGCCCAAGAACGAGCCCTTGGCGCGTATGCTGGGCGTTCGGAAACCGCTGGATGCACGAGCGCGGTTTTGGGTCGGAGTATTGGCTTTCGCGCTACCGCTCTTGAGCTGGTGTGCAATCAGCTACGTGCCGTTCATTTGGCATCCGCAGGTTTTGGTCTCTGACGCGGGTGACAGCAAGGTTCCCGGTGAGCACAGCTACGTGGCGGTGGGCGAGCGCGTCGATCTAGACGTGGTGATCTTGCGAAACCGCGAGCTGGACGCGGCGCACGCGAGGCGCGTCTCGGGCGAGCGAGTGAACCCGATCTATCTGCAGGCGCCGCACGCCGTCGCCCGGGCACTTTACACCGCCTTCACCACCGCCCCAGAGCGCGAAGGAGACGCCTGGTTGCATGAAAGCTTGATGCAGAGCTGCAAGGTGATCTTTTGGGGGTTCTTCTGGTCTGCGGTGATTGGCCTGCCACTCGGCGTTCTATGCGGCACCTTCCCGTTCTTCGCGCGGTTGTTCGAACCGTTCGTCGACTTCGTGCGCTATATGCCGGCGCCCGTGTTCGGCGCGTTGGCGTTGACCGTGCTCGGCTTGCAAGACGAGCCCAAGATCGCCATCATCTTCATTGGCACGTTCTTTCAGATGGTGCTGATCGTTTCCAACACCACCCGTTCGGTCGATGTGTCTTTGCTGCACGCCGCGCAGACGCTTGGCGCCAACAAACGTCAAATGGTGTGGAACGTGGTCGTGCCGGGCGCGATTCCCGGGCTGTACCGAGATATGCGCATTTTGATCGGCTGGGCTTGGACCTACTTGGTGGTTGCCGAACTAATCGGCGAAAAGTCCGGCTTGAGCGCGTGGCTGTATCAGCAGCAGCGCTACCGACACTTCGACAACGTGTACGCGGCGATCGTGATCATCGGTCTAGTCGGGCTAGCCACGGATCAGTTTCTGGCGCTGCTCGGTCGCTACCTCTTCCCGTGGGAGACGGGTCAAACCAAGCTCGTGCGCATGATGCGGGCGGTGCGCCGCGCGCTGCCGCAACGTGCACGGCTCGCACGCACCTGATTCTCCCCGTCCAGCGGCAACACCGCTCGCTCCGCCAAGGCTCCTGACTCATGTCCGACGACGATCGTATTCAGCTACCCAGCTACCTCGACCATATTCCCGAAGTCGCCGAGTACTTTGCCGAGATCGACAAGCGCAAGGTGGTGCTCAGCATCGAGCACCTGTTTCGTGAGTTCGACAGCCCGGACAGCGCGAGCGGCAAGCTCGTCGCACTTTCGGACATCAACTTCAAGGTCCGGCGCAACGAGTTCATCAGTGTGATCGGTCCTTCTGGCTGCGGAAAATCCACCCTGATCCGCGTAGTTGCAGGGCTGGAGGATCCGAGCGCGGGCATCGTCGCCGTAGACGGCATTCCGGTGACGGGGCCCGGCGCGGATCGCGGCATGGTGTTCCAGAACTACACGCTCTTCCCCTGGCTCACGGTCAGAAAGAACGTGTTGTTCGGCCCGAAGATGAAGGGGCTGCGCGACGACAAGGCCACCAAGGCAGCCGATGAATGGCTGAAGCTGGTGGGACTGACGGACTTTGCCGATCTTTACCCGGCGCAGCTTTCGGGCGGCATGAAGCAGCGCGTCGCGATCGCGCGCGCGTTGGCCAACGATCCGCGCATTCTGCTGATGGATGAGCCATTCGGCGCGCTCGATGCTCAGACCCGCGCCAGCATGCAGGCGCATTTGCTGCGCATTTGGCAGGCCGCGGGTGTCACGATCCTGTTCATCACCCACGACCTCGATGAAGCCATCTACTTGTCCGATCGGATCGTGGTGCTCGGCGCCCGTCCGGGCCGAATTCTAGAGGTCATCGACGTTCCGGTTTCGCGCCCGCGCTCGCCGGAGCAGTTCCTTTCTGGCCATTTTTTGGCTACGAAAAAGCGGCTCGAGGACTTGATCCATCGCCGCGATCAGGCTTCTGACGCTGGAGAACCGATGCATGACTGAAGTGACGAAAGAATGGCTCGTGGACGAGCCTTTGCGCGGGGGCCAGATGTGGTCGCGCGTGCTCAAGCGCGGCCAGGTGCTGCGCATCACCGATGTGGAAGGCGGCGGCGCGGTTGCGGCTCTGCTGTTCAACGCCGACCGTCCCCTCGAGCGTTACAACATGCCCGATACCCTCAAGGCACAGCACATCGCGCGGATCACCGCGGGCAACGTGCTGTACTCGGACATGGGGCGCGTATTGTGCTCGGTGATCGCCGACAGCTGCGGCTGGCACGATACGATCACCGGCATCGAGAGCGCCGCTGCGAGCGTCGCGAAGTACGGCGCGGGCGACTATCAAACCCTGCGCAACGATTGGCATCGAAATAGCCGCGACAACCTGCTGGTCGAACTCGCCAAGTATGGACTCGGGAAGCGGGATTTCGGTCCCAATCTGAATCTGTTCGTCAAAGTCGCGGTCGACTCCGAGGGCAAGCTCAGCTGGGTTCCCGGCAATTCGAAGCCAGGCGCATCGATCGAGCTGCGCTCGGAGATGAACACCTTGGTCGTGCTTTCGAACACGCCACACCCGCTCGACCCCGCAACGACTTACCGCGCGAAGGCGGTGCACTTGCGCGTGCGAGCGGCGGGCCCCGTCGCGGTTGACGATCCCTGTCGCGTTTCGTGCGCCGAGAACGAGCGCGGCTTCGCGCTGACCGAAGCTTACTTTCTCTGAACGGACTTTCCCATGGCACTCACCGAAAGCTCTCTCGATCCGCAGCAAGCGATCTTCGACACCGTACTCGGGTCGGGGCTCGGCTTCAGTCACATCATCAAGCGCGGCCAGTCATTTCGAATCGTGGATCTGGAAGGCAACCAGGCGGTCGACACGCTGTTCTACGATGCGGCCGATCCCGCCGAGCGCTACAGCGCGGTGGATACGATTCGCAGCCAAGGGGGCATCTACCTCAGCAGCGGCTCACCGCTCGTGTCGACCGAAGGCCGAGTCATGTTACGCATCACCGCCGACACCTGCGGCCGACACGATACGGTCGGCGGCGCGTGCGCCGCGGAATCCAACCAGGTCAGGTACGCGTTGGACAAGAAGTACATGCACAGCTGTCGGGACAACTTCTTGCTCGAAATTCAGGAGCGTCGGCCCGAGCTCTCCCTGCGCGACCTGACGGCCAACATCAATTTCTTCATGAACGTGCCAGTTAGCCCAGAGGGCGAGCTGCACTTCGACGACGGCATTTCGGCTCCAGGGCGCTACGTGGAGATGCGGGCAGAAAGCGATGTTATCGTGCTCATCTCAAATTGCCCCCAGCTGAACAATCCCTGCAACGGTTACAACCCGACCCCGGTCCGACTCCTCGTCTGGTCGGCATAGGTAGCGGCGCGCCCCTCGCGTTGCCGCTGCACGCTGGCGGCGCGCGCCGAGATCCTCGAAGGAGGAAAATGTCATGTTCGAGAAAGTTCTGATCGCCAACCGCGGCGAGATCGCCTGTCGTGTCATCCGCACGCTGAAGAGGCTGGGCGTCGCGTCGGTTGCCATTTACTCCGAAGCGGATCGCAACTCTTTGCATGTGCTCGAAGCCGACGAGAGCATTTGCGTCGGTCCTGCTGCGGCATCTGCGAGTTACCTCAACCGCGAGGCCATCCTCGACGCGGCGCTCACCACGGGCGCCAAAGCCATCTTTCCGGGTTACGGGTTCCTCAGTGAGAACGCAGACTTTGCCGAGGCCGTGGAGGCACGCGGCATCGCCTTCGTCGGCCCCACCCCCGAGCAGATGCGCCGGTTCGGTGTCAAACACACCGCCCGCGAGCTAGTCCAAGGCCTGGGCGTGCCGCTGCTGTCCGGAACGCCGCTCTTGGCCGACGTCGACGCGGCAGTGGCCGCGGCGCAGGGCATTGGCTACCCGGTGATGTTGAAGAGCACCGCCGGCGGCGGCGGCATCGGCATGCAAGTCTGTCGCGACGCCGCGAAGATTCGCGAGATATTCGAGTCCGTCCGCTCGTTGGCGCAGAAGAATTTCGGTGAAGGCGGAGTGTTTTTGGAGCGCTTCGTGGAGCGCGCGCGCCACATCGAAGTGCAGCTATTCGGAGACGGGAAGGGGCGCGTCGTAGCGCTCGGTGAGCGAGACTGCTCGGCCCAGCGCCGACACCAAAAAGTGGTCGAAGAGACGCCCGCGCCGCGGCTTCGTCCCGATGTGCAGAAGGCGCTGCTCGCTTCCGCCGTGCACATTGGCGCGTCGGTGAACTATCGCTCCGCGGGCACGGTCGAGTTCGTGTACGACGACGATCGCGAAGAATTCTACTTCTTGGAAGTGAACACGCGACTGCAGGTCGAACACGGCGTGACCGAGTTGGTCACGGGTGTGGATCTCGTCGAGTGGATGATTCGACTCGCCGCTGGCGAAGCGCTGCCGCTCGCGCACCCGCCGCAGCCCCGCGGTCACGCGATTGAGGTTCGCGTATACGCCGAGGACCCGGCGCGCGGTTTCAAGCCGAGCCCCGGCACCCTGACCGAGGTGTCTTTCCCGGAAGGCGTGCGCGTCGATTCGTTCGTCGAACGAGGCAGCGAGATCAGCGGCTTCTACGACCCGATGATCGCCAAGGTGATGGCTTTGGCGGATGACCGCGAGCAAGCGATCGCCAAACTGAGCGAAGCGCTGGAGCAAACTCGCTTGGCTGGTACGGAGACGAACCTCGCGTACCTGTCGTATATTTTGGGCACGGAGGTGTTTCGCGCGGGCAAGACCACCACCGCGTTTCTCGGCACCCTGGCTTATTCGAGCGCGACCGTGGAGGTGTTGAGTCCGGGCACACTCAGCACCATTCACGATTATCCGGGGCGTCTCGGTTATTGGGACGTCGGCATTCCTCCGTCGGGCCCGATCGACGATCTCGGGTTCCGGCTGGCCAACCGCGTCTTGGGCAACCTGCCGGGCGCGCCCGCGTTGGAGCTGACCATCACCGGCCCCACGTTGCGCTTCGCAACCGACACCTTGATTGCGCTGGCCGGCGCGCGTTTGGAAGCGGACCTCGATGGCGAGCCCGTACCCTACTTCCGCCCAGTTGCCGTGCGAGCAGGGCAGGTGCTGACGCTCGGCAGTATTCGCGGTGCCGGCTGTCGCGCCTACCTCGCGGTGCGCCACGGCTTCGACGTGCCGGAATACCTGGGCAGTCGCTCGACATTCACGCTCGGCGGCTTTGGCGGCCACGCGGGGCGCGCACTACGCAAGGGCGACGTGCTCAGACTGCTTCAATCCGGAAACGTGGATGCCGAGCCGAAAGAGCTCGAAGAGCAGCTTCGGCCCGAGCTCACGGAGAGCTGGCAAATCGGCGTGCTGTATGGCCCGCACGGCGCGCCGGACTTCTTCACCCCCACCGACATCGAGAGATTTTTCAGTACGGATTTCGAGGTTCATTACAACTCGGCGCGCACCGGGGTGCGCTTGATCGGGCCACAGCCGGAATGGGCACGCTCCGACGGCGGCGAAGCCGGGTTGCACCCGTCCAACATTCACGACAACGCGTACGCCTTCGGTACCGTGGACTTCACCGGCGACATGCCGATCATCTTGGGTCCGGACGGCCCGAGTCTCGGTGGCTTCGTGTGCCCAGCGACGATCGTGCGCGCCGAGCTGTGGAAGGTCGGTCAACTGCGCCCAGGCAATCGCGTGCGCTTCGTACCCATCGCCCGAGCCGCGGCCGAGCTCGCGCTCTCCGAGCAAGAGCGAAGAATTGCCGACCGCAAAGCGCCCACGACGGCAACACTGTCTGCGGTGCCAGTCACGGATGCGGTGCTGCGGCGCTTGCCGGCTCGCGGTGAGGCGCCGCGCGTGGTGTACCGGCCAGCGGGTGACGAATTCTTGTTGGTCGAATACGGCGAGGCAGTCCTCGATCTGGAACTGCGTTTTCGCGTGCACGCGCTGATGGATTGGCTACGGCGGGAGAAGCTGCCCGGCATCGTGGACCTCACGCCGGGTATTCGCTCGCTGCAGATTCACTTCGATAGCCAAAAGCTCGGCTTCTCGCGCTTGCTCGACGTGCTTTCGCGAGCGGAAGCCGAGCTGCCCTCGGTCGATGCGATCGACGTCCCGACGCGCGTCGTGCACATGCCGCTGTCTTGGGATGATCCACAGACTCGGCTCGCGATCGAAAAATACACGCAAATCGTGCGCAAGGACGCGCCCTGGACTCCGAGCAACATCGAGTTCATTCAGCGCATCAACGGGCTGCCGGATCTGCAGAGCGTCAAAGACATCGTGTTTGGCGCGCGCTATCTGGTGCTCGGGCTCGGTGACGTTTATCTCGGTGCGCCGGTGGCCACGCCGCTCGACCCGCGGCACCGCTTGGTCACCACCAAGTACAACCCCGCGCGCACTTGGACGCCGGAGAACGCAGTGGGCATTGGCGGCGCGTACATGTGCATCTATGGCATGGAGGGCCCAGGCGGCTATCAGTTCGTCGGCCGTACGGTGCAGGTCTACAATCGCTTCAAGTCGACCAAGCATTTTCAAGCCGAGACGCCCTGGCTACTGCGCTTCTTCGATCAGATCCGTTTTTATCCGGTGGACGCCCAGGAGCTCTTGGAAATGCGGGAAGCGCTGCCGCACGGTCGGCTGGAGCTGAAGATCGAAGAACAGCGCTTCCGCCTGGCGGACTATCGCCGCTTTCTGGCAGAAGAAGCAGACTCGATTGCTTCGTTCCGAACTACGCAGCGCGCGGCCTTCGCGGAGGAGCGCCAGCGCTGGGTCGATTCGGGTCAGCTCAACTTCAGCGTCGAACAGCTGGAAGCGGCCGAGTCAGGCACGGGCCGTGCCGGCTGGGAAGACGCGCTGATCGTCGAGAGCGGCGTTCCGGGGAGCGTTTGGAAGGTGCTGGTGAGCGCGGGCCAACGCGTCGCCAAGGGCGAGGTCTTGGCTATCGTCGAATCGATGAAGATGGAGATCGCCATCGAGTCTCCGATTGACGGTGTGGTCGTCGAGGTGGTCGCTGGCGAGGGCAAGCCGATCGCCCCCGGGCAGCCGGTGGTGGTCGTCAAACCCTGACGCTGCCGGCGGGCGAAGTTGCCACGGTGGGGCGAGGCTGCACGCTCAATCGCTAAATCTGCGCGCTTTTTGCGGTCCGCCCGCGTTGCCTGCGCTAGCGGCACGCCAGTTGCAAAACCACGGGGATGAACCAAGTACCCTCGAACATCGCCTCGGCCGGGCCTGCTCCGCGCCCGGAAGAACATTTTTTCGAGCTGCTGAAGGAGTTCGATACCGCCACCGTGATTACCCGTAGTCGGACCGGTGAGCTGCACGGCAGACCCATGGCCGTCGCCGCTGCGGAAGCGGAGGGTATCCTCTGGTTCATCACCAGTATCGATTCGACCAAGGTGTTGGAGATTCGCGGCGACTCGCGAGCCATGATTTCGCTCCAGAATTCGCGGCAGTTCGTGACCATGAACGGTCACTTCGAGCTGGTGAGTGATCGAGCCAAGGTCGAAGAACTGTGGAAAGAGCCGTATCGCCTCTGGTTCGACGGCAAGAGTGACCCGGAGCTCGTTTTACTGCGGTTCACACCGTTCGACGCCGAGTACTGGGACAACGCCGGCGCGCACGGCATCAAGCACGCTTTCGAAGCGGCCAAAGCCTACTTGAAGGGCCAAAAGTTGGACCCTGCCGAGTACGATCCCGAAGCCCACGCCAGACTTCAGCTGTAGGGCGTATGCTGTCGCGCCTTGGCTACGCCCACCACCCATCACGTGCTGTTGATTCCGGGGTTCTTCGGCTTCGGAAAGCTGGGTGAGCTGAGCTACTTCAGCGGCGTTCGCGAAGCCATCGAGAGCAGCTTCGAGCGGCTCGGTCTGGCCGTGACCGTGACTGAAGTGCCGACGCTGCCCATGTCGTCGATCCGCTGGCGCGCGGCGCTGGTCTTGGAGACGCTCGCCGCCGTCGCGAGCCAGGCAGAAGGCCCGATTCACCTGATCGGACACTCCACCGGCGGGCTCGATGCGCGGCTCGCAATCGCGCCCACTGCTTCACTCCCCTCCAGGGTCGCATTCGATGCCTACGATCGTGTGAAGAGCTTGGTCACGGTTTGCACGCCGCACTACGGCACCCCGGTGGCAACCTACTTTACGCGACCGGTCGGGCGCTTCTTGATCCGCACGGTCGGGCGCTACCTGATCTTCATGTTGGAGCGCGGCCAAGTACCGCTCAAGCTGTTGCTGCGGCTCGGCTACTTCGTGGTGCGCGCTCGCGACCCGTTTCGCAAGCGGAGAGGGGCATTCGACGAGCTGTACGACAAGCTGCTGAGCGATCTGTCGGAGCCGCGGATCCTGGAGCTTGCCACGTTTCTAAAGGCAGTCGTCAAAGACCAATCCTTGCTTTTTCAACTCACACCCGCCGGCTGCGACCTGCTCAACGCGTGCACGGCGGACCCGAAGATTGCCTACGCATCGGTGGTGGCCCGCGCGACCCCACCCAGCTTTCGCAACGCTTGGCGATCGCTGCGTGACCTGTACGCGCAGATCATGTTTCCTGTGTACGCCTTCTTGCACCGCGTGGCAGTTCGCGATGAACTCGGCGCGCCCCCGCTCTCCACGCTTCAGCTCGCCGAGCTCGGGCGGGAATCCGCCTTGCCGGTTCGCGCGGACAGCGATGGCTTGGTGCCAACGCTGTCCCAGGTTTGGGGCAGGGTGCTATATTTTGCCGCCGCCGATCACCTGGACGTCGTGGGCCAATACGGCCTGTCGAGTCAGGCTGCTGCCACCGGTGATTGGATCCCCAGCTATTCGCCATTCGGGCGCGAACAGTTCCTAAAGTTGTGGGAGCGCGTCGCATTCTTCATTGCCGGTGTGCAGGCCGAAGAAGAGTCGCGTCGCTAACCCTACGAGCGAGGGCTCAAGAAGGCGGACAACTCAAGATCAACGCGACTCGATGCGGGCCACCTTCGTGCAAGGCTCGGCACGTATCACCCATGAGCGTGATGTGCCCCAAAGCGTCGAAGTCGTAGCCGTCCGGGCCGCGCGCGATCTGGCCGCAATCGAAATGAACACTGCGCGGTGGCCGCGTGAGGTCGTTTGCGGTGGGCACCAATTGGCAACTCGAGCCAGCGCCCCTCATCGTCAGGCAGATCTGTCCGCAGCGCGCTTGCTCGAGGCACCCGTCCAGGCACTCCGAAGGCGCCTCTTCCAGAGAACCCGAGCTGTCGTCGGTCGCTGCGGAGCCAGCGGCCGAGAGCACCCCGTGTTCCCATGCGCCGTTGGTCTGCGCGGGCTCCGGCTCGGACGATTGCTCGGCGGGCGCGCCACAGCCGGCGAGCTGTGTGCAGGTGACGGCTAGACACGCACAGAGTATGAGCGAGACCTTCACTCAGCTCAGCGTGGCCGCACATGGCCGAGGGCGCAATAGGCGAAGACCGCCGCGCCCGCCGCGCCGATCGCCTTGCCCCACAACGAGACGTCCCTCGCTTTCGCGGTTGCTTGTGCGAGTGCACGCTCGCGCCGCGCCCGCAGCGGCAGCGCAGCCCAAGGACGCGAAAAGCGCGCTCTCATCGCGCCCGTACCCCGCAAAACGGCTGAGAATTGCGTTTTTGCCCGCGCTCCGGCGGTTCTCATGCTAGTCCGCCCGCCGTGATCCGGCTCGATTCAGTCACTAAGCAGCATGGCCGTCGCGTCTTGTTCATGGACGCCTCGTGCGCCGTATTCAAGGGCGACAAGGTGGGGCTCGTCGGCCCCAATGGTTCTGGCAAATCGACCATCTTCCGCCTGATCGTCAAAGAAGAGGCGCCGGACAATGGCCAGGTCGCCATCGATCGCGGCACGACCATCGGCTACTTCAGCCAGGACGTCGGCGAGATGAGCGGACAGAGCGTGGTCGCTGCGACGCTCGACGGGGCGGGCCCCGTGTCTTCCGTGGCCGCGCGCCTGCGCGAGTTGGAATTGAAGCTCGCAGATCCGGCGTTGATCGATCAAATGGAAGCGTTGATCGAAGAGTTTGGGGAGGTGCAAGGGCGCTTCGAGGAGCTCGGCGGCTATGCCTTGGACGCCAAAGCTCGCGAGATTTTGGCAGGCCTTGGCTTCGCCCAGGAAACGATGGATGCCGACGTAGGCACGTTGTCCGGCGGTTGGAAGATGCGCGTAGCCCTGGCTCGCATTCTGCTGATGCGCCCGGACGCGATGCTGCTCGACGAACCCACCAACCATTTGGATCTCGAGTCGATCCTATGGCTCGAGAACTTCCTGAAGTCGTTCGAAGGTGCCCTGATCATGACCTCGCACGATCGCGAGTTCATGAACCGCATCGTGACCAAGATCGTCGAGATCGAAGCGGGCGAGCTCACGAGCTTCACCGGCGACTACGAATTTTATCAGCGGCAGCGCGCCATGCTGGATCTGCAGGCGGAGAGTGCGTTCGAACGCCAGCAGGCCATGCTGGCCAAAGAAGAGGCCTTCATCGCTCGCTTCAAGGCGCGCGCCAGTCACGCAGCTCAAGTCCAATCGCGGGTGAAGAAGATCGACAAGATCGAGCGCGTCGAGCCGCCGCGTCGGCGTGAAAAGCTCAGCTTCGATTTTCAAAAAGCACCGCGCTCCGGCGACGACGTGGCAAGCCTGGACAGCGTGAAGAAAGCCTACGGCAAGCGCGTCATCTACACCGGCCTGGATCTATTGATTCGTCGTACCGAGCGCTGGTGCGTGATGGGCGTGAACGGCGCGGGCAAATCCACGCTGTTGAAGCTGATCGCTGGCGCTACCGAGGCCGACACGGGTCGAGTGACCGTCGGCAACAGCGTCAAGATGGGCTACTTCGCCCAGCACTCGATGGAAGTGCTCAAGCCCGATGACACGGTGTGGGACACCTTGGTCGGTAAGTTCCCGCACGCCTCGATCGGCTCCTTGCGCACCCTGGGAGGCGTTTTCGGCTTTTCTGGAGACGACATCGAAAAGCCCTGCCGAATCTTGTCCGGCGGCGAAAAGGCGCGCCTCGTGCTCGCGCAGATGCTCTACGATCCGCCGAATTTTCTGGTGCTCGACGAGCCGACCAACCATTTGGACATCGGCACCAAAGAGATGCTCATCGAAGCGCTCGCCGGTTACGAAGGCACGATGCTCTTCGTTTCCCACGATCGCCACTTTCTCAAAGCGCTCTCGAACCGCGTGCTGGAAGTCAGCCCAGACGGCGTCCGCAAATACGGCGGTGGCTACTCCGAATACGTGAACGAGACCGGCCAAGAAGCCCCCGGCGTCCACACTTAGCGTTCGAGAGGGGCGCTCGCGCTCCAGCAGCGCACCTCACAGCGCGCCTCGTTCTCGACTCATTCGCGCTGCGGCGGAGAACCCATGGGCTGCCGCAGGACGAGCGGTGAGCGGTTCAGCCGTCGACGAGGGCTTCGGCTTCGATTTCGACGAGCATGGCGGGATCGACGAGGCGGCGCACTTCGACCAGGGTCGTGGCGGGACGGACGTCGTGGAAGAACTCGCCGTGAGCGCGCCCTACTTTTTCCCAGTCGTCGATGTTGGTCACGTAGATGCGCGTGCGCACGACGTGCTCGATGCGCCCGCCCGCGCGCTCGAGCGCCCAAGCGATGTTACGCAGAGCTTGCGCGGCTTGGAGTGCAGCATCGCCAGGAGCCGCGATCGTGCCATCTTCCTTGGTGGCGGTGGTTCCCGACACGTGAATCGTATTGCCAACGCGCACGGCGCGCGAATAGCCGACCACGGGCTCGTACTTCGTGCCGCTGGAAATGTACCGACGATTCATGCGCGCGAGTGTAACCGGCCAGATTCGCGTTCGCTACCGAGTAACAAGCCGAGCTGTGGCGATCTCGCGGACGGTTCCGGCGAAAGTTGCCGCGCGTGCTGGAAAACGCGGTTGCAAAGCTCTGAAACCCTTCAAAATCAGGGCTCGTCGGTGTCTCGAGCTGGGACGATCCCGCGTCGACCTAGGATCGTGTTTAACTGCGCGTTCTCGTGCCCCCTGTGTTTCGTCCCGAGCGTCCGAGCCTTGCCCCTCGGTGGCGCTTCGTCCGTGGTGCCGAGCGCCCCCGCGGTGTGGTTTGGTTTGGCGTCAGCTCATTTTGGGGGCACTTGCGGCACTTTGCGTCGGTCGCGATCGCTACCGAGAACGTCGATTCTCGAGATTGGATGACGGCCGATGATCCGCTCGAGCTGAACGCGCGGGTGGCTGAATTGCTCGGTTCGGAGTCGACCGCGGATTGTCTAGTCGATGCGCTGGGTCGCGACTTGTGGCTCGACTTCGTGGCGGACACTGGTGACGACGTCGCGGTCAGTCGCGCGATCGCGCGGCTCATTTTCGCCGACTACGAGTTGCCGGACCCGGACGCTCAGGGCAGCTTCGTCTCTGCCCCGCGCGGTGAGATCCTACTTTTCGGTGGCGACACGGCTTACCCCGTAGCCACGGCTCAGGAGATCACCAACCGTGTGCTTGTTCCGTTCAATCAGGTGCTCGAGACGCTCCCATCCGGGCCCCCGCGGGTCTTGCTCGGCATCCCCGGCAACCATGATTGGTACGATGGGCTCGACGGGTTTGCGCGCATGTTTCGGCGCAACCCGGACGATGAAGAAGGCGTCGCTCGGCCGAGCGTGGTCGGGATTTCGCAGCGCATGATCGAGCGTTACGCGGAGTGGGCACGGCAATTCGTGCGCGGCGGAGTCATCGAAAAGCCCAAAGCACTGGCCTTGACCGGCTATCAACCGGCCCAAGCCGCGAGCTACTTCGCGCTGCCGCTCACCTCGCGCTTGCATCTCTCCGCGGTGGATCGGCAATTGGGCGCGCTCGATTGGCGTCAAGTTCGCTACTTCGAAAATTGGCGAACTCGCTCTGCCGATGTCAGCCAGTTGGTCCTGCTACCGGACCCGCTGTTCGCCTTCGGCGCGCCCAGTCCGACCGGCACCGCCATGGTGGAGGCCCTGAATTTGGACCTGGAGACCACGCCGCATTTCTTGCTTTCTGGCGACGTGCACCACTACGAACGGATCCAGCACGGCGCTGCGCTGCACCTGACCGCCGGTGGCGGCGGAGCATTCTTGCATCCTGCGCCTCTTCGGCGCGGGCGACGACTGAGCGCCGAGTTGGAATGGCCGACGGTCGCCCAATGCCGACTACTATTGCTGCAAGTGCCGTGGAAGGTGATGCGCGGCAACTCCGGGTTCTTGCCGCACATCGTGCTCGCGCTTTTGTTCTTGCCCGCGATGAACATGGGCATGAACCACTTCCGACAGCTCGGCTTCATCCTATCTGCGCCGATCTTGATCACCGTGCTGACCACGATCATCTATTCGCTGATCGGTGACGTGCGCAGGGGGGGCCTGGTGGTCTTCGCGCTGTCGTTCGGAGCCGGCTTGGCCACGGCCTTGATCCCCGTCTTTGCGTCGCTCGTGTTCGTACGCTTGGCGCTCAGCGCACATGTCACGTTGCCGGTCTGGCTAATCGGGGCGCTGACCTTCGGCGTAGCAGTCTTTTATGGCGCGTTCGTGTTCGGCGCGTTTTTGGCGCTGCTCACCTTCCTCGGCTTGGAGGAGACGCAAGCCTTCACCGCGCTCGATCACCCGGGCTTCAAACACTTCGTCCGCTTGCGCGTGCGCAAGGACGGCTCGGCCGTGGACTTTTGGACCTTGGGGCTGACCGACCCACTTGCGCCGGACGCCAAGCCAGAGTTGATTGACGCAGGCAGCTTCAAGCTCGATCGCGATTGAGCGCTCAGTCGCGTATTCAGCGCGGGGCTCTCGTCAGAAGCTACCGCCGGCCGAGTGAAAGCGTTCGGCTTGGGTCCTGCGTCGCCTGCCGACTCGGGCTCGGGTCTGTCCCTGACTCAAGCCCTCCCGTGCCCGTGCCCGTGCCCGTGCCCGTGCCCGTAAGGTGGGAAGCGGCTTTCCTGGATGGCGCGTGTGCTCCATGAGGGAGTCGATGCTGACTCCGTCGCCGAGCCGGGCGCCGTCAGA
>Ga0164308_10000464_pt1 | contig 22416 bp, 18 predicted proteins | sample Whisoiple_246_MG_FD_109983 | JGI IMG/M metagenome (GOLD analysis project Ga0164308, IMG submission 109983) | Soil microbial communities amended with fresh organic matter from upstate New York, USA - Whitman soil sample_246_MG | ecosystem: Environmental > Terrestrial > Soil > Unclassified >...
CGGCCCGGATCAGCGACCTGGCCGACCAGGTGAAGCGCAGCGGCACCAAGGTGACGACGGTGGCCGTCGACGTCAGCGCATTCAGTGGCCCGACGATGGCACCGGGTTGGGATCCGCTCGACATCGACGGCGGCGACATCGCGCCGATGGAGGCGGTGATGCTCGACGGCGGTCGCACCCAGCCAGTCAGCGTCGACTCGGCCCGATCGAGAACGCCCGCGCTCGACGCGGGTCGCGCGCTGGCAGTCGCGCTGCGCGTCGACCCGGCCACCGTCATGGTGCTGCCTTCAGGGTCCGACGGCAACGAGATCGCCAAGGTGCAGTCCCCGCCGCTGCTCGACCGGTTGCGCGAGATGATGAACAACTCCGACAACGTGATGGCCGAATCGATCGGCCGCGAAGTCGCTGCCGCGCAAGGGAAGCCGCAAAGCTTCGAAGGTTCGGTCCGCGCGGTTCTCGGCGAGCTGGACTCGGCGAACATCGACACCGGTGGTGCACACCTGATGGACTGCAGCGGCCTGTCAATCGACGATCGGCTGACCGCGGAAACGCTCGACGAGACCGTCAACGCCGCCGCCGGCCCCGACCAGCCCAAGCTGCGGGCGCTGGTGGACCTGCTGCCCATCGCAGGCGGCAGCGGCACATTGTCGAACCGATTCCTCGACACCGACGCCGGTCGCGCGTCGGTGGGGTGGCTGCGCGCCAAAACCGGATCGTTGACGGGTACCAACTCTCTTGTCGGCATCGTCACCGACGCCAGCGGCCGCGTGCTGAGCTTCGCGTTCGTCTCCAACAACGCGGGCCCGTCCGGACGCACCGCCATCGACGCGTTCGCCGCGACGCTGAGATCGTGCGGGTGCAGCACATGAGCAAGCCCACGAAGGTCACCGTCGGCCGTGCCGTCGACTGGGGATTCGCCGCCACCGTCGGCGCCAAGCTGGCCCGGCCGGGTCCCGCGGCCACCGACTACACCCGCCGCCAGGTGATCGATCAGCTGTCCGACGCCGCGCTGCGCGCCGAGATGCCGGTGCGCGAGGTGACTGGGCTGAACGAAGGCGGCGAGGTGGCCGACGCCCGCATCATCGATCGTGCCGAATGGATCAGGGCCGCTTCCCAATCCATGCGGGCGATGACGGGCGGCAGCGAGAACGACAAGCCGCACCCCATCACGGGCCGGATCACCGGTGCGCAGACGGGTGCGGTGCTCGCCTTCATCTCGTCGGGCATCCTTGGCCAGTACGACCCGTTCGGGGACAACGGCGGCGAGCTCCTTCTGGTGTACCCCAACGTTATTGCGGTAGAGAGACAGCTGCGGGTGTTACCTGCCGACTTCCGGCTCTGGGTGTGCCTGCACGAGGTCACCCATCGGGTGCAGTTCCGCGCCAACCCGTGGCTGTCCGAACACATGTCCGGTGCGCTCGCGGTGCTGACGGAGGAGTCCGGTGAGGACGTCACCGAGGTGATCAGCAGGCTGGCCGGTTTCGTCCGCAACCGCCGCGAAGGTGTTCGGCCCGAACCCAATTCGACGGGCGTGCTAGGAGTGTTGCGCGCCGTTCAGTCCGAGCCGCAACAGCAGGCGCTGGACAAGCTGTTGGTGCTCGGCACGCTGCTGGAGGGCCACGCCGACCACGTGATGGACGCCGTCGGTCCGGCCGTGGTGCCGTCGGTGCTGACCATCCGGCGCCGGTTCAACGAGCGGCGCAGCCGTAAGCAGCCCCCGCTGCAACGGGTGCTCCGCGCGCTTCTGGGTGTCGACGCGAAGATGCAGCAGTACACCCGCGGCAAGGCCTTCGTCGATCACGTCGTCGACCGGGTCGGGATGGCCCGGTTCAACACCATCTGGTCGGGACCAGAAACACTGCCGCTGCCAACCGAAATCGAAGAGCCGCAGCGATGGATCGACAGGGTGCTGTAAGCACGTTGCGCGCCGCGGTGTCGGCATTCGGCCGCCGCTACGTCGCCCAGGACGACCGGTGGTGCGTCGCGTTATCGGGTGGGCCGGACTCGCTTGCGCTGACGGCCGTTGCCGCGCAAGTGAAGCCGACGACCGCACTGATCGTCGACCACCGACTGCAGCAGGATTCCGACCGGGTCGCGGCGACCGCCAAAGAGCAGGCGATTGCGGTGGGATGTGTTGACGCGCAGATCCTGTGCGTCGCCGTCGGCGCCACAGGTGGCCTGGAGGCCGCTGCCCGATCGGCTCGCTACCGCGCGCTGGACGCGGCACGCGCCCTCGCCCCGGTACTGCTCGGGCACACGCTCGACGACCAGGCCGAGACGGTTCTGCTCGGCCTCGGCCGAGGGTCGGGCGCCCGCTCGATCGCCGGAATGCGGCCCTACGACCCGCCGTGGTGCCGCCCACTGCTGGGCGTCCGGCGTGCGCTCACCCACCAGGCATGCGACGAGCTCGGCATCCAAGCGTGGCACGACCCGCACAACTCCGATCGTCGCTTCACCCGCTCCCGGCTGCGCGCCGAGGTGCTGCCCCTGCTCGAGGATGTGCTGGGCGGCGGTGTGGCCGAGGCGCTCGCCCGCACCGCGACGGCGCTGCGGGAGGACACCGAGACGCTCGACGCGACGGCGGAGTCCGCGCTGGCGGCCGCGACCTCGGGTGACAGCCTCGACACCGGACGGTTGACGGCCTTGCCGGAGGCCGTCCGGCGCAGGGTGATCCGCGGCTGGCTGCTGGCGGGTGGTGCCTGCGACCTGACCGACAAACAGATCCGCGGTGTCGACGCACTGGTCACCGACTGGCGCGGGCAGGGCGGCGTGGCTGTCGGCTCCCCGCTGCGCAGCGAGCGGCTGTTCGCGGGGCGGCGCGACGGCATGCTGAGCCTGTACCGCGAGCCTGTGCACCGAGGTTAGGGCGAACTCACGTTGGCGGGGGCGGTCACACGTGGCACGCTGTTGACGTGCCATCAGAGGAGCTGTACCCGGGCGACATCAAGTCGGTGTTGCTCTCCGAGGATCAGATCCAGGCACGCGTCGCCGAGTTGGGCGCCCAGGTGGGTGCGGACTACCGCGACACCGTCGCCGCCAACGACCAGGACCTGCTGCTGGTCACGGTGCTCAAGGGTGCGGTCTTCTTCGTCACCGACCTGGCCCGTGCGATTCCGGTGCCGACGCAGCTGGAGTTCATGGCGGTCAGCTCCTACGGCTCGTCGACGTCATCGTCGGGCGTGGTGCGAATCCTCAAGGACCTCGACCGCGACATCAACGACCGCGACGTGCTGATCGTCGAAGACATCGTCGATTCGGGCCTGACGCTGTCGTGGCTGCTGCGAAACCTCGCGACCCGCCACCCGCGGTCGTTGCGGGTCTGCACGCTGATGCGCAAACCCGACGCGGTGCGCGACGACGTCGACATCACCTACGTCGGCTTCGACATCCCCAACGAGTTCGTCGTCGGCTACGGGCTGGACTGGGCCGAGCGCTACCGCGACCTGTCCTACATCGGCACGCTCGACCCGAAGGTGTACGAGGAGTACTAGAGACATGAGCGGCGCCGCTACCGCGCACGCGAGGAGCACAACAGCCCTCCGGATCTGCCCGTTCTGCGAGGCCACCTGCGGGCTCACGCTGACGATCGAGAACGACCGGGTGACCGGGGCGCGCGGCGACCGTGAGGACGTCTTCAGTGCCGGCTTCATCTGCCCGAAAGGCGCGAGCTTCGCCGAGCTGGACAACGACCCCGACCGGCTGTCGCGGCCGATGGTGCGGCGTGACGGCACGCTGACGGAGGCGACGTGGGACGAAGCCTTCGCGGTCGTCGCGGCCCGGCTGGGTGAGGTCATCGGCCAGCACGGCGGGGCGTCTGTCGGCGTGTATCTGGGCAACCCCAACGCACACACCGTCGCGGGCAGCCTGTACCCGCCGCTGATCATCCGCGGGCTCGGTACCCGTCAGGTGTTCTCCGCCAGCACCCTGGACCAGATGCCCAAACACGTTGCGCTGGGCCTGATGTTCGGCAGCCCGGTGGCATTCACGGTTCCCGACCTCGACCGCACCGACTACTTGGTGATCATCGGCGCGAATCCTCTTGTCAGCAACGGAAGTTTGGCCACCGCGGCTGACTTCCCCGGCAAGTTGCGGGCTCTGCGCAAGCGCGGCGGACGGCTCATCGTGATCGATCCGGCCCGCACCCGCACCGCGGAAATGGCCGACCGGCACATCGCTCCCCGGCCGGGCACCGACGGTGCGCTTCTGTTCGCCGTCGTTCACGTGCTGTTCGAACAGGGCCTTGTGGCAAGGGAACTCGGCGGAATAGCAGACTATGTCAACGGCGTCGACGACGTCCGCGCCCTGGCGGCGGGATTCTCGCCGGAGGCCGTCAGTGACCACTGCGGCGTGCCTGCCGACGACATCCGGACGCTCGCCCGCGAACTTGCAGCGGCGCCGACGGCGGCGGTGTACGGCCGAATCGGTACGTCGACAGTCGAATTCGGCACGCTCGGCAGCTGGCTGGTCGACGTCATCAACATCCTGACCGGAAACCTCGACAGACCCGGCGGGGTGATGTTTCCGCTCGGACCCGCGATGCCTGCACCACGGCCGCCGAAACCGGGCCGCGGCTTCAAGACCGGCCGCTGGCACAGCCGAGTCTCCGGATATCCCGAGGCGCTGTCCGAAATGCCCGCCGCCGCACTGGCCGAGGAGATCGATACACCCGGTGAGGGGCAGATCAAGGCGATGATCACCATCGCAGGCAACCCCGTTCTGTCGGCACCCGACGGGGACCGGCTCGACAAGGCGCTCGACGGCGTCGAGTTCATGCTCAGCGTCGACCCGTACCTCAACGAGACCACGCGGCACGCTGACGTCATCCTGCCCCCGCCGCCACCGTCGCAGAGTCCGCATTTCGATTTCGCTCTGAACAATCTCGCCGTGCACAACAACGTTCGCTATTCACCGCCGCCGCTACCGCTCGACGGGCGGCCCGACGAGGCGGAGATCCTGTCGCGCATCGCCTTGATCCTCTACGGCATCGGCGTCGACGGCGACCCGTCGCTGGTCGACGAACAGGTCATCGCAACGACGCTGGCCAAGGAGACCGCCGACGCCGACTCGCCGGTGGCCGGCCGTCCGGTCGACGAGCTGACCGCAATGCTCGCGGCGGGCCCTGGCTACGAACGCCGCCTCGACATGATGCTTCGGCTCGGACCGTACGGCGACGCGTTCGGCGCCAGGCCCGACGGCCTCACCCTCGAACGGCTCAAGGCCGCACCGCACGGTATCGACCTCGGTCCGCTGGCGCCCCGAGTGCCCGAAGTGCTCCGAACACCCAGCGGCCGAATCGAACTCGCGCCCGAGCCACTGGTCGCCGACGCAACGCGGCTTCGAGAGTCGCTGGGCAGAGACGCCGACAGGTTCGTTCTGATTGGCCGACGTCACCTGCGGTCCAACAACAGCTGGATGCACAACGTGCCCGCGCTGTCCGGTGGCACCAACCGGTGCACGCTGCAGATGCATCCAGACGATGTCGCCGAACTCGGATTGGGCGACACCGCCAAGATCAAGGGCCCCGGCGGCGAGGTTCTGGCACCGATCGAGCCGATGCCCGGGATGCGGCGTGGCGTGGTGTCGCTACCGCACGGATGGGGTCACGACCGCGCAGGCACGCGGATGGATGTCGCTGCGCGCGAGCCCGGTGTGAACGTCAACCAGCTCAACGACGGACGCGCGCTCGACCCGTTGTCCGGAACGGCAGTTCTCAACGGCATCGCCGTCGATATCGCCCCCGCGGACTAGGCGACTAGGTCAGCTCCCAGATCACGGTCACCGAGAAGGTGACGCTCTGCTGGCCGGGCTCCAGCGGCACGGCCTCCATGGCCGCGCGCGGCATCGGTGTAGGCGGCGGAATCGGGGGCGTGGTCCCCGCCGACTCGGAGATCGAGATGACCTTGCCCAGAGTCAGTCCGGCCAACAGGGCGTACTGCTCGGCACGGTCCTTGGCATCGTCGAACGCGCGCGTGCGGGCATCCTTGACGAGTTGGGAATCGTCCTCGATCGAATAGCTGACCGAATTGATGCGGGTCGCGTCACCGCCCGTGGTGCCGATCACGCCAAGCGTCGCAGACGCAGAGTCAAGCCTGCGGATCTTCACGTTGATCGAGTTGTTGGCCTGATACGCGATGATCGAGGGCGTGTCGCCGCCGCCGAACTGCGGTTGCAGGGTCACATTCGTGGTGCTGATGTCGGCCTTATCGATTCCCGAGCCGACCAGCGCGTCGATGACGGCCTGCTGACGCGTACTCGCCTGGTTCATCGCGGCGGTGGCGTCCGTCGCCGTGAACTCGATCGAGGCGTTCACCGTCAACGTGTCGGGCGTGCCCTGTACCTCGCCAGTGCCGACGACAGTGACCTGCCGAGTGTCGGCGTCGGGCGTCGGGATGATCGACGGCCCCGACTTCGACTGCGCATCGCACGCCGACAGGCCGACGACGGTCATCCCCGCCGCGGCGAGAACGATCAAACGGGTCGCAAGTTTCGCTCTCGCTGCGATCGGCATGCCTGGCAGCCTAGAACACCCTTCGCTCAGACCAAGCCGAGGCGCTCGAGGTCGGCCGCGTACTTGCCGATCAACGACTCGGTGACGTGGGGGATGTCCCCGTCGGCGCCGACACCTGCCGCGCGCACCGCGGCGTGGAACCCGTCCGCGGGTGCGATGGCGCCGAGGATCGGCCGCTCCGGCTTGCGGTACGCGTCGAGCAGTGGCAGCACGCTCTGGCGCCGCTTGGTGTCGGGCAGCGCGGTCAGCGCAGTTTCGAACCGGTGAAACCAGTCGTCGTGGTCGTCGATACGGGTGATCGGATGGCCATCAGCGATCAGCCAGTCGATGAACGTGTCCAACGAGACGCCGTCGTCATACGGGTTCATCACGTCGAACGACCGGTAGTCGTCCGTCGGCTTCGCGGCCAGCGTCACGATCGCCTCGGCGACGAAGTCGACTGGCAGCCCGTCGTAATGGGCTCGCTGCGGACGCCCGTCGGCGTCCCGCTCATAGAACGAGCCCGGCGCGATGCCGGTCACCAGAACGCTCTGCAGGAGCCGCGTGAAGGCGTCCGGCACGTTGAGCTGCCCGGCGTATCGGGTGTGGGCAAGGATCATGTCGGAGCGGAAGACCGCGACCGGCAGGCCGCACAGGTCGTGCGCCTCCCGCAGGAGAACCTCGCCCGCCCACTTGCTGTTCGCGTAGCCGTTCGCATACGAGCTGTCGACGGGCCGGACCGGGCTGACGTCGCGGATGTCGCCATCCTCGATGAAGTCGTTGGCCGCGACCGACATCGCGACCGCGACGGTCGACAGATACGTGACAGGCTTGATCTGCGCCGTGATCGCCAGCCGGATGATCTCGGCCGTCCCCACCACATTGGGCCCGAACTCCTCGCTGTAGGGCAGCACGTGGTTGACCAGCGCCGCCGGGTGGACGATGCGATCGACGTTGTGGGCCAGGCGATCCCACGTCGCGTCGTCCAGGCCCAGCTTCGGCTCGCCGATATCGCCCGCGATGACCTCGAGGTGGTCGGCGGCCAATCGCCGGAACCGGGTGAGAAGCTCCGGGTCGCCGCTGTCGTAGGCCGCATCGAGCCGCGCGCGGGCGGCTGCTTCGTCGTGACCTCGCAGGACGGTGATCACGGTGCCGCCGATCTGTGCCGCCCGCTCGAGCAGTTCGAGTGCGAGGAAGCGTCCCAGCCAGCCGTTGGCTCCGGTCAGCAGAACGGTCTTCGGTTCGCCGGTCACGTAGGCGATGGACGGGGCGGTCGCCAGTGTCTCCGCGTCGATGAACTTGTCCAGGGTGAGGTCGTCGGCCCGGACGGAAGTGGCGCCTCGGCCGTGCACACTCGCGAATGTCGGCCGCCCCGAGCCGAATTCACGTTCGGTTTCGATGTATGCGGCGAGCTGACGCAGGTTGCTGGTCGGACCCACGATGACACCGACCGGCACGTCGACGCCGAGAATGTCACGCAGCAGGTCGGCGAACGTGAGCGCCGACAGCGAGTCACCGCCGAGATCGGTGAAATGTGACTCGGGATCGACTTCGACGTCCGTCGAGCCCAGCACCGTCGCCGCGGCCGACACGACGCTGTCGATCACGGGGCGGTCCGCAGCGTTGTCGCGCAGTGCGCGCAATTCGTCGACGCGGGCCGCCGCCAGCTCGGTGTAAAGCTGCTCGAGTCGCTGGCCGTATCGCTCTTTTAGCCTGGGGCGCAGGATCTTTCCCACTCCCGACAGCAGCCCGCTTGCGGCGGTGAAGGGGTTGGTCTCGATCAGGAAGTCGGCGGGCACCTCATAGGACTGCAGCTCTGCCGCGCGTGCCGTTTCCCGCAGCGAGTCGGTCAGCGCCGACTTGAGGCCTCTTGTGTCGCCGTCGAACCGCGCCAGCGCTTCTGGCGTCGGAACGATGACTGCGAGCAGGTTGGCCCGCTCGCTGTTGCCGTAGACGAAGATTTGGCGCACCAGCGCCGCGCCCGCGAAGACCGCTTCCAGTTTCGCGACAGCGACGAATTCGCCCTGCGACAGCTTGAGTACATTCTTGCTCCGGTCGACATACCTGAGCCGGTCCGGCCCGAGTTCGGACATCACGTCACCGGTGCGGTAGTAGCCGTCGGCGTCGAACACCTCCGCGGTGACCTCGGGACGCTTGTAGTAACCCGGCATCATCGTCTTGGTCTTGATGAGCAGTTCACCGCGCGGGTACGGCGTATCGGTGAGGAAGTAGCCGAGCTCGGGGACGTCGACCAGCTTGTAGTCGATGACCAGGGGGCGGATCACCGTCTCGTCGTTGATCGCCCCTCCGATTTCGGTCGTGCCGTAGCCATCGGTGATATGGGTGTCCAGCACCGAGTCGATGAACGTCTTCATTTCCCTCGCCAGCGGCGCGGTCCCGACGAACCCGCCGATGACGCGCCCGCCGAGCACTTTTTCGCGCAGCTCCGTCGCGGCGGCCGCCTCGGCTTCTCGTGCGGTGGCACCCGTGGCGACCAGGCGGTCGACGGCGCTGCGGTACCGCTGGAAGAGCATGTCCACCACGCGCGGCACGAGTGCCAGGTCGGTGGGACGCACAAGGGCCCAGTCCTCGAACAACGTCGAGAGATCGGACTCCGGAACGAAATAGCTTGTGCCACCGGCACGGAACGACGACACCAGCGGCAGCCGCCCACCGAGATGGTTGAGCGGCATGAAGTTGACGTTGAACACCGGGACATCGCCTGCCGACGCGAACGTCGAGGTCCAGAAGGTCGCCAGCGTCCGCTCGGTGATCATCGCGCCTTTCGGCGCCCCGGTGGAGCCGGAGGTGTACAGGATCATCGCGAGCCGGTCGGCGCTGCCACCGGTGTACGCAGGTTCGTGCGGCAGCGAGCGGCCGTGCTCGACGACGTCGGTGAGCGTGTGCAGGGTCACGGCCAGGCCTGCCTCACGCAGCCGGGCTCCGGCCCTTTCGAGGCTCTCGCGCTGATCGTCGACCGCCGGATCGAAGTCGAAAACCAGCAGTCGCCGCAGCGAAGCGCTCTCCGCCGCCGCCTCGATGGCGAGATCCAGATATTCGGCGCCGACGGCGATGACCTTCGGCTCGGTCTCGGCGATGATCGGCCGCAGCTGTGAGGCGGGCGCATTGTGCTGCAGCGGCACAGAGACCAGTCCGAGGTACGAGCAGGCCAGGTCGACCATGAGGTACTCGGGACTGGCGAACCCGATCGTGGCGACGAAGTCGCCGGGGTTCACCGGAGCGGCGTCGTCCGTCCGCAGCGCGGCGGACAGCGCTGCGACGCGATCCCACAGATCGCGGTAGCTGACCGTCTCGAAACTCGGTAGCAGCCGTGTCGAGATGCGCCCGGTCGCGCTGTCGGTCACCAACTCCCGCGTGCGATGGCCGAGTGCGGGACGGTCGGCATAACCGTCGACCAGTGTCTGCAACACCTCGGTCAACCGCAGCCCCGGGGCGCTTGCCGCTTCGATCACGGCCGGGTCGGGCCGGGCGTTACGGAATTGCTCGTCGTTCGCGTAGAGGTCGGCGATTCTGTCGTTCATGTTGGTCACCATCTAGCCTTTCGCACGCAGGTCTAGTTGGGAAAGGGCGTTGCACCACTGAGGAATTCCGCTACGTGCCTGTGAGGCTCGGCACACAGCGGAATTCAAGGAACTCTCAGGCAGTTACCAGTTATTTGGGGTGCGATTCGGACACGAGGGTGTTGCACAGGCCTCATGTCGTATTCGATTGCCGCGGTGGACGATTGGCCTATCACTCATGGTCGCTCCACTTCACGGAGGAAGCCCAGCAGGATTCTGTTGACCTCATCGGGGCGCTCCTGCTGCACCCAATGCCCGGCGCCGTCGATCATCTCTACGGTGTAGGGGCCTGCGACAACCTCACCGGCACGGGCGGGGTTCATGGTCGGAGCTATCGGGTCGGCGGTGCCGCCGACGAACAGCGCAGGCACTTCGATGCGGGCATCCGCCAGCTGCGGGGTGGACTCCCAGTTGCGGTCGTAGTTGCGGTACCAGTTCAAGGCACCGGTGAACCCGGTCCTGCTGAACTCGGACACGTAAAACTCGAACTCGGCCGGGCTGATCCAGTCGGGCAGTGGCGACGGCCCGCCAAGCAGCCCGGCGAACATCCCGCTCATGGTCGAACGAATGTCGGCGGCCATCTCGGCGTCGGCGAGTCCGGGCTCCTGAAAACGCAGCATGTAGAAGTCGTCGCCGAACTTCTGTCGCCAGCGTTCGGTGGGCCGCGACCTGGCCCGGGGTATGGGCGGCACGCTGAGGCCGGCGACTGCCCTGACCCGCCCGGGATGCAGCAGCGCGGCCTGCCACACGACCATGGCGCCCCAGTCGTGGCCGACGAATATCGCCTGCTGCGCACCGACCACGTCCAGCAGTCCGATCAGGTCGCCGGTCAGGGCATGGATGTCGTAGTCCTCGACGGCCTCGGGTCTGTCCGAGCCCCCGTAGCCGCGCTGGTCGGGCGCCAGCACGTGGTAGCCGGCCTGCGCCAGTACCGGAATCTGATGGCGCCAGGAGTACGCCAGTTCGGGGAAGCCGTGGGCAAGAAGGATCACCGGGGCCCCTCGTTGGCCCGCTTCGATCACTCGCAACCGCACACCGTTGGTCTCGACGGACCGCTCGGAGGAGGTGAGCACAATCCCAGCCAAGCACAGCGCCCGTCGCCGACGAAGTAGCCCGCCGGCCGGCCGGCCGGAAGCCGTCGGGAACCGCCGCACGTTGGTCTAGCGGTAGCCTTGACATTTCCAGCTGCACGTATCGGAAGGACGTGGCCCTGCAGGGCCGATGCCGAATGAACCGGAAAAATGTGATCCGCACGCTCACCGTCATCGCGGTGGCGCTGTTGCTGGGCTGGTCCTTCTTCTACTTCAGTGACAACACCCGCGGCTACAAGCCCGTCGACACCTCGGTGGCGATGGCCCAGATCAACAGCGACAACGTCAAGAGCGCCCAGATCGACGACCGCGAACAGCAGGTGCGTCTGGATCTGAAGAGCGGCAACGGCGACACCGAGGACAGCGACAAGATCATCACCAAGTACCCGACCGGGTACGGGGTGGACCTGTTCAACGCGTTGAGCGCGAAGAACGCTAAGGTCAACACGGTTGTCAACCAGGGCAGCATCCTCGGCTCCCTGCTCATCTATCTCCTGCCGCTCCTGCTTCTCGTCGGCCTGTTCGTGATGTTCTCCCGAATGCAGAGCGGCGGCCGGATGGGCTTCGGCTTCGGCAAGTCGAAGGCCAAGCAGCTGGGCAAGGACATGCCGAAGACCACGTTCGCCGACGTCGCGGGTGTCGACGAGGCCGTCGAAGAGCTCTACGAGATCAAGGACTTCCTGCAGAACCCGACGCGGTATCAGGCGCTCGGCGCCAAGATCCCCAAGGGCGTGCTGCTCTACGGCCCACCCGGCACCGGCAAGACGCTGCTGGCCCGCGCCGTCGCCGGTGAGGCAGGCGTGCCGTTCTTCACCATCTCCGGCTCGGACTTCGTCGAGATGTTCGTCGGCGTCGGCGCGTCCCGCGTCCGCGACATGTTCGAGCAGGCCAAGCAGAACAGCCCGTGCATCATCTTCGTCGACGAGATCGACGCGGTCGGCCGCCAGCGTGGCGCAGGCATGGGCGGTGGCCACGATGAACGCGAGCAGACGCTGAACCAGCTGTTGGTGGAGATGGACGGCTTCGGTGAGCGCCAGGGCGTCATCCTGATCGCGGCCACCAACCGGCCCGACATTCTCGACCCCGCTCTGCTCCGGCCCGGCCGGTTCGACCGGCAGATCCCGGTGTCCAATCCCGACCTCGCCGGCCGCCGCGCGGTGTTCAAGGTGCACTCGCAGGGCAAGCCGATCGCACCCGACGCCGACCTGGATGGACTGGCCAAGCGCACCGTCGGCATGTCCGGAGCCGACCTCGCGAACGTGATCAACGAAGCCGCCCTGCTGACCGCCCGCGAGAACGGCACCGTGATCAGCGGTGCCGCGCTCGAGGAGGCCGTCGACCGCGTCGTCGGCGGTCCGCGGCGCAAGAGCCGCATCATCAGCGAGCACGAGAAGAAGATCACCGCCTACCACGAGGGCGGGCACACCCTCGCCGCGTGGGCGATGCCGGACATCGACCCGATCTACAAGGTGACCATCTTGGCGCGCGGGCGCACCGGCGGACACGCGATGTCCGTGCCCGAGGACGACAAGGGCCTGATGACCCGCTCGGAGATGATTGCGCGGCTGGTGTTCGCGATGGGCGGACGCGCCGCGGAGGAGTTGGTGTTCCGCGAGCCGACCACCGGCGCCGTGTCGGACATCGAGCAGGCCACCAAGATCGCCCGCGCGATGGTCACCGAGTACGGCATGAGCAGCAAGCTGGGCGCGGTGCGGTACGGCACCGAGCATGGCGACCCGTTCCTCGGGCGCACGATGGGTACGCAGGCCGACTACAGCCACGAGGTCGCCCAGATCATCGATGACGAGGTGCGCAAGCTCATCGAGGCCGCGCACACCGAAGCGTGGGAGATCCTCACCGAGTACCGCGACGTGCTCGACACGTTGGCCGGTGAGCTGCTCGAGAAGGAGACGCTGCACCGCGCCGAACTGCAGGCGATCTTCGGAGACGTGAAGAAGCGCCCAAGGCTGACCATGTTCGACGACTTCGGCGGACGTATCCCGTCCGACAAGCCGCCGATCAAGACGCCAGGTGAACTCGCGATCGAACGCGGCGAACCGTGGCCCAAACCGGTGCCCGAGCCCGCGTTCAAGGTCGCGATCGCCAAGGCCTCCGCCGCCGCCGCCGAAGCATCTGCGGCGAACGGCTCAAACGGTGCGGGCAGCAACGGAAGTCCGAACGGCCCTACGCAGCCCGACTACGGCGCACCGGCCGGATGGCACGCACCGGGCTGGCCACCGCAGTACCCGCCGCAGGGTCAGTACCCCCCGCAGGGTCAGTACCCGCCGCAGGGCCAGTGGTATCCGCCGCCACCACCTTCGCCGCCCTATCCGCCCTATGGCCACTATCCGTATGCCGCCGGGCACCAACCGCCGCACCGCGGACCGACCGGAGCGCCCCCGCCCGACGATGACAACGCGGGCCAGGAATCGAACCGGCCGACGCCGCCGACCAATGGCTGATACTCGACGGAGGCTCCGATGACGCAGCCGCACAACAACTCTGCGGCGACCTTGGCCGCGGAGAAGTTCGACCAACAGCGAGCCGAGGCGGCGATCCGCGAACTGCTCATCGCCGTCGGCGAGGACCCGGACCGGCACGGCTTGGAGGAGACCCCGGCCCGTGTCGCCCGCGCGTACAAGGAGATGTTCGCCGGGCTTTACACAGATCCGGATTCGGTGCTGAACACCACATTCGACGAGCAACACGACGAAATGGTGCTGGTGAAGCAGATCCCGATGTACTCCACCTGCGAACACCACCTGGTGGCGTTTCACGGGGTGGCCCACGTCGGGTACATCCCCGGCGTGGACGGCCGGGTGACGGGGCTGTCGAAGATCGCCCGCTTGGTCGACCTGTACGCGAAACGGCCGCAGGTGCAGGAACGGCTCACCGCACAGATCGCGGATGCGTTGATGCGCAAGCTGGATCCGCGCGGCGTGATCGTCGTCATCGAGGCCGAGCACCTCTGCATGTCGATGCGCGGTGTGCGTAAGCCGGGGGCAACGACAACGACCTCTGCCGTGCGCGGACAGTTCAAGGCCGATGCGGCATCCCGGTCCGAGGCGCTGGATCTCATCTTGCGCAAGTGAGCCCTACACACGTGCGGGTCATGGGAGTCGTCAATGTCACCGACGACTCCTTTTCCGACGGAGGGCTGTTCCTCGACCGTGACCGCGCCGTCGAGCACGCAATGGCGCTGGCCGCCGACGGCGCGGCGATCATCGACGTCGGCGGCGAGTCGACGCGCCCCGGCGCCACCCGCATCGACGGCAGTGTCGAGTCCGCACGCGTGCTGCCGGTGATCAAAGAGCTTGCCGGACAAGGGCTTACCGTAAGTATCGACACGATGCACGCAGATGTCGCTGCGGCGGCGCTCGAGAACGGGGCCCAGATCGTCAACGACGTGTCCGGTGGGCGGGCCGACCCGGACATGGCCCGTGTGGTCGCCCACGCCGGGGTGCCATGGGTGCTGATGCACTGGCGCTCGGTCAGTGCAAAGCGCCCTCACGAGGTGCCGCCGTACGAGGACGTGGTGGCGCAGGTGCGCACCGAGCTGCTCTCGGCGGCCGACGCCGCGGTGAAGGCGGGCGTGGACGCGGCCAACCTGATCATCGATCCCGGACTCGGGTTCGCAAAGAGCGGTGAGCACAACTGGGCGCTGCTGCGCGCGCTGTCGGAATTCGTCGACACGGGCATCCCGGTGCTCGTCGGGGCGTCGCGAAAGCGTTTCCTCGGAGCCCTTCTGGCCGACGTCGACGGCGAACCCCGTCCGCCGGCCGGCCGCGAGATCGCTACCGCGGTGGTGTCTGCGCTCGCCGCCCAGCAGGGTGTGTGGGGAGTGCGGGTGCACGATGTGCGAGCATCGGTCGACGCACTGAAGGTCGTTGAGGCGTGGACGAATGCGGAGTGCGATGGCTGATCGAATTGAATTGCGCGGCTTGACCGTTCGGGGAAGCCACGGCGTATTCGCAGAAGAGCGACGGGACGGCCAGGACTTCGTCATCGACATCACGGTATGGGTCGATCTGGCGACGGCGGCCGCCAGCGATGACCTGGCCGACACGCTCGACTACGGCGCACTAGCCCAACGGGCCGCCGACATCGTGGGCGGACCTGCGCGCAATCTGATCGAGACGGTGGCGGGCGAGATCGCCGAGGGCGTGATGTCCGACGAGCGGGTGCACGCCGTCGAGGTGGTCGTGCACAAGCCCGCCGCCCCGATTCCGCTGAACTTCTCCGACGTCGCCGTCGTGGCACGACGGTCCCGTCGCGGAGGCCACGGAGGTACGAGTTGAGGGTCGTGTTGTCCATCGGGTCGAATCTCGGTGATCGGCTGGCCCGGTTGCAGTCGGTTGTCGACGGGCTCGGGCCGGCGCTGCGTGCGGTGTCCGCGGTCTACGAGACCGATGCGTGGGGCGGCGTGGAACAGGGTCCGTTCCTCAACGCCGTGCTGATCGCCGATGACCCGCAACGCGATGCCTACGGCTGGCTGCGTCGCGCGCATGAGTTCGAGAATGCTGCCGACCGGGTCCGTGACCAACGTTGGGGTCCGCGGACCCTCGACGTCGATCTCGTGACATGTCATGACGGCGAATCCGAGGTGACCCTCCGCGACAAAGACCTCACGTTGCCGCACCCATATGCACATCAGCGCGCCTTCGTGCTGGTTCCGTGGCTGGACGTCGACCCCGACGCCGAACTGACCGTGGCCGGCGAGCGCCGACCGGTCGGAAAACTGCTGGCCGGTCTGGACCCCACCGAACGTGACGGAGTGCGTCTGACCAGCATGGTGCTCGCCTGATGGGCCCGACCCGCAATCGCGACCTGACGGCGGCGACGGTGATCGCGGCCGTCCTCGGCTTTGTTTTGGTGACCGTGCTCTACCGCTGGTTTCCGCCGATCACGGTGTGGACCGGCCTGTCGTTATTGGCGGTCGCCGTCGCCGAGGGCGGCTGGGCCTTCTATGTCCGGTCGAAGATCAACAACGGCCAGATCGGTGACGGGCCGGGCTGGCTGCATCCGTTGGCCGTCGCACGTTCGGTGATGATCGCCAAGGCTTCGGCGTGGGTCGGCGCACTGGTGCTGGGGTGGTGGGTCGGGGTGCTGGTCTACCTTTTGCCACGGCGCGGCACGCTGCGCATCGCAGGCGAGGACACGGCCGGGGCGGTCGTTGCGGCGGTGAGCGCGCTTGCCCTGTTGGTCGCCGCGCTGTGGCTACAACATTGCTGCAAGTCACCCCAGGAGCCGCCGGAGAACGGCGAAGGCGCCGCGGAGTAGCTGGACGACACTAGCGGATCGCGAATCGCCGCGATGCACGACACGCGCGGTGACCTGTGACCGGTACAGTCGGCCCATGACCGTGTTGACCCGTGGTGCCCGGCCGCGGCGCAGCGGTCGCAGGCCGGGTTGGCTGCTGTTAACGGTGTTGCTGGTACTCGCAATCATGGCGAGTTCGGCACTGGTGTTCACCAGCCGGGTGGAGTTGCTGAAGCTCGCGGTGATCCTCGCGTTGTGGGCCGCGGTGGTGGCCGCCTTCGTCTCGGTCATCTATCGACGGCAGAGCGATGTCGATGCGGCCAAGGCGCGCGATCTGAAGCTGGTCTACGACTTGCAGCTGGACCGTGAGATCTCGGCACGACGCGAATACGAGCTGACGGTTGAATCGGAGTTGCGCCGCGAACTGTCCACCGAGATACGCGCACAGGCCGCCGACGAGATTGCCGCGCTGCGCGCCGAGCTTGCTGCGCTGCGGGCCAATCTCGAATATCTCTTCGACGCCGACCTGAGCCACCGGCCGGCGATCGAGACCGAACAAGGGCCGGTACGGCCCGGCCGGATCACCGTCAGCCGAATCGACACCGACGAGGGACCCAATCTTCGCACCGAAGAGAACCCGATCATCGATGTCTCCGCCGAACCCCACGCGCCAGAACATGAATGGTCCTCGACGGCCCTGTTCGGCGGTGCTCACCGCAGGTCGTCCGAAGCCGAGCCGACCGCGGAGGAGCGGCTGGCATGGGCGGCCGAGCAGCGCGCAGCAGAACACCGCGCGGCCGAGGAGCGCGCGGCCGCGGAGCAACTCGCCGCGGCCGAACAACGGGCGGCCGAGCAGCGGGCCGCGGCCGAGAATCGGGCGGCGGAGATGAGGGCCGCCGAACAACAGATCGCCGAGCAGCGGGCTGCCGAACAACAACGCGCAGCGGAAGAGCGGGCCGCAGAGGACCGAGCCGCCGAAGAACGGCGGGCCGCAGAGGACCGAGCCGCCGAAGAACGGCGGGCCGCGGAAGAACGGGCCATCGCCGAGCAGCGGGCTGCCGCGCAGCGCGCCGCCGAGGAGGAAGCCGCCAAGCAGGCCGAGGCGGCCTCCTGGCAGCCGGCGCCAGCCGACGGCGAGTGGCTCCCGCCCGGCGCCCCCGGCAGCAACTGGTCGCCGTCTGTCGAGGAGAACGGAACCGCAGACGAGTACGTCGGACGGCGACGCGCCGCCGAGCCTGCGATGTCGACACCACCCGGCGACGTGAATCGTGGGCGCCACTCCGCCCCGCCCCATGCCACCGACCCCGGGCGGCCGCAACCGATCCCCACGCTGGAGGCACCGCCGACGCCATCCGCTCCTGAACCGACGCCCGTTGCGCCTGCGGATGACGCTGCACCGCGTCACCGCAGTCTCGATGACGCCGAGTCGACCGGTGGTCATTCTGTCGCCGAGTTGTTGGCGCGACTGGAAGTCGGCTCGACGGGCGGCGGGCGTCGTCGTCGTCGCGAGGAGTGAGTTAGTCTCTTACCGACCGTCCGGTACCAGCAACGTAGGACTGGAACGAAACACGGATCTCGCGAGGCCCTCTGCAATGGAGCAGTCACCGATGCAAGCGTGGGGTCCCCAAGACGCACCTATGCGTCCCGCGCGGCTCTCGGTCGGAATCATCTCCGCAGGGCGCGTCGGCAGCGCACTCGGCGTGGCTCTGGAGCGGGCGGGCCACGTGGTGGTGGCATGCAGTGCGATATCACAGACCTCCCTGCAGCGCGCGGAGCGCCGGCTACCCGACACAGCGGTTCTGCCCGCGCACGAGGTGGCGGGCCGCGCAGAACTCCTGCTGATCGCGGTGCCCGATTCCGAACTGGCTTCTGTGGTGTCCGGCCTGGCCGCAACGCGGGCCGTGCGACCCGGGACGATCGTCGTACACACCTCGGGCGCCAACGGCATCGCGGTGCTGAACCCGCTGACCGAACAGGACTGCATCCCGCTGGCCATTCACCCGGCGATGACATTCACCGGCGCCGACGAGGACATCGCCCGATTGCCCGACACCTGCTTTGGCGTTACCGCCGCCGACGACATCGGCTACGCCGTCGCGCAGTCGCTGGTCCTCGAGATCGGCGGCGAACCGTTCCGGGTCCGCGAGGACGCCCGGCCGCTCTATCACGCGGCCCTTGCCCACGCCAGCAATCACGTGGTGACGGTTCTGCTTGACGCCGTCGAGGCGCTGCGGGCCGCCCTGTGGGGTCAGGAGCTACTCGGCCAGGAACTTGTCGGCGACGGTCCCGGCGGCATCGCCGAGCGGGTGGTCGGCCCGCTGGCGCGGGCGGCGATGGAGAACGCGCTGAATCGGGGCCAGGCCGCCTTGACCGGACCGGTCGCTCGCGGTGACGCGGGTGCGGTCGCCGAGCATCTGCGCGCCCTCGCCGAGGTGGATCCCGAACTGGCGCAGACATATCGGTCGAACTCACTGCGTACCGCGCAGCGTGCACACGCTCCCGACGAGGTCTTCGCCGTGCTGGATGACAAGGGGTTGGCGTGACCGTTCGAAAGCCGCCGAAATTCGGCGCGGGTGAGCTCAATGTCTACCGCTCGCCCCGCGAGATATCAGATGTGACGCGGGCGCTTCGCCGGACCGGACGACGCGTCATGCTCGTGCCGACCATGGGCGCACTCCATGACGGCCACCTCACTCTGGTGCGGACCGCCAAGCGGGTGCCGGGCTCGGTTGTGGTGGTGTCGATATTCGTCAACCCCTTGCAGTTCGGTGCGAACGAAGATCTCGACAAGTATCCGAAGACGCTCGACGACGACCTCGCCAAACTGCGCGCCGAGGGCGTCGAGATCGCATTCACCCCGACCGCGGCACAGATGTATCCGGACGGACCGCGCACCTCGGTACAGCCAGGCCCATTGGGCGCCGAGCTGGAAGGCGCCTCGCGGCCAACGCATTTCGCCGGTGTTCTCACCGTTGTGCTCAAGCTTTTGCAGATCGTCCGACCGGACAGGGCGTTGTTCGGGGAGAAGGATTACCAACAGCTCGTGCTGATCCGTCAGATGGTCGAGGACCTGAACGTCGACGCCGAGATCGTCGGCGTGCCGACTGTCCGCGAACCCGACGGGCTGGCGATGTCGTCGCGCAACCGGTACCTCAGCGACGTCGAACGCGAGCAGGCGGGAGCGCTGTCGGCGGCACTGCTGGCCGGAATGTACGCCGCATCGGCCGGCACACCCGCCGCGCTGGACGCCGCGCGCGCGGTGCTCGACGAGGTGCCCGCTATCGATGTCGATTACCTGGAAGTGCGCGACCCCGGGCTCGGACCAGCGCCTGCCGAGGGTGCGGCGCGCATGGTGCTGGCGGCGCGACTTGGCAACACCAGGCTGCTCGACAACATCGCGATAGACGTCGGCGCCACCGCGGGTACCGACGGACAACGGCCGGTCGGGTCGGACGGCAACCATGAATTGCCATGGAGGAATTGATGTTACGGACGATGGCCGCGGTGAGCTCGTGCTGTTAGCGATCGACGTCCGCAACACCCATACCGTCGTGGGCCTGATCTCGGGATCGGGGGATCACGGCAAAGTGGTGCACCAGTGGCGAATCCGCACCGAAACCGAGGTGACGTCTGACGAACTGGCGCTGACCATCGACGGCTTGATCGGCGACGACTCCGAACGGCTCACCGGCGCAGCAGGGCTGTCGACCGTTCCCTCGGTGCTGCACGAGGTGCGCGAAATGCTCGAACAGTACTGGCCGTCGGTGCCTCACGTTCTGATCGAACCGGGTGTGCGCACCGGCATTCCGCTGCTTGTCGACAATCCGAAGGAAGTCGGAGCCGACCGGATCGTCAATTGCCTTGCGGCATTTCACAAGTACAAGACGGCCGCGATCGTCGTCGACTTCGGGTCGTCGATCTGTGTCGACGTCGTGTCGGCCAAGGGTGAGTTCCTCGGCGGCGCAATCGCTCCGGGCGTGCAGGTGTCGTCCGATGCGGCGGCGGCCCGGTCGGCGGCTCTGCGTCGTGTCGAGCTGACCCGGCCACGGTCGGTCGTCGGCAAGAACACCGTGGAATGTATGCAGGCGGGCGCCGTGTTCGGGTTTGCGGGTCTGGTCGACGGGCTGGTGTCGCGGATCCGGGAAGACATCGACGGGTTCGGCGGCGGCGACGTCGCGGTGGTGGCGACGGGGCACACCGCCCCGCTGCTGCTGCCCAACCTGCACACGGTGAGTGACTACGACCGCCACCTGACGCTCGACGGGCTGCGGCTGGTGTTCGAACGCAACCGGGACAGCGAGCGCGGCAGGCTGAAACAGCCCCGCTAGAAGAACGTGCGGATCAGGTCGACGACGCGGTCGTCGTCGTCCAGCACCGGGATCATCTGCCACTTGTCGAACGTGGTGCAGGGATGCGAGATCCCGAACCGCAGCCAGCTGCCCACCTTCACGGCGGCCTGCTGGTCGGGGCCGATCATCAGGTATGCGTGCTGATCGTTGAGCTTCGTGACGCGGCTGTCCGGCAGTTCCAGCGGCACCGGCATGTCCTGGTCGAACGACACGTCGCGGCGGCCCATCGTCAGCAGGGCGAGATCCTGCTCGGGTCGCGACATCACCTGTGCCCACACTTCGAGCGCGGGCCGCAGCCCCTCGCGAAGCGGCGACGTCCGCGCGTACAGCCCGTGGTCGTGGGTGAGATAGCAGCCGCTGCGGACGATGGTGCGCACCTGCCGCCCGCCGACCGAGCCGATGCTCAGCACATCGGCGACGGCATCGAAGTACGTGCTGCCGCCCGCGGTCGCCACGACGCTGTCGGTCTCGAACATGTCGGCCAGCCGCTCGACGGCCGACCGCAGCTGCAACAGGTAGGCGGTGATGCGCGCGAGCCCGTCGGGCGAGATGTCGTGACCGAGCGCCGCCTCATAGCCCGCAACGCCGACCAGCCGCAGGGCGGGACACTCCGCGGCGGCGCGTGCCACCTCGTCCACGGCGGCTGCTTCGCGGACGCCGGTGCGACCCCCTGGCAGGCCGATCTCGACACACACGTCGACGGGTCGGACCGCCCCTTGGAGCGCGATGGCCATCTGCTGCACGCCAGCCACCGAGTCCACCCAGCACATCAGCCGAAATTCGGGATCGGCGTCGCACTCCGAGGCGACCCAGCGCAGGCCTGCGGCATCCACCAGCTCGTTGGCGACTATGAAATCGCGCACACCGAATGCCCGGTAGGTACGCGCCTGGCTGATGGTCGCGACGGTGACGGCGGACGCTCCCGACTCGAACTGGCGGCGCAACAACTGGGGGGCCATGTGCGTCTTGCCGTGAGGGGCGAGCTCGACGCCCCGGTCACGACACCAGCCGGCCATCGTCGCGAGGTTGTGGGAGAGGGCTCCGGCGCGGAGCACGCATACCGGGCCCGCCGCCTCTTCGCGGACCAGTTTCGGAGCAGCGGAGCTGATCTGTCCTGCGGTGCGTCCCCACCACGAAGCGGGTAACCCCTTGAAACGCCAATCCAACGGTTCGTCCGCAAGAGCCCCCACTGCCGCCGCGTTGATGGGTTCGACCATGTGTTGATTTAAGCTGGCACGTCGTGACCTCAACTGATCCACCCGAAAACGCCGGAGCCGCTCGGCAGGCGACATCGGAAGAGGCCGACCTCCCCGAGCAGTTCCGGATTCGTCAGGCCAAGCGCGAACGGCTGCTCGCAGAGGGGCGCGAGCCGTACCCGGTCGAGGTCGCGCGCACCCACACCCTCGCGGAGATCCGCGCCAACCATCCCGACCTGCCCGTCGACACCGAGACCGGCGACCTGGTCGGCGTCGCGGGTCGGGTCGTGTTCGCCCGCAACTCCGGCAAGCTCTGCTTCGCCACCCTGCAGGAGGGCGACGGAACCCAACTGCAGGCGATGATCAGCCTGGCCAAGGTCGGGCAGGATTCCCTCGATCGATGGAAGTCGGATGTCGACCTCGGCGACATCGTCTTCGTCCACGGCGAAGTGA
>Ga0164308_10000467_pt1 | contig 22365 bp, 17 predicted proteins | sample Whisoiple_246_MG_FD_109983 | JGI IMG/M metagenome (GOLD analysis project Ga0164308, IMG submission 109983) | Soil microbial communities amended with fresh organic matter from upstate New York, USA - Whitman soil sample_246_MG | ecosystem: Environmental > Terrestrial > Soil > Unclassified >...
GATCGGCGACCGGCTGGCGAACTGGCTGGCCCCGTCGGTCGGCCCGTACGAGCACCCGGAACCGCCCATGCCGGCCATCGTGATCACCGTCGCGACCCTGGCTGTGGTGGCGATCGGCGTCTTCATCGCCTACTGGTTCATCGGCCGCCGGCCGGTCCCGGTCGTCGCCCCGACGCCGGTGCCGGCGATCGTGGCCCTGGCCCGCGCCGACGTGGGCGGGAACGCGATCAACGAGACGCTGTTCGCCCGTCCCGGGATCTGGCTGACCCGGGCGTCGGTGTACGCCGATGCCAAGGGCGTCGACGGCGCGGTGAACGGTCTGGCCGCCGGGCTCGGTGGGCTATCCGGACGATGGCGACATTGGCAGAACGGTTTCGTCCGGTCGTATGCCCTGTCCATGTTCGCCGGGACCCTGGTGGTCATCCTGATGCTCGTCCTGGTGAGGGTGGCGTAATCATGAGCAATTCCCTGTATCTGGTCATCCTGATCGCGTTGCCCGTCATCGGGGCCGTCGTGCTGGCAGCGATGTCCGGCGCTCCGGTGAAGACCGTGAAGCTGATCGCGCTGGCGTTCACGCTGGCCGAGCTGGCTGTCGTGGTCGCCCTGTGGATCGCCTACCGGTCGGCGATGGGCACCGCGGCCGAGCAGGTCGAGGTGCCGTTCCGGGAGGTCTTCTCGGTCGACTGGATCGCCTCGTTCGGGATCAGCTTCACCCTTGGCGTGGACGGCATCTCGCTGACGATGATCGCGTTGATCGCGGTGCTGATGCCGATCGTGCTCGGCGCCTCCTGGGAGGAGAAGCTGCCGGCCGGCCGCACCATCGGCGGGTACTTCGCCCTGCTGCTGGTGTTGCAGGGCGCCATGATCGGCGTCTTCGCGGCGACCAACGTGTTCGTCTTCTACGTCATGTTCGAGGTCATGCTGATCCCGATGTACTTCCTGATCGGGGCGTTCGGCGGGGTGCGCCGGGCCTACGCGGCCACCAAGTTCTTCCTCTACTCGCTCCTCGGCGGCCTGCTGATGCTGGCGTCGGTGATCGGGCTCTACGTCGCGTCCGGGAATGTGCTGCCGGACGGCGGCACCTTCGACTGGGTCACCCTGCGGTCGATCGCGAGCCAGATCCCGGAGTCCACCCAGATGTGGATCTTCGCCGGGTTCGCCATCGCGTTCGCGATCAAGGCACCACTGGTGCCGCTGCACACCTGGCTGCCCGACGCCGGTACCGAGGCACCGGTGGGTGCCGGCACCCTGCTGGTCGGTGTACTGGACAAGGTCGGCACCTTCGGGTTCCTGCGGATCTGCCTGCCGCTGCTGCCCGCGGCGAGCGCCAAGCTCGCCTGGCTGATCATCCTGCTGGCCGTCATCGGCATCGTCTACGGCGCGATCGTGGCCGCCGGCCAGACCGACCTGAAGCGGTTCGTGACGTACACCTCGATCGCACACTTCGGCTTCATCGCGTTGGGCGTCTTCGCGTTCACCACCCAGTCGATCGCCGGCGCCGCGTTCTACATGGTGAACCACGGCATCGCGACCGGGCTGCTGTTCCTGGTGGTCGGCATGTTGACCACCCGCGGCGGCTCCAAGCTGATCGGCGACTACGGCGGGGTCTGGAAGGTGGCGCCGATCCTCGGCGGGATGTTCCTGATCGCCTCGCTGGCGACCATCGCGATGCCCGGCACCAACTCGTTCATCTCCGAGTTCCTGGTGCTGATCGGCACCTTCACCCGGCACTCCGCGTGGGCGGTGGTCGCAACCATCGGAATCGTGCTGGCCGCGGTCTACATGCTGTGGATCTTCCAGCGGACGATGACCGGACCGATCCGTGGATTCGGCGTGCTGGGCGGGGCGCACAGTGGTGATTCAGCGGCGGGCGACACCCTCGACGACTTCGGCCTGGACAACGGTTCCGGCGGCGAGCTGGTGCCGGTGACGGTGGGCGGCGCCGAGCTGTCGGCGGCCCATGACCCGCAAGGCCATGCTGTTCCCGCGGTTGCTCCGGCCGCCGGGCACCACGGTGCGGTGTCCGCTGTCAGGGCCAAGTTCGGTGATCTGACCGCACGCGAGATCACCGTGCTGACCCCGTTGGTGGTGTTGATCATCGTGCTCGGTGTGTACCCGCAGCCGGTGCTGGACGTGATCAATCCGACCGCCGAACGGACCATGGTCGACGTCGGGTTCACCAATCCGCCGCCGGCCGTCGACGCCCCGATCGAAGGGGGTAACTGATGAGCCTTTCCACCTCGCTCTCCGGTGTCGCGCTGGCGGCACCAACCGACCCGATCGTGGCGCCGGCGATCAGCTTCAGCCAGACCGCACCGGTGCTGGTGATGCTCGGCGGAGCGGTGCTGGCCATCCTGTTCGAGGCATTCCTGCCCCGCTCCTGGCGCTACCCGGTGCAGGTCGGCTTCGCGATCGTGGTGGTCGGCGCCTCCTTGGTGTTGACCCTGCTGGGCGCCACGAACGAGGACTACGGCGTCACGTTCGGCGGCGCGGTGTCCGTGGACGCGGCGACGTACGTGATGTGGGGTGTGCTGCTGGTACTGGCGCTGCCGTCGGTGCTACTGATGGCCGACCGGGTCTCCGAGCCGGGCGGGTCGTTCGTCACCCAGGCCGCCGCCAAGGTCGGTTCGACGCGGGACCGGATGGCCGCCAGGGTCGCCGCCCCCATGCAGACCGAGGTCTTCCCGCTCGCCCTGTTCGCCATCGGCGGGATGATGGTCTTCCCGGCCGCGACCGACACGATCACGCTGTTCGTCGCGCTCGAGGTGCTGTCGCTGCCGCTGTACCTGCTGTGCGGGCTGTCCCGCCGGCGCCGGCTGATCTCGCAGGAAGCGGCCGTCAAGTACTTCCTGCTCGGCGCCTTCACCTCGGCGATCTTCGTCTACGGGCTGGCGTTGCTGTACGGATACTCGGGCTCCACCGCGTTCGTCTCGATCGCCGCGCAGGCACGAGCGGGTGACAGCAGCGACGTCTTGCTGCTGGGCGGGATCGCGCTGGTCGTGGTCGGCCTGCTGTTCAAGGCCTCCGTCGGACCGTTCCACCTCTGGACGCCCGACGTGTACCAGGGCGCCCCGACCCCGGTGACGGCCTTCATGGCGTCCTGCACCAAGGTCGCCGCCTTCGCCGCGATGCTGCGGGTCTGCCAGGTGGCGTTCGAGCCGATGAGCTGGACCTGGCAGCCGGTGGTCGGGGTGATCGCCGGGGCGTCGATGGTGATCGGCTCCGTCATCGGCATCACCCAGACCGACATGAAGCGGATGCTCGCCTACTCGTCGGTCGCCCATGCCGGCTTCATCCTGCTCGGCGTGCTCGCGATGTCCGAGAGCGGCGCGTCGGCCACCATGTTCTACCTGCTCACCTACGGGATGGCCACGATCGGCGCGTTCGCCATCCTCACCGTGGTCCGCAAGGGCGACGGCGAAGCCTCGCACGTCTCCGACTGGGCGGGCCTGGCGAAGCGGTCACCGGTGCTCGCCGCGTCGATGAGCCTGTTCCTGCTCTCGTTTGCCGGGATCCCGCTGACCGCGGGCTTCATCGGCAAGCTGAGCGTCTTCACCGCTGCGATGGAATCCGGTTTCGGTGCGCTGGTGGTACTGGCCATGGTGGCGACCGCCGTCACGGCGTTCTTCTACCTGCGGATCGTCGTGGTGATGTACTTCTCCGACCCGGTGCAGAGCAGCCAGACGCCGGTCGCGGTGCCGGTCGGCGCCGGTGACTCCGGCGTCGACGGCGGCGGTCAGGCAGTCGGCCAGCCCGCGGAATCCGGTCGCCGGATGGTGCTGGCCACCGATGCGCCGTTCGTCGTGGTGCCCGGGATTCTCACGGTCATCGTGATTTCCGTCGCGGTGATCGTCACGCTCGGCCTCGGGCTGTTCCCCGGGCCGGTCCTTGACTGGCTGACCGTTCCGCTGCCGATGCTCTCGTGAGGTGATCTGTTGGCTACCTCACGACGTGGATCGGGCCGCACCGGACCTGACATAGGCTCGACGGTGTGAACGCCCCGACCATGCTCGCCGGCATCGAGCTCGCCGACCCGGAACTGTCGGCGAGAGTCGCATCCGGGCTGACCCGTGTCGAGGATCTGCTGGAACGCGAGCTGATCAGCGAGTTCAGCTTCGTGACCGAGGCCGCGTCCCACCTGATGCACGCCGGCGGCAAGCGATTCCGGCCGCTGTTCACCCTGGTCGCCGCCGGTGTCGGACCACGACCGGATGCCGACGAGGTGATCGTGTCGGCGGCCGTCGTCGAGCTGATCCATCTCGCCACGCTGTACCACGACGACGTGATGGACGAGGCCGACCTGCGGCGCGGCGCCAAGTCGGCCAACGCCCGCTGGGACAACTCGATCGCGATCCTCACCGGAGATTTCCTCTTCGCCCACGCATCCAGGTTGGTGGCCGGTCTCGGTCCGGACGCCGTGCGGATCATCGCGGAGACGTTCGCCGAGCTGGTCACCGGGCAGACCCGGGAGACCGTCGGCGCGGGTCCGGACGACGACCCGATCGCGCACCACCTGCGAGTGCTGGACGAGAAGACCGCGGCGTTGATCGACACCTGCGCCCGCTACGCCGGGATGTTCTCCGGTGCGCGGGAGGAGGAGACGGCCGCGCTGCGGCGGTACGGCCGGGCAGTCGGCATGGCGTTCCAGATCTCCGACGACATCATCGACATCTCCTCGACGGACTCCGGCAAGACGCCGGGCACCGATCTGCGGGAGGGCGTCCGAACCCTGCCGGTGCTCTACACCCTCGCCGACCCGGCGGCCGATCCCCGGCTCCGGGAGCTGGTGTCCGGTCCGATCACCTCCGAGGAACTGCTGCATGAGGCGGTCGAGCTGCTGACCTGCTCGCCCGGCATGGCACGGGCGCGCAAGACGCTGGCCGACTACGCCGACGCCGCGACCGCCGAGCTGGACCTGCTGCCGGAATCCTCGTCCCGGGATGCGATGTCGTCACTGGTCAGGTACGTCATCGCCCGCACCCGCTGAGGCCTCGGCAACTGCAAAAACCCCGTGCTGCTGAGTCGGTGCTGCGCCTAGCATCGGCCGATGCGCGTGCTTTTCTCCGCTTTGCCCAATTCGGGTCATTTTCTGCCCATGGCGCCGTTCATCGGCTCGATGCTCGCCGCCGGGCACGAGGTGATGGTGGCGAGCGCGCCGGGCTTTCAGGCGCAGGTCGCCGCGACCGGGGCCGACTTCTGGCCGGTGGGTCATCCGTCGCCGGAGAGCCTCGCGCCGGATTTCGAACGGCTCGTCGGATTGACGACCCGGGAGTCCAACGACTGGATGGTCGGAGAATTCTTCGGTCGCATCCGGCCGACTGCTGCACTGCCGCGGCTGCGCGAGGCACTGACCAGCTGGCAACCGCAGTTGGTGCTGCGGGACTCGGCGGAATTCGGCAGCTCGCTGGCCGGCGAACAGCTCGGGGTGCCGGTCGGCCGAATCGCGATCGGGTTGGGTGCGGCCGAGGAATTCATCGTCGCCGGCGCAGCGCCCTCGATCGACAGGCTGCGGGCCGGTTGTGGGCTACCCGCAGATCCCGGTCTGACCAGGATCCGTCAAGAGCCGTACCTGACCCTCTTCCCGGCCGGGCTCGAGGATCCAGCGATCCCGGATCCGGTGCACACCATCAGGTTTCGGAATCCTTCCTGGACTCCGTTGGCAGCAGTGGCCGCTTCGTCGGGGTTGGTCTACGTGACGCTCGGCAGCGAGGCGGGTCAGATGCCCGGCAGCGCCCGGGTCTACTCCGAGGCCATGGCGGCGGTGGCCGATGTCGACCGGGAGGTGTTGTTGACCATCGGCAGCGCCGACCCCGCCTGGTTCCGGGACCCGCCGCCCAACGTTCGGGTCGAGCGCTGGGTCGATCAAGCACAGGTGCTGGCAGGGGCGAGCGCGGTCATCTGCCACGGCGGCGGCGGGACAACCCTGGGTGCCCTGGCGGCCGGCGTCCCGCTGGTGATGGTGCCGCTGTTCGCCCAGGATCAGCACATCAACGCGGGCCGGGTCGCGGCGGTGGGGGTCGGCGTGAGTGTCGTCCCCGAGCGGGATGCGATCAGATCGGGTCTGTCGGCCGTCCTGCAAGACGAATCGTTCCGCACGCGGGCGCGCGCGCTGGCCGCGGAGCTACGCGGCCAGCACGGCACCGACGACGCCATCGACCTGCTCGCTGCCGATGGGCTGATCTGAACCGGGGGTCACTTCGCGGCGCGGGCGGCCTGCCGTTCGCGGAGCTTCTCGCGCTGCTCGACGAACCTGGAGGCCTGCGCGTCCAGCTCGCTGAGGAACGCAACGAGTTCGTCCCGAGCCTGCTCACCCTCGGGGCCGAAATCGTTGCGGTCGAACACCTTCCAGTACTTCAGCACCGGCATGATGACCGCATCGTGGTGCAGCCGCAGGTCGTAGATGCCGGCCTTGGCGATCGTCACCGAGTTGCGCTGGAAATCGGTCATTCCGGCGCCGGGCATGGTGAACCCGACCACCTCGTCCCGGATGGCGGACATCGTCGCGTCGGGCGCCCGGTCGAGGGCGGCCTGCACCAGGTTCCGGTAGAAGATCATGTGCAAGTTCTCGTCCTGCGCGATCCGGCCCAGCAGCTGCTCGGCGATCGGGCAACCGGTGGCGGCGCCGGTGTTCCGGTGCGAGACCCGGGTGGCCAGTTCCTGGAACGAGACGTAGGCGACGGCCTGCAGCGCCGACTTCTCGCCGGAGTCGTACCCGGCGGTCATGTGCTCCATCCGCAGCGCTTCCAGCTTGACCGGGTCGACACCCCGGGTGACCACCAGGTAATCGCGCAGCGCGATGCCGTGCCGGCCCTCCTCGGCGGTCCAACGGCCGACCCACTGGCCCCACGCGCCGTCCCGGCTGAACCGCGTGGCGATCTCGCGGTGGTAGGACGGCAGGTTGTCCTCGGTCAGCAGGTTGACCACCATGGCGGTCTTGGCGACCGGGTCGAGCGGTGAATCCTCCGGCACCCAGTCCTCGCCGCCGAGGAACGCGAAGTCGCGGCCGCGGCTCCACGGGATGTAGTCGTGCGGTTGCCAGTCCTTGGCGATGGCGTAGTGCCGGTTGAGGTTCTCCTCGACCACCGGCTCCAACTCGTGCAGCAGCCGGGTCTGGAATCCCTCGGCACCGGTGGGCAGTCTGCTCGTCGACGCGCTCATACGGACGAGCCTAGAACGAGTGCCGACCGCAGGGGGCCGGTTGATGCCGCGGTGATTGGTGCCGCGGTGATTGATGCAGTGGCGACCGAACGCCTGTTGGAGGGAAAGGACATATGGACGCTCCGAACGGTAAGGGTGGACTAACAACGCTACCGCCACCCTAGAGCAGCCTGCCCGGTGATGGGGTAGGGCCAAGGTGCCGAGTCCCTGAGGGCAGCCACCCGCACACCCTGGGCGATGCGGCGCCCCCACCCAGCTCTGCGCCCGACCGACCGCGCAACGTCCCCGGCTCCGCGCAACGGCTCGAGAGGTTGCGCCGTCACCACGGGCGGTGCACTGATGAAGCACCACCCAGCACCAGAACTCGACGCCCTGAAACCAGCGACGGCCCCGGTGGACCCTCGGGGAGGGTCGACCGGGGCCGTCGCGGCGCTGGGATCAGACGTTCTGTCGGGCGTCCTCGCGCGGCACCCGCTCGGACATCCGCAGGTCGTCCGGGGTGATCGGGCCGGTGAGCTGCAGCGGCTTGTCGATCAGGTACCGGACGTAGGCGTACGGGGTGAAGAAGCCGGGCAGGTCCTCGTCCAACGCGGACTCGGTGAACACATCCCGTGCCTCCTGGACGTGCCGCCTCCCCCGGTCGTCGGTGGCCAGCGCGGTGAGCCGGTCGACCTCGTGGCTGACCAGTTCGTTGACCAGCTCGGGGGTGACGACCAGGCCCTCGGCGAGCCGGGTCTTGTGGTGCAGCCACTGCCAGATCTGGGTGCGGGAGATCTCGACGGTGGCGGCGTCCTCCATCAGGTTGTCGATGGTGACCGCGCCCTGCCCGTTGACCCAGGCGGTCAGGTACCGCAGGGCGACCGAGATGTTGGTCTTCAGCCCCGCGAGGGTGATGGTGCCCGGGGTGTTGCCGACGGCGATCAGGTCGGCCGCGGTCACCGAGACGTCCGGGCGCTGCTTGTCCAGCTGGTTCGGCCGGTCACCGAGGACCGCGGTGAACGCCTCGATGCAGGTCGGGACGAGGCCCGGGTGTGCCACCCAGGAACCGTCGAAGCCGTCGGCAGCCTCCCGCTCCTTGTCCGATTTCACCTTCGCCAGGGCCTGCTCCGTGACCTTCGGATCGGCCTTGTTCGGGACGAACGCGGCCATCCCGCCGATGGCGTGCGCACCGCGGCGGTGGCAGGTCGACACCAGCAGCTCGGTGTAGGAGCGCATGAACGGGGTGGTCATGGTGATCTGCGACCGGTCGGGCAGCACGTACTCGTTGCCGCGATGGGCGAACGTCTTGATGTAGCTGAAGATGTAGTCCCAGCGACCGGCGTTCAGGCCGGCCGAGTGGTCACGCAGCTCGTAGAGGATCTCTTCCATCTCGAACGCGGCCGGCAGCGTCTCGATCAGCACGGTGGCGCGGATCGTGCCCTGCGGGATCCCCAGCAGCGCCTGCGCCTGGGTGAAGACGTCGTTCCACAGCCGCGCCTCGAGGTGCGACTCCAGCTTGGGCAGGTAGAAGTAGGGGCCCGCACCGTTGTCGATGAGCCGCTGGGCGTTGTGGAAGAAGAACAGTCCGAAGTCGACCAATGCGGCCGGCAGTGGACGCCCGTCGATGCTGATGTGCTTCTCGCAGAGCCGCCAGCCGCGCGGCCGCACGACGATGGTCGGAGTGACCTCGCCGACCTTGTATTCCTTGCCGTCCTCGGAGGTGAACTCCAGTTCGCCGCGGATGGCGTCCTTGAGGTTGATCTGACCGTCGATGACGTTGGTCCAGCTCGGCGAGGTGGCGTCCTCGAAATCGGCCATCCACACCTTCGCGCCGGAGTTGAGCGCGTTGATGCTCATCTTGCGGCTCGGCGGGCCGGTGATCTCCGCCCGGCGGTCCTCAAGACCCGGCGCCGGCGGTGCGACCCGCCAGCCGGAGTCGCTGCGGACCTCGGCCGTGGTGGTCAGGAAGTCGACCGATTCACCCGCGGAGATGCGCTTGCCGCGTTCGCGGCGCGCGGCCAGCAGCTCGGCCCGGCGACCAGAGTGGGCGCCGTCCAGCTTGGCGACGAATGCGAGTGCCTCCGGCGTCAGGATCTCCTCGAAGCGGGGATGCATCGAGCCCTTGATCTTGGGGAGCTTCGGTGGGTCGAACATGACGTGCCTCCTGTTGCGGCGAACTGCAGTGACGACGTGGCTGGGTAGGTGGGGTGGTACCGCGCGGGCCAATCTGCTGACCGGCCCGCGCGACAACTATCCCGGGCGGGAAGCATCCCGGGCAGAACTATCTCAGTGGAACTGCTCTTCCTCGGTGGAGCCCTTCAGCGCCAGGGTGCCGCTGTCCGGGTTGAGGGCGGTGGCGACCTTGTCGAAGTAGCCGGTGCCGACCTCGGCCTGGTGCTTGACGGCGGTGTAACCGCTGGCCTCGTCCGCGAACTCGCGCTCCTGCAGCTCCACGTAGGCGCTCATCCCGGTCTTCGCGTAGCCCTGGGCCAGGTTGAACATCGAGTGGTTCAGGGCGTGGAACCCGGCCAGGGTGATGAACTGGAACTTGTAGCCCAGCTCACCGAGCTCGTCCTGGAAGGTGGCGATCTCGTCGTCGCTCAGCTTCGACTTCCAGTTGAACGACGGAGAGCAGTTGTACGCCAGCATCTTTCCGGGGAATTCCTTGTGCAGCTCGGTGGCGAACTCGCGGGCGAGGCCGAGGTCCGGGGTGCCGGTCTCGACCCAGATCAGGTCGGAGTACGGCGCGTAGGCCTTGGCCCTGGCGAGTACCGGCTCCAGGCCGCTGCGTACCCGGTAGAAGCCCTCCGCGGTGCGCTCGCCGGTCAGGAACGGCTGGTCGATCTCGTCGACGTCGCTGGTCAGCAGGTCGGCAGCGAGCGCGTCTGTGCGGGCGATCACCAGGCTGGGGACATTGGAGATGTCAGCGGCCAACCGGGCGGCATTCAGCGTCCGGACGTGCTGGCTGGTCGGGACCAGCACCTTGCCGCCCATGTGACCGCACTTCTTCTCCGAGGCGAGCTGGTCCTCCCAGTGCACGCCCGCAGCGCCGGAGGCGATCATCGACTTCATCAGCTCGAAGGCGTTCAGCGGGCCGCCGAAGCCGGCCTCTGCGTCGGCGACGATCGGCACCAGGTAGTCGGTTCCGGTCTTGCCGGTGCTGTGGTCGATCTGGTCGGCGCGCAGCAGGGCGTTGTTGATCCGGCGGACAACGGCCGGCACCGAGTTGGCCGGGTACAGGCTCTGGTCCGGGTAGGTCTGGCCGGCCAGGTTGGCGTCGGCGGCGACCTGCCAGCCGGACAGGTAGATGGCCTCCAGTCCACCGCGCACCATTTGCACCGCCTGATTGCCGGTCAATGCACCCAAGGCGCGGGTGAAGGTCTTGGTGTGCAACGCGTTCCACAGCCGCTCTGCGCCGCGACGGGCCAGCGTGTGCTCCTCGACGACGGTGCCCTGAAGCCGGACGACGTCCTCGGCCGAATAGGTCCGCTCGATACCGGCCCAGCGCGCGTCGTCGGCCCACTCCTGACGCAAGAGTGCTGCCTGGTCCGAGATCCGGGTCGCGGCGGGAGTCTGGGTGGAGGTGGGTTCCAACGTGGCGGTCATCGCTGGCCGTCCTTTCCTGTCGTGTTCCGCCGCGCTGCGCGGCGTGCTGCGTTGTCAGTGCTCGGTATTTGCCCGACTGAGCAACTGTGTGTTCATGAACGGCGGTACGGAACCGGCGCAACGCGTGAAGAAACGCGTTTCTTGCGCTATCGTGCAGCAATGACTGAAACTGCCCCCTCCAAGGCCGAAAAGGGGCCGTCCAGCGTGCGTGATCCGCATCACGCCGCCGGCCAGCAACGACCGGGACAGCAAACGGCACAGCGATTTTCGGGACGTGGCTCGCAGTCGTCCCGAGGTGCCGGTGCGGGCACGTCAACCGTCAAGAACGCACGAAACTCCACAGCACCGACCGCGCCCGGCCACCTGGCCCCGCTGGACACCGACGCCTCGGCTGCTCCCGATCCGCTGACCATCGGCCGCCAGCTGCGGCACCTGCGCAAGGCGTCGGGCAAGACGCTGACGGAGGTCGCCGACGAAGCGGGGATCAGCGCCTCTGCGCTGTCCTTGATCGAGAACGGCAAACGCGAGGCCAAGCTGTCGCTGCTGGCCACCCTGGCCGGCGCGCTGGACGTCGGGCTCTCCGATCTGCTGACGGTCGCAGCCCCCAGCCGCCGGGCCGCGCTCGAGATCGAGCTGGAAAAGGCCCAGCGGACAACGGCTTTCCGTGACCTGGACATCCCGGCCGTGCGGCCGGGGCCGCGCCTGCAGACCGAGGCACTGGAATCGCTGGTCGGCCTGCACCGGGCGATGGCCCGAATCCAAGCCGAACGGGCAGCCACCCCGGAGCAGGCCAGGCGGGCGAATGCCGACCTGCGGGACCGGATGCGGCGGCAGGGCAACTACTTCGGCGAGATCGAGACCGTCGCGGCGAACCTGCTCTCGGCCACCAAGTACGAGGGCGGGCCGATCACCCGCACCGTGGTCGATCGACTGGCCGCCCATCTCGGGTTCCGGCTGGTGCACACCACCGATCTGCCCGAATCGACAAGGACCGTCACCGATCTCGCGCACCGGATCGTCTATCTCCCGCAACCCGATGCCGGTCAGCACGACTCCCGATCCCTTGCCCTGCAGGCGCTCGGCCACGTCGTCCTGGATCATTCGGTGCCGCAGGACTACTCGGAGTTCCTCGAGCAGCGGGTGGAGATCAACTATTTCGCGGCGTCCCTGCTGATCCCGGAGAAGGGCGCCCTCGCCCTGCTCAAGCGGGCCAAGGCGGCCAAGGACATCGCCATCGAGGATCTGCGGGACGCCTACGCGGTGTCCTACGAGACCGCGGCGCACCGGTTCACCAACCTGGCCACCCGGCACCTCGACCTGCCGGTGCACTTCATGCGGATCTCGTCGTCCGGGGTGATCTACAAGGCCTACGAGAACGACGGTGTGCATTTCCCGACCGACGCGACGGGGGCGATCGAGGGCCAGCGGGTCTGTCGCTACTGGACGGCGCGGGTGGTGTTCGACCGTCCCGATCTGTCGTCGGCGTACCAGCAGTACACCGACACCAAATCCGGGACCTACTGGTGCACAGCGGTTGTCGACCGGACGTCAGCGGGGCTGTTCTCGGTGAGCGTCGGGGTGCCGTATGCCGACGTCAAATGGATGCGCGGCCGGGAGACCGGCGAACGGTCCAAGTCCCGCTGCCCCGACCCCGGGTGCTGCTCGCAGCCTCCGGCCGAACTGGCCGGCCGCTGGGAGGGCAGCGCCTGGCCGAGTGCGCGGGTGCATTCCCACCTGCTGGCCGCCATGCCGCCCGGCGTCTTCCCCGGCGTCGACCAAACCGATGTGCTCACGTTCCTGGAGCGTCACTCGAAATCGTGACCGGGGCACCGTCCCTCGTCCGGTCGTGGGCATTCTTCGCCTGCCGCAGCGCATCGAAGGTGAAGACACACAGGGCGGCCCAGACCAGCACGAAGCCGAACCACCGATAGCCCGGCATCGCCTCGTGGAACCAGAAGACTCCGAGCAGGAACTGGGCCACCGGTGTCAGGTACTGCATCACCCCGAGGACCGACAACGGCAGGGCCTGCGCGGCGGCCGCAAACGCCAGCAGCGGAACGCAGGTGACCACCCCGGAACTGGCCAGCAGCAGCACGTGCCCCACCCCGTGGGTGGTCAGCGTCGACGTGCCGGTGAGGGTGAGGAACAGCAGATAGCCCAAGGCGGGAAGCAGTTGGACCATGCCCTCTGCGGTCAGCGACGCCGTCGGCGGCAGCGGGATGACCTTCTTCACCAAGCCGTAGCAGGCGAAGCTGGCCGCCAGACTGACCGCGACCCAGGGAAAGACGCCGCCGGCGACCGCCAGCACGGTGACCGCCAGCGCGCCGAGCCCGACGGCCACCCACTGCACGACCCGCAGTCGCTCGCGGAAGATGAGCACCCCGAAGAGCACCGTCACCAGCGGATTGATGAAGTAGCCGAGCGCGGCGTCGACCACATGGTCGGCGTTGACCGCCCAGATGTAGATGCCCCAGTTCACCGCGATCAGCGACGCCCCGACCAGCACCAGCAGCCAGACCTTTGCCGGCATCTGCCGGATGTGCCGCCAGCCGCACACCACCGTGAGGATGACGGCCGACACCAGCAGCGACCACACCATCCGGTGCGCCAGCACCTCCAACGCCCCGGCCGGCTGCAACAGCGGGAAGTACAGCGGAAACAGGCCCCAGAGCAGGTACGCCGTTGCGCCGAGGATCAGCCCGCGACGCACGGTCGCCTCGTCAACGCCGCTTCTTCATGAAGGTCAGCGGTAATTGGTGAACTGCAGGGCGATGTCCAGATCGGCGTCCTTGAGCAGCGCGATGACGGCCTGCAGGTCGTCCCGCTTCTTGCCGGACACCCGGAGCTGATCGCCCTGGATCTGGGCGTTGACGCCCTTGAGTCCGGCCTCCCGGATCTTCTTGCTGATCAGCTTCGCCTTGTCCGAGGCGATGCCCTGCACGAACGATCCGGTGACCTTGTAGGTCTTGCCGGAGGGGGCGGGTTCGCCGACCTCGAACGCGCGCAGCGAGATCCCGCGCTTGATCAGCTTGTCCTTGAAGACCTCGATGGCGGCCAGGCAGCGATCCTCTGTGCTCGAGGTGATCGTCACCCCGTCCTCGCCCGCCCAGGCGATCGTGGTGTCCGTGCCGCGGAAGTCGAACCGCTGCGACAGCTCCTTGCCGGCCTGGTTCAGGGCGTTGTCCGCCTCCTGGTGATCGACCTTGCTGACGATGTCGAACGAGGCATCTGCCACTGTGTGCTCCCTTCAAATCTGCGCCGGGCTGTCGCCGCAACGCCGCTGCTGTCCACGAGCTTCGCACGACCCCCTGGTATCCGAGGCCGCCGCCGGCATTCCGCTCGCTGCGCGTCGAGTGTCGGCCCTGCAGGGAAACCGGCCCCGATCGGGCGGATTCACCCCGCAGAGTTGGCACTCGATGGAAGTGACGGCGGTGACCAGTTTCCCTGACAGGATGCGGTGATGGGCACAGCGTCACTGCGGGTCATCGGCATGCTCGGCGGCATGAGCTGGGAGAGCAGCGCCGAGTACTACCGGTTGGTCAACGAAGTGGTGCGGGAACGGCTCGGCGGGCTGCACTCGGCCCGCTGCGTGTTGGTGTCGGTCGACTTCGCCGACATCGAGGAACTGCAGGCCTCCGGGCGGTGGGAGCAGGCGGGCAAGGTGCTGGCCGCGGAGGCAGCTCTCGTGCAGGCCGCGGGCGCCGAGGTGCTGCTGCTCTGCACCAACACCATGCACAAGGTCGCCGACCAGATCGAGGCCGCGATCGACATCCCGTTGCTGCACATCGCGGACGTCGCGGCGGCGGCGGTCTCCGACGCGGGCGTGCACATCGTCGGCCTGTTGGGCACGGCGTTCACCATGGAGCAGGATTTCTACGTCGATCGACTCGCCGCGAGCGGACTCGACGTGCTCGTCCCGCCACCTGCCGACCGGGCCGAGGTGCACCGGATCATCTATGACGAGCTCTGCCTGGGCATCGTCCTGGACGAATCACGCCAGGTGTACCGGGAGGTCATCGATCATCTGGTCGCGGCCGGGGCGGAGGGAATCATCCTCGGCTGCACCGAGATCGAGCTGCTGATCACCGCCGGGGACAGCCCCGTCCCGGTGTTCCCGACCACACGCCTACACGTCGAGGCGGCGGTCGACCTGGCGTTGGCACGGCACTGAGTGCCGGTAGCCGGCCGATTCGGTTGTCGGCCGTCCGCCTTGTAGGCTGTGCCAGCGCCGAGTTCGGCCGTCACGGCAGGTTGCCCGAGTGGCCAAAGGGAGCTGACTGTAAATCAGCCGGCATTGCCTACGGGGGTTCGAATCCCTCACCTGCCACACCGAAGTACCCGAGCAGCGGGCCCTCCGTACGGAGCGGCCCGCTGTTGTGGTTCCGGGCCCCTGACGGGTGAATCCAGCTGGGATCGACGCTGCGATGGCATCGGTCACTCGTCTGAACCGCGATGCCACCAGATGAGCGTTCAATTGAATTACGGGTGCCATTTATTGATCAGGAGCGCTACGCTCCGTAGATGACCGGGGAACATGCTGCCCGGACGGCGAGAGCCGCCCAGGCCACTCCCCCCGGATGCGACCCCAGATGAGGGCGGGGGGTTCGCTATGACAATTGAACTCCCCGAGGCGGAAGCTCCCCGCCGGCAGTACACCGGCAACCAGGTTTTCCCCATCGTCGCAGCGCTGATGTTCGGGATGTCCGTCGCGTTGTGGGCGCCGGTGATCATCTTCTCGAACGACGATGCACCGCCCGAGAAGCTGTTGTTCGGCTCGGCGATCCTGCTCGCCGCGTTCCTGGCCGGTGAACTGTTCCCACTGCAGATCGAGGTGCGCCGGGAAACCCTTCTGGTCAGCGGATCCGAGCTGCCGATGGTGCTCGGCCTGTTGGTGATGCCGGCCTGGTCGGTCGGGCTGACCCACGTCGTCGCCGGCGCCCTGGTCTTCCTGATCCGCCGGGACAGCTGGCGCAACGTCGCGGTGAACCTGTCGTTCATCACCGTCGAGACCGGCACCGCCGCCTTCGTGATGCTGCTGATCATGGGCGAGAACAAGGCCGCCGCCACCACGGGTCTGCTCTATCTGGCCGTCGCCGTCGGCGTGTTGGCGGGCGCACTGATGTCTGCCGTCGCCGTCGGGTTGACCTACCGGCTGCTCGGTCCGGCCGAGCCGCTCGCCCGGGTGATCGGCCGGTCGATGCTGTCGGCCGCGGCGATCGTCACCTTCGCCCTGGTCGGCTACACCGTGTGGAACGCGGGAGACGACGACACCTATTGGGGCCCAGCCGTCTGCATCGCCCTGGCCGGAGTGCTGGCGGTGCTCTACCGCACCTACTTCCTCTTCCTGCGCCAGCACGCCGACCTGACCCGGATGTACAGCTTCGGCCGGCAGGTGACGAGCGTCGGCTCGTCCATCGACGACTGGCAGGGCGTCCTGGAGCAGGTCCGCGATCAGCTCAACGCCGAGGTCGGCGTGCTGCGGCTCAACGACGGCGATACCGACGGATCCCTGCGCACGCTGGCCATCGGGCCGGAGGGCGTGCTCGACGAACCGAAGATGCTCGAGGACGATCCGTTGCTCACCCTGGCCAGGACGAACGGCCGGGCCAGGGCGTCGACCGACCGAAATCCCAGCCCAGAGGTGATGTCGGCGCTCGCCGATCGCAAGGCCTGGGACGTGCTGGTGGTGCCGCTGCGCTCGGGTGACCGGGATCGCGGCTACCTGGAGGTCCGCGACCGGCTCAGCCGTTGGGGCCGATTCCGCGACGAGGACCTGCAGTTGCTGGAGACGCTCAGCGGACACGTCGCCACCTCGCTGGACAACCTGCGGCTGCTGGAATCGTTGCGGCACGAGGCCTATCACGACGCGATCACCGGCCTGCGCAACCGGCTGGGCCTGCATGTGGAGGGCCAGGCCGCGATCACCGCCGGATGGGGCGGCGCGATCGTGCTGGTCGAACTGGACGTGCTGTCCCAGGTCAACAACGCCCTCGGTCACGACCGCGGCGAGCGGTTGCTGCGGATGGCCGGTGAGCGGCTCGTCGCGCTGGTCGGCGAATCCCGACCGGTTGCCCGGATCGAGGCCGACCGGTTCGCGGTGCTGGTCAACGCGATGCCCGAGGCCGAGCTGACCGCGTTGGGCACCGAGATCCTGGCCACCGTCGGCCGCGCCTACTCGCTGGACGGGATCGAGGTCGATCCGCAGGCCTGCGTCGGGATCGCCTTCGTCCCGGGCGGATCGGTGGAGGTCGGCGGCGACAGCGGGCTCGACCCCAGCACCCTGCTGCAGCGGGCCGAGATGGCGATGCTGGCGGCCAGGGCCAAGCAGGAGCCGCTGCAGATCTACCGGCCGAGCATGGGCGAGGTCTACCGGCGCCGGTTCCAGTTGGTCACCCAGTTCCGGCAGGCGGTGGAGCAGGGCCGGATCATCGTGCACTACCAGCCCAAGCTGGACCTGGCCGAACGTGAACTGGTCGGGGTCGAGGCCCTGGTGCGCTGGATGCACCCGGAGTTCGGGTTGGTCTCACCCGCCGAGTTCGTCGAGGCGATCGAGGCCACCGGCTCCATCGACATCCTGCTCGGGCACGTGCTGGACATCGTATTGCGGCAACTGCGCGACTGGACCGCCCAGGGGATCCAGATCACCGCCGCGGTCAACCTCTCGGTACGCAACCTGCTCGCCGAGGACTTCCCGACCATGGTGGCGAATTCCCTTGCGCGGCATGAGGTTCCGGCTGAACTGCTGACTTTCGAGATCACCGAGTCCAGCGTGATGGCCGATCCGGAGCACTCGCTGCCGGTGCTGCGCCGGCTGCATGCGATGGGCATCAAACTCTCGGTCGACGACTTCGGGACCGGGTACTCGTCGTTGGCGTACCTGCGCCGGTTGCCGATCGACGAGATCAAGATCGACCGGTCGTTCGTCCAGGGCATGGGCACCGACCTGTCGGACCTGGCGATCGTCCGGGCCATCGTCGATCTCGGTCACTCATTGGGACTGCGGGTGGTGGCCGAGGGCGTCGAGGAGGAGGCCGCGCGGGACGCGCTGCGGGAGATGAACTGCGATCAGGCGCAGGGCTTCCTGATCTCGCGGCCGATGCCGCTCGATCGATTCGAGGCCTGGTTGGCCTCCCGCACCGTGAGCATCTACGACCCGGCCTCCACCACCCACGTGCTGCGGATGATGAGCTGACCCACGCCCGCGAAGAGCACCGAGCCGATCACCTGCGTGCCGGAGAGGTGCGGGTGATCACTCGTTTTCGCGCATTCGACGCCCTGGGGTAGAGTTGCCCAGGCTGTCAGCGGGAGGGTTCGGCCGAATCCCAGCGTTGCGCGGCGAGCAGTGAAGGCCCCTTTAGCTCAGTCGGCAGAGCGTCTCCATGGTAAGGAGAAGGTCTACGGTTCGATTCCGTAAAGGGGCTCGGGATGGCGGCAGTGGGCGGGGCGGGGAATGTCTCGCGCAGCGACGTCGTTGGCCTGGACGGGTTTGGGCCCGCAAGGCGGTGTAGCTCAGCTGGCAGAGCAAGCGGCTCATAATCGCTGTGTCGCCGGTTCAAGTCCGGCCACCGCTACCCAGTACGACTGTTTCATGAAGGACGGCCGCCGATCGGGCGGTAGACCAAACGCGGACGGCACATCCACCCGAGGCGTCCGAGCACCTGCAACGAGAAAGAGGCAGCTACCGTGGCCGCCACCGATGTCCGCCCCAAGATCACCTTGGCGTGCGAGGAATGCAAGCACCGCAACTACATCACCCGCAAGAACCGGCGCAACGACCCGGATCGGCTGGAGATCAAGAAGTTCTGCCCGAACTGCGGCGTGCACCGCAAGCACAAAGAGACCCGCTGATCAGGCTCTGACGGATGCCCGTCGACCCGGCGTTCGTGGGGAAGCCCTTCCCGTATCCGATGTCCTACATCGTCGGCGTGGAGAAAATTCGTAATTTCGCCGAGGCGATCGGCGACGACAACCCCATCTACTGGGACCGGGCGGCCGCCCGTTCGGCAGGCCACCCGGATCTCGTCGCGCCGCCGACGTTCGGTGTCTCGATCATCACCAGGGCCCAGGACGAGGTGTTGTTCAACCCGGATCTGGGCCTTGACTACTCCCGCGTCGTCCACGGCGACCAGCGTTTCGTGCTGCGGCGACCGATCGTCGCCGGTGACGAGCTGTTCTGCACGTTCTTCGTGGACAGCGTCCGGATGGTGCAGGGCAACGAGTTCCTCGGACTCCGCACCGAGATGGCCGATCCCGACGGCGAGTTGGTCGGCACCGTCTTCGGCACCCTTGTCGTCCGGGGGCCGGACGCATGAGTCTCGTCCCGGCCTTCGAGTCGGTTTCTGTCGGCGACAAGCTCGGTCCGCTGACGATGACGATCGACCGCGCCCGGTTGATCCGGTACGCCGGCGCCTCGAGTGACTTCAACCGCATCCATTGGAGCGAGTCGACGGCAGCATCGGTCGGCCTCACCGGGATTCTCGCGCACGGCATGTTGAACATGGCGCTGGCCGGGCGGATCGTCACCGATTGGGCCAAGGACCCGGGCGCCGTCAAGGAGTTCGGGACCCGCTTCACCCGACCCGTGTACGTCCCTGACGATGCCGTCGGGGCCACCGTCGAGTTCACCGGGGTGGTGGCTGCCCTCGATCCCGAAGCCCGCACCGCCCGCGTCACCGTCACCGCCAAGTTCAACGGGCAGACAGTCCTCGGCGGCGCGAAGGCGCTGGTCCAGCTCAGCTGAGCTGGACCACGCCGGTTCAGTCCTTCGCGGTGGCCAGGAACTCGGCCATCCGGGTCACGCCGGTGACCAGGTCGTCGTCGCCGAGGGCATAGGACAGGCGGAAGTAGCCGGGCGTACCGAAGGCCTCGCCGGGTACGACGGCGACCTCAGCCTTGTCCAGCACCAGGGCGGCGAGCTCGCCGGAGGACGCCGGCCGAACCCCGTCGAACGACTTCCCGATCAGCTCGGACACCGACGGGTAGACGTAGAACGCACCCTCGGGGGTCGGGCAGTTCACCCCCGGGATGGCGTCCAACAGTTCGACGATCCTGCCCCGCCTGCGGTCGAACGCCGCCCGCATGTCGGCGACCGCGTCCAGCGATCCGGTGACCGCGGTCAACGCCGCCTGCTGGGCGACGTTGCAGACGTTCGAGGTCAGGTGGGACTGCAGGTTGGTCGCGGCCTTGATGACGTCCTTCGGGCCGATCATCCAGCCGACCCGCCAGCCGGTCATCGCGTACGTCTTCGCCACGCCGTTCACCACGATGCAGCGGTCGGCGATCTCCGGCGCCACCACCGGCATCGAGACGTGCACCGCATCGCCGTAGACCAGGTGCTCGTAGATCTCGTCGGTGATGACCCAGATGCCCTTCTTCGCCGCCCACTGGCCGATCGCCGCGACCTGATCCGGCGGGTAGATCGAGCCGGTCGGGTTGGACGGCGAGCAGAACAGCAACACCTTGGTCCGCGGGGTGAGGGCCAGCTCGAGCTGGTCGATGCTGACCAGGTAGTCGGTCTTCTCGTCCGCGACCACCGGGACCGGAACCCCGCCGGCCAGGGTGATGGCCTCCGGGTAGGTGGTCCAGTAGGGCGCCGGCAGCAGCACCTCGTCACCGGGGTCGAGCAGCGTCGCGAAGGCCTGGTAGACGGCCTGCTTGCCGCCGTTGGTGATCAGCACCTGGTCGGGGGTCACCTCGTAACCCGAATCGCGCAACGTCTTCTCGGCGACCGCCTTGCGCAGCGCCGGCAACCCGGCGGCGGGTGTGTAGCGGTGGTTCGCGACGACCGAGCAGGCGGCGGCGGCCGCAGCGACGATGTAGTCGGGCGTCGGGAAGTCGGGCTCACCGGCGCCGAAGCCGATCACCGGGCGACCGGCGGCCTTGAGCGCCTTGGCCTTGGCGTCGACCGCCAGCGTGGCCGATTCGGCGATGCCGCCGATGCGGGCCGAGACCCGACGGGCAGCGGTACTGGGGGCGTCGCCGGCAGGGGCGACACTGCTCTCCGGCGCGTGGATACTCATGGTGCCATCGTGGCACGCAGCCTCCCGTCCGGAGATCCGGGTCCGGGATGGCCCCGGGCCTGCGGTTGCTCGTGGTTCGTCGGCTCGGCGTCCGGTGGCTTACACTGGTCGTTCTGGGGTGTGCTGTCGCTTGCCCGCGTGTCGGGTCGGTGGGCACATCCCGGACTTGCGAGAGGGGTTCCTCTGGCTGCATCCGGTGCCTCAAGGCCACCGGGCGCGACCAAAGGGGCGTAGCTCAATTGGCAGAGCAGCGGTCTCCAAAACCGCAGGTTGCAGGTTCAATTCCTGTCGCCCCTGCAGTACGCGAAGAGAAGGAGTCGCCGGCAGTTCTTGCCGGTGGCCGGCAACAAGGACGTGAGGACGTAAACGAGTGAGCAACGATCACGACGGGGTGTCGGAGGACGGGCAGGAGCCCGTTGACGCCGTCCCGTCGGACGACGCTGCGCGGTCTGCACCCGAAGAGGGTGCGTCGGCCGCTGCGTCCGAGGTTGCTGGATCGCCGGCCGAGGCGAGTGACGATCTGTCGTCCGAGGACGCGGCGGACAAGCCCGTCGGCGCCGACACCGCGGCCGTGAGCACGACCGGCCCGGTTTCTGCGGGGTCGGCACGGGCTGCGGCCCGACGCTCGGCCGCGCGGGCCGGCATCTCGGAGTCCAAGGGCACCGCAACGCCGAAGCGGGCGGCCGCCACCCAGGTGAAGAAGCCGAACGTCTTCGCCCGGTTGGGCCGGTTCCTGCGGGAGGTCGTCGCCGAGCTGCGCAAGGTCATCTGGCCGAGCCGCAATCAGATGGTCACCTACACCATCGTGGTGATCGTCTTCGTGGTGTTCATGGTCGCCCTGGTCGGCGTGCTCGATCTGCTGTTCGCCAAGGGCGTGCTGGCCGTCTTCGGCTGACGCACCAACGGCACCAGCGAGTCAACAAGACAACCGGTCCGGTGCAGTTCTGGCCGGAAACCGAACGAGAAGCAAACGAGTAGTAGGAAGCGAGCACAACCGTGTCGAGCCACGAACCCACAGCCGAGGAGCCTTCGGGCAGCCTCGTCCTGACCGACGGCGAACAAACCGTGCTGGTCGCCGCCACGGACCGCGATGACTCCGTCGAGCACGACGTCGAGGCCGAGACCGCAGAGATCGTCGAAGCCGTCGAGGCCGTCGCCGACGCCGGCGAATCCGCCGACGAGGCGGCCGCCGATGAAGCGGTCGCCGATGAGGCAGCCGTCGACGAAGCAGTGGTCGACGAAGCAGTGGTCGACGAGGCAGTCGCCGATGAAGCTGTGGCCGAGGAGGAGCTGGATCCGACCGAGGAGCTGCGCTCCGCGCTCAAGCGTGCGGCGGGCGACTGGTACGTCGTGCACTCCTACGCCGGTTACGAGAACAAGGTCAAGACCAACCTCGAGACCCGGATCAAGTCGCTGGACATGGAGGAGTACATCTTCCAGATCGAGGTCCCGACCGAAGAGGTCACCGAGATCAAGAACGGGCAGCGCAAGCAGGTGCAGCGCAAGGTCTACCCCGGCTACATCCTGGTCCGGATGGATCTGACCGACGGATCATGGAGCGCGGTGCGGAACACGCCGGGCGTCACCGGCTTCGTCGGCGCGA
>Ga0164308_10000468_pt1 | contig 22356 bp, 21 predicted proteins | sample Whisoiple_246_MG_FD_109983 | JGI IMG/M metagenome (GOLD analysis project Ga0164308, IMG submission 109983) | Soil microbial communities amended with fresh organic matter from upstate New York, USA - Whitman soil sample_246_MG | ecosystem: Environmental > Terrestrial > Soil > Unclassified >...
GCCAGTACAGCCTCACCGGTTCCACCCGCTCCACGACGCGCTCCTTCTCGGTCAAGCGGGTGCGGGGCGAGGCCGGACCGGAGGGCGAGGTCTCCGCGCACCTGCACGAGCGGCTGCGCCCCGGGGACCGGCTGCGCGTCTCGGCGCCGTACGGCGACCTGGTGCTCGACGGGTCCGACGCCCCGCTGCTCCTCGCCTCGGCCGGCATCGGCTGCACCCCGATCCTGTCGATGCTGGAGCACCTGGCGGAGGAGGGGCACGGTTCCCCGGTCACCGTGGTGCACGGTGACCGCTCGCCCGCCGACCACGCGCTGCGCGCGGACCACGAGGCGCTCACCGGCAGGCTCCCCGGCGCCGTCTCCCACTTCTGGTACGAGAACCCGGAGCCCGCCCCGTCCGGCGGGAGCACGGACCGCACCGGCAGGGTCGACCTGAGCGACGTGGCCGTCGCCCCCGGGACCCGCGCCTACCTCTGCGGCCCGCTCCCCTTCATGCGCGCCGTCCGCTCCCAGCTCCTCGGCAAGGGCGTGGCCCCGGCCGACATCCACTACGAGGTGTTCGGCCCCGATCTGTGGCTCGCCCAGGACTGAGCCCGGCCACCCGGGACGTTCGCGGACTGTCCGGATCGAATCGCACACGGCTCGGACAGCGCCCGAACAGGTTTGCCGGAGCCTCTTGTTCCGGTACAAGCGCTGTACGGGACACACTCCCCCGCGAACGTAAGGAGTCGGCCATGTCCTCACCCATGTCCGCGAGCAACTTCCTCAAGGCGCTGAAGGCCGAGGGACTCACCGTCGTCCAGGTCGGCGACTGGCGTACGCACAACCGCAACCACAAGGGCCCCTGGGGGCCGGTCCACGGTGTGATGCTGCACCACACCGTCACGAAGGGCACGGCCCGCACCGTCGAGATCTGCCGTGACGGCTACGCGGGTCTGCCGGGCCCGCTCTGCCACGGTGTCATCGCCAAGGACGGACGGGTCCACCTGGTGGGCTACGGCCGCGCCAACCACGCCGGCCTGGGGGACGACGACGTCCTGCGCGCCGTCATCGCCGAGAAGCGCCTGCCGACGGACAACGAGTCCAACACCGACGGCAACCGCCACTTCTACGGCTTCGAGTGCGAGAACCTCGGCGACGGGGAGGACCCCTGGCCGGCCGTCCAGCTCGAGGCGATCGAGAAGGCCGCCGCCGCGGTCTGCCGCTACCACGGCTGGGACGCCCCCTCGGTCATCGGGCACCGGGAGTGGCAGCCAGGCAAGGTCGATCCGCGCGGCTTCTCCCTGACCGGCATGCGCAACCGGATCCACGACCGCCTGAAGTAGCGCCTCGCGGGGCGGCACACAATGGAGGCATGGACCAAGGAGCGCTCGACCTCTCCCGGCTGCAGCCGGTGCTTCCCTCACCCCTGCAGCCGGCCGGGGACGAGCGCTTCGCGCGTCACGGCGTGACCCTGCTGCTCAAGCGCGACGACCTGATCCACCCCGACCTGCCGGGCAACAAGTGGCGCAAGCTCGCCCCCAACCTCAGGGCCGCCGCCGGCCGCACCGTACTGACCTTCGGCGGCGCGTGGTCGAACCACCTCCGCGCCACGGCCGCCGCCGGGCGCCTGCTGGGCTTCCCCACCGTCGGCGTCGTCCGGGGGGACGAGCTGGCCCACCGGCCGCTGAACCCCTCCCTCGCGCAGTGCGCGGCCGACGGCATGCGTCTGCACTTCGTGGACCGGGCCACCTACCGCGCGAAGACCGCCCCCGAGGTCCTGGAGGGCCTGCTGAGCCTCTTCGGGGACTGTGCGGTCGTCCCGGAGGGCGGCAGCAACGCACCGGCCGCACAGGGCTGCACAGAGCTCGGCCGCGAACTGCGCGGCCGGACCGGCACGGTCGCGGTGGCCTGCGGCACCGGCGGCACCCTCGCCGGGCTGGCCGCCGGCCTCGGCGACGACCAGCGCGCCCTGGGGATCCCCGTCCTGCGGGGCGGATTCCTGGGAGCCGCGGTGCGCGACCTGCAACGGGAGGCGTTCGGCGGCCCGGCCGGGCGGTGGTCGCTGGACGAACGCTTCCATTTCGGCGGGTACGCCCGTACGACACCGGAGCTGCACGCGTTCGCCGAGGACTTCGAGGACCGGCACGGACTGCCCGTCGAGCGGCTCTACGTGGCCAAACTGCTGTACGGGCTGACCGTGCTGGCCGGGGAGGGCGCCTTCGCCCCGGGATCCACGGTCACCGCGGTCGTGACCGGACGGCCCTGAGACCCCTGGTCACGACCGGTCGCCGTCCGACTCCCGGTAGGCGGCGGCCTCCTCCAGGTCCAGCCGGCGCAGCAGGGCGCGCAGCATCTCGTCGTCGATCCGCCGCTCGTCCCTGAGGCGTACGAACACCTCGCGCTCGGCGGCGATCATCTCCCGCGCGAGCCGGCGGTAGGTGTCGTCCGCGGACTCCCCGGTGACCGGGTTGGACCGGCCGAGCCTCTCCCACACGGCGTTGCGGCGGCGTTCCATGACGGTGCGCAGACGCTGGGTGAGCGGATCGGGCAGGGCGTTGCGCGGGTCGGCCAGCAGCGCGTCCAGCCGCTCGTCCGCGGCCGTGGACGCGTCGGCCTGCGCCTGCGCCTCGGCCAGCGTCTCGGCCCGCACGTCGCGACCCGGCAGTTTCAGCACCCGCACCAGCAGCGGCAGGCTCAGCCCCTGGACGACCAGGGTGCCGATGACGGTGGTGAAGGTCAGGAAGAGCACCAGGCTGCGCGCGGGGAAGTCCTCCCCGTCGTGCGTGAGCGCGGGGATGGAGAAGGCGATCGCGAGCGAGACGACCCCCCGCATCCCGGCCCAGCCGACGATCAGGGGGGACGTCCACGGCATCGGCCCCTCCCGCTCCCTGATGCGCGCGGAGAACCACTGCGGCAGGTAGCTCGCGGGGTACACCCAGACGAAGCGCACCACCACCACGGCGACGAACACGAGCACCGCGTACCGGAAGGCGTCCAGCACGCTGTAGGCGCCCAGCTCCTTCAGCACGAAGGGCAACTGCAGCCCGATCAGCGCGAAGACCGCGGACTCCAGGACGAACGCGACCATCTTCCACACCGCCGCCTCCTGGAGCCGGGTCGCGAAGTCGACCTGCCAGGAGCGGTGCCCCAGGTAGAGCGCGACGACGACCACGGCCAGCACACCGGAGGCGTGCACCCGCTCCGCGGCCGCGTACGCGACGAACGGGATCAGCAGCGACAGGGTGTTCTGGAGCAGCGCCTCCGTGAGGTGGGTGCGCAGCCAGTGCAGCGGCACCATCAGCAGCAGGCCGACGCCGACACCCCCGACGGAGGCCAGCAGGAACTCCCCGATCCCCTCGCCCCAGCTCATGCCTTCGCCGACCGCCGCGGCGAGGACCACCTTGAAGGCGGTGATCGCGGTGGCGTCGTTCACCAGGGACTCGCCCTGCAGGATGGTGGTGACCCGGGTGGGCAGGCCCACCCTCCGGGCGATCGCGGCGGCGGTGACGGCGTCCGGCGGGGCGATCACGGCGCCGAGCACCAGCGCCGCGGTGAGCGGCAGGTCCGGCACGAGGAGATAGGCCAGCCACCCCACCGCGAACGTCGCGAAGAGCACGTATCCCACGGACAGCAGGGCGACGGGACGCAGATTGGCCCGCAGGTCCAGGTACGAGCTGTCGACCGCCGCCGTGTACAGCAGCGGCGGCAGCAGCAGGGGCAGCACGACGTGCGCGTCCAGCGTGTAGGCCGGCACCCCCGGCAGGTAGGAGGCCAGCAGCCCGGCGGCGACCAGCAGCAGCGGGGCGGGCACCGGCGTCCGGCGGGCGGCCCCGGCGACCGCCGCGCTTGCCGCGACGAGCGCCACCAGCGGCAATGCGTCCATCTCACAGTCCTCACATCCGACGTAACGTGGCCATCATGAGCGAGTGCCTGCATGTATCCGAACTGCCGCGCCCCGAGCCCGTCGCGCTCGACGACACCTGCCCGGAGTGCGTGGCGGCCGGCACCCATCCCGTGCAACTGCGGCTCTGCCTGGTCTGCGGGCACGTCGGGTGCTGCGATTCGTCACCCCTGAAGCACGCCACGGCGCACTTCGAGGCGACCGGCCATCCCGTGATGCGCAGCTTCGAATGCGCCGAGAGCTGGCGCTGGTGCTTCGTGGACGGTTCGATCGTCTGAGGCCTGGGTACGTCAAACCGGCGCCGGTTCTTCGCAATTGACCGCCGCAGACCTCTAGCCACTGTGTGTACTCATATGCCTACCATGAGTAATCATGAGGTTACGGTCTCGGCGACACGGCATCATGGGTCGCGACAGCGTCGCCGACCCCTAGGACCGACGACGGACCGCACGGCCCCGGGCACCCGTCCCGGAGCCTCGAACGAGTTTGTGCCACCTTGGAGGTGAGGGTGTCCCAGATCGCAGGCGAGCCCGGGAACCAGGACTTCGTAGAGGTCCGGCTGCCCGCTGCGGGTGCCTACCTGTCGGTGCTGCGCACGGCCACGGCCGGTCTCGCAGCACGCTTGGACTTCACTCTCGACGAGATCGAGGATCTTCGCATCGCGGTCGACGAGGCCTGCGCGATCCTGCTCCAGCAGGCCGTGCCCGGCTCCGTCCTCAGCTGTGTGTTCCGCCTCGTCGGGGATTCCCTCGAGGTGACCGTCTCGGCCCCCACGACGGACGGCCGGGCCCCCGAGCGCGACACCTTCGCCTGGACGGTGCTCTCCGCGCTGGCCGGCAAGGTCGACTCCACGGTCGCCGACGACCGTACGGTCAGCATCAGCCTCTACAAACAGCGCGGCGCGGGACCCGGGCCGGCGTGAGCGACGGGAACGGGGACGGTCCTGTGCGTGACGAGACGATCCGGTCGGGGGCGGTGCGCCCGGCGGCCCTCCCGGAGCAGCAGGCCCGGCCGCATCCGGAGGGCGGGGCGGACGGTGCGGACGAGGCGCAGGGCCGTCCGGCCGCGCCCGAGCAGCCACAGGCGGAGCGGGCGGGCCGGATGAGCGAGCACGGGCACCACGATCCGCACGACCGCAGCGGGGCGCGGGCGCTCTTCATCGAGCTCCGTGCGCTGCCCGAGGGCTCGGCGGAGAAGGCCGAGCTCCGCAACCGGCTGGTGCGGATGCACCTGCCGCTCGTGGAGCACCTGGCCCGCAGGTTCCGCAACCGCGGCGAGCCGCTCGACGACCTGACCCAGGTCGCCACGATCGGTCTGATCAAGTCGGTGGACAGGTTCGACCCGGACCGCGGCGTCGAGTTCTCGACGTACGCGACCCCTACGGTCGTCGGCGAGATCAAGCGGCACTTCCGGGACAAGGGCTGGGCGGTGCGGGTCCCGCGGCGCCTCCAGGAGCTGCGGCTGTCGTTGACCACGGCCACCGCGGAGCTCTCCCAGCAGCACGGCCGCTCGCCCACCGTGCACGAGCTGGCGGAGCGGCTGGGCATCTCCGAGGAGGAGGTGCTGGAGGGGCTGGAATCGGCCAATGCCTACAGCACGCTCTCGCTCGACGTCCCGGACACGGACGACGAGTCGCCGGCGGTCGCGGACACCCTCGGCTCCGAGGACGAGGCGCTGGAGGGCGTCGAGTACCGCGAGTCGCTCAAGCCGCTGCTGGAGGACCTCCCGCCGCGCGAGAAGCGGATCCTGCTGCTGCGCTTCTTCGGCAACATGACCCAGTCGCAGATCGCGCAGGAGGTCGGCATCTCGCAGATGCACGTCTCGCGCCTGCTGGCCCGCACGCTCGCACAGCTGCGCGAGCGGCTGCTCGTCGAGGAGTAGCCGGACGCGGTCAGGCTTCGGGGGTCGTCCGCGGCCCCCGGATGCCCAGCGCCCTCGTGGTCGCCGGGTCGAGCACCAGCACGAGGCCCGTCACGGCGACCGCCGCGAGGACGATGCCCAGGGGGATCAGCGCGCCCTGGGCCCGCAGCAGCGTCCAGGCCACCGGCAGCGCCATGAGCTGGGTGATGAGCGCGGGACCGCGGCTCCAGCTGCGCCGCCGCAGCAGCCCACGGGCCGCGAGGAGCGGGATCAGGCCGAGCGCCACCAGCGTCAGTCCGCCCATCTCGGCCTGCTGCATGCTGTCGGGCCGCCCGAAGAGCCCCACGGCCAGCATGTAGATCCCGCCGACGACGAGCGCCGCCCCCTCGAGCGCGTTGAGTGCGGCCAGGGCGGCGATCCGGCCCGGCTTCTCCGGCCCGGCCGAGGGCGACGGGGCGGGCGTGTTCTGCTGAGTGCTCACGCTTCTCAGATTCGCACCCCGGCCCGCCGGAAGCGAAGCCGGGGCCGCACGGCAGGACTGCCGGTCACTCTCCGTGACCACCCGTGGACCCGGCGGATCGGGACTTCGGGGAGGTACCGCGCGGTAGGTACCCTGGCGTGCATGCGCGCACTCCTCGTGGTCAACCCAGCTGCCACCACTACCAGTGCGCGGACCCGCGACGTACTGATCCACGCCCTCGCGAGCGAGATGAAGATCGAGGCCGTGACCACGGAGTACCGGGGGCACGCCCGGGACCTGGGACGCCGGGCCGCCGACTCCGACGACATCGACCTGGTGGTCGCCCTCGGGGGCGACGGCACGGTGAACGAGGTGGTCAACGGCCTGCTGCACAAGGGCCCGCACCCCGAGGGCCTGCCCAGCCTGGCCGTCGTCCCCGGCGGCTCCACGAACGTCTTCGCGCGGGCCCTGGGCATCCCCAACGACGCGGTCGAGGCGACGGGCGCCATCCTGGACGCCCTCGCCGACCGCAGCGAGCGCACGGTGGGCCTGGGCCTCGCGGCCGGCACCCCGGGCACGGCGGACGAAGCGGTGCCCGGCCGGTGGTTCACCTTCTGCGCGGGGCTCGGGTTCGATGCCGGGGTCATCGGCCGGGTCGAACAGAAACGCGAGCGGGGCAAGCGGTCGACCCACGCCCTGTACGTGCGCCAGGTGCTCCGGCAGTTCATGGACGACCCGCACCGGCGCAACGGGATGATCACCCTCGACGTCCCCGGCCGGGACCCGGTCACCGACCTCGCGCTGTCGATAATCTGCAACACCGCACCCTGGACCTACCTGGGGAACCGCCCGATATACGCCTCCCCGAAGGCCTCCTTCGACACCGCCCTGGACGTCCTCGGCCTCAAGCGTCTCTCCACCCCCGCCGTGACCCGGTACGCCACCCAGCTGCTCACTTCGAGCCCCGAGAAGGGGCCGCACGGCAAGCACGCCGTGTCGCTTCACGACCTCACGGACTTCACCTTGCATTCAAAGGCGCCACTGCCCTTCCAGATGGACGGTGACCACCTAGGACTGCGTACCAGCGTGACGTTCACAGGCGTACGCCGTGCACTGCGTGTGATTGTGTGAGTCGAAGGGGCCAAAGTCCTTTAACTCGAACGTTTGGGCTGGCCCCCACCCCTTAGAAGTACGGCTGTGACCTAGTCGACACCGAGGAATCAAAAAAAACTTTCCAGAAGGGGTTGTATCCGCAGCCGAGGTTTGCGAATCTCTACTTGGCGATCGGGACGGCCCGCAACATCGGCCTCCACTGAGAGCCAGAACCCCTCCTCACCACAACAGGACCACATCCAGCTCATCTGGGCGTCGGACCTTCGTCTGCGGGGGGATTCGTGAAAGCGTTCACATTCACAAGCACCAGCATGTAATACCAAGGAGAGGTAGCAGCCATGGACTGGCGTCACAACGCCGTTTGTCGTGAGGAAGACCCCGAGCTGTTCTTCCCCATCGGCAACACCGGTCCTGCGCTGCTGCAGATCGAGGAAGCCAAGGCCGTCTGCCGTCGCTGCCCCGTCATGGAGCAGTGCCTGCAGTGGGCGCTCGAGTCCGGCCAGGACTCCGGCGTCTGGGGTGGCCTCAGCGAGGACGAGCGCCGCGCAATGAAGCGCCGCGCCGCTCGCAACCGGGCGCGTAACGCCAGCGCCTGACCGACGCCCCCCTCACGAGCCTCAGCCCGGCGGCGCGTACAGAGCGTACGCACAGCCCCGCCTTCGAGTCGCAGCGCGCAGTACCCCCGAAGCGCATCGCACCGTGAGCACCACGCAGTGGGCCCGGACCGTCACCACGGTCCGGGCCCACTGCTGTGTGCCGGGGATCCGGCGAGCGTCGTCGCCGGTTCCCCCGCTACTTGTCGTTCTGCACGGGGATGTCCAGCACCACCTGGGTACCGCGCACCGGGGCGGGGACCATACCGAACGTGCCGCCCAGCTCACCCTCGACCAGGGTCCGCACGATCTGCAGGCCGAGGTTCCCGGCCTTCTGGGGATCGAACCCCTCGGGCAGCCCGCGTCCGTCGTCCGTCACCGTGATCAGCAGCCGGCTCCCGGCAGAGGAACCGCCGCGCACCGCGGACACTTCCACCGAGCCCTGCTCGGCCACGGTGAAGGCGTGCTCCAGCGCGTTCTGCAGCACCTCGGTGAGCACCATCGAGAGCGGAGTGGCGACTTCCGCGTCGAGGACCCCGAAGCGTCCCGTCCGGCGACAGGTGACCTTCCCGGGCGAGATCTCGGCGACCATCGCGATCACCCGGTCGGCGATCTCGTCGAACTCGACCCGCTCGTCCAGATTCTGGGACAGCGTCTCATGGACGATGGCGATCGAACCGACGCGCCGCACGGCCTCGTTGAGCGCCTCACGGCCCCGCTCCGATTCCATCCGGCGCGCCTGGAGCCGCAACAGGGCCGCCACGGTCTGGAGGTTGTTCTTCACCCGGTGGTGGATCTCCCGGATGGTGGCGTCCTTCGTGATCAACTCCCGCTCACGGCGCCGCAGTTCCGTGACGTCGCGGAGCAGCACCAGCGAACCGATGCGCACCCCCTTGGGCTTGAGCGGGATCGCGCGCAGCTGGATGACCCCGCCCGCGCCCTCGACCTCGAACTCCCGCGGCGCGTAGCCGCTCGCCACCTTGACCAGGGCCTCGTCCACCGGGCCGCGCGACGGGGCCAGTTCGGCGGTGGTCGCGCCGAGGTGGTGCCCGACGAGGTCCGAGGCCAGGCCGAGCCGGTGATAGGCGGAGAGGCCGTTGGGGCTGGCGTACTGGACGACTCCGTCGGCGTCGAGCCTGATCAGTCCGTCCCCGACGCGCGGCGAGGCGTCCATGTCGACCTGCTGGCCGGGGAACGGGAAGGTGCCCGCGGCGATCATCTGGGCCAGGTCGGACGCGGACTGGAGATAGGTCAGCTCCAGCCTCGACGGGGTGCGGACGGTGAGCAGGTTGGTGTTGCGGGCGATGACGCCCAGGATCCGGCCCTCCCTGCGCACCGGGATCGACTCGACCCGGACGGGCACCTCCTCCCGCCACTCCGGGTCCCCCTCGCGCACGATGCGCCCCTCGTCCAGGGCCGCGTCGAGCAGCGGCCGGCGGCCGCGCGGCACGAGATGGCCGACCATGTCGTCCTGGTAGGAGGTGGGGCCGGTGTTCGGCCGCATCTGCGCCACGGACACATAGCGGGTCCCGTCGCGGGTGGGCACCCACAGGACGAGGTCGGCGAAGGACAGGTCGGAGAGCAGCTGCCACTCCGAGACCAGCAGGTGGAGCCACTCGAGGTCGGTGTCACTCAGGGCGGTGTGCTGGCGGACGAGGTCGTTCATGGAGGGCACACGTGCGAGCGTACCCGTGGAATCGAGGAGGTTCCGAACCGATCCGGCGCCGGATGCGTGACACTGGTGGAAGGCGGACGCGGTCGCGAGAATGTCCGCCACGACGGATGGACACGGCCTAATGGTCTAGTCCACAATGCACCACGTAGGGGTACGACGCCCAGGACATGCCCAGGACGCGCCCCCTGCGCGACAGACCTCCGCTCTCCCCGCACAGGAGGGCGGACCGAGGCACCCGGCGCTCTCTGCCCTGACTGCGCCGGTGCCTCAAGTGGCCGGAGGCACCGCACACCGCCGGCCAGGTAGCTCCGGGCTGCGGTGCCGGACGGGCTGAGGGTCCCGTCCCGGCGCCGCGGCCCGCGGGTGTTTCCGGGGCCTCTTCCGGGCCCTTCCCCCTCACGCCCACCTCGCGGGCGGGGCCGTCCGCCGACAGGGCGACAACGAGTGACACGGACATGCACGGTTCACCTCCGTGACGCCCCGTTCTGCTAGATTGGGCCCATAATTGGTCTAGTCCACATGACGCCACTCTTCAGATCGGCAGGCACAGCGTGGAAGTTGTCATCGTCCCGGACGCCACGGCAGGCGGCGAGCTCATCGCGGAGGCCATCGCGGCGCTGCTCGGCCGCAAGCCCGACGCCCTGCTCGGCGTTGCCACCGGCTCGACCCCGCTGCCCGTCTACCAGGCCCTGACCGCCAAGGTCCGCTCGGGCGCGGTGGACGCCTCACGCGCCCGGATCTGCCAGCTCGACGAGTACGTCGGGCTGCCCCCGGGCCACCCCGAGTCGTACCGCTCGGTCGTGCTGCGCGAGGTCATCGACCCGCTCGGCCTGTCCGAGAAGTCCTTCATGGGACCGGACGGCGCCGCCGAGGACGTACAGGCGGCCTGCGACGCCTACGACAAGGCACTCGCCGAGGCGGGGGGCGTGGACCTCCAGCTGCTCGGCATCGGCACCGACGGGCACATCGGCTTCAACGAGCCGTGTTCCTCGCTCGCGTCCCGCACCCGCATCAAGACGCTGACCGAGCAGACGCGGATCGACAACGCCCGCTTCTTCGACGACGACATCGAGCAGGTGCCCCGCCACGTCATCACCCAGGGCATCGGCACGATCCTGGAGTCGCGCCACCCGATCCTGCTGGCCACCGGCGCGGGCAAGGCCGACGCGGTGGCCCGGACGGTCGAGGGCCCGGTCGCCTCGGTCGTGCCGGCCTCCGCGCTGCAGATGCACCCGCACGCCACGGTGGTCGTCGACGAGGCGGCGGCCTCGAAGCTGAAGCTCGCGGACTACTTCCGCGCGACCTTCGCGGCGAAGCCGCGGTGGCAGGGCCTGTAGAACCCGTGCACGCGTGAGGGCCGGGTCACCGTCACGGTGACCCGGCCCTCACGCGTCGGTCCTGCCGGACTCAGACGCCGGTACCGGTGATCGCCTCCGCGGCCGCGACCCCGCAGACCCGCGCGGCACCGTGCGTGGCGACGTGCAGCGCGCCCCGGGGCGGCGCCACGGGCAGGCCCATCTCGACCACGACGGTGTCGGGACGCGCCCGGAGCACCTCGTCCAGCGCCGCGCTCATCCAGCCGTGCCGGTGGACGTCACGGACGACGGCGACGATGCGCCGCTCCCCCGCCGCCCGCAGCACCTCGGCGGCCGGCGCCACGCTGCCGCTGCCGTAGGTGCCGGTCTCCGTGCCGGGCAGGATCCGCGACAGCTCGGCCGCCACACCCCACGGGGTCTCGTCGCCGACCGCGATGTTGGCGACCGGGGTGAAGGCCGCGACGTACGCCGGTCCGTCCAGCGGCCCGGCGGTGCCCGTGACGGTCACGGCCCGGCGGGCGGCGACGAGTCCGACGCCGGCTCCGGCGCCGGGCGCGGTCCCCTCCTGCTCGTCCGCGCCCGGCCCCGAGGCAGCCCCCCTGACCCCCTGCGTCCAGGACGCGAGGGCCCGTACACGTGCGGCCGCGTCGGCGAGCCGCTCCTCGGGCAGCTCACCGTCGCGCACCGCGGTCACCAGGGCGTCGCGCAGCCGCAGCACCGTTTCCTCGTCGGCCAGCCCGCCGCCCACACAGATGGCGTCGGCGCCGGCGGCGATGGCGAGGACGGATCCGCGCTCGATGCCGTACGTGCCGGCGATGGCGTCCATCTCCATGCCGTCGGTGACGATCAGCCCCTCGTAGCCCAGTTCCTGGCGGAGCAGACCGGTGAGGATCTGCGGGCTCAGGGTCGCGGGCCGGGTCGGGTCCAGTGCGGGAAGCAGGATATGGGCGCTCATCACCGCTTTGGAACCCGCTGCGACGGCCGCCCGGAAAGGCACCAGCTCACGGGCGTGCAACGTGTCCAGGTCCACATCGATGCGCGGCAGCGCGTGGTGCGAGTCGACCGCCGTGTCGCCGTGCCCCGGGAAGTGCTTGGTGCACGCGGCGACACCGGCGGCCTGCAGCCCCTCGACGTAGGCGGCGGTGTGCCGGGCGACGAGCCCGGTGTCGGCGCCGAAGGAGCGTACGCCGATGACCGGGTTGCCCGGGTTGGAGTTGACGTCGGCGGACGGCGCCCAGTTGAGGTTCACCCCGCACTCGGCGAGCCGGCGTCCGAGCTCGCGGGCGACGGCCCGGGTGAGGTCCACGTCGTCCACGGCGCCGAGGGCGAGGTTGCCGGGGAAGGACGAGCCGCTGCGGACCTCCAGCCGGGTGACGTCGCCGCCCTCCTCGTCGATCGCCACGAGGACGTCGTCGCGTTCGGCCCGCAGCCGGGCCGTGAGCGCGGCGAGCTGCTCGGGCGAGTGGATGTTCCGGCCGAACAGTCCGACGGAGGCGAGGCCTTCGCCGACCCTGCGCAGGAGCCAGTCCGGGGCGGTCGTACCGGTGAAGCCCGGCTGGAGGACGGCGAGCGCGTCGCGGGTGACGGTGTCCGTGGTGGAAACGAGGGTGGTCATGGGGGCTCCTTATCCCTTCACGGCGCCGGAGGTGAGCCCCGTAGCCATCTTCCCCTGGATGATCATGAAGAAGATGACGACCGGGATGGAGATGAGCGTGGAGGCCGCCATCAGCGCGCCGTAGTCCGTACCGCGTTCCGTCGTGAACGTCATCAGCCACACGTTGAGCGTGTACTTGGAGTTGTCGTTGATCAGGATGTAGGCGAAGAGGTACTCGTTCCAGGCGTTGACCAGCGCGAAGATGGACGCGGCGGCGAGCCCCGGTGCCAGCAGCGGGAAGATGACCCGGCGGAAGGCCCCCATGCGGGTGCAGCCGTCCACCATCGCGGACTCCTCCAGCTCCACGGGGATGTTGATCACGAATCCGCGGATCATGATGGTCGCGAAGGGAAGCGTCGAGACCAGGTAGACGACGATGAGTCCCCAGTACTCGTCGATGCCTCCCAGCGCGTTGAGCTGGAGGTAGATCGGGATCAGCATCGCGGTCGGCGGCAGCATCTGGACCAGGATCATGACCATCATCAGTGCCTTCCGCCCGAAGAAGCGGAAGCGTCCGATCGCGAGCGCCGCGAGGGTCGCGATGATCATCCCGCCGACGACGGCGGTGACCGAGACGATCAGGCTCGACTGGATCGCGGTGGCGAAGTTGTCCTGTTTCACCGCGCGCGCGAAGTTGTCGAAGGTGAGGGAGGACGGCCACAGGGTCTGGTCGTAGGACCGGATCTCGTGGTTGGGGCGCAGCGAGCTGACGATCAGCCAGTAGACCGGGAAGGCCATCAGTCCGGCCGTGACCAGCGCCAGGATGTTGTAGCCGAGGCGGTTGCGCTTGCGGTCGGGCCGCAGGACCTGGGCAGGCGCGTTCGTGGGTGTGGAGGCGCTCATTCGACCTCTCCCGTCTTGATCAGCTGGCGCAGGTAGTACACGGCGACACCGGAGAGCATCAGCACGGTGATCAGCGCGATCGCGCTGCCCTGGCTGAAGGAGGTGGACTCGAACGCCTTGGAGAAGGAGTAGAGGCCGAGGGTCTCGTACTCGGGTTCGGGCTTGTTGCCGCGCAGCAGCCAGATCTGGCCGAACACGTTGAAGTCCCAGATCACCGAGAGCGTGGCGACCATCGTGAAGACGGGCTTGATGACGGGCCAGGTGACGAAGCGGTAGACGCCGAACGCGGTGGCTCCGTCGAGGGAGGCCGCCTCCTCCAGTTCCTTGGGGACCTGGGTGAGGGCCGCGTACATGGTGATCACGACGAACGGGATGGCGCCCCAGACGACCAGGAGCGTGATGATGCCGAAGCCCTGCCACGGGTCGAGGAACCAGTTGTGGCCGAGCCACCGGTCCTCGTCACCGGTGAGGTCGGCGAGCAGGGTGTTGATCAGGCCGTAGTCGGAGTCGGAGAGCCAGCGGAAGACCGAGGCGGCGACCATGAGCGGCATGGACCAGGCGGCGATCAGGGCCACCGTGAGCACGAGCCGCACCCAGGTGGAGACCTTCAGCATCATCAGTGCGATCAGCAGGCCGATGCCCATGGTCAGCACCACGCAGATGGTCATGAAGACGACGGTCCTGCCGACGACCGCCCAGAAGTCCGGGTCGCCGAGGATGTTGGTGAACTGCTCGAAGCCGACCCACGGGGTCTCGCCGTTGCCCCAGAGGGCCGCCCGCCCCAGGTCCTGGAAGGACATGATCACGGTCTTGATCAGCGGGTAGACGTAGACGGCGGCGATCGCCAGGATCGCCGGCAGGATCAGGAAATAGGGGAGCAGCTCCCCCTTCTTCCGCCGCTTCTTCGGGCGGGGCCCGTCGGCTTCCTGTCCGGAGGGTGAGATCCCGGTCTTCTCCGGGACACGCGGTACGGGTACCGGTGGACCGGCGGCCTTGGTGTCGGCAGCAGTCACGTGACTGACCTTCCATCGGGATTCCGGGGATCTGCACCCGGGAATCACGGCGTTTCTACCTGAGAAAAGGAGGGCGGGGGCCCGGTGTTCGCGGACCCCCGCCTGGAGAGCCGAAGCCCGGGGACTACTTGTTGATGAGCTCGTTGACCTTGTCGTCGGCCTTCTTGGTGGCGTCGGCCACCGAGGTGCCCTTGAGGATCTCCAGGAGCATGTTCTCCAGGACCTCCTCCTTCTCGATGGAGGTCCAGCCCGGCGCGATCGGCGTGAACCAGGCGTCCGGCACGGCGTTGGCGACGGCGGCCGTCTCCGGCTTGGACTTCAGCGGCTCGAGCTGCTTCTCGTTGTTCGGGAGGATGTTCTTCGCGGTGAGCACCTCCTGCGACTTCTCGCTGGTGAAGAGGGAGACCCACTCCTCACCCAGGTCGGTGACCTTGGACTTGGCGGTCACCGCGAGGTCCGAACCGCCGATGAAGGACGGGAGGGCCTTGCCGTTCGGGCCGGGCATGCCGGCCGTGCCGATCTTGCCCTCCAGCTTCGGGTTGCCGTTGTTGGCGCCGTCGACGACGGAGCCGGCCTCCCAGCCGTTGCCGTAGATCAGGGCCGCCTTCTCGTTGGCCATGACGTTGGCGTGGTCCTGCTCGTCCTTGGTCTGGTCGGCCTTGTTGTACTTCTTGACCAGGTTGACGAAGTGCTCGATGCCCTTCTGGGACTCGGGGGAGGAGAGGTTGCCCTTCCACTCCTTCGCGCCCTCGTCGTACTCGGCGATGGAGCCGCCGTAGCCCGCGACGTAGGACATGGCCGCGTACCAGTAACGGCCCGGCAGGTAGAGGGACGAGAAGCGCTTGTCCTTCTTGGTGTACTCGGCCGAGACCTTGTCGAGCGCGGCGAGCATCTCGTCCTCGGTCTGCGGGAGGGCGTCGCTGCCGGTGCCCTTCTTGAGCATGTCCTTGTTGTAGACCGCGACCCGGGCACCCGCGTAGTAGGGCACGCAGAACTGCTTGCCCTCGTAGGTGCAGGTGTCCTTCAGACCCTTGATCCAGGTGTCGGAGTTGTCGTACTTCTTCGGGTCGATCTCGGCCAGCGCACCGTTGAGGATGTACTGCATCGTCTCGGTGTTGCCGAGCTCGACGACGTCCGGGAACTTGTCGCCGCCGAGGGACGTGTCGAGCTTCTTGGCCTTGTCCGCCCACTGCTGGTACTGGACGTTGACCTTGACCTTCGGGTACTTCTTGTTGAACTGCGCGTTGACGTCCTTGACCAGTTCCGGCCAGGTGCTCTGCGCGTCGACCATCAGCCAGACCGTCAGGCTCTCGGTACGGTCCTTCGGGTCCTTCGAGGCGTTGTCGCTACTGTCCCCACCACACGCCGCGATTCCGGTCATCATCGCTGCGACGCCTACGGCCGCAATGAGCTTGCGCTTCATGCCACACCCTCCTCAGGGATACCAGCAACCCCCCGCCCACCGCGAAGACGTACGCCTGGCGCTACCTGTGGGGCTGGGACCTGGTCTTTAATGGTTTAGACCAGTACCGGGAGCTTGGCCTAGACCTTTAGGGGTGTCAAGGGTGTATAAGAAGTGCACTCGCGTCCGTTATCGGACCGACACCTGAGGGAGGGCGACGACCCGTGACGAGGCCGTGCCACCATGTGAGCCGCGACAGACGGAGGAGCCGGTGACGGCAGCAACGCAGCAGTCGGGAAGGCGGGCCATGGGTGCCGACGGGGGCAGCAGTACGGGCGAGACCGGCGCGGGCGCGCGTACGGCACGCGTCCCGAAGTACTACCGGCTCAAGCGCCATCTCCTCGACATGACGGACACCATGCCGCCCGGCACCCCGGTGCCGCCCGAGCGGACCCTGGCCGCGGAGTTCGACACCTCGCGCACCACGGTGCGCCAGGCCCTCCAGGAGCTGGTGGTCGAGGGCCGGCTGGAACGCATCCAGGGCAAGGGCACCTTCGTCGCCAAGCCGAAGGTCTCCCAGGCGCTGCAACTCACCTCCTACACCGAGGACATGCGCGCCCAGGGTCTGGAACCCACGTCCCAGCTGCTGGACATCGGCTATGTCACGGCGGACGACACGCTCGCCGGACTGCTGGACATCACGGCGGGCGGGCGGGTGCTGCGGATCGAGCGGCTCAGGCTCGCCAGCGGCGAACCCATGGCCATCGAGACCACGCACCTCTCGGCCAAGCGCTTCCCCGCGCTGCGCCGTTCGCTGGTGAAGTACACCTCGCTCTACACCGCGCTGGCCGAGGTGTACGACGTCCGGCTCGCCGAGGCGGAGGAGACCATCGAGACCTCCCTCGCCACGCCGCGGGAGGCCGGGCTGCTCGGCACGGACGTCGGTCTGCCGATGCTCATGCTGTCCCGGCACTCGATCGACGGCGACGGCGAACCGGTGGAGTGGGTGCGCTCGGTGTACCGGGGCGACAGATACAAGTTCGTGGCCCGTCTGAAGCGTCCCACCGACTGACACGGCTTGTTCCCCACAGCCCGCTGATCCCCCTGCCCACGCGGGGGGATCAGTCATTTCGGGCGACACAAGGACCGTTGCAGGACCGCAATGCGGACGGGGGTGACGGTGGCCGGACCTCTCGCCTAGATTTCCTGCGCATTGCACAGGTGATCAGCGAGGGGACGGAGTCGCCGCATGACAGAAGAAACAGGTGCGAACCCACCGAAGGCACCGACAGTGACACCCACGAGGGTGGTGATCGCGCTCTGTCTGATCGCCCCGTTCGTGGCGATGCTCTGGGTCGATTCGTACGCGAAGGTCGATCCGACCTTCATCGGCATCCCGTTCTTCTACTGGTACCAGATGCTGTGGGTACTGCTCTCGACCTCCCTCACCATGATCGCCTACAAGCTGTGGCAGCGTGACCAGCGCGCCCGCAAGGGGGGTGCGTCCGCATGAAGGACGGCGTGAACGGCGTGGCACTCGCCGTCTTCATCTTCTTCTTCGTGGCCGTGACGGTCATCGGATTCATGGCGGCGCGCTGGCGCAAGGCCGAGAACGAGGCCAGCCTCGACGAATGGGGGCTGGGCGGACGGTCGTTCGGCACCTGGGTCACCTGGTTCCTGCTGGGCGGCGACCTCTACACGGCGTACACCTTCGTCGCGGTGCCCGCGGCGATCTACGCGGCGGGTGCGGCGGGCTTCTTCGCCGTCCCGTACACGATCCTCGTGTACCCGCTGATCTTCACGTTCCTGCCGCGCCTGTGGTCGGTCTCGCACAAGCACGGCTACGTCACCACCTCGGACTTCGTCCGCGGGCGTTTCGGCTCCAAGGGGCTCTCGCTGGCGGTCGCCCTCACCGGCATCCTCGCCACGATGCCGTACATCGCGCTCCAGCTGGTCGGCATCCAGGCCGTGCTGGACGTCATGGGCGTCGGCGGCGGCGAGAACACGCACTGGTTCGTCAAGGACCTGCCGCTGCTGATCGCGTTCGCCGTGCTCGCCGCGTACACCTACTCCTCGGGCCTGCGCGCCCCCGCGCTCATCGCGTTCGTCAAGGACGGCCTGATCTATCTGGTCATCGCCGTGGCGATCATCTACATCCCGATCAAGCTCGGCGGGTTCGACGACATCTTCGCCAAGGCGAGCGAGGCGTTCTCGGCGAAGAACGAGGCCGCGGGCAAGCCCGTGGCGGGCCTCGTCCCGGGCGACATGGGCCAGTGGGGCTACGCCACCCTGGCGCTGGGTTCGGCGCTCGCGCTCTTCATGTATCCCCACTCGATCACGGCGACGCTCTCCAGCCGCAGCCGTGAGGTGATCCGGCGCAACACCACGATCCTGCCGCTGTACTCGCTGATGCTGGGCCTGCTGGCCCTGCTCGGGTTCATGGCGATCGCCGCCGGGATCAAGGTGGACAACGGACAGCTCGCGATCCCGCAGCTGTTCGAGAACATGTTCCCCGACTGGTTCGCGGGCGTGGCCTTCGCCGCGATCGGGATCGGCGCCCTCGTGCCGGCCGCGATCATGTCGATCGCCGCGGCGAACCTCTTCACCCGCAACATCTACAAGGACTTCATCAGGCCGGACGCCACCCCGGCCCAGGAGACCAAGGTCTCCAAGCTGGTCTCGCTGCTGGTCAAGGTCGGTGCGCTGGCCTTCGTCCTCACCATGGACAAGACGGTCGCGATCAACTTCCAGCTGCTGGGCGGTATCTGGATCCTCCAGACGATGCCGGCCCTGGTGGGCGGCCTGTTCACCCGGTGGTTCCACCGCTGGGCCCTGATCGCCGGCTGGGCGGTCGGCATGCTCTACGGCACGGTGGCCGCGTACGGCGTCGCCAGCCCGACCCAGAAGCACTTCGGCGGGTCCTCGAAGGAGATCCCGGGCATCGGCGAGATCGGCTACATCGGTCTCACCGCGATCGTGCTGAACATCGTCGTGGTGGTCGTGCTGACCTTCGTGCTCAACGCCCTGAAGGCCCCGGCCGGCGTGGACGAGACCTCGCCGTCCGACTACACGGCGGACGCCGGCGACCCCGGCGTCAAGACCGAGCTCCCGCCGGCCACGGTGGGTGCGCCGGGCGACGACGAGCCGGTGCGACGGGCCTAGGACCCGCGCCGTCCGTCCCGGCGGGGATCCCCCCGCCGGGACGTTCGCGCGGAGGCCGCGGGGTTCCGGCACCGCCCCGGAAAGAGCGTGCGCCCGGCCCCGCGCCCGGGGCAGACTGTCGCGCATGGATGTCACGATCAGACCTGTGCGCGCCGAGGAGTACGAGGCCCTGGGCGAGATCACGGCCCAGGCGTACCTCGGTGACGGACTGCTGGACTTCGGCACCGGCGACCCCTACCTGGAGCAGCTCCGCGCCGTCGGGCGACGGGCCGCCGAGGCCCTGGTGCTGGCCGCGGTGGACGCCGGGGGCGAGCTGCTGGGCGGTGTCACCTACGTCGCGCCCGGCAGCCCGTGGGCGGACGTCGCCGGCCCGGACGAGGCCGAGTTCCGGATGCTGGCCGTCTCCGGGACGGCGCGCGGGCGCGGTGCGGGCGAGGCGCTGGTGCGGGCCTGCGTGGACCGGGCACGCGCCGCGGGCGGCCTCTCCGGGATCGTCCTGTCGACCCAGTCGTCGATGGAGGCCGCCCACCGGATCTACCGCCGCCTGGGCTTCGTACGGACGCCGGAGCGGGACTGGAGCCCTCTGCCGGGCTTCACCCTCCTGACGTTCCGTCTCCCTCTCTGACCCGTCACGACACTACATGTGGGGGCCGCCGCAATCGGCGGCCCCCACATGTATGCTCGACCTCGCTGTCGCCGCAGGGGAATCCGGTGCGAATCCGGAACTGTCCCGCAACGGTGTGATCGGTGCGTATACGCGCACCGCGGAGTCCGAGGACCTGTCGACAGTGCGTCCGGCTCGACCGAACCGGACGCAGAGACGTCCGGGCCCCGCGGAGGGCCGGTGGACGCCGCGCGCACCGTGCTGCCCTCCCCCGGGTTCCCTGTGTTCCGGCTGCCCCGCTCCCGCAGGCCCTGAGCCGAGCGAGGGATAGCCCCAGTGACCATCGCGCCAGCCGACCCGGTTTCAGCCGCGGAATCCGAAGGCCGTACGACCGACGCGCCCGGGACCGCCCTGCTGCGGACCCTGACCGGCCTCACCGCCGATCTCCCCGACACCGACCCCGGACGGGTCGCCGCCGCCGCCCTGCGCGGCCGCAACGCGCGGTCGGACGAGGCGGAACTGCGCTCGCTGGCCACCGAGGCCGCCGCCGGCCTGATCTCGGAGGACCCGTCCTACTCGCGGCTCGCCGCCCGGCTCCTCACCCGGGCCGTCGCGGACGAGGCCGCCGGACAGGGCGCCGTCTCCTTCTCGGCCTCGGTCGCCGTCGGGCACCGCGAGGGCCTGATCGCGGACCGTACGGCCGAGTTCGTCACCCTGCACGCCGCCGCACTCGACGCCCTGGTCGACCGGGCCCTCGCCGACGGCGCGGACGACCGCTTCGGCTACTTCGGGCTGCGGACACTGCACAGCCGGTACCTGCTGCGGCACCCGCTCACCCGCCAGGTCATCGAGACCCCGCAGCACTTCATGCTGCGCGTCGCCGCCGGGCTGGCCGAGGACACCTCCGAGCGGGCCCTGGAGGAAGTGGCCGCCCTGTACGGCCTGATGAACCGGCTCGACTACCTGCCCTCCTCCCCCACCCTGTTCAACTCCGGCACCCGTCATCCGCAGATGTCGTCCTGCTACCTGCTGGACTCGCCGATGGACGAGCTCGACTCGATCTACGACCGCTACCACCAGGTGGCACGGCTCTCCAAGCACGCGGGCGGCATCGGGCTCTCCTACTCCCGCATCCGCGCCCGGGGTTCACTCATCCGGGGGACCAACGGGCACTCCAACGGCATCGTGCCGTTCCTGAAGACGCTCGACGCCTCGGTCGCGGCGGTCAACCAGGGAGGACGGCGCAAGGGTGCGGCCGCCGTCTACCTGGAGACCTGGCACGCGGACATCGAGGAGTTCCTGGAGCTGCGCGACAACACCGGCGAGGACCAGCGGCGTACGCACAACCTCAACCTCGCGCACTGGATCCCGGACGAGTTCATGCGCCGGGTCGACGCGGACACGCAGTGGTCGCTGTTCTCCCCGGCCGACGCGCCCGAACTGGTGGACCTGTGGGGGGACGAGTTCGACGCGGCCTACCGCGCGGCCGAGGCGAAGGGGCTGGCCCGCAGGACCCTGCCGGCACGTGAGCTGTACGGCCGGATGATGCGCACCCTCGCGCAGACCGGCCAGGGCTGGATGACGTTCAAGGACGCCTCCAACCGCACGGCCAACCAGACCGCCGAGCCGGGCCGGGTCGTGCACTCCTCGAACCTCTGCACGGAGATCCTGGAGGTCACCGACGACGGCGAGACGGCCGTCTGCAACCTCGGGTCGGTCAACCTCGGCGCGTTCGTCGCGGAGGGCACCATCGACTGGGAGCGGCTGGACGCCACCGTCCGCACCGCGGTGACCTTCCTCGACCGCGTCGTGGACATCAACTTCTACCCGACGGAGCAGGCCGGCCGGTCCAACGCCCGCTGGCGCCCGGTGGGCCTGGGCGCGATGGGCCTCCAGGACGTCTTCTTCCAGCTGCGGCTGCCGTTCGACTGCCCCGAGGCCCGCGCGCTGTCCACGAAGATCTCCGAGCGCATCATGCTCGCCGCCTACGAGGCCTCCTGCGCCCTCGCGGAGCGGTCCGGCCCGCTGCCGGCGTGGTCCGAGACCCGGGCCGCCCGGGGCGTGCTGCACCCGGACCACTACGACACCGAGCTGCACTGGCCGGAGCGCTGGGACGCCCTGCGCGCCCGGGTCGCGAGGACCGGCATGCGCAACTCGCTGCTGCTGGCCATCGCGCCGACGGCGACGATCGCCTCGATCGCCGGGGTGTACGAGTGCATCGAGCCGCAGGTCTCCAACCTTTTCAAGCGCGAGACGCTCAGCGGCGAGTTCCTCCAGGTCAACGCCTATCTGGTGGACGAGCTGAAGAAGCTCGGCGTCTGGGACGCCCGGACCCGCGAGGCGCTCCGCGAGGCGAGCGGCTCCGTGCAGGGCTTCGCCTGGATCCCCGAGGACGTGCGGGCGCTGTACCGCACGGCGTGGGAGATCCCGCAGCGCGGCCTGATCGACATGGCGGCGGCCCGTACGCCGTTCCTCGACCAGAGCCAGTCGCTCAACCTGTTCCTGGAGACGCCGACGATCGGCAAGCTCTCCTCGATGTACGCGTACGCCTGGAAGCAGGGGCTGAAGACGACGTACTACCTGCGTTCGCGCCCGGCGACCCGGATCGCCCGTGCCGCGTCCGGCCAGGCGTCGGCCGCCGCCCCCATTCCCGTACAGCAGGCTTCGGCTCCCGACGCGGACGCCATCGCCTGCTCCCTCGAAAACCCCGAGTCCTGCGAGGCCTGCCAGTAATGAGCACCACGAACAACGAGAAGAACCTGCTCGACCCGGGCTTCGA
>Ga0164308_10000469_pt1 | contig 22351 bp, 22 predicted proteins | sample Whisoiple_246_MG_FD_109983 | JGI IMG/M metagenome (GOLD analysis project Ga0164308, IMG submission 109983) | Soil microbial communities amended with fresh organic matter from upstate New York, USA - Whitman soil sample_246_MG | ecosystem: Environmental > Terrestrial > Soil > Unclassified >...
ACGGCGTGATCGCTGGATGGTCGGTCGGTCAGTTGGTGCGCGTCGCCGGTGCGGTTCCGAACGCCGCGGACGGCCAGCCGAAGCCTGCATCGCCCGGGGTCAACTCCGAGACCGTCGCCGGCCCGACCGGGGCGGGCAGCGCCGCGGTCGACGAGATCGACGCCGGGGTCGGCGAGGTCTCCTGGTTCGGCTCGATCACATCCGTGGTGCGGGCTTCCGGGATGCTGACGACCGCTGACGGGTCGACGGGAACTCCGCCAAGAGGTGCGTCGACAGGTTCCGAGCTGATCGAGATGATGCTGATCGGGGCTGTGTCCGGAGCGGAATCCGGCGGTGTGTCCGGTGATGCGGCCGCCATCACGGCAACCCCGACGGCACCCAGCAGCGCGGCGGCGACGAGGCCGGCGAGCAATGCGACCGATCCGGTCCTGCCGAACCGATTGCCCGATGGCCGGGTGCGGCCGTGATGACCGCGCGGCCCGGGCCGGCCCTTGCCGGTGGTGCCCACCTTGTCCATCCATCTGGCGCCTGGCGCGACCGGTTCGGTCCGCCAATTGCCGACCGGGAGTGGGTTCCACGGCGCCGTCCGTCCGGGGTTGTGCACCCCGGGTGCGCGGTGATGGCCGCTCGGTGGACCGATACGTCGGGTCGACGAACCGTCCGGCGCGCCCAAACTGCCGCTACGACGCTCGATTCCGCGGTGCTGCGATCGGCTGTTGGTCGATGACCCTTCGGCGGGCTCGCCGGTCGGGGTCGTCGGTTTGCTGCCGGAAGTGGCCCCCGGCATTGCCCGCAGGCTCGTCGGACCGGCGTGCCGGCTCCCGGAAACTGACTTCTTTCTCGCCACCACGCCTCCCGCCTCGGCCCTCGGACCACTCGTCGGCGCCGACACGGTTCATCGGCACATCAGGTGATTCGAAGCCGCGGTGGGAGTCTCTTGGCCCGCGACGGGTTGAATGCCAATTCACCCCATCGGCAGACAGCTTGAGGCTCTGACTATTCGGAGCGACAAGCGGGCCCGCCAGATCGTCATCCCATGCGAGCGCATCGAGATGGTCGTGGAACGCCGACCGTGCGGGTCAGCGCGCTCAGTCAGCCGGGGTGCACACGCCGCCGTCGATCGCGGGCTCGTCACCCGCCGGCCGGCCGGAGTTCGACGCAGTGAGTTCGGTGACGATCGTTTCCGCCAGCGGGTAGCTCGCCCGGTAGATCTCTCCGTTCGACGATGGAGAGTCCTGCACCGCCTGGGCGGTGTCCCAGGCCGGCTGGGAGTCCCACTGCGGCACCTCGACCAGCTCGTCGAAGAAGCGGCCACTCGCACGCATCGGGTCGACCAGCACCTCCGGCGGTCCCCATCCGGACATCGGCCGTTGTTGAAACAAGCCGATGGAATCGAGGTTGTCACCGACCCGGTCGTGGGGGTACTCCATCGACCGGCGTGCGACCGCACGCTCGTCCTCGGTGAGCGGCCGTCCCTCCAGGGAGCCGAGCATGGTCGACGCGCCGTTGTTGGCGTAGTTGTAGAGCGTCGATTCGGCGAGCGCAGCGGTGACCGCGATGGTGGCCGCGCTGTTCCCGAGTCCGCGGGTGTGGGCCACCGCGGTGATGATCTTTGCGTTCCGTTCCTGCGCCGGTTCCAGGCCGCTCGCGTGTCCGGTGACGGCGGAGCAGTCCAGTCCGCCGCCCGAGCCTGACGCCTGCTGTTCCGAGTCGTCGGGACCGTTCAGCATTGCCGTGGCCACCACGATGGTCACCGTGGACAGCACCGCCAGCGCGACGTGACGGCGTCGTTGACCGCGTGCGCGATCGGCGCCACCGGGGCTTCTGCCGGGTCCGGTCGACCCGTGGGTGTCCGTGCGCTGATGTACCGCAGTCGAAGTCCGCCGGCCGGTCGAGGTCGGCGCGCTCACATGGACCGTCGCTCACGACCTTCGCGACGGGGTTGCCGACATTCTGCGGGCGTGAGCGTCCGAGTCATCGGGACACAATGGCGCATCAATGGAGAAATCTGCGACAAACACGCGGGTGATTATCGGCAGAAAATAGCGCAGCGTGCTCGGCCGATCACTCGGAGGGTGTGAATTTTGTCCGATCCGACCGCGTTCGGGTGACGCCAATTAGTGGAGATAACAACCGGATCCGGACGATCAGCGAGCGTCGACCGGCGCGACATTCCAGATCCGGTCGATGTAATCCTGGATCGACCGGTCGCTGGAGAAATATCCGCAACGCGCGACGTTCAGCACGGCGCTGCGGGTCCACGCCCTCGGGTCGCGGAATGCCGCCTCGACCCGATCCTGGGTATCGACGTAGGACTGATAGTCCGCCAGCGCGAGGAACCGGTCCTCGTTGATCAAGGAGTCCACCAGGGGGGAGAACACTTCACGATTGCCGTCCGAGAACACCCCGGAGGCAATCGCCTCCAGGGCGCCGCGCAGCGCGGGGTTCGTTTCGTAGTACCGCTGTGGGCGGTAACCCGCATCGACCATCGTTTCGACCTCGGGCTCGGTCAACCCGAACAGGAAGAAGTTGTCGTCACCGACCAGATCGTGGATCTCGACATTGGCGCCGTCGAGGGTGCCGATGGTGAGCGCGCCGTTCAGCGCCAGCTTCATGTTGCCGGTGCCCGACGCTTCCTTGCCGGCCAGCGAGATCTGCTCGGAGAGATCGGCCGCCGGAATCAACGTCTCCGCCAGCGTCACGTTGTAGTTGGCCGGGAACGCCACCCGCAGCCGACCCTTCACCACCGGGTCGTTGTCGAGCACCCTGGCCACCGCGTTGATCAACGCGATGGTCTCCTTGGCGATCCGGTAACCGGGGGCAGCCTTGGCACCGAAAATCGCCACCCGCGGGACCAGGTCGATGTCCGGGTTCTGCTGGATCCGCTGGTAGAGGGTGATCACATGCAGCAGCTTGAGCGTCTGCCGCTTGTACTCGTGCAGCCGCTTGACCATCACGTCGAACAGGGCACCCGGATCCAGCACGATGCCGTCCCGCGCCTGCAGCAGGGTGGCCAACCGGGACTTGTTGGCCACCTTGATGGCGGCGAAGGCGTCCAGGAACGAGTCGTCCTCGGCGTACGGCTCCAGCTCACGCAGCCGTTCGAGGTCGCTGAGCCAGCCGTCACCGATGGTGTCGGTGATCAGGCCGGTGAGTCCAGGGTTGGCCAGGGCGATGAACCGCCGCGGGGTGACGCCGTTCGTCACGTTGGTGAACTTGTCCGGCCAGTGCGCGGAGAAGTCGGACAGCACCTTGTCGCGCAGCAGCTGGCTGTGCAGCTCGGCCACGCCGTTCACCTTGCTGCCGCCGACGGTGGCCAGATACGCCATCCGTACCGCCCGCTCGGGGTGTTCCTGGATGATCGACATCCGCCTGACCCGCAGTTCGTCGGTCGGGTAGGCGGCCCGGAGCTCGGCCAGGAACTCGTCGTTGATCCGGTAGATGATTTCCAGGTGCCGGGGGAGCAGGCGCCCCAGCAGATCGACCGGCCAGACCTCGAGTGCCTCCGGCAGCAGGGTGTGGCAGGTGTAGGCGAAACACTGCCGGGAGATCTCCCACGCCTCTTTCCAGGCGAAGCCACGCTCGTCGACCAGGATGCGCATCAGTTCCGGGATGGCGATCACCGGATGGGTGTCGTTGAGCTGGAAGATCACCCGTTCCGGCAACCGGTGCAGATCGAAGCCCGGGGGCAGGGTGTTGTCGATGTAGTCGCGCAGCGAGCAGGCCACGAAGAAGTACTGCTGCTGCAGCCGGAGTTCCTTGCCCTGCGGCGTGGAATCCTCCGGGTAGAGCACCTTGCTGATGTTCTCGGCGAAGGCCTGCGCTCGCACCGCCTGCAGATAGTCGCCGGTGTTGAACACCTGCAGGTCGAAGGCCTGGGTGGCGCGCGCGCTCCACAGCCGGAGGCTGTTCACGTTGCCGGTGCGATACCCCGGGACCATGTAGTTGTACGGGATCCCGCTGACCTCCCAGCCGTGCTCCCACCTGGTACGGATGGTGCCGTCCTCATCCTGGTACTGCTCGGTCTGTCCGGCGAACCGGACCCGGACCCGCATCTCCGGATGCGGGAACTCCCACGGCGACCCGTTGGCCAGCCAGGAGTCCGGCTGCTCCACCTGCTCGCCGTTCTCGAAGGTCTGCCGGAAGATCCCGTACTCGTAACGGATGCCATAGCCGACCGCGGGGATGCGCATGGTCGCCAGCGAATCGATGAAACAGGCGGCCAGCCGGCCGAGCCCGCCGTTGCCCAGTCCCGGTTCGACCTCGACGGCACGCAGCGTGTTCAGGTCGATGCCGAGCGATTCCATCGACTTTTCTGCGGTTTCGGTCAGGCCGGAGGCCAGCAGCGCGTTGTCCAGTTGGCTGCCCAGCAGGTACTCGGCGGATAGGTAGGCGACCGCCTTGGCCTTGACCTGCATCTGCGTGTTGAGGGTCTCCAGCCACCGCGACATCAGCTGTTGGCGGACCGTACGGGCCAGTGCGAAGTAGAGATCGTTCTTCGTCGCCCTGGCCAGCGACACCCCCTGGCCGAACTGCAATCGCTTGAGGAACTCCTCGGTGAACCGGCCGACGTCTTCGAGGTCGGACTGCAGGATGGCGGGACTCTTCGTGGCGGTCACGCACGGATCGTAGCGACCGGCGGGTGATGTTTCGTTCCGTGGTCCGGTGGACCAGTCCCAGCGCCACGTGCCACTTCAGGTGTCAACGAAAGGCTTCCTCGACAGCGGATCTGCCGACCGCAGCCCGATCGAAGAAGTTCGCCGATCCGGCCAGCAATTCCCGCCCAGCCTCCACCAGCGAGCCGATCGCTGCATAAGCGAATGTTCCACCGACCGAGATGCGGCGCACCCCAAGCGCTGTCAGGTCGGCGACGGTGGGTCCGTGGGGGAGGAGCAGCGCGTTCACCGGAAGATCCACCGAGCTGACGATGGACCCGATCTCGCTCGGCCCGCTGACGCCGGGCGCGTACAGCACATCGGCACCCGCCTCCTGGAAGGCCTGCAGCCGGCTGATGGTTTCGGCCAGATCCGGGCGGCCATGCAGGTAGTTCTCGGCGCGCGCGGTCAACACCAGCCGATGTTCTCCGCCGTGCGCCGCTTCCGCGGCTGCGGAGATCCGTTCCTTCGCATGCTCGAGTTCGTAGATCGGAGAGTCGTTCTCGCCGCTGAAATCCTCGATCGAACAGCCGGCAAGTCCGGTGCGGGCGGCGGCATTGACCAGTCCGGCAACGGATTCGGCGTCATGAGCAAAGCCGTTCTCCAGGTCGGCGGAAACCGGGACGTCGACCGCGCCGACGATCATCTCCGCGTGCTGCAGTGCCTGCTCCGCCGTCACACCGCCGTCCCGCTTGCCCAGGGTTGCGGCGAATCCGCTGCTGGTCGTCGCGAGCGCGGAGAACCCGAGCCAGGTCAGCAGACGCGCCGAACCGACATCCCAGGGGTTCGGCAACAGCAACGGCCCGGTGTCACTGTGCAGCTCGAGAAATCTGCGTGCCACCGCGCCATTCGCCGACATTCCGCGACGGTAACAAAATGTTCAGCCCGGCCAGGTCCGCTAGGCGGGGACCGACGATTCGGGCAGGCGTTGACCGCGGTCGGGTCGGGGCACGGTGGCGAACACCGACAGCATCAGCCACCGCGGCAGTGCGCGACGGGCGGTCTCGTCGCCGTCGACGGCCAGCTCACCCGAGCGCAGGGCGTGGCCCCAGCCGAGGTCTCCGCGCCAGACCTCGATCATCGAGCGCAACGTGGTCCGAATGGTTGCCCGGACGTCATACCCGGGGTCGAAATCGCAGACGTCGACGCCGTCTCGTCCGATCACCAACCACCAGTCGCGGTCCGACGTGGCCACATCGGCGAAGCTGAAGAGCAGCGTTGTGCGGCCGTCCGGGACTGCGTCCAGGTCGATCCGGCGATGCATGTCCCACATCAGCAGGTGCGGGTCGAGGTCTTCGTCGCCGAGTTCCGGCACCCAACGCGTCCCCCACTGCCCGATCAACTCGATGATCGGGGCGAGCTCGCGGCCGGCCTGGGTGAGTCGATAGCTGACCCTGGTGCCGTCCTCGTGCCGTTCGACGACGCCGGCCCTGATCAGCGTGGTGAGTCGCTTCGACAGCAGGGCCGGCGACATCCGTGGGACGCCGCGTCGCATGGTGTTGAAATGCGTACTGCCCAACATCAGTTCACGAATGATGAGCATCGTCCATCGTTCGTCGAGCAGATCCATCGCCTTGGCGACAGGACAGTACTGACCATAGGAAACGGACATGGCGTCAGCGTAGAACTACGCGCGCAGCGCAAACCAGTACAGAAGTTGTACCGGCTCGGTACAGATCCAGAACTGGGAACGGCGGATCGACGGCCGGACGATCGTCGGGACAAACCGACGAAGGGAAATCCCATGACGAGCACCATCGACCGGCCGACGCAGACCCCGACCATCGCCGCGCAGGCGCCCCAACTGATCGCACACATTGCCGGGTACGTCGCCCATCGCACCATCTCCATGGGCCTGCGGCAGGGCCTGATCCGGGGATTCGCCGACGCGCCGGGCAGCAGCGCCGACGACCTGGCGGCGGCCCTCGGCCTCGACCCGTTCTACGTGACGGTCTGGTGCCGGTCCGCGATCGCCGCCGGGGTGCTCGACCGGACCGGGGAGGGCTACCGGCTCGCCGACCACCTGGACACGTTGCTGCTCGATGATCGCTCGCCGGCCTACGTCGGTGGGGTTTTCGGGGTGATGGAGGCCAGGGAGATGTTCGGCCGGTTCGAGGAGAACTTTGCGACCGGCGACCGGATGTGGTGGAACGACACCAGTCCTGACTGGATCGCCGCCGTCGCCGGCACCGGCACGCCGTTCTACACCCGGTTGGTGCCGGGCGGGCTGGCCCAGGTGCCGGGATTGGCCGAGCGGCTCGAGGCCGGCTGTCGGGTGGTCGACACCGCGTGCGGATCCGGGGTCGGCCTGATCCGGCTGGCCCGGCAGTACCCGCGCTGCGAGATCGTCGGCGTGGACGGCGATCAGCACTCGATCGACGAGGCGGGAAGCAGGCTTGCCGATGCCGGGTTGGCCGATCGCGTCGAGCTCATCTGCAGTCCGCTGGAAGAGATGTCGATCGGACGCCCGGCACACCTGGTCATCAACAACATCTCCATGCACGAGTGCCGCGACATCGACCAGGTGGCAACCACTGTCGGTGCTGCACTCGAACCCGGTGGCTGGTTCGTCATCTCCGACTTCCCGTTCCCCGACACCGACGAGACGCTGCGGACACCGCCGGGACGGGTGATGTCCGGGATCCAGTTCTTCGAGGCCCAGATCGACGACCAACTCCTGCCGAGGGCGACCTACGACGACCTGCTCGCCCGGCACGGTTTCACCGAGATCTCTTCTGCGACCTTGACTCCGATGCATGCGCTGACGTGGGGTCGTGCCTGACCGGTCGTTCCTGCCCGGTGGGTCCTGCTCAGGGGTGCTGGCCCGTCATCGCTGAGTTTCCCGGGGCCTGTAGTCAGAGTTTCCATGACGCTCACGGCCTGCCATCTGTCCATCTCCGTCGACGGCTTCGTCGCGGGGCCGAACCAGGATCTGGACAACCCGGCCCAGGGTCACCCACATCCGCTACCGCCTACGCCGCTGACCGGAAACGTTCCCGCGATATCGACAATTCGGACAGTGGGCTGCTGTTGAGGCGCGACACGCCCGGCCGTGGTGCGCTGATGGGTCGGATCTGGCGGAGGTGGGGTGCTGAAGGCATCCTGATGCGGTCGATGTGCCCGATAAGCACACGCCGTGCGGGCGTGTCGTAGAACCACGCGAGCCCGGCCTGGAGGCGGAGCCGAGGATCGGCCGGTCGTGCCGCGACCCCGGTGGTGGTGGGCGGAACCTCCGTGGCTTCGACCATCGCGGGTCCCGCTCTTCCTAACAGTCTTTACTGTAAGTACAGTAAGGAAATGCAACTCAGTGGACGACCGCTGCTGGACAACGCGGCGGACCATGCGCTGTTCGTCGGTCGGGACGATGCCCTGGCCAGGATCGATCGCGCGCTGCGATCGGGTCTGAACTGCCTGGTGGTCGGTGACCCGGGCAGCGGCAAGACCTCTTTGGTGCGGGCGATGATGTATCGCACCGGCGAATCGTCACATCCACTGCGGGTCACCTACGTCCGGGCGAACGAGGCCCGTTCGGCGACCGACCTGCTGGCCGCCATCCTGACCGTCCTTCGGCCCGGCCGACCGATGCAATCGTCCGCGATCGGTCTGCTGGATGACCTCGCCGCCGAGTTGGCGGATGCCGATGCCGGTGAGCCCGGCATCAGGGTGATGGTGGTCGACGACGTCGGAGCAGCGGCCGGTGCCGAACTGTTCGGAGCTCTGCGGGACGAGCTCTGGCAGGTCGGCGCGCAGTGGTTGGTGACGACCTCGACCGCTCAGTCCTCCAGCCTGCTGCGGCCGCCCGCCGACGTGTTCTTCGAGACCCGGATCGAGCTCGGCCCACTCACCGAAGTCGAAGCAGCCGAGTTGCTCCGGCGCCGGATCGACGCTCCCGGCTCGATGGGGTCCGATCGCGAATCGCTGGTAGTCGGCACCGACGACACCGATGACGAGCGGTATGCCTGGTTGCCGGCCGCGGTGGGCAGCGCGCGGGAAACACCCCGCCGGTTGCTCGATGTGGTCCGCGAACTGACCGCCGACCCGGCTGTCGGGGGTCTGGGGTTCACTACCGTCACGGGGTTGAGGTCGAGGTCCGCGGCGCTGGAGCAGTTGAGCCGGCCGGCACGGATGCTCGCCCAGGAGCTCGAAGCCCTCGGTTGGGCCAGCGCATCGGACGAGAGACTGCTCGTCCGGATGGGCTGGACGCGGCCGCGGGTGGTGCAGGTGATCGCCGAGTTGGAGGGGGAGGGGTTGGTCGAAATGCGTGAAGAGAGCACCGGTCGCGGCCGGCCCCGCAAGCTGTACCGGCTGACGCCTGCGGCGCAGTACAGGCCACCGGATTCGTCGGGGGTGCGCGATGTCCCGTGAAGCACTGGAGATCCTGCACGACAGCGGGGCGTTCAATCCGTCCCCCCGACATCAGGAGTTGCTGGCCACCCACGTCCCGTTCGACACGATGACCGGCACCCGCGGCTGCGAGCAGGCGCTGGCAGCTGCGCTGCGCCGCAGCGAGCGGGTCACGCTGGTGGGCACGAGCGGTGCCGGGAAGTCGAGCGTCATCGCGGCGACCCTGCATCCGCTGGTGGAGGACCTGGTGCCGCTGGCGATTCCGGTGGCGGTGGAGCGACCGGCGGTGGCCGGCGACCCGGTGGCGTTCGTGAAGCATCTCGTGCAGGTGGTCAGCCGGCTGGTGCAGCTCACCGAACCCGATCGCGGCCGGCAGGCCCGCCGGATCGAGAGCGAGACCCATCCGAAGTACAAGCGCGGCAAGGCCTTCAGTGTCGCGCCCGGGTTGATCGGGGTCTCCGTCCGGCTCGCCTACGAGCTGGAGGCGGCGGTGCAGGAGCCGAGCACCACCAGCGACCAGATCATGGACCAGGGCCGGCAGATCCTGGATCTGTTCCGCAGCCGCGGCCTGACTCCGGTGTTGGTCCTGGACGACACGGATCGTTGGCTGACGGCCACCTGGCTGCCGGACAGCCGGCAGACCCGCGCGGCGTTCTTCACCACCATCCCGCGACTGCTGTCCGAGGAACTGGACGCCGCGGCGGTGATCGCCGTGCACCCGACCTATCTGGATGACGATGCCTACCGGGCCGCCCGCGGGTTCCTGTCGCGGACCATCGCGGTGCCGGCTGTGCCATCGGCCGGAGCCGTCGCGGCAATCCTGTACCGACGGATCGCGCTGGCCATGGACGCCAGGGCCTTGCCGGCGGTCGACGTGAGCAATGTGCTGGCCGACGCCGCGCTGGTCACCGTGCATGACTATTACTCGAGCCGGCCGTCCGACGTCCGGCGAAACCTGTTGCTGATCCTGCACGCGGCTCTCACCCTGGCAATCGACGACCCGGATGCGCAGCGGATCGAGCGCGGCCACATCGAGCTGGCCATCGCGGAGGGCGAGGGTTGACTCCAGGCGACACTGAAACGGGCGACACTCAGGGACGACGAGAGTAATCAGTGACAGGTTGACGACAGGTTCCGGTGACATCCTGATCCCGGTGTGCGGACCGAGATGACGCGGTCCCGGCATTCGGGTGCAGGTGGGCGGGAGGTGACACGAGATGACCGGGTGGCCACCACATTTGCGCCCCAAGGCCGCGGACGGTGGTCAGCGGGCGGACCGGCACCCCGATCCGCTGCAGGTGGTCGACCCGAGCCAGGGTGACGGCGGAGCACTCGCATCGATGGTGACCTCCCGCCGGATGATCAATGCGGCGTCGGTGGTCGGCCTGCAGCGGTCGTCGGGCAATGCCTCGGTCGCCGGCCTGCTCGCCGCAAGGCAAGTAAGGCGGTCTGCGCTGACGAGCCGGTCAGCTGCCGGGTCACCGACCGTGCACCGCGATGCGGAGCTGCACGGTGGGGAAGCCTTGCAGCGCAAAGAGAAGCGGGGTGCGGCCGGTCTGGTGTTCCATCCGAAGTCGACGATCTCGGCGGCCAAGATCGTCGGAATGCTGAAACGCAACAAGAACGTGCCGGACTTTCTGAAGAAGAGCATCGCGGCCCGGAACGGCGCCATCGTGCTCGTCGGAAAGCTGCCGATCAAACCGGCGGGCACGTTCTCGGAGTTCCTGGAGCCGTATCTGGCGGCGATGACCTCGTCCGAGTGGCAGTTCACCACCGCCACGTCGACCATCGATGTGACCGGTGAGCCAGGCAGCCCGCAGTACCTGCAGGTCGTCCGTCCGGATCTGGCAAGCGGAGAGCGCCTCGGCAAGGACATCAAGTCCGGCCCCGGGGAAACGACTTTCTTCGCCACCCCGCTGTACTCGTCCAAGAGCGAAGTCATCTACGGCTGGACGGTGGAGAGCGGTGACACCGGCAAGCTCGGTGCGGGTCGCGGCCTCGTCGTGCTGGTCACCAAGATCGCGGTGACCGGCCAGAACGGCCGGAAGAAGGTCTTCACCCCCACCGAGGACGTGGTCCTGGAGTCCGTGCTGCACGAGATCTCCGCGCACGCCGGGCGGATGACCGAAGGCAGGCCCGACACCCACGGCGACCGCGGCGTCGACGACATCGCGAGGGAGCTCGGTGAGTTCTTCCGCTGGTCTGCCGATGCCAGAGGTGCTGTCCCGTCCTCGACCTCGAAGGAGATCTTCGAGTTCATCGACAAGAACGCAACCGCGCCGAAGTAGCCCGACAACATCCTCGACTCGATCAGCTGCCGTCCGGGATGTCCGGAACGTCCATCCCGAGCGCATCGGCGTATCCCTGCAGGAGCTCCGGATAGCCGTGATCCATCGCCGCCTCGCCCACCACGATGTCGACGGCGCCGCCGTCGAGATGGTCGACCAGCGCGTCCAGGCAGAGATGCCAGCCGGCCGCATAGGACGGAGCCTGCGGGCGGTCGGCAAATTGATGTCGCAGGACCAGAGCGGTGCCGGCGCCATCCGTCCGCAGTTCCCAGCGCAGCACGTCCTCCTCCCAACCCAGGACCAGGACCTCCCGGGGGGTGACCTGATGGACGAATCCGTCCCTGGTTTTCGGGTCCGGCATGCCGATGTCGGTGAGCCGGATCGGACCGACCTCGGCGAGCGATCGATCGGGTGAGAACGGAAGCCATGCCCGGATGTGCTCCGGCTCGGTCAGTGCCGTCCACACCTGATCCGGGGATTGGGGCAGCGTGCGCTCGACGATCAGCACCCACTCGGAACCTTCCGCAACGAGCTCCGGCCTGGTGATGGCTGTTCTGGTCATGACGATCCCTTCGGTTGCTCCTGCTGCTCGGAAAATGCGGCCGCGTCGGTCGGAAACACCCGGTCGAGATGCTCCGCGAGCGCGTCGACCCGGGCGGTCCAGGTGGATCGGTAGGCCGCCAGCCACTGGTCGATCTCGGCCAACGGCGTGCTGTTCAGCGCGTACACCCGGCGTTGGGCGTCGACCCGCGACGTCACCAGGTTGTTGTCGCGCAGCACCCGCAGATGCTTGGACATCGCCGGCTGCGAGGTCCCGACCACCGCGATCAGGTCGCTGACGCTGGCCTCGGAGATCAGCAACCGATCCAGGATCCGCCGGCGGGACGGTTCCGCAACAACGGTGAACAGGTCGGTCATCAGTACATATTACGACAAAGGCATATGCGCGGCAAGGCATATGTCCTGCAACGGAGCCGATTCGAAAGCCCGGTTTGCGCGGAAGCGCTCCTGGTCCACCGGGAGCGGTCCGCTCACGAACGGGTGTGGCGCACGGTTGCTCCGGAGGGAGTGGTCAGTGAGCAGGGAGTGTCAGTGCGGAACGGTAGTTTGGCTCCATGGTGATGCTCGGAGTGCATGTCGGCGCGCGCGAGGACGACGCCGATCCAGTCGACGAGGCACGGCGGTCGGGCGCGGACGGCGTACAGATCTTCCTCGCCGATCCGCAGGGTTGGAAGGCGCCCAAGCCACATCCGCTCGCCGACCAACTGCGGTCCTCGGACCTGGACATCTATGTCCACGCGCCCTACGTGCTCAACGTCGCGACCACGAACAACCGGATCCGCATCCCGAGCCGCAAGCTGCTCGGTGCCCATGCCAAGGCCGCGGCGGCACTCGGTGCGAAGGGGATGATCGTGCACGGCGGTCACGTCACGGCCGACGCGGATCCGTCGGTGGGGTTCGACAACTGGCGCAAGGTGTTCGCCCGCCAGGCCGAGGACGGTGGTTTCGAGCTGCCGATCCTGATCGAGAACACCGCAGGCGGTGACAAGGCGATGGCCCGGCATCTGGATGCGATCGGCAAACTCTGGGATGCGGTCGGGGAATTCGGCCCGGGCTTCGTCCTCGACACCTGCCATGCCTGGGCCTCCGGCATCGACCTGGCGACCGCGGTTGATCAGATCAAGGCCATCACCGGGCGGGTGGACCTGGTGCATTGCAACAACTCCCGCGACGAGTTCGGCTCCGCCAGGGACCGGCACGCGCCGCTCGCAGACGGTCAGATCCCGACCCAGGCACTCATCGACGTCGTGAAGGCCGCCGGTGCACCGGTGATCCTGGAGACGCCCGGCGGTCCCGAGGAGCGAGCCGCGGAGGTCAAGATCCTCCGCGCCGGAGTCGAGTAGCCGGTCCCACAGAGGGGGGACACGCCTACGACGCGCAATGGTCCCGGCACCGGGGAGTGATGCCGGGACCATTGCCGCGAACGGCCTGGGAACGCTCAGTCCTCGATCTCGAACGTCCTGCGCACCGGGTGGTTCGCCACGATGACCGCATCGACGTCGTAGGCCGTCTTGATGGTGACCAGGCGGCCCCAGGTGACCGGGTCGTACCCCGAGCTCGGATCGGCGGCGTGCTCGACGAAGTTCAGGTACTGCCGACCCGCGCGGAACGGGTGCATCGCCGCTACGAGTCGGTCGGCATCCCGCCGCGCCGCCGCACCCATCTCCGGTGTTGCCGCGATACCTGCGCCGAGCACCAGGAACTCGCCGTCGAGCGTCGGCATCGCACCGGCACCTGGGTGCGGACGACTCAGGGCTCCGCCCAGTTGCCGGATCTCGTTCACCAACAACGTCGATTGCGAAGCGGGACCGGCGAGGTCGACGAACGCCCGGATCGCCTCCTCCGGCATTCCGGCCAGCACCACCGCGTTCGACGCGCCGGGCGTCGGACCCTCCGGATCCATGTGCAGCCGGGCCAGTGACGCGACCGGCACCCGGCCGAAGGTGTCCAGCTCCGGGCCGAGATCACGCAGTGCCGAGAGGATCTCGCTGCCGCGCTGGTCCGAGGCCAGCACCGCGCCGTCGATCACCACGAGCTGGCGGCCGCGGAACGGTTCGGGGATGTCGGGCAGCGGCGGCAGGTTGAGCACCCGGAAGGAGGTGGTCACCTCGTCGGGTGCGTCGGCCGCCCAGGCCAGCCAGCCGCGCAACACCCGTTCGGTGTCCCTGCGATCCCAGACCATCATTCCGGCGTACGTGGTGTCGAACGGGAAGATGGCGAACTCCAGGGCCGTGACGATGCCGAAGTTGCCACCGCCACCGCGGATCGCCCAGAAGAGCTCGGCATTCTCGGTTGCGTCCGCCCACACGATGGAGCCGTCGGCCGTGACGATCTGCACCCCGGTGATGCTGTTGGTCTGCAGGCCGAGCTTCCGGGCGTACAGGAAGATCCCGCCGCCCAGCGAATAGCCGGCCACTCCGACATCGGGCGACGAGCCGTGCAACACGGCGAAACCCTCGGCGGCAGCAGCCTGGACGACAGGCAGCCAGATGGCTCCGCCGCCGACCCGGGCACGCTGCCGCACCGGGTCGATCTGCACCGAATCCATCCCCGAGGTGCGGACGATGACGACGTCATCCAGCCGACCGAGGGGGCCGGCATTGTGGCCAGTGCTCTGCGGGGCCACCCGCAGACCGGCATCGACCGCGGCGCGCACCACTTCCGCCGTTTCCTCGGCGTTCGTCGGGAAGGCCACGGCGGCCGGGCGCTGGTCGACGGCAAGATTCCACGGCGTGCGCGCCTCGTCGAAGCCCGGATCGCCGGGCAGCAGGACGGTGGCGCCGCAGAGCACACGCACTGTCTCGGCGCGATGGGAGCGGGTGGCGGTAGAGCCGGCGATGCCGCTGTTGGCCAGGTCGCTGGTGGTGATGTCGCTGGTGGTGATGTCGCTGATGGTCATGCTGGGAGAACCTCCGGGTCGATGTCGGTGTGACAGGACCACGGTGGGGGACAGCGGTTGAAAGTTACTGAAGGTTCACTGAAACCGCCGGTCGCAGCGCTGCAAGTCACCCGTCAGCGACGTCGACCCGCAGCCGAAGTGGGGGACGGGTGACCCGCACATCACTTCGGCGCGCGCCACGTCCGCTCGAACGGCAACCGCCAGGCGTGCGGAGCGATGAGTTGGTGGATGGCGTTCGGACCCCAGGATCCGGGCGTGTACGGCTTCACCGGTGGCGGATCGTCCAGCAGCGGAATCGACCGCTCCCATAGGCTTTCGATGCCCTCGGCGGTGGTGAACAGGGTGTGATCGCCGCGCATCGCATCAAGGATCAACCGCTCGTAGGCCTCGAGGACATCGCCGGCGTGCGTGGTGTCGTGAGTCGAGAACTGCATGCTCAGCTTGTCCAGCTTCATCCCCGGGCCGGGACGCTTGCCGTAGAAGGAGAGCGACACCTTCGTCTCGTCGGCGAGGTCGAACGTCAGGTGGTCCGGTCCCTGGGTGCCGACTCCGGACCCGGTCGGGAACATCGACTTCGGCGCCTCCTTGAAGGCGATGGAGATGATCCGCTGCCCCTCGGCCAACTTCTTGCCGGTGCGCAGGTAGAACGGAACGCCCGCCCACCGCCAGTTGTCGATCCTGGCCTTGAGCGCGATGAACGTCTCGGTGTCGGACTCCGGCGCGACACCCTCCTCGCCCCGGTACCCCAGATACTGCCCGCGGACGACGTTGTGCGGATCGATCGGCAGCAGTGAGCGGAAGACCTTGTTCTTCTCCTCGCTGATGGCGCGGGGTTCCAGTGCGGTGGGCGGTTCCATGGCGACGAAGGCCAGTACCTGGAACAGGTGGGTGACCACCATGTCCTTGTAGGCCCCGGTCGCCTCGTAGAAACCCGCCCGGCGATCCAGACCGAGGGTCTCCGGGATGTCGATCTGGATGTGGTCGATGAAGTTGCGGTTCCAGATCGGTTCGAACAGGCCGTTGGCGAACCGGAAGGCCAGGATGTTCTGCGCGGCCTCCTTGCCCAGGAAGTGGTCGATCCGGAAGACCTGACTTTCCCGGAACACTCCGTGCACCTGGTCGTTCAGCTCGATCGCGCTCTCCAGATCGGTGCCGAACGGCTTCTCCATCACCACCCGTGAACGCTCCACCAGACCCGCGTCCTTGAGCATGGTGACCACTGCGAGTGCGGCCTTCGGCGGCACGCTCAGGTAGTGCAGCCGCAGTACGTCGTGGCCGAGTTCGGCCTCGGCCTCTGCGACGGCCGCGGCCAGCGCCACCGGCCCGGCGCTCTGCGGGACGTAGCGCAGCTTCGCCGCAAAGGTCGCCCACTGACCCTCGTCCAGCGGACGGGTGCTGAACTCGGTGACCGCCTCGTGGGCGAAATGCCGAAAGGCATCGGTGTCCATGTCCTCGAGCGACGTGGCGACCACCTGGACGTCCGGGGTCAACGCCGACAGCGCCAGGTGCGTAAGGCCCGGCAACAGCTTGCGGCGGGACAGATCACCGGTCGCGCCGAACAGGACGATCACATGCGGATCCAGCTGCTCGGGCTCACGCCGAGATTTCCTGGAACCGGGCGCGGGGTAGGCGATGCTCTGCGCAGGTGCGGTCGTCATGGACAGATGATCCCACCGCCGCGTCACGCCGCGCGGGGTGGTCGTTTCCGCGAGGTAAACACCGCCCGGTCTCCGACCGAATCGCCTGGTCCGGTCCGGGGGGGGTGCCTAGAGCCCGGCCATCAGATCGGTCTCGGTGATGCCCGGTCCCTGCCCGCTCCGGATCGCCCACTCGGTGCCGAACACATAGCCGAATGCCTCCGTCGGCATCGCGAGGAACATCGACTGCTCGGCGATCTGGCTCGCATGCACCCGCATCGCGGCCCGCTTGGTGTCCAGGTAGGCCGAGACATCAACAGCCGCAGTGATTTCCGATTCAGGCTTGCCACGCGTATCGGCGTCGGGATCGTCGGGCAGTTCCATCCCGGACTCGCGGGCGATGCGGGCGAATTCGTCCATTCCCCGGTGGAGATGATCCCGGTTCATCGTCATCTGGAAGACGCGCGGCGTGCCGGCCAGTTCCGCGGCGCGCACGCCGACCCGGTGGACCTGGATGTGGTCGGGATGGCCGTAATTGCCGTTGTCGTCGTAGATGGTCAGGACCTCGGCGTTCTCTTCCCGCAGGATGACCGCCAGCCGCTCGGCGGCCTCCTCGATCGAGGCCGTCCAGAACGATCCGGGTGCATCGTTCGTCGGCTCACCCATCATCCCGGAATCGAGGTAACCGAGGAACTCGGTGCGCTGGGCACCGAGAATCTCGGCAGAGGCCAGGGTTTCGGTGACCCGGCGTTCCCACAGTGGCTCGTCCTGGCCGAGAAATCCGTCCTCGACCTCGCCCAGCTCGCCGCGGGTGGCCACCACCAGCACCACCCGGTGTCCCTGATCCGCCGCCTTGCGCATCACCCCGCCGGCCACGATGCACTCGTCATCGGGATGGGCGTGGAACGTCACCATGGTGGCCATCCAGCAAACGCTATGTCATGGCCAAGGGGATCAGGCCGCCGAACCCCATCGGGCGGCGGGCGTCGCATCGGCGAACTGGTGCATCTCGGCCATCAGCCTGGCCGCCTTTTCCAGCAGCCTCGCGCCGACCAACACGTCGAGCGTCCCGGGATCCATTCCCCAATGCGCGGCGGTGCGGCAGATCGCGAACGACACGATCGAAGGATCGATGTCGCTGCTGCAGAAGATCGTGCTGGCAATGCGTCGGATGTCCCGGCGCTGCTCCTCCACGTCGACGGCGAGATCGACCCCGTGCAGCTCGGGGGTGCGCACGATGGTGAGGAACGCGGCGTCGATGCGGCGTTGGTCGTCCTGGCCGGTCGAACTTCGGGTATCTCTGCGCGGATTCAGTTGAACAGCACCGCCGTCAGCCCGACGACGACGGAAACTGCGAGCATCGCGCCCACCGAAACCATCAGCGTGGGGGCGGCCCTGCACATCTCGCGAATGTCGTTCATGTTGCACTCCTTGGCTTGTCAGGTTGGGGCCGAGCGAGATACGAGCGATGGCGCACGATCTCCTCGTGGTGAGAAACGGTGATGTTGCGGCCACCGGCCTGCCAGAGGCTGCGCAGGTGTTCGGTGGTGGTGCCGGGATCGGAAAGACGACGGGGAACTCGGTCGGCGGCGGTGGCGTCCGGCACCCCGCAAGGGGGGCGGTCCGTGGTGACGATGTCCTTTGCAGAAGTGGCGCTGTGCGCCGACATGCCGGGCAACGGAGGCGGCAGCGCCCCCAGGCGCCGCTCATCAACGGGCGGCCTGGATCGATCAAGCACTTCCAGTGTACGAGCGGAATCGGCGTCTCCACGGCAGGCGGACAGTGACGTGGCGCCCACTCGGATCCGGTGTGCGACAACCAGGTCGCACCCGGTGACCGGTTGATGACGCAGCGACAATTTCCGAGCGTGCGGGGCCGACCTGCGCCCGTGCCGGGCGGGAGAATCCGACGCCAGCTGCCGGCTCGCGGCGCACCGCCTGTGACCCGGATCTCCGGCAGCAGAATGACAATCAGCCGTGGTGCGACGCGATGCTGGCCCGTTCTACGACAGTTCAGGGTGGGTCACCGTGATGCGGTTGCGGCTCGACGCCGGTTGACGGGACGCCCGACACGAAGCCAGGTAGGAAGGCTCAGCCGGGGACGATGTCACCGCTTCCCGACGTACTGCGATCGACCTGCGGTGGATTCCCCGTGTAGGTGATGTCTCCGCTGCCGTTGACGGTGGCGGACAGCCGGTCGGTGACCTGCACCCGGGCGCTGCCGGATCCGTCCACCTCGACGTCGGCCTCCGCGGTGATCAGGCCCGAACCGTCGTAACCGCCGGATCCGCTGAGGGTGACCTGCTGGGTATCGGCGGTGCCGCCGAGCGTGACCCCACCGGAGCCCGACAGATCCACCACCACACCGGTCATCGCCAGGCCGGTCAGTTCCACCGAACCCGATCCGGAGGCCAGGACCGTGCTGTCCCCCCGCAGGGTGCCGATGCCGGTGGCGTTCCCGGAGCCGCTGACCTCGAGGCGATCCAGAGGTCCCACCGTGAGTGCGTAGCTGATGCCGCCGGATCCGATCGAGTCCTTGTTGTCCAGGATCAGCGTGCCGTCGATCACCTGGGACGTCAGGCCGGTCAGGTCGTTGGCCCCGGCAGTGACGGTCAGCGATTCCGTCCCACCGGTGGTGATCGTCAGGTCTCCGCTGGTCAGCAGCCGCACGGCGGTGACACCTGCGATCTGCCTGGTCTGGGTTGTCTGATCGCCGGAACTGCGCAGCAGGCTGCAACCGGATGCCAGCAGCACGAGGGCGACGACTGCCGTCAGCGAGCACAGCCGAACGGTGCGCAGTCGTCTGGTCATCGACGCATTATCCGTCCAACACCCCTGCCTCATGGGCCAGGATCGCGACCTGGACCCGGTTGCCGGCGCCGAGCTTGACCAGCAGGCGCGAGACGTGGGCCTTCACCGTGGCTTCGCTCATGTACAGCGCGGCGCCGATGTCGTTGTTCGACAACCCTCGCCCGACCTCGATGAGCACCTCCCGCTCCCGATCGGTCAGTCCGGTGATCAACTGCTGCGCCCTGGTCCGTCGCTCGACCCGTGGGTCGGCGGCGAAGTGGTCGATCAACCGGCGGGTCACGCCGGGGGAGAGCATGGCCTCACCGGCCGCGACTACCCGCACCGCCGCAATGAGTTCGAGCGGGGGAGTGTCCTCAACAGAAATCCGGCGGCTCCTGCCTGCAGCGCGCGGAACACGAAGTCGTCCAGATCGAAGGTGGTGAGCACGATGACCCGCGGCGGGTCGGACATTTCCTGCAGAGCCGCGGTCGCGGCCAAACCGTCCATCGTCGGCATCCTGATGTCCATCAGCACGACGTCGGGACGGTGTCGGGCGACCGCGTCGGGTACCTCGGTGCCGTCCTTTGCCTGGCCCACCACCTCCAGGTCGTCGGCGGACTGCAGGATCGTGGTGAGCCCGGCCCTGACCAGCGCATCGTCGTCGACGATCAGGATGCGAGCCACGCCGCGCCCCGATCCGTCGCCGTGCCCAGCTGACCGGTGGCAGCAATGGGCAACACGGCGTCGACCTGCCAGCCGCCATCGGCCGTCGGTCCTGCCGTCAGGGTGCCGCCGACCAACGCCACCCGCTCCCGGAGCCCGATCAAGCCGGCACCCGAACCCGGCAGCAGGCTGCCGGCAGCGACCGGCGGGCGATTGGTGACCCGCACCCGGACATCGTTCCCGACCGCAGCCACCGCAATCTCGGTTGCCGCGCCTCTGGCATGCTTGTGCACGTTGGTCATCGCCTCCTGCACCACGCGGTACACGGTGCGCCCCAAGGTATCCGGCAACGGCGGGACGTCCATCGCGAATCCCACCCGCACCCCGGCCGCCCTCGACGACTCGACCAGCGCCTCGAGGTCGCCGATGCCCGGTTGCGGAGCCAGGTCCACCACCCCATCCGCCTCGCCGATCGACTGGTCGGCCCGCAGCACTCCCAGTACGCCCCGCAAGTCCTCCAGCGCCTCCCGGGCGGTCGTACGGATCTGACCCGCGGTGAGCTGCACCTTGTCCGCACCCATACCCGGGTTGACCTCGAGTCCGCCGGCCTGCAGCGCGATCAGGGATACCTTGTGCGCCAGTACGTCGTGCATCTCTCTTGCGATCCGGGCCCGCTCGGCCAGCCTGGCCTGCTCCGACCGCCGTTCGCGTTCCGCCTCGGCCCGCTCCGCCCGATCCTGCAGCGAGCTGAGCAGGTCGCGGCGGGCACCGACATAGGCACCCAGGAGCGCCCAGAACAGTGCGCCGAGCACAGCCGCGACCACGGCGGCGAAGTCGAAGACGAACGGGGTCGCCCACACCCCCGGCAGCAGCAGGCAGCCGACGGTGGCCACCGTGCAGAGCACCAGCGCCCGGTCGCGACGGCGCACGGCGACCGTCAGCAGGGCGAAACCCAGTGGTAGCAGCACTTCCCCGGCCAGGTAGCACAGGGCGGCGATGGCGAACACCGTCACCGGGTATTGCCGCCGCCACCACATTGCGGCGGTCGCGACGATGCCCGGGATGATCACCAGCACCCAGCTGCTCGGGCCGGTTTCGAACCAGGCACCGGCCTGCAGGATGACGTCGACCACGCACAGGACGATGATCGTGACGTCACGGGTACGCGGTCCCCATCGCCGTGCCCAAGTGCGCCGCCACCGCCCGTCCGTCATCGGTCAAGCCTATGGGCGGTGTGCCGCCGATGGCGGTGACGAAAGTCGACCGATTGCGGGGGAACCACCGACTTTCGTCGGGGGTGCTGCTGACCCGACGGCCGATGTGAGCCATACCCCTTGCCGGGCAGAGTCATTGCCATGATCACAGCCGAGAACCTGACCAAGCGTTACCAGCAACACGTTGCCGTCGACGACGTGTCCTTCACCTGCGCGCCCGGAACCGTCACCGGTTTCCTCGGGCCGAATGGGGCCGGCAAGTCGACCACCCTTCGAATGCTCACCGGACTCACCCCGCCGACGTCAGGTCGGGTGCGGATCGACGGCCGCTCCTATGCCGACTTGCCCAACCCGGGCAGGCTGATCGGGGTGATGCTGGACGCGGCTGCCCAACACCCGGGCCGCACCGGACTGGAGACCTTGAAGATCACCACCCAACTCCTGGACCTGCCGCGGTCCAAGGCTCCGGAGATGCTCGAGCGGGTCGGGTTGGCCGCCGCCGGCAAGCGTCGGGTGGGCGACTACTCGCTGGGTATGCGGCAGCGACTCGGCATCGCGAGCGCGCTGATCGGCGACCCGGCCATCCTGGTGCTCGACGAGCCGGCCAATGGCATGGATCCGGAAGGCATCCGCTGGATGCGGGAGCTGCTGCGGGACTTCGCGTCCCGCGGGGGCACCGTGTTGCTGTCCAGCCATCTGCTGGGTGAGGTGCAGGCGACCGTCGATCGGCTGGTGGTCATCGGGTCCGGCCGGATCGTGGCCGACGGCTCGCTCGCCGAACTGCTGACCGGCGGACGGACCGTCGTCCGCGGGCTGGACAACGTCACCTTGGCCGGCGCGTTGCGGGCCGCCGGTCACCAGGTCCGCACGGAGGGCGGCGCGCTGACCGCCGACGCCACCAGCGAACAGGTCGGACGGATCGCCGCGTCCGCCGGGCAGGTGCTGCTCGAACTCCGGGACGGCGGCGCCGGCGGACTGGAGGACCTGTTCTTCTCGCTCACCAGCTCGGCCGCCCAACCGCAGGGGCAAGCCGCATGACCCGCCCCGCATCCACCTCGACCGAACCGTCCACCGCAGCCGAAGAACGAAGGACCGTCATGAGTACCGCCCTGACCAGCAGTCACGCCACCCCTCCCACCCCGACCACGGCCGCCACCGCGATCCGGCCACAGCGGCTCTCCACGGTGTTCCTCGTCGAGCTCCGCAAGCTGACCGACACCCGCAGCGGAAAGGCGATCGTCGGGATCGGCGTCGCCATCCCGCTGATCGCGCTGACCTGGCTGCTGATCAAGGGCACCGGC
>Ga0164308_10000470_pt1 | contig 22347 bp, 16 predicted proteins | sample Whisoiple_246_MG_FD_109983 | JGI IMG/M metagenome (GOLD analysis project Ga0164308, IMG submission 109983) | Soil microbial communities amended with fresh organic matter from upstate New York, USA - Whitman soil sample_246_MG | ecosystem: Environmental > Terrestrial > Soil > Unclassified >...
AGCCAACGTTCGAGCGTCGGCGGATCGTGCTGGTGGTCGGCCACACACGATTGCGTGATGGATTCGCGAACGACCGCCAACGCTTCGGCCGTGTCTGCCGCGGTCGCCGAGCGCGTCGTGATCGCCGTCATCCGGGAAAATACGGTAGCGATCTTTGGTCCCAATACCAAGCCAGGCGCAGACCGACGACTCACGCCCCGAGGCGGGCCCGAGGCTGCGTCCCGCGCGGACCGGGCCTGCGAACGATGGGCCCCGCCCTCACCGGTTTCCAGGAACTTTCACAGCAGTTGAGTGTCACAATCTGACGGCATGCGTTCGCCTCCCGCCGCTCAACTCAGCTCGCTGTTCGGCTCGATCGCGCTGCACGTGTGCTTGGTGTTGGTGTTGGTGATCGCCGCTCGCCGCTCGAAAACGGCGGCCGTGGATGCCGCTGCCGATCGGCCCGATCCGTGGCTTGGGGCGAGCGCCGTCGAGGTCGACGCGCTGGCATCGCCGGAGGCCGCGCCCAACATCGAAAATGCCCAAGGTGCGCCCGAGTCGAACTCGACGGCCGCAGCCGCGGCGAACGACGCTGCGCAGCCTGCCGACACCCCACGACCTGCAGCCATCGAGCGAAAACCCGAGGCCGAACTGACAGCAAAGGCGAAACCAGTTCGAGCTCACCCGCGCAAGCCGGCCGCGCCTGCAACCGCAATCGCTGGCGCACCCGCTGCCGCGGAGGGCAATCACGCCGCGAACACCCCCGCCACCACCGGCACGTTCGGCTCGGAAGGGCTACCACCGGGGGTGCGCAGTCTGCCGAGTGCGTTTGCGCGCGCCATTCCGCCCGCCACTGGCGCAGATCCGATTTGGCAAACTTTGCCCACGGGCCCACAAAAGCCGTTCATTTTGGCAGTGGAAGTCGACGCCGAGGGGCACATCGCGAGCGCGAATATTTTGGGCGCTCACGATGGTGAGCCGACACCGCCGCAGTTCGAGCACCTGCGGCAACGTGTGATCGCGCTGTTGGGCGGGGGCTTGTTCGCGTTGCAGAACAACGGTGCGGCGGGCCGAGATCTGTTTCGAATCACGATCACGCTCTCCGATCGCGCGGTCAAGGAGGAGAGCGAGCCTGCGCAACTCGTCGAGCGCGGTTTCGAACCTCCGCGGGGAAGTGCACCGGGCCGCGCGTACTTCACGCTCGCTTCCGGACGGCACTTCGAGGCACGGGTCGAAGTGCTCGGGTCACCGGCTCGGCCAAAGCGGCCGTAGCTCGAAAGTGAGCTACTTGAGTGCGGAGTCGCCCACGACCAGCGGCAGCTTCTTGTGTTTCAAGCGCTCGGGCGCGATCGGGGTCTCGATGCCCTCATAACCGCTGCCGTCGGGGCGATGCCCGAGTAGACCAAAAGCGCGGCGATAGTCGGAAAATTTGCCGCCTGCACGCACCGCGCTGATCAGCGCCAGACCCTCTGCTTCGCCACCTTGGGCGAGTACGTACTCTATCCACGCCCACTTCGCGCTGACCGCGCGGACATCGGCGCGACCGCGCAAGCCCCGGCGAAGGCGCTCGAGCTTGGCATCGACTCGGGCGACCCCGGCGTAGGGCATGCGGTCGAGCGGCGTGTTGCGTTTGGCGCAGAACGGCGCCACGCCCAGCGCGATCGGGCAAACTTTGGAAAGCTCGCCCACGAATTTGACGCACTCGTCGATGTCATCGTCGGTCTCGCCTGGCAGACCGATCATCAGGTACAGCTTGAGACGATCGAAGCCGTAGCGGCGCGTACGCTCGGCGGCCGCGACGTAGTGCGGCTCGCGCCCGCGCCGATCGATCAAGCCGCGCATGCGTTCGCTGGGGCCATCGAGGGCGGTCGTCAGCGTCTTGTGGCCCGCCTTGCGCAAGGCTGCGACGAACTCCTCCTTCAGTCGATCCGGGCGCAGACTAGAGAGCCCCACTTGCAGCCCCCGCTCGGCGAGTTCGCTCACGATCTCTATGATCTTCGGGTGATCGCTGACGGCTGCGCCGACTAGGCCGACTTTCTTGGCGTCGGCGGGGATTTTGTCGAAAATGAGCTCTTTGGGCACGATGCGCATGCCGCCGTTGGTCGAGCGGCGCATTACGCAGTAGGTGCAGCCGCGCGAGCAGCCGCGCTCGCTCTCGATCAGAAACATGTTCGAGAGCTCGGTGTGCGGCGTGCGAATGGCGCTGTACGCGGGCAGCAGCGCGTCGCTGCACGCGCCGATCTTGGCGAGGCTGCTTCCGTGGTGCGCGGGCACGAAAATGTTCGGGTGCTCGGCCAGAGCCTTGAGCGCGGCCGCACGACTCGGAGCGCGATAGATGGTGTCGATCGCGAACTCGACGATGCTCTCGGCCTCGCCCATGACGATCGCGTCCACGATGGGCGCGAGCGGCAGCGGGTTGGAGAAGGTGAGGGGGCCCCCGGCGAGGATGAACGGCGACTGCTCGTCGCGCTCTTCACGTAGGACGGGGATGCGCGACGCATCCAACATGCGCACTAAACCCGATATCTCGAGCTCGTACGCGACACTGACCGCGAGGATGGGAAATTCGCCGAGCTCACGCAGACTCTCGTAGCTCAGGGGGCGCTCGATTTCGGCGCCGGCGCGGTCGCCCTCGTCCGGCAGGAACACTCGCTCGCACATCGCCTCCGGCATGGCCTGGATCGCGCGGTAGATGCGCTGGTAGCCGAGCGAGCTCATCCCCACGTGGTAGGGGGAGGGATAAACCAAGGCCACGCGGGCCGGGGCATCCTTGTCGATGCGACCAATCTCATCAGACAGCCGCGTCTGAATGAGGCGTCTTGTCGCACTGGAAAGCATGGGCGCGGAGTATAGCTGGATTACCGGCCCCGGCGAGACAGGCGGGCAGGAATAACCCGACTTCGACCCAACCCCCACCCCGAACCCAAGCTATTGTAGTGGGGTGAAGCTCGTTTCCTTGCGGGAGCCCAACGCGCCCGACAGCACCCTGATTTACGATTGGAATGCTGCGAGCGTCGCCCAGCCGGCGCCGCTCAATGTCACGCTGCTGGACGAGACGCTGCGCGACGGCCTGCAAAGCCCGTCAGTGAAGAACCCGTCTCTGGCCGAGAAGCTGGCGGGGCTGGAGCTGATGAACGAGCTGGGCATCGAGTACGTCAATGTCGGGCTGCCCAGCGCGTCGCCCCGAGCGCTTTCGGAGGCGGTGGAGTTGTGTCGGGCGATTTCCAAGCATCGCTACGCGATCCGGGCGGTGTGCGCAGGCCGTACCCTGGTCGAGGATGTGCGGGCCATCGTCGAAGTCTCGCAGCGAGCCGGAATAGCGGTGGAGGCTTCGCTGTTCGTCGGTTCCAGTCCTATCCGGGCCGTGGCTGAAGATTGGGACTTGGAGTTTTTGCTTTCGCGCTCCAAGAGCGCAATCGACGCGGCGCGCCAGGCGGATCTGCCGGTCACGTTCGTGACCGAAGACAGCACGCGCGCGCGGCCCGAAACCTTGCGCGCGTTGTTTTCGCTCGCCGTGGAGCGCGGCGCGGCGCGCATCTGCTTGTGCGACACCGTGGGCTTTGCCACCCCGGAAGGCGTGGCGGCGGTGACGCGCTTTTCGCGAGAGGTCGTGGGTGGACGCATCGGCGTCGATTGGCATGGGCACAACGATCGCGGGCTCGCCGTCGCCAACGCGCTGAGTGCTGCGCGCGCGGGCGCGGACCGCCTACACGCGACGGCGTTGGGTGTGGGCGAGCGAGTCGGCAATCCCGCGATGGAGCTTTTGCTTTTGAATCTGGTGCTCTCGCATGCGCCGCGTTCGCTCGAGCGCGTTGCCGCGTATTGCGAACATTTCGCGCGCTCGCTGGGCATCGACGTGAGCGACAATCAACCGCTGGTGGGAAAAAACGCGTTTCGAACGGCGACCGGCGTGCACGCTTCGGCAATTGCCAAGGCCGAGGCGAAGAGCCAGTGGTTGGGCGACCACGTGTACAGCTTGCTGTCGGCGGCCAGCGTCGGGCAACACACCGCGATCTGCATTGGGCCGATGTCCGGTACGTCGAATGTGCAGCATTGGCTGGTCAGTCACGGTATCGGCGCCAGCGTTCCGCTGCAGCGCGCTATCCTCGAGCGTGCAAAAGCCGCTGATCGCGTGCTGACCGACGAAGAGCTTCTGTCGGTGGTCAGCCGCGTGCGCCGCGAAATGTGAGCCGCGCGCGAACGCTGAGCCACGTTCGCTCCCACATTCGAGCGAATATCGCGGTTCAGGCCTCAATTATCACGGACAATTACCGTTCTAATTGCTCGTGAGTGAATCGTTGGATCCCCTGCGGTCGGTGCGTGAGCAGGTGCTGCACATTCCGACAAGTTTGATGAGCGCGGCTTCGGCACACACCGTCAAGCCACGCATCCAGGCACCAGAACCAGTCGTAGCCGCGCGAGCGGCCTTCGAGCAGCCGCTCAAGCTCCTCGCCTTGGTCGCGGCCTCCGCTGCGCTCGGGCTGCTGGGCACCAGCAGTTTGTCCCACCTCCGCGCAGACCCGACGCCGGTGATGCAAATCGTCAGCGGCAACCCGACCCTGAAGAAGGGCGCAGACGGCGAAAGCGTGCGTTGGCATGCCAACAAGAGCAAAATCTACTTCGACGCCTCCCTCGACAACGCGGGCGCACACGCGCGTGAGGCAGTGCAACTCGGCTTCGGAACTTGGATCGGTAGCGGCGCCAAGTTACCGAGTTTGGATTTCGACTCCACCAAAGGCGCGCAATTCGGGCAAAAGCCGAACGGCAAGAGCGAGGTCATGTATGGGCCGATTACGCTCGCCGGCCACGAGAACGATCTTGCGCTGACGGTCACCTTCTCCGATCCGAAGACCGGCGAAGTCGTCGAATCCGACATGATCTTCAACAGCCGGCACCCATACGGACTTCTGCCCTACGCCCCGCCGGCCTCGGCATCAGCGGCAAACGCTGAACATGCCGTCCACTGCGATCAAAGGTACGATCTGCAGAGCGTCGCGACCCACGAAGCCGGTCACTTCTTTGGCCTGGGCGAGGACTTCGATGCCAAACCGGCCACCATGTATTACACGACCGGCCGCTGCGAAACGAACAAACGCGTGCTCCAGGGCAGCGACGAAAGCACGATGAGCGCCTTGTACCTGACCGCGCCGGCTTCGGGCGAGGACCCGAGCGCCGACACGGCCAAGGGCTGCGGCGGCGCGCGCATCGGTCAAGGGCGAACGAACGGTGCGCTGCCGGTGCTCTCGCTGCTGGGGCTGCTCGGCTTCGTCGCATGGCGGCGCCGGCGCACTTGATCGCGTCGGCTTTCGGGCGAATTTTCCGATCCTGACCTTTACGCGGCGCGCCCGGGCAGACAAGCTGCCCGCGCTGTGAACGAATCGCCCCCGAGTGCGCCTCCGCCTGCAAAGCCAGGCGCCGGGCAAGAGAAGAAACAACGCCGTGCGCTGAGCCACGTGGGCGGCGAGGTGCGCGTGGTCGGCGGCTCGGAGCAAGACCGCGAGCGCCTGACTCATGCGCTCTCCGTCGATGCCGACGAGAGCGCCACCATGGCGCACGTGCACGGTTTTCACACCTACCCGGCGCGACTGCACCCGGAAACCGCGAGCCGCCTCGTGGAATCCTTTTCTCCGCCCGCCGGCCGCGTGCTCGATCCTTTCTGTGGCAGCGGCACGGTGTTGGTCGAAGCGCGCAGACTCGGACGCCAAGCGTTCGGCATCGATGCCAATCCGCTCGCAGTCGCGCTCGCGTCATTCAAATGCCGGGGGGCGACGCCCCAGTTCGCGGACGAGCTCACCGTTGCAGCAGCCAGCGTGGTGTCACACGCGGACGCGCGCCGGCTGCAAAAGCTCGGACCAACTCGCAAGTATGGCAGCGCCGACCGGGAGGTGTACGACGCGCACGTGCTGCTCGAATTGGACGGCCTCCGCGACGGCATCTTCAAGCTCGAGTCGACCGAAGTGCGGCGCGCGCTCTTGCTCGTGCTCTCGGCCACGCTCACCAAAGTCAGCAAAAAAGTCGGTGATACCGCGCCGCGCACCGCACCCAAGCGCCTCGCAGGCGGGTTTACGATCCGTTTCTTCGAGACCAAAGCGAAGGACTTGGCCAAGCGCTTGCTCGAGTACAGCGCGCTCGTGCCGGCCTCTGCGCCCGAGGCGAAGTGCGCGGTCGGCGATGCGCGCGAGCTGTCGCAAATCACCCCAGGATCGCTGGACTTGATCCTGAGCTCGCCACCCTATCCCGGAGTTTACGACTATTTCGATCACCACGAGCTGCGACTGCGTTGGCTCGGCATGGATCAGACGGCTTTCCAGGAAAACGAGATCGGCGCGCGTCGTCGACTCTCCGGCATCGGCTTCCAGGCGGCGGTCGAGACTTGGCAAAACGAATTTGGCGCGTGCTTGGCTGCGTTCCGTGACGCGCTGGCGCCCGCGGGCAGCATCGCGCTGGTGATCGCCGACTCGGTGCTCGGCGGCCGCGCGCTCTACGCCGACGAGGCCGTGCGTGATTTGGCGATCGCGCACGGCTTGGTCTTGGCATGCTTGGGTTCTCAAGAACGCCCCTACTTCCACGAGCCGACCCGCGCGGCCTTCCGCGCCAGCCCTCGCCGCGAGCACGTCCTCGTCTTGCGGCATCCCAGTCGCAAATCCCTTCGTAACCGATGAAACATCAAAATCGCCTGGCCTCGGAGACGAGCCCATACCTGCTGCAACACGCGCAAAATCCGGTGGACTGGTACCCTTGGGGCCCGGAAGCGTTGGCGCGCGCCGCCGCCGAGGACAAGCCGATCTTGTTGAGCATCGGCTACGCGGCTTGCCACTGGTGCCACGTCATGGAGCGCGAGTCGTTCGAGAACGAAGCGATCGCCGCGCAGATGAACGAGAGCTTCGTGTGCATCAAAGTCGACCGCGAAGAGCGACCGGACTTGGACGAGATCTACATGGCAGCCACCGTCGCGCTCTCCGGCAGCGGCGGTTGGCCGATGACCGTGTTCCTTACCCCCGAACAGCAGCCGTTCTTTGCCGGCACGTACTTCCCGCCCGTCGACAAGTACGGGCGGCCGGGCTTGCCGACTCTGCTGCAGAACATCACGGAACTGTGGCGAAGCGAGCGCAAGACCTTGCTCGAGCAAGCCGCCCAGCTCGCCGCACACATCGCCGAGCAGGCGCGAGTCGCAACACCGCTCGCGATCGGTCGCGAGGCGCTGCGTAGCGCGGCCCGCCAGCTCCACGGCAACTACGACGCCCGTTTCGGCGGCTTTGGCAAAGCGCCCAAATTTCCGCCGTCCGCGGCGCTATCCTTGCTCCTGCGTCACCACCGCAACGCTCACGACGCTTCCTTGCTGGAGATGGTTACCGGCACCCTCGACGGAATGAAGAACGGTGGCATGTACGACCACGTCGGGGGCGGCTTTGCGCGCTACTCGACCGACGAGCGCTGGCTCGTACCCCACTTCGAGAAGATGCTGTACGACAACGCTCAGCTGGCGAGCGTGTACTTGGAAGCGTACCAGGTGACGCACGATCCCGAGTACGCGCGCGTGGCCCGTGAGACCCTGGACTACGTGATTCGTGAGATGCAAGAGCCGAACGGCGGCTACTTCTCCGCCACCGACGCCGATAGTGAAGGCGTGGAAGGCAAGTTCTTCGTCTGGGGGTTGGACGAGGTGCTGGAAGTATTGGGCCCAGAGGCGGGCGAGCACTTCGCCGCGTACTACGACGTCACGGCCACGGGCAATTGGGAAGGGCAGAACGTGCTCAACACGCCGCGACCACTGGCTCGCGTCGCCGAAGAGCTCGGCATGCCCGAGCCAGTGCTGCGTGCCGAACTCGAGCGTTCACGCAAGCAGCTGTATCAGGCGCGAAAGCTGCGTGTTCCGCCGTTGCTCGACGACAAGATCTTGAGCTCTTGGAACGGCCTGATGCTTTCGGCGATGTCCGCCGGCTATCGCGTGCTCGGACATCGCCACTACCTCGACTCGGCCGAGCGCGCTGCGGATTCACTCCTGGCGCGGATGGTACGGCCAGATGGCGGCCTGTTCCACACCGCGCGTGGGGTGCGCGCGCACGTGCCAGGCTTCTTGGAAGACTACGCGTTCTTGTGCGATGGCCTGATCGCTCTGTACGAAGCCGGTGGGTCGGCGCGCTACTTGCGGCAGGCCGAGCGGCTCGCGCAGCGCATGCTCGTCGACTTCGACGACCCGGGCAGCGGAGCATTTTTCAACACCGCGAAGGACAGCCAGGCGCTGATCCTGCGGCCGCGCGAGGGCTATGACAACGCGCTCCCGAGCGCCAACGCAGTTGCGGCTCGCGTGCTTGCGAAGCTTGCCTGTCACCTGGACAAGGGTGACTACCGGGAACGCGCTGCCGGCGCGCTGCGCGCCTACGGCAAATTGGTGGAGCGCGCGCCGCGCTCGTTTGCAACCTCGCTATCCGTGGTCGATTTTCTGCTGCAGTCCCCCGTCGAACTCGTGCTCGCGGGCGTGCCCGGCGAGGCCGGCTACGAAGCGCTGCGCAAAGCCCTGGGCGAGCGCTATCTGCCGAACGCAATCTTCGCTCACGTCGACCCTTCACGGCCCGACGCGGATGCCCAAGGACTGCCGCTCGTTCAAGGCAAAACATCGGTGTCCGGCAAGGCTGCGCTGTACGTGTGCCAGAATTTCAGCTGCGCGGCGCCGCTCCTCGATGTCGCTGATTTGGATTCGGCCTTGGCCGCGGCAGTCCCGGTGAAGTCGGCACAGAGCATCGCGCGCAATGGGCTCGAGGGTCGCGCGACGCCCGCCGGAACCAAGCTGCGTACCGAGCGCCTCGGCGCGCAAGCGCGCAGGGAACTCGCGGATAGCGGCTTGTTCGTCAGCGGCATCGGCTTCGGGAGCTATCGCATCGATGACCAACACCCGGAGCACCGCGTCGCCCTCGAGCACGCCCTGCGTTCCGGGATCAATCTGATCGACACCGCCAGCAACTACGCCGACAGCCGCTCCGAGCGGCTGATTGGCGAGGTTTTGCTGGACCTGAACGACAAGCAAGAGCTCGAGCGCGCCGAGGTGGTGCTGGTGACCAAGATTGGCTACGTCCAAAATCAAAATCACCAGCTAGCCAACGCGCGCAAAGCGGTCGGCAAACCATTCCCAGAAATGGTCGAATATGGCGAGGGGTTGTGGCACTGCATCCACCCGGAATGGATTGCCGACCAACTCACCCGCTCGCTCGAACGCCTGGGTGTTCAGACCGTCGATGTCCTGCTCTTGCACAATCCGGAGTACTTCTTGGCCGATGCCGCCAAGCGTGGGCAAGGCCCGCTCGCGACGGTGCGGGATGAGTTCTATCGCCGTCTGGAGCAAGCATTCCGCTACCTCGAAACGGAAATTCAAAGCGGGCGCATCGCCTACTACGGCGTATCGAGCAATACCGCGACGGGCGCTCCCGCCGCTCGCGACACCAGCGAATTTTCCCGCATGTGGGCCGCGGCCGAAGCCGCCTCGCCGGGCAAGCATCACTTCCGCCTCTTGCAATTGCCCCTGAATCTGCTCGAAAGCCAAGCGGTGTTCGGCCACGCGGACGCGCCGAGCGTGCTGGCCCAAGCGCAAGCGCGTGGCGTCGCGGTGCTCGGCAACCGCCCGCTGAATGCCATTCGCGGCGGCAGCATCTTGCGCCTCGCGCAGCCGGTTCGCCCGGAAAAAGCCCCCAAATTCGAGTTCATTCGCGGCAACTTGCTGGCACTGGAGCGAGAGTTCAGAGAGACGATCGCGCCCTCGTTGGAGCTCGCCGGCAGGCTAGAGCCTGATGACTTGTTCGCCTGGGGTGACCGCATCCTCGAGATCGAACCGCGCGTGTCGAGCTTGGTGCAATGGGAAGAAATCGAGGCGCACGTGATCGCGCCCGAGCTGGGCAAGGTCCTGAAGGGCCTGGATGGTGCGCTGAGTGGCGAACTCGCCGAGCGCTTCCGCGACTTCCGCGGCCGCTACCTGCGCGATCTCGAAGGCCTGTTCCTGGCCATGCGCAACATCGCCGCCGATCGCAGCGCAAGCCGGCTGCGCCCAATACAGAGCGGGCTGGAAGCACACCTCGAGCCCACTCTGAGCGCTGAGCCACTCTCGCGCCAAGCGCTCGTCACGCTGCGCGCAGTGCCGGGCCTGAGCGCGGTGCTGCTCGGCGCTCGCAGCGCTCGATACGTAGACGATGCGCTGGCCGCGTTAGCCCTACCCATGCCCAAGGACCCCATCGCTGCGCTTGCCGCACTCCGCGAGAACTGAGGGGACTGCAAACAACCAGTATCGAGCCCGCTCCACAGTTGTCCCCAGGAGGTGGGCAAGCTGTTGAAATCAGGCGTCAATCGTTGGCAGCAGAGTCGCCTTGGGCGACCCATATGGCAGGCGCGCCGGCCTGGAGCCCCGAAGAACGCCGAAGGAACTAGCCAAGACGCGCGCGAGCGTCCGCCTGAGGCGCAGGCATCGCGCGGATGCCGAACACTTCTAGATCGAGCACCCGGCGCACGACCAAGAACTCGCTGCACAGCTCGCTCACTTCCAAGTCGAGACTCAGCAGGTCGCCTCGTTTGATGCGCTTTTCGATCTTCTCGGATTGGGCGGCCATGCGTAGAGCTCCGAAATTCCCGCAGGCGCCCTTGACCGAGTGGATCACGCTCAGCAGCTTGCGCTCCCCGCGCTCAGCGGCGGCTTCGCGCAAAGACTCCAAGCGTCGCTCCATGTCTTCCACGAAGATCAGCGACAGCTCCTCGACGATCCTCGGCGAGCCAGCTTCCTCAGCCAACTCTTGCAGGCGCGTCAGGTCGACCGAGGCATTCGGAACGGTCGTGCGGCTGGGCGCAGGCAGCGCGCCCTGCACGGGCTCGGGCGCCGGCCGTTGCGCGCTCGCCGGCTGAGCAGCGGCGAGCGACAGCCAGTGCGAGGCTTTGCGCCGGAGCGTGGAAAGCGAAAATGGCTTGGCGATGAAATCGTCCATGCCGGCCTGTAAACACGCCTGCCGCACTCCGGGCACGGTCCCGGCAGTGACGGCCAAGATGGGCACGCGTCGGTCCGGGCCCTCCGCTGCGCGGATCTGGCGGGTGGCCTCCAACCCGTCGAGATCGGGCATGTGACAGTCCATCAGCACCAAGTCGTACTCGCTTTGGTGGAACTTGCGCACGGCTTCGCGCCCGGTGGGGGCCAACTCGACTTCGCAGTTCAGCGTTCGCAGCACACGCTCCATCAGCATGCGATTGAACTCATTGTCTTCGGCCAGCAGCACGCGATGAACTTTGTTCTCGGACCCGAGGCGAAAGCCGATCGGCGTCATCGCCCGTGGCGGCGGCGGCGTCGACCTCGCGTGTTCGGTGACGTCGCTCAGGAGCTGGTCAATCACGCCCAGGAGCTGTTGCCCCGACCGGTGCACGTTCTCTGCAGCCTCGCGCTGCTCGGGGTCGAGCGCGCCTTCGAGCAAGAGTTCGCTCGCCCCGATCACCACCGTCATGGGTGTCCGAAGCTCGTGTCCCAGCGCAGAAGTCGCGAATTGGAGCGGATTCGGCTCGTCACGAAAGCGGTGTGCGAGACGCAACAGCAAGGTCTGCCATTGCTCCAGGCTCGGCACTTGGTCCGCTTCGACGCCGGCCGACGCGAGCTCGCGCAGCATCTCTGGTGGCAACGAGAGCGGGGGCTCGCTCGCTACGCCGGAGCTCATGCGACGTCCCGCGACAGGTCGAGCGTGGCGATGCGACGGTATAGGGTAGCGCGACCGATGCCGAGCAACTTCGCAGCCTTACCGACGCTACCCTGCGTGGCCCGCAGCGCACGTTGGATGGCGCGTCGTTCCAGCTCGCGCAGTGGCAAAATCTCACCGTCGGCGTGACCATTGGCGCTCGCGCCATTGCTCGGCACCACCGATAGACCGAGCGAGGGCAAGCCGAGTTCGCGAATGTCGGGCGGCAGGTCCGCCAAATTGATCTCGTCGCCGCGGCACGCCAAGAGGCTGCGGTGCACTACGTTTTGTAGCTCGCGCACGTTGCCCGGCCAGCGGTGGCGCGACATCGCCTCTAGCGCCTCGGGCGCAATCCGATGGACTTGGCGGCCGACGTCCGAGGTCAAGGTACGTAAGAAGTGCCCCACCAAGAGCGGGATGTCCTCCACCCGCTCGCGCAGGGCGGGCAGGTGAATGGGATACACGACCAATCGGAAGTAGAGATCTTCACGAAAGCGCCCGGCTTCCACCTCGGCCCGTAGATCGCGGTGCGTAGCGCACACCATGCGAACGTCGATCGGGATTTCGCCGGAACCGCCGACACGGCGGATGGTCTTTTCTTGCAAGGTGCGGAGCAAACTGGCCTGCGTCTGCAAGCTCATCTCGCCAATTTCGTCCAACAGCAGAGTCCCACCATTGGCTTGCTCGAAGCAGCCGCGTCTCATCTGGGTCGCGCCGCTGAACGCGCCGCGCTCGTGGCCGAACAGCTCCGACTCTTGCAGCGATTCGGGAATGCCTGCGCAGTTGATGGCCACGAATGGCCCGCGTTTGCGGGGCCCGCCGCTGTGAATGGCACGTGCGACCAGCTCTTTGCCGGTGCCACTCTCGCCCGAGACGCAAACGGCGACCTCACTCTCGAGCACGCGTTGAACTTGATGAGCCAGCTCGCGCATTGGCGGGCTCTTGCCGACGATTGCGCCCAGTACCGAGCGCTCGGTCAGCGCGCTCTCCAAACGACGCACGTTGATCACCAGCTCACGCCGCTCGCGCGCCCGGTGCACCGCAAGCAGCAAGCGGTCGCGGTCCAGGGGCTTGGTGATGTAATCGTAGGCGCCTGCGCGCATCGCGGAGACCGCGGTCTCGATTTCCCGCTGTGCGGTGACGACGATGATCGGCAATTCTGCATCACGAGCGCGCAGGTGCTGAATCACCTTGATACCGGTGACTTCGCCCAGTCCGAGATCCACGCAAGCTACGGTCGGCAGCTCACCATCCGATTCGAGTACGCTGCGCGCAGAGTCGTGCTCGGCGACTCGGTAGCCAGTGCGTTCGAGCCAAAACCGCATCAAGCGGCGTGCGGTAGGGTCGTCATCCACGACGGCGACTAGGTCCGAAGTCCCTTGAACAGACACGGCGCCGTTTTCGTCTTCGATCATCGTCCTTCAGATGAAACGCACGATCTGGTCCCACCTTTAGACGCGATGGTCTCAGCCGATCAGATTGAGACGGCAAAAGCCCTCTTCTGGAGCGACTATCGCACCCTGTACCTAGGCGTAACTTGCGGTGATCATTAGGTTCTTCCGGCGACCCATGACACAGCAGGGCGCTCTTTGGTCTTGGAACGGCGCTCGCATTGATGTTCGAACAGAGTGGCTGCCGCACATAAAAACCCGAGTCTTCCGAAATTTCCCCTCCTTCACGGCATGCTCCGCGCAAGCGGAGAGACCGTCGAAGGTCCGCGAGCAAACGATTGGTTCGACATCTTCGTCGATGAGCGCGACAACCTCGTGCTCGCGCTGTTGGACGTGCGCAGTAGCGCCGAGTCCCCGCAATCGTTCTTGGCAGGCTTGATGCAAACCACGAAGGACGCCTTGCTCCGCTACGAGGCATTGCACACGGTCGTGTCCGAGCTGGAAATGCAGCTGGCGATCCACCCGGGGGTCGAAGCCGGCCTGGTCATCCTGCGCATCAGCCAGCGCGATGCGCGCGTGGAAGTCTTGAACGCGGGGATGCCGGCGGTCGTCAACACCAGCCCCGGCGGGCGTCTCGAGTTCTACCCAGCGCACTCCAACGCCGTCGGTCGACGGGTCGGCGAAGTTCATCCTTACGAACTCATCCCTCTGCGTTGGGGCGGAACGTGGCTCGCCGTCTCGGATGGGATGCTCAACGGCGCCCGCGACGAGGACAGCGTGGCCGCCCTGTGCGGTAAACTCGATTTGCCAAACCGAGGCATGCTGCTGGCGCGAGCGAGCACCGAGGAGCTCTACGACACGCTTCAAGAGGCTCTGAGCACCGCGCGCTTTCTGCGGGACGACGCGACCGGTGTGCTGATCGCCGCCGACCAAGCCGCCCGCTTTCAGTCCGGGATCGTGTAAACGCCCGGAGGCGGTCGACCGAGCGCGTGCCGCGGCGGCCTAGATCCGAGAGCGAGAAGCGAGTACCGTTCTGGATCGATGAAGATCCGAACCGCGACCATCGAGCGCTTACGCGATGCGCTGCTGCAGAGCGGGCGGCGCCCCAGCATGGTCATATCTTCGGCCTATGAAACTCTGACCCGAGAAGGCCTGCTCACGCCCGAAGAGGTCGGGTCGATCAACCGTGTTGGACCGTTGGCTGAAACGATGTTCCTAATGATGTCGGCAGACGGAACGCTGGCCGAAGTCGAGCGGGACACGGTGCGCGGGGCAATCCGCGGCTTGACCGACGATATGCTGCGCTCGGGCACGATCAGCGTCATGCTGGAAGGTTACGAGAAGCGCCTTGCAGAAAGCGGCCGCGATGCGCGGCTGCACGAGATCGCAGAAGAACTCGCCGAAGATCCGAAAGAAGCCGAGGCTGCGTTCTCGCTCGCGGCGGCGGTCGCACTCGCTGACGACCACGTGAGCGATGAGGAAAACGTGTTCATCAACCAGCTTGCCGAATGGTTCGGAATCACCGCCGAGCGTGCGGCAGAGATCTTGGATCAGCTCGAGGCCGATCGAGAGCCAGCGTAATTCCGCTCGCACGCGACGCTGCAGAGAGAGCACCGCAATCGAGCGCGAGCTGAACTCGACAAATTGATCGACTTCGGCGCCAACACTGGCTACCACTCTTGCTGTGAAAATCGCCGTCGTTGGGTCAGGGTACGTAGGGTTGGTGGCAGGTGCCTGTTTCGCTGATTCAGGTACCAACGTCATGTGTATCGATGTGAACGAGGCCAAGCTCGCCAAGCTGCGAGCAGGCGAAGTTCCGTTCTTCGAGCCGCGCTTGGCAGACTTGCTCAAGCGCAACTGGCCTCATCGTCTGGACTTCACGTCGAGCTTGGTCGACGGCATCCGTGGGCGAGAGGTCGTGTTCGTCGCTGTCGGCACGCCTCCCCAGGAAGACGGCTCTGCCGACCTTTCCTATGTGCTCGGCGTTGCCGAACAAGTCGCCAAAGCCGCGGAGCACGACGTCGTACTGGTGCTGAAGAGCACGGTCCCGGTGGGCACCAACGAAAAGGTCCGCGCCGTGGTGGAGCGCTTCGCCAAGCACAACATCAGCGTGGTCAGTAACCCGGAGTTCTTGAAAGAGGGCGACGCGGTGAACGACTTCTTCAAACCCGACCGCATCGTGATCGGCACGGACGACAACCACGCTTTCGATCTGTTGGAGCGCCTGTACTCACCGTACAACCGCCAACGCAGCCGCATCCAGCGCATGAGCCCGAAGAGCGCGGAGATCGTCAAGTACGCATCCAACGCCCTGCTTGCGACGAAGATCAGCTTCATGAACGAGATCGCGAGCCTGTGCGATGTCGCGGGTGGCGACGTCGAGCACGTTCGCTTGGCGGTCGGTTCTGACGAGCGCATCGGCATGCAATTTTTGTATCCGGGCCTCGGCTTCGGCGGCAGTTGCTTCCCCAAGGATTTGCGCGCTCTGGTGCGCACTGGCGCTGACTACGGCCTGAACATGGAGGTCTCGAGCGCCGCAGTACGCGCCAACGAGGTCCCGCCCAAGAACCTGATCGCGCACATGGAGCGAGATTTGGGCGGGCTCGGCGACAAAGTGATCGCCGTCTGGGGCCTGGCCTTCAAACCGAAGACCGACGACGTTCGCGAAGCCCCCGGCATCAAGATGATTGCCGAGCTGGTCGCGCGTGGCGCGCGTGTCCGTACTACGGACCCGCAAGCTCGCGAGACCGCGCGGGAGAGCATGACTCTGATGGGTCTGATGGATCGCGTCGAGATCTTGGACAACGAGTACGAGACCTGTCGCGGCGCGGATGCGCTGCTGCTGGCGACCGAGTGGAACGAGTATCGCAACCCGGAGTTCCCGCGAGTGCGCGAGCTGATGCGCGGGCGACACGTGTTCGACGGCCGCAACATGTGCGTGCCTACCGCGGTCGCTGCGGCGGGCCTGGCCTACCGCGGTATGGGTCGACCCACGCTCGGCTACTGAGTCGCTCTCCTGAATTAGCCGAGCCTGCGGATGCGCGCGGCGACGTCGTTCTGGAAGCGACGTAACAGCTCAGCGACGTGCGCATCCGGGTCGCCTTCGTGCATCAGGGGCGTGAGATCCATGCCCCAGCTCAGCGCCGAATGCCGGTCGGTGTCGTGGCTCTCCGAGTAGGTGGCGTGAGCTCGGCGGCGGCCCAAGGTCGCCAAGTCATAGCGCTTGCCGCCGGCGATCTGCGAGTCGAACACGCCCAAGAGCGCGCTCTGTAAGTGCTCGTGGCGATCGAGGGGCAGCTCGAGTTTGTCGGCGTCGCACAGCCAATCCAGATCGCGCCAGACTTCGCAGCCGATCAAACGCCGAGGCCGCGCGCTGGCCTCGAGCGCGCGACAAGCGGTGATCACGCGCAGCGCGACGGCCACGTGCGTGTCGTGCTTGTCGGCCAAATTGTGGGTGTAGACGACCTCGGGTGTCGTAGCGCGCAGAATTGCCACCAGATCGGAGACTACCGTGCTGGCAGCGGTCTTCACGGCGGAGCTCGGATGATCGAGCAGAAATTGCGCGCCGTACTCGCCGAGGTGTGCCGCCTTCTTCTGCTCGGCGCGGCGCACGCTCTTCATCTGTTCGTCGGTGTGCGAAGCGTAGGCGAAGTCGCGCGCGCTGCCCGCTCCGTCCGTGACCACCACGCCCGTGAACCAACGCTCGCTATTGGAAAAGCACTCCAGGATTCCGTGCGCGGCCATGATCTCCAAATCATCATGGTGCGCACCGATACCGAGGTGCGTGGTGCGCCCGAGAGCGAGCTCGAGCGGTGATTGATCGGGCACGAAAATCTGCGCGCTGTTCTGACTGAGCTGCATCAAAGCCTCACCGAGCATTCAAGCGCGGTAGGCTTGCCGCCGCAATTGCTTGCCCAACGCGACGCGTGGCCTCATCCGGCAAATGCAGGAAGAGCGAGCGGCTGAGCTCGGGCGCCTCCAACCGAAGCACCTCGCGCGCCTGTTCGAGAACCAGGTTGCCAGCCTCGCCGGACATCACTCGGCCGAGCAGGAGCACGTGCTTCAAGGCATAAAAGTCCAGGTAGTGGAGCAGCCCGTAGCCCAAGTAGACTCCGATGGTTTCGAAGACTTCGCGCGCTCGCGCATCGCCCGCCCCGAGCCGGCTTTGCACGAACTCGAGCTTGGCCCCGGGCGAGCCCGCCGGCAGCTCCAGCTCGGCGCGCCCCGCCAAGCGAATCACCGCATCTTGTGAAAAGTAGTTCACTCCGGTACCGCAGTCGCCCGACCAATCGTGATCGACGACGGCGTGTGTGCCGTAATCCACGGGAGCGAAGGCGAGCTCATTCAGCCATCCGGTAACTAGGCCGCGACCATTCACGTAGCCAGCGGCGACGCTCGTGCCGAGGGCGAGGCCGAGCACCGAATGATCCTCGAGCTCGAGCGCGCCCGCGAGTGCGGTCACGTCGCCGTCGTTCGCCACTTCCAGCGGCACTCCTCCCCACTTTCGGGCGATGTCTGGGTACAGGTGCTTGATTTTGGCTTCGAAGTCGGGCTCCGCCACTCGGCGAAATAGCGAGGCGACCATCGTGCGGTTGTTCAGATAGATGCCCGCCGAGCTGACGCCGATGGCATCGATGCGCGGTAAGTGTGCGGCTGCGCGCCGGATCGAATCGTCGATGCCGTCGAAGTGATACTGCGGGTCGCTGTGCAACTTCGGATCCCACACGACCTCGCACGAGAAGACTGGTTTGCCGTCGATGACGGCAGCGACCTTGCGATCGCTTCCACCGGCGTCGAAGCCGATACGACAACCGTTCAGGTGACCACCGATCGCCCTGCCTGCCTCGTGCTCCGGGGGCAAATCGGCAAAGGGCACGGCCTCGACGCGGAACGCCGCTTGTTCGTAGATCTTGGCGAAAAACCGAGCGTCGAAGGCGCGCGCCCCACGCGCCGCATAGAGCTCGGTCAGGTGCGCAGCCACCCGCGGCGAACCCGCCACCTTGACCTCGAAGGCGCCCTTTTGCCAAAGCAGGAACTTCAGCAACCGCTCGACGTAGCGCAAATTCTCGAACGCATCCGGGTGGTCGTCGGGAAATACCCGCGTTTCGAACCTGGATACGGTGCCCCCGTCCCGCTGCAAAGCCAGCGCCAGAGGGCTGCCTCCCCTGCTCGCAACTGCCGCTCGGAATGCGCGGTTGCCCAACGCCGCTGGGCGAAATTCCGGATGCAGCGGAGGAGGCACCTTGGGCACCTGCGAGAGCAAGCTTTCGGGCATGCGCGCGCCCGAGCCTACGCTGGCCTAGTCGCCTCGGATAGTCGCTTCGCGCCTACTTGCGACCGAGCTTGCTCAGCTCGCCCGCCATCTCCTCACCTGTCCGAAGCACGCGCAGGTTGGCGATGAACTGATACTTGGCGATGCGCGTGTCGACCAGTGCGCCTTGGAGAGTGCCCTTCGATTCGCTGTCATGAACGGGCGCTGGCCCCTGTGCCTCCGGCGAGCTCTGGACGGTCGCCGCGCTTTGGGCGGCCGAATAGGCCCCCCCAAGCCGGGTCACTTCGGCCGCCGAGCGCTCGAAGCGCCCTGAAGCTTGGTTCAACCCCGCAATCGCGGACTCGAAGATCGGGCTAACCATCGTATTAGAAGATAACGGTGCAACCCCGGCAGGCTTGAGAGAATCAAGGGCAACGGGCCCAGTTCGCGCACATTGGCGCCAGCTGCTGGTCAATTGCACTACACTCCGTCTAGAGATGGGTGTCCCGGGGCTCACGCTGAAGAAGTGGTATTTGGACCTCGTCACCGACGACGGAAGAGTGCGGATCGCGTACGTCGCCGAGCTCGAGCTCGGCCCGCTGCACCTTGGGTACGAAAGCCTGCTTCGCGCGAGCAGCGAAGCGCCAGCGAAATCAGTAACCCTCTTCCACTCTTCGGCAGAGCCAACGGTCGATGACGATTCGCTCTCGTGGCATTCGGAGGCTTTGAGCGTTGCGGGGCGTTGGCAATTTGCCAGTGCTCCGCTCCGACGCAACGTACTCTGCACGCCTTCGGGCAACGTCGAGTGGCACTGCCTTGCGCCGAGCGCGCGGGTCACTCTGATCGACGGCAAGGACAGCTTGAGCGGCCTCGGCTACGCAGAGTGCCTGACAGTCACCATCCCGCCGTGGCGGTTGCCGATCGACGAGCTTCATTGGGGCCGGTTCGTGGCCGAGGATAGCGCGCTGGTTTGGATCGATTGGCGTGGTCCGCACGCATTTCGCAGTGTCGTGCTCGACGGCGAAGAGCTCGCGAACGCCCGCGTCTCGAGTGAGGGCGTCTTCGACGAGACGCGAGGGGTCGCGCTCGACCTTTCCGAGCGGATGGTGTTGCGCGCAGGTGCGCTGGGCGGGACTGCGCTGGCGCGCCTACCGTGGCGGTTGAAGCGCTCCCTCCCGGCGAAAGCACTGTCGATCGACGAGCGCAAATGGCGCGCCCGCGGCACGTTGCGGCGCGAAGGCCGAGCGCCGGTCACGGGCTGGGTCATTCACGAAGTCGTCACATGGCCGTGACGCGCGGCGCATGGCGCGGGCAGCTCGGCTACGGCGCCCTGTTCGTCGTGGTGCTGCCGTTGCTGCTGCTGGCTTGGGCTCGAGCAACGCGCAACGTGGTCAGCCTGGCGTTGCCGCCGTGGCCGTACCTGGGCGCGACCTTGGCGATGCTCGGTATGCTGCTCATGTCCTGGGCCATGCTCGCCCTCTGGCGCTTTGGAGAGGGCCTACCGATGAACGCTTATCCGCCGCCGAAGTTCGTGCAGCGCGGACCGTATGCGCTCGTCTCGCATCCCATCTATCTGGGAGCGGTCCTGCTCTGCGCAGGGCTCAGCTGGTATTTCCAGTCCGCGAGCGGGTTTTGGCTGGTGACACCGGTGCTGGCAGCTGCGTCCATCGCTCTGGTTCTGGGCTACGAGACACACGACCTGGCGGCGCGTTTCGGCGTCCAGCGAAAGCGAGCGTGGTTATCGCTGATCGCGTCGAGCGAGGCACGCCCGAATCGTTCGGAACGGGCCTGCGCTTTCGTGAGTTGCGTGCTGGGTTGGATGATTGGCTACGAGCTGATCGCGCTGAGTGGCGCGTCCAATGGGGAAATGCGACTGGCGTTGCCGAGCGAGACCAGCTGGCCAGTGATCGAATGGGCAGAGCCGATCTACTTCAGCACCTACCTCGCCGTGGCCGCGCTGCCGTTCGTGCCCGAATCGCGGCGCGCGCTGCGTGAGTTTCAAGTGCGCGGCCTTTGGTCGATGCTCTTGATCTTTCCGCTCTTCTCTTTCCTGCCGGTGGTCTCGCCGCCCAGGAGCTTCGTCCCGGACGGGTTGTGGGGTGAGTTGCTGAAGATCGAGCAAGGCCTGGATACGGCGGCGAACGCCTTTCCCTCCTTTCACGTGGTTTGGGCGCTGATCGCGGCGCAAACGCTCGGCCAACGCTGGCCAAGTTGGAGGCTGGGCGCTCGTCTTTGGGCTTTGCTGGTGGCCGCGAGCTGTGTGGCGACGGGCATGCATTCCGTGCTCGATGTGCTGGCGGGGCTGCTCGCGGGGGCGCTCGTCCTTCGGCTCGACGCAGTGTGGCGCGCGCTGCAACGCGGCGCCGAGCGGCTGGCCAATTCCTGGCGTGCTGCGCACTTCGGGCCAGTACGCGTCATCAACCACGGGGCCTATGCCGGGATGGGCGCCTTCGCTGCCTTCGCGCTGGTGGAGGCGCTCTTGGGGCCGAAATTCGCCGTGCAAGCCGCCGTTCTGGCGGGCTTCGGTTTGGTGTTCGCTGCCGCCTGGGCGCAAGTCATCGAGGGCTCACCGCGGCTGTCGCGGCCATACGGATTCTACGGGGGTGTGCTCGGGATCTGCCTGGGCGCGGGAGTGATGGATTGCCTGGGCAGCGACGGCTTCAGCCTATTGGCCGCGTATGCGGTGTGCGGTCCGTTGCTGCAATCGTTCGGCAGGTTGCGTTGTCTCGTGCAAGGTTGCTGTCATGGCGCGCCAGCGTCGGCGGAAGTCGGAATTCGCTACTATCATCCGATGTCGCGCGTATGCCGGCTGACGGCGTACCGGGCGCTACCCTTGCACCCTACTCAGCTCTACTCGGTGCTGTGGAACGTCTTGGTGGGGTTGGTGATTTCGCGACTGTGGACGCTCCGCTGCTCCCTACCGCTGATTTGCGGGATGTACTTGATCTGTACTGGACTCGGGCGCTTCGTGGAGGAGTCCTATCGCGGCGAGCCGCAGACCCCGGTGTACGGAAGGCTCCGGCTATATCAGTGGATCGCGATCGCCACGCTGTTGATTGGCGGCGCCTTGACCACGCTCGAAGGTCCGCGGTCGAGCGGAGCTGCGGCTCTCCACGCAGGTGGCTGGTGGCTCGCCGCGCTGGTTGGCCTGATCGTGGCGGCGGCCCTTGGCGTCGACTTCCCGGAATCCAAGCGGCGCTTCTCACGGCTGGCCTGACAACCCGCTCGAGCGCCGCCGGCCCCCTGAGGACCTACTTGGCCGGCGAGCGCCGACGAACACGGCGGGGACCGAGATCAATGCCCATCGGTCGGGAACCCTGCGCGCTCGGAGCTGCGCTGCAGGGTCGCGATCGCCCCCCTTTCCACGAGGCGGCTCAGCGCGCCGGCGTGAGAATCAGCGCGCCCAGGGGCGGAATGCGCAGACGGATCGAGTACGGGCGGCCGTGCAGCGGCGCGGGGTCGGCTTCGACCACGCTCGTGGTCTGGAACTCACTGCCACCGAAGCGCAAGTCGTCGCTCGACAAACGCTCGATGTATCGGCCCGCGTTGGGCACACCAATGCGGTACTCGTCACGCGGAACGGGCGTGAAGTTGAGGAGCACGATCACGAAGTCCGCACCGTCACGGCGCAGGTAGCTCAAGATCGTGTTGTCCTTGTCGTTGCACTCGATCCACTCGAAGCTGTCGGGATCGGGATCGCGACGCCAGAACGCGCTCGTTTCCTTGTACAGCTTGCTCAGCTCGGAGATGTACTCCTGCAGTGCCTTGCGCTGCGGATGCTCGGCGATGTGCCAATCCAAGCTGGTTTCGACGTTCCACTCGTTGTGTTGAGCGAACTCGGTGCCCATGAACATCAGCTGCTTGCCGGGGCGCGTGAATTGGTAGGCAATGAGCAGGCGAACGTTTGCCAGCTTTTGCCAGAAATCACCCGGCATTTTCTCGACGAGCGAGCCTTTGCCGTGCACCACCTCGTCGTGTGAAATCGAGTTGATGAAGCGCTCGGTGTACTCGTACAGCATCGAGAACGTGAGCT
>Ga0164308_10000471_pt1 | contig 22340 bp, 17 predicted proteins | sample Whisoiple_246_MG_FD_109983 | JGI IMG/M metagenome (GOLD analysis project Ga0164308, IMG submission 109983) | Soil microbial communities amended with fresh organic matter from upstate New York, USA - Whitman soil sample_246_MG | ecosystem: Environmental > Terrestrial > Soil > Unclassified >...
CCCGACCCCATTCCGCAGCCGCCGAACCCGAACCCCGAGCCCGTACCCGAGCCGGAGCCCTCGCCCGCGCCTGCCGGGTGACAGGAGGCTTCTAAGGTTGCGCCCGCAAGTCCCTCAGCGCGTCGGCGTGGCGCAGTCCGCTCTCCGCCGCCACCGAGTCCAGTGACTGCGCCTCGCGCACGGGGGCGAACCGGAGGCCGCCGCTACCGCCCGCGAAGCCGTACACCGCAGGCCGGGGCAGGCTGTTGTAGCTCCAGGGGGTGGAGAAGTAGTACGCCCCCGTGTCGTACAGGATCACGAAGTCGCCCTCGTGGAGTTCGGGCAGTTCACGGGCCTGGGCCACGAGGTCCCCGGCGAAGCAGCAGGGCCCCGCGATGTCCTGGACCATCGTCCGTCCGCTCCGGGGGTTGCCTTCTCCGTCGAAGGCGCCGACCCGGAGCGGCCAGGCGTCGGGCATGAACACCGTGCGGGTGGCGACCTGCGCCCCCGCGTGGGTGAGCGCGATGCGGCGCCCGCCGGCCTCCTTCGTGTACTCGACCCGTGCCCCGATGAAGCCGTTCTTGGCGAGCAGCGACCTGCCGAACTCGGTGACCAGCTCGTAGCGCCCGTCGAACATCCCCGGAGCCGCGGCGCGGAGCGCCGTGACGTACTCCGCGAAGGCGGGACGGCTCTCGTCGTCGGAGAAGTTGACCGGCAGACCGCCCCCGATGTCCATGCCGGTGATCCGGCGCGTGCCCAGTGCCTCGTTGATCTCCTCGGCGAGCCTGTACGTCTCCGCGATGCCCGCGGCGATGAGCTCCAGCGAGCACCCTTGCGAGCCGACGTGGGCGTGCAGTCTGGTCAGCCAGGGACGCTCGGCGAAGGTCTGGACGACACGCTCCCGTGCTCCGGGGTCCCGCAGGGCCACGCCGAACTTGGAGGTGGCCGTCGCCGTGCTCATGGCACCGATCGAACCGCCTCCCACCTGCGGGTTCACGCGCAACCCGAGAACGGACGGCGAGCCGGGCGAGCGGAGTTCCTCGATGCGCCTGATCTCACCGAAACTGTCCGCGTTCACGGCGACACCGAGGGCCAGCGCCAGTCTCAGCTCGGCCCGGGTCTTGGCGGGCGAGTCCAGGACGATGCGCGCCGGAGGGAAACCGGCCTCCACCGCGAGCCTCAGTTCGCCCGGGCTCGCCACCTCGCAGCCCATGCCGCAGTCCGCGAGCAGCCGCAGTACCGGGACCAGCGAGGCCGCCTTCGCCGCGAAGGTGTGCAGCACGCGTACGCCCGGCTCGGCGGCGAAGGCCGCCCGCAGCGCGTCCACGGAGTCGCGTATGCCGTCGGCGTCCAGGAAGCCCGCGAGGGGGCGCTGCTCGCCCAGCAGCCCCTCCGCCACCGCGAGACGGAGTGCCTCGGCGAATCTGGCGGAACGCGCCGGGCGGAGTGGTCCCCGAGCGGCCGGGGAGGGTGGCGGTGTACGGCTGGTGTCGTTGATGGGAGCCTCGCAGGTCGGCTTGGTGAGAGCCGCGCGGGTCGGCGCTCTCAGGCGATGAGGGACACGACGGCCTCGGGGGTCGGCATCCGGAAGGTGAACGGCTGGTGGAAGTGGAGCCGGGTGCTTGTCGCGTCGTGGTCCAGATACCCGGTGGACAGGTCCTGTCCCAGGCACAGCTCGACATCGCCGCCGCGCGTGGACAGCGGGACCCCGCCCTTCACGGCCGGCGCCCACAGGATCGGTCCGTCGAGCTGCCGGGCCGGATGAGTGGCGACCGGGTAGCCGTGGTCGGAGGTCCCGGTCGCCTCGGCGCCCAGCAGCAGCCGATTCGGCCCGTCGACACCCGCCGGCCGCAGGCGGTTGAGGGCCTGGCTCACCGCGGTCGGACAATCCCGCGCGTCCGCGGGCAGCGGCAGCGGCGGGTGTGAGGAACCGTCCGGCAGGCCGGTGGCGCCGGCTGCGGCGTGGCATTCCCCGCCCGGCTCGACCGTCGCGACCAGGACCACCGCGGCACCGGTCAGCCGCGCCACGACGGGCCGGACCACGACAGGTTCCCGTACGGCGTCGGACATACGCGCCCTCCGTGGGTGGTGGACGTGGCTCCCTGCCACTTACCCACATCGCGTTCCCGGCCGCACCCCGGCCCGGCCCGGCCGGGCGACGCGCGACCGGCCGTTGCCGGACTCGCCCGCTGGGCGGCCACCGTGTCGCCGCGCAACACGGGACGCCGTGATCAGCGGCGGGGTGGCACCGAGGGCTCCAGGCCGGCTTCGAGGTCGTCCAGAGTCCGGCGCGCGTCGGCGATCCGGGCCCGTAGTGCCAGGATCGATTCCTCCGCGGGCGGAGGCTGCGCGGGGACGGGGCGGTCCTGCCCGGCTTCGAGGGCGCTCGCCTCCTGCAGGGAGTTGATGACGACACCGATGAGGAGGTTGACCAGGACGAACGATCCGAGCAGGACGAAGGAGGCGAAGTAAAGGATGGACCAGCGGGAGATCTCCAGCCCGGCCCGGACCGCGTCACCCAGGCCGTCGAGGGTCATGAGCAGGAAGAGGGTGAGGATCGCGCGACCGAGGGACCCGTAGTGCTCGGGATCGTCATCGGCGAAGAAGACCCAGCCGACCATGGCGTACACGTACAGCAGGAGTGCCCCGACGAGCAGGAAACTCAGTGTGCCGGGCAAGCTCTTGCCGACGGCGACGATCACGATGCGCAACTGCGGGAGGAATCGCGCGGCGCGCAGCACCCGGGCCAGGCGCAGGAGCCGGAGCACGGTGGCGTTCTCGCGGGCGAACGGCACGAAGGCCACGGTGACGACGAGCAGGTCGAAGACGTTCCACGGGTCGCGGAAGAAGTCTCCGGGGCGGTCGGCGTGGGCGGCGGCGCGCAGCAGGATCTCGGCGGTGAAGGCCGCGAGGAAGAGATGCTCGGCAGCCTTCAGGGCCGCGTGCCACTGGTGCACGACGCCGGTGTAGGTCTCGACGCCCAACAGCGCGGCGTTGGCTGTGATCAGGCAGAACACGGTGGTGGTGAACGCGCCGGAGTCCACGACGCGGCGGCTGTGTGCGGCGAGCCTGCGCCGTAACCGCGCGGCGGTCCGTTCGGACATGGGGTGAGTCGTTTCCTCGCAGACCTGCTCCTGCTCCAACAGATGTGGATCTTAGAGGATGCAGGTGTCCGGCCGGGCTGCCGGCCGGATTCCGCTGTCTCCGCAGGGTGCCGGTCAGCTCTCGACCTCGCTCCTGTCGCCGCCCCAGAGGGTGTGGAAGGTGCCGTCGCGGTCGACGCGGTGGTAGGTGTGTGCGCCGAAGTAGTCGCGCTGGCCCTGGGTGAGGGCGGCGGGGAGGCGTTCGGCGCGCAGCGAGTCGTAGTAGGCGAGGGTGGTGGCGAAGGCGGGGGTGGGGACGCCCTGGGTGACGGCGGTGGCGATCACGCTGCGCCAGTCGTCCTGTGCCGCGGCGATCTCCTCGGCGAAGCCCTTGTCGGAGAGGAGGCTCGGCATCCGGGGCTGCGCCTCGTAGGCGCTGGTGATCCTGTCGAGGAAAGCGGCCCGGATGATGCATCCGCCGCGCCAGATCGCGGCGACCCTGCCGAGGTCGATGTTCCAGTCGTACTGCTCGCTGCCCGCCGCGATCTCGTGGAAGCCCTGGGTGTAGGCGACGATCTTCGAGGCGTACAGCGCCTGCTCGACCTGGTCGGCGAAGGCCGCCGCCTCGTCCTTGCCGAGTGGGCGGGCGGTCGGCCCGGCCAGGTGGCGTGAGGCGGCACGGAGAGCGGCGTGGCCGGACACCGAGCGGGCGAAGACGGCCTCCGCGATGCCCGATACGGGAACGCCCAGGTCGAGGGCGATCTGCACGGTCCAGCGGCCGGTCCCCTTCTGCTCCGCCTGGTCGAGTACGACATCCACGAAGGGCTTCCCGGTCGCCGCATCGGTGTGGGAGAGCACGTCCGCGGTGATCTCGATGAGGTAGGAGTCCAGGCGCCCGGTGTTCCAGGTGCGGAAGATGTCCGCGATCTGCGCGGGGGAGTAGCCCGCCACGTCACGGAGCAGCTGGTACGCCTCGCCGATGAGCTGCATGTCCGCGTACTCGATACCGTTGTGAGCCATCTTCACGAAGTGCCCGGCGCCGTCCGGCCCGATGTGCGTCACGCACGGCGCGCCGTCCTTGGCCTTGGCGGAGATCTGCTCCAGCATCGGGCCGAGTGAGTCGTAGGACTCCCTGCTGCCGCCCGGCATGATGCTCGGCCCGTCGAGCGCACCCTCCTCGCCGCCGGAGATACCGGTTCCGACGAAGTGCAGTCCCCGCTCGCGCAGTTCCCGCTCCCGGCGCCGCGTGTCCGCGAAGTGCGCGTTGCCGCCGTCGATGATCACGTCGCCGGGTTCCAGGAGAGGCGCGAATTCCGCGATCACCGCGTCCGTGGCCTCTCCGGCCTTCACCATGACGACCAGGCGTCGTGGCCGCTCCAGGGCCGCCACGAAGTCCTCGGCGCTCTCGGTGGCGATGAAGTCGCCCTCGTCGCCGAACTGTTCGACGAGTTCGCGGGTACGCGCGGCCGTGCGGTTGTGCAGAGCGACCGTGTATCCGTTGCGTGCGAAGTTGCGGGCCAGGTTCCGTCCCATGACGGCAAGTCCTGTGACACCGATCTGCGCTGTGCTGCTCATCGTTGCTCCGCCCGCTTCCGGTCTCGTGGTCCCAGGCGGTTCGGCCGACCGCCGGGATGGAACGCGCTCCCGACCTTATGAGGTACGGACGATCGGCGACCGGGACGCTGCCACGGTGTCGCCGCCGTCCCCCGAACGGCTGTCGGCTTTCCGAGGCGACGCCGCTGTGCCGGATCCTTTCCCCGGCGTACCGGACCGGCGGGAGTCACGGTGTCCGTACGCCCCCCTCGCGCGGCCGGGACCCCGCGCGCAGCAAGGGGAGCACCTGGTCGCCGATCCGGCTGATCTCCTGCTGGTAAGGGGTGTCGGAGAGAATGAAGTGGGTGATGCCGAGCTTGCGGTAGCCCTCCAGGGCGGTGGCGACGTCGCCGGGTGAACCGACCAGCCAGGTGGTCGCCGCCCCGGCGGCCCCGTACCTGCCCGGCGTCGTGTAGAGGCAGGTGTCGAGGACCTCGCCCCGCGTGGCGAGGTCGAGGAGCCGCCGCTGTCCCACCGCCCCCCGGTGGCCTGTCCAGGCGGCTCCGTCGGAGGCGGCGAGGGCGGCGACCTTCTCCTCGGCGGCCTGCCACGCCTCCTCGGTGGTGTCACGTACCAGCGTGGTGATCCGCAGTCCGTACTCCAGGGGCTTGTGCCTGCGTCCCACTTCCCCGCTCAACGCCCGCAGACGCTCGATGCGTCGGGCGACTCCGTCGAGTGGCTCGCCCCAGAAGAGCTGGACGTCCGCCTCGGCCGCCGACACCCGTTCGGCGGCCGGGGAGGCGCCGCCGAAGTAGAGCGTGGGGTGCGCCCTCCCGCCGGCCGCGTACGGACGGGGCGCGACCGTGGAGCCGGTGACCTGGAAGAACTTGCCGCTGTACGTGACGTCCTCCTCGGTCCACAGGCGGCGCAGGAGGTACAGGAACTCCCGGGTCCGCGCGTACCGCCGGGCCGGTTCGACCGTGGTGTCGCCGTAGGCGCCGACGTCGTCCGCTCCGCTGACGATGTTGAACAGGGCCCGGCCGCGGCTGAGCTGATCGAGGGTGGCGGCCGCCCCCGCGAACTGGGCGGGCTGCCAGTAGCCGGGACGCACCGCGATCAGGGGCTCGAACGTCGTGGTGCGCGCGGCGAGCGCCGTGGCCACCGTGAAGGTGTCCGGGCGCCCCCAGCCGGTGCCGAGCAGCGCGCCGCTCCAGCCGTGTGCCTCCGCGGCGTGTGCGAGGGCGGTCGAGTACTCGACGGACCCCCAGCCGGCTGTCGTGTCGTCACCCCGGTGCCCCGGCTCGACGGTGTTGGGGATGTACCAGAGGAACTTCGGGCTCATCGCGTCTTCCGATCGCTGGCGGCCCCCGGGCCGGAGCGCGGCAGGCCGGGACGGTGGTGGGGGAGGGAAGGGGCGCCGAGCGGGGCGGGACCGTCGCCCCTGTCCCGGGCCCCACGAGGGCCGGCTGTGCCGTGCCGGGTCGGCCGGCGGACAAGAAGGAGCGGTGCGACGGGACCGTGCCGCTCGGGGATCCACGGCGCCCGATCCGCACAGGTCGGCGGAGGGGGATCAGCGGTGGGGGAGCGGAGGCCGCGGGGGCAGGAGCGGGGTGAAGGTCAACACCCGGTGCCGGCAGCGCGGAGGAGGTGGCGACAGCGCTCGCTGAGCAGGGGCTGAACCTCGTCCATGCGGTCGAGTCTCGGTGGGGCCGTCGGGATTGTCAATGAGATCCCGCGCCTTCCGGAGGGCCGCGGAAGCCGGGGTGGGGCGGCGGGCGACCCCGGCAGCGGGAATGGCGCGGTCCGGTCCGGCCGCACGGCAACGCTTGACCTTGACACGATGACAAGGTCTTCGGTGTGGCTGAAGGAGGTGGCCGGATGACCACGCAGAAGCAGGACGGAGCCACGACCCGAGCTCTTCAGGGGCTCGGGGACCCTCGTCCGTCCGTAAGGCTCCGGGCGGCGCTGGCCGTCGGTACGAGCCCTGACCCGCGCTTCGTCGGCATGCTCGTCGAACGATGCGCGGTGGAAACGGAGTTCCATGTGCGCGACATGCTCACCTGGGCACTCACCCGCCACCCGGCTCCGGTGACGGTGCCGGTACTCGTCGAGGAGGTCCGCGCGGAGCGCGCGCAGGCACGCAGCCAGGCGTTGCACACGCTGTCCAAGATCGGGGACCGCCGGGCCTGGCCCGCGATCACCCGAGAGCTCCTGTCCGACGCCGACGACGAGGTCGCCCGGAGCGCCTGGCGCGCAGCGGTCGTGCTCGTCCCGGAGGGTGAGGAGCACGAGTTGGCCGCAGTATTGTCGACACAACTCGGGCGCGGAGAACGGGAGACGCAGCTGAGTCTCAGCAGGGCGCTCGTGGCGCTCGGTGACACGATCCTGCCGGTCGTGCACGCGGCGAGGACGGATCCCGACCCGCGCGTGCGGGCGCACGCGATCGCCACGGACAGGCTGGTGCGTGACCCCGACAGCCGGTTCGAGTTCGCGATCGAGGAGGCGAAGCGCGTCGTCGCCCTCGGGGTGACCGGTCAGGAGGGATGACAGGCAGTGCTGATCGGTGAGGTGGCACGGCGGTCGGGAGTCAGCGCCCGGATGCTCAGGCACTACGAGTCGCTCGGTCTCGTGCGTCCGACCGGCCGTTCCGGCAACGGATACCGCGAGTACTCCGGCGACGACATCCGGCGGATCTTCCATGTCGAGAGCCTGCGGTCACTGGGCCTCTCGCTCCGTGACGTCGGCCGTGCGCTCGAGGACCCCGGCTTCACGCCGTCCGAGCTCGTCGACGACCTCATCCTCCGGACCCGTGAACGCATCGAGTCGGAGACGGAGCTGCTCACGCGGCTTCGCCGTATCGGCGCCGCGGAGCCCGCCGACTGGCAGGACGTCCTCCAGACCGTCACGCTCCTGCACGCGCTGGGATCGACGAGCGCGGGGACGCGCCAGCGCGCGGCGCTGTCGTCGGTCGACGAGGTTCCGGTGGAGGCACTGGTCGAGGCGGTACTGGGGGAGAGTGACCAGAACGTCGCCGGAGCCCTTCGGTGGGCTCTGGCGCAATCGGGCGACAGGGGGCCGGAGCTGCTGGCGCAGGGGCTCGCGTCTCCCGCGCCCGAGGTCCGGAAACGTGCCGTCCGGTCGCTCGCCGGGATTCCGGGCGGCCGGACGACCGAGCTGCTGGGAGACGCCCTCACCCACCCCGATGTCGTGGTCCGCAGGTACGCCGCGCTGGAGCTCGGGGCGCGCGGAGTCCCCGATGCCGTCCCGACCCTCGTCGACATGGTCGCCGAGGAGGCGAACGACGCCGACGCGGCCGACGTGCTGAGCGCCCTGGCGGGCAGCGCCGAGTCCGCGGAGCACATCGCTTCGAGGCTGGTCGGCCGTCTCGCCCGCGGGGTGGCCGGACCGACCGCCCGCAGACGGCTGACGGAGGCGCTCGCGGGCATCCCGGGGAGCACGGCGTCACGGGCCCTCGCGGACCTCTCCCGGGACGAGGACCGCGCCGTGGCTCTGACCGCGGCGTACGTCCTCGGGTTGCGCGAAGGGCGCTGACAGGCGCTTCCCCGGGCGCCGTCGGCCGTCGGGGACCCCCGATGCCCGGCACCGGGGGTCCCGCGGTCACCGCGCCCGATCGGCCGTGGCAGCCGCTTCGCCGTTCGCCGTGTCCACGAGGAAGCCGCCGGACTGGTGGTGCCAGAGCTTGGCGTAGGCGCCGTCGGTGTGCAGGAGCTCGTGATGCGTCCCCTGCTCGACGATGCGGCCGTGGTCGAGGACGATCAGGTGGTCCATGGCCGCGACCGTACTCAGCCGGTGCGCGACGACCAGCGCGGTCCTGCCCTCCATCAGCTGCCACAGCGCCTGCTGCACGAGGGTCTCGCTCTCGGAGTCCAGCGCGCTGGTCGCCTCGTCGAGGAGCAGGATGGGCGCGTCACGCAGGATCGCCCGGGCCAGTGCGACCCGTTGACGCTGTCCGCCCGAGAGTTTGACGCCGCGTTCCCCGACCATCGTGTCGAAGCCCGACGGGAGGTGGTCGGCGAACTCCGTGACGTGGGCCGCGTCGGCGGCGGCGCGGATCTCGGCGTCGGTGGCGTCCGGCCGGGCGAACCGGATGTTCTCACGCAGGGTGCGGTGGAACATGGCCGGTTCCTGCGGGACGTAGGCGATCAGGCTCCGCAGGTCGGACTGCCTGAGCCGGCTGATGTCCTGACCACCGATCATGATGCGGCCGGACTGGACGTCGGACATCCGCAGGAGCAGCCGGGTGAGGGTGGTCTTGCCGCCGCCGGACCGTCCGACGAGGCCGATGCGTGCTCCGCTCGGCACGTCCAGCTGGAGTCCCTCGAAGATCGGGTCGCCCCCGTCGTGGGCGAAGGTGACGTGTTCGAAGCTGATGTCCGCAGCCCGTGGGGCCAGTGGCTCGGGTGTCGCGGGGTCGAGCACGGTGGGCGGGGCCAGGAGCAGTTCGGTGAACTGCGCGGCCTCGGTCATCGAGCTCTCGAGACGGCGGTAGATCTGGTTGAACTCGAACATGATGCGGGTCGACCCGGTGTAGTAGGTGAAGGCGACCACGATCGCCTCCACGCTGCCGCCACCGGCGCCGATCCCCACGGCGAGGAGCAGGCCCAGCCCGTTGGTGAGCACGGACAGGGGTGCCACGAGGGTGTCGATGCGGAGGTTGCCGTAGTCCCACGAGCGCAGCGTCAGGCGTCTCGACTCCGCGACCCGTGCCCGGTGTTCGGCCGCCTCGCGCTCCTCGGCGGCGAAGGCGCGCACCGTGTCCATGTTCATCAGCGCGTCGGACACATGGCCCGATACGCGCGCGATGGCCTCCTCGCGCCGGTTGACCAGCTTCTGGCGGCGCCGGATGAGCGGTGCGGCGCACACCGCGGTCAGCGTGATCATCAGCAGCAGGCCGGCCACCAGCAGGGGGTCGTAGCTCCACAGGACGACCGCGCCGAACAGCAGGGGGGCCAGACTTCCGACGATGTTGAACGTCAGGGTGTCGACGAACTCCTCGAAGCGGGAGGCGAAGCTCAGCACCCTCTTGGTGAGTGATCCCGCGAAGTTGTCCTGGAAGAACGAGGCGTCCTTGGCGAACAAGGCGTCCATGCCGGTGACGTAGAGGTGCTCGATGCCGCGGGCGTCCACGCGGTTGAGGCAGTGCAGGCCCGCCCGCCACATGGCCTCGGCCAGGAGCAGTACCGCGGCGAACACCCCGACGTAGGGGAGGGCCTCACGCACGCCGACGGCCCCGTCCTCGGCGATACGGCCGACGAGCTTGGCGACGACGAGCGGGGCGACGTAGGTGATCCCGATGTTGCCGTGCTTTGGGAGTGCTAGGGCGACCACCGAGAGTCCGCGCTGGCGGGACAGTTCCCCCAGGTAGTGGCGGAGTGCGAGCCGGACCGGGCCGTTGCCCGGCCCGGTGCCGTGAGACTGCTGCGATCCCATGCCGACCTCATGTCGTTTCGCGGGCAGTTGCCCCGGACCCCGCCGCGGCCGGCGGATGCGCGGTGCCGCGCAGGCGGAAGCGCTCGACGCGCGACTGCGGCAGGAGATCCGGAAGCCACGAGTCTCCCGTGGCCGGGGGCTCGGCGTCCAAGCGTTTTCGGGGAGCACGGGCAGCACGACGGCGCGTTCCGGCCGCTCCGCCGACGCGTCCCACACCCTGGTGCGCCGCGTGCACGGGGGCGGGCACGCGGGAGCCTCACGTGCTCGGGCAACCGGTCGCGGGCGGGGGTGCGTGCGGGCTCACGCGTACGCGTACGCGGGCGGGCGCACCGGCAGGGGCCCTCGGAGAAGGGGGAGAGGGGCAGGCGCACCCGGCGGGCGGTCCGGGCCGCGGGCCGGGGCCGTCAGCGGGCCGGTTCCTCCCCGAACGGGTACGTCTCCTCGGGGATCAGGTGCATCGCGGCCTCCTCGGCGGACGCCGCCGCGCCGTCGATGCCGACATCCTGGGCGGTGAGGGTGGAGGGCACATGCCCGTCGCCCTCCTGCGTGAGTCTGCCCGCCCGGTCCGTCCCCACCTCGGTGTCGTACAGCTCCCCGTCGCCGTCCGCCAGGTCGCCCGGACCGTCGGGGACGGGTTCGTCGCCCTCGGGGACCTCCCTGGTCAGACGGTGGTCGAGGGATTCGCCCGTGTGCTGTTCCGAGGCCGTGGTGCCCTCGTCGTCGACCGCCCAGGGCCGCTCCGGCGGGGAGTAGCCCTCGTCCAGGACGTCGGCGAGCCCGGACGTGTCCAGGGTGTCCTCCAGATCCAGCAGGTCGGCGGGGTCCGAGGCCTCCGGCTCCTGCGGCTGGTAGACGTCGTCCCCCCGGTCGCTGTCGGTCATGGCGTACCCCTTCCTCCGGGTCCCCCTGTATGCAATTCCACTCCGGTCCGGCGAGTGACGCAACGGAAGCCGTTTCCCGGCAGAAGTGACGCTGTTTTAGATGACAATGAAAACGATTGTCGATAGCGTGTGTGCGGCCGGGCCGGGAGCCCCCGGAAAAGGGTGGTTCCTGCCTGTCCGTGTGCCCGACATCCGTGCGAGAAGGGGGAGTTCATGGCTCATCTGTTGGTGGTCGAGAGCTGGGTCGGATCGATGAGCAGACTGCTGCCGCGGGCCCTGGGGGAGGGAGGACACCACTTCACCTTCCTCACCCGCGATCTGCAGCACTACCTCCGGGCGGCGCCGGAGGGCACGGACCATCCGCTGCTCACCGCCCGTAACGTCGTCACGGCGCCCACCAACGACCTCGGTGCACTGCTTCCGCAGGTCGAGCGGCTGCACGAGGCCCTGCGCTTCGACGGGGTGGTCACCTCCTGTGACTACTACCTGCCGACCGCCGCTCGGATCGCGGGCCTGCTGGGCCTGCCCGGGCCGTCGGCCGAAGCCATGGAGAACGCCTGCCGCAAGGACGCCACCCGGCGCGTCCTCGGCGCCGCCGGCGTGCCCGGACCCCGCTTCGCCGTCTGCGCGGACGGGGCGGAGGCGGCCGTGGCCGCCCACGACCTCGGCTATCCCCTGGTCGTCAAGCCGGTGGACCTCTGCGCGGGCATGTTCGTGCGCCGGGTCGACGACGAGGACCAGCTGGCCGAGGCGTGCGCGGCTCTCGCCGCCTTCCCGTACAACGCCAGGGGACAGCGGCGTACGCCCCACGTCCTGCTGGAGGAGTACCTCCGAGGCCCCGAGGTGAGCGTCGAGACCGTGACCTGCAAGGGCGTCGCCCACGTCGTCGGAGTCACCGACAAGAGCGTCGGCGGGGCTCCGGCCTTCGTCGAGACCGGTCACATGTTCCCGGCCGCCCTCTCTCCGGACGATCTCGCCGCAGCCACCGGCACCGCGCTGAGCGCCGGCGCGGCGCTCGGTCTCGACGACGTCGTGGCGCACACCGAGATCAAACTGACCGAGGACGGCCCCAGGGTGGTGGAGGTCAATCCCCGTCCCGCGGGCAATCGCATCACCGAGCTGGTCCGCCACGTCACCGGGATCGACCTCGCCGCCGCCTGCGTCGACGTGGCACTCGGCCGGGAACCCGACCTGCGCCCCCGCGACACCGGGACGCGGAGCGCGGCCATCGGATTCCTCGTGCCCGGCCGCGCGGGAACCCTCGCGTCCGTGGAGGGCGCCGACCGTGTCCGCGACGCCGACGGTGTGCTGGAGGTCCAGACCGCGGAACCGGGGCGCACGGTCGAGGCGGCGGACAGCAACAACGCCTACCTCGGCCACGTCATGGCCGGCGACGCCACCGGACTCGGCGCGCGGGACCGCGTGGAGACACTGCTCGCGGAACTGCGCCCTCGGCTGGTGCGCTCATGACGACGACCTCGCACCCGCCCGCCCTCTGCTTCGACGCCCTCCTCGACCAGGCCCTGCGGGGTGAACTCGGCCCGGACCCCTCGGCCCGCCGCATCTCGGTGGCCTTCACGACGTCCCAGGCCGTGCGGCACGACGGACGACGTGGCGGATACCGCAACGAGGTCCTGAGCCTGCGCCTGGGGCGCGCGGTCGGCTCGTGCGCGGTGGAACCCGGGGCCCTTCCCGCCGGGGCCGTCGAGGACTGCGCCGGTGCCGACGTCGCCGGGCTGCTCGCCCATCCGCTGCTGCCCGTCCGGGTCGCCGCCCTGGACGCCTACCTGACGGACGTCACGCCCCATGCCCCGCACCACGGGGCGCAGCCGGTGACCGTGCCCGCCGGAAGCTCGCTCGAACGGTCGCAGGCGCGTGCCACCGCTGTCGTCGACCTGCTGGAGGTGCCGCCCGGCGGCACCGTCCTGGTCGTCGGCGTCGTGAACTCGCTCCTGTACGAACTGCGTTCGCGCGGCCTCACCGTCGTTCCCTGCGACCTGAAGGGAGGCACCACCGACTGGGGGGAGCCCATCGGCACGGACGCCCTGCAGGAGATCGAACGCTGCGACGCGGTGCTGGCCTCCGGCATGACCCTGGGCAACGGGACCTTCGACGCGCTGCGCGGGAGCGCCCTGAGGCACCGTAAGCCCCTCGTCATGTTCGCCCAGACCGGCAGCGCGGTGCTGCCCCGGTTCCTGGGCGCAGGTGTATCCGCGGTGTGCGCCGAGCCGTACCCCTTCTTCTGGCTCGACGGCGGACCCGGCACCATCCACCGCTACCGCGCGGGCGACGGCGGTCACGGCACCGTCCACCGCGGCCGCCCGGACGACGGAGGCACCTCGTGACCACGGCATCCCTGCCCGCTCTCGCCCCCAACCGTGAGCTCCTCGCACTCATCGGCCGCACCCCGCTCGCCAGGATCACCACCGGACTTCCGCTGTCCCACCCGGGCTTCTGGGCCAAGCTCGAAGGACATGCCGTCGGCGGCATGAAGGCACGGGCCGCCGTGTCCATGCTCCTCGGCGCCGAGGAGCGAGGTGAACTCCTCCCCGGCGCGCCGGTGGTGGAATCGACCTCCGGCACGCTCGGCATAGGCCTCGCCTTCGCCGGCCAGGCCCTCGGACACCCCGTCGTCCTCGTCGGCGACAGCGAACTGGAGCCCTCGATGCGACAGTTGCTCCGCTCGTACGGAGCGCGCCTCGAACTCGTGGACCGTCCCAAGGCGAACGGCGGATGGCAAGGAGCCCGCCTCGACAGGCTGCACGACCTCCTGGCCCGGCTGCCCGGGGCGTACTGGCCCGACCAGTACAACAACCCCGACAACACGGCGGGTTACGCCTCACTCGCGGCCGAACTGGCCGGCCGGCTCGCCCATCTCGACATCCTCGTGTGCAGCGTCGGCACGGGAGGGCACAGCGCCGGGATCGCCGCGCCCCTGCGACGGCACTGGCCGGGACTGCGGCTCATCGCGGTCGACTCCACCGGCTCCACCATCTTCGGGCAGACCGCGGCGCCCCGGCTGATGCGCGGCCTCGGCAGCAGCATCCATCCGCGCAACGTCGCCTACGACGCGTTCGACGAGGTCCACTGGATCGGCCCCGCCGAGGCCGCCGACGCCTGCCGGCGGCTCGCCCGCGGGAACTTCGTCAGCGGCGGCTGGAGCACCGGGGCCGTCGCCCGCGTGGCCGCCTGGGCCGCCCGCACCCACCCCGGTGCCGCCGTCGCCACCGTCTTCCCCGACGGACCCCACCGCTACCTCGGCAGCGTCTACGACGACGACTTCATGACCGCCCATCGACTGGACCCGGACCTCGCGGCCGTCCGTCCCGTCGACGTACGGCACCCGCGTGTCCCGCACTCCGGAGGCTGGACCAGGTGCACCACCGTCACCGATCCGCTGGCGGACAGCATGGAGAGGCAGCCGTGAAACTGACCCAGCACACCGTGCGGCTCACCCTCACCGAGCCGCTGCGCATCTCGCGATCGACGATGACGGCCCGCGACGCCGTATGCCTCACCCTCGAACACGACGGGTCGAGCGGCCACGGGGAGGCCGTCACCAGCCACTTCTACGGCCTCGACACCCCCACCCTGCAGCGCCTCGCCGTCCGGACCGGTGAGCGGCTCGCCCGCTTCGCCGACCCGGAGACCGCCCTGCACGCCCTGCGCGCCGGCGAACTCGACGAGCCCGGCACCCCCGCCGCGATGACCGCCGCCACCGAATCGGCGCTCCTCGACCTCGTCGGGAAGCGCACCGCCACCCCCGTGCACCGCATCCTCGGGGCCGCGGCTGCGCCGAGGACCGCCACCGCCCGGACGATCTCCCTCACCTCCCCGGGGGTAGCGGCCGCCCAGGCCCGCGCACTGTCGCGCGCCGGGTTCTCCGTCATCAAGATCAAGGCAGGGGACCGGGACCACGCGACCGATCTCGACCGGGTGCGCGCCGTCCGCGCCGCCGCCCCGGCGGCCCGGCTCCTCCTCGACCCCAACGGGGCCTGGTCGGAGTCCCGGGCACGCGCGCTCCTGCCCCGGTTCGCCGAACTGGGCGTCGAAGCGGTGGAACAGCCGCTGGCCCCCGGAGACCCGGAAGCACTCGCCCGGCTCGCCGCCCGCTCGCCCGTGCCCGTCATCGCGGACGAGGACGCGGTCACCTACGAGGACGCGCGCCGGCTCGCCGGACGCGTCCACGGCATCAACGTCAAACTCGCCAAATGCGGAGGCGTCCACGCGGCCCTGCGTATCGCCGCCCTGATCGAAGGCAGTGGCACAGACCTGATGCTGGGCTGCCTGACCGCCAGCACCCTGGGCATCGCCCCCGCCGTCCACCTCGGCGACCGCGCCCGCTGGACCGATCTCGACGGCCACCTCCTGCTGGCCCACGACCCCTGGACCGGCATCGGAGGCGCCGACGGGTTCGTCGCGGCCGCCGAACGGCCGGGTCTCGGCGTCCACCCCCGCTCCGAAGCCCGGATCGGGAGCGCGGCCCCATGAACACATGGAACGAGATCCGCGGATTCCCGCTCGCCATCCGCCTGCTGCTCGTCAACCAGCTCGGTGTCAACACCGGCTTCTACCTGCTCGTCCCCTACCTCGCCACCCACCTCGGCGACGACCTCGGGATGTCGGCGGCCGTCGTCGGGATCGTCCTCGGCGTACGCAACCTGAGCCAGCAGGGACTCTTCCTCATAGGCGGCTCCGCCGCCGACCGGCTCGGCGCCCGCGGCGTCATCATCGCCGGCTGCGCGATACGCACCGTCGGCTTCGCCCTCTTCGCGCTCGGCGACGGTCTGCTCGTGCTGCTCGCCGCCTCCGTACTCAGCGGCCTCGCGGGCGCCCTGTTCAATCCCGCCGTCCGCACCTACCTCGCCCAGGAGGCGGGCGAACGCAGAGCCGAGGCGTTCGCCCTGTTCAACGTCTTCGCGACGACCGGCGCGCTCATCGGCCCCCTGCTGGGAAGCGCCCTGCTCCTCGTCGACTTCCGGGCCTCCGCACTCACCGCCGCCGGGATCTTCGCGCTGCTCACCGTCGCCCAGGCTCTGGTGCTCCCCGCCCGGCAGGTCCCACCGGCCACCGGCAGCGTCACCGCCGACTGGCGCGAGGCGGTCGGCAACCGCGCCTTCCTCGCCTTCGCGCTGGCCATGGTCGGCATGTTCACCCTCGAGAACCAGCTCTACCTCCTGCTCCCGGCCGGCGCACGGCACGCCACCGGGTGGGACGGCGCCGCCGGACTCGTCTTCCTGGTCGGGACGATCGCGGGCATCGCCTTCCAGCTGCGGATCACCCGCGCTCTGTCGCGACGCGGAACGCGAGGGCGCTGGATCGCCGCCGGACTGGTGCTGATGGGGCTGGCCTTCGTCCCGCCGATGCTCGTCGCCGGTACCGGTACACCCCCGGACGGGCCCCTCGACGCCACCCTGCGCGCCCTGCCCGTGCTGGCCGGAGCACTCCTGCTCCACCTGGGAGTGATGGTGGCTCAGCCGTTCGTCATGGAGCTGATCCCGGGCTTCGGGCGCAAGGAGCTGACAGGCACGTACTTCGGGATCTTCTACGCCGTCTCCGGCATCGCCGCGGCCGTCGGGAACGCGGCCGTCGGCCGGGCCATGGACGCCGCACCGGGCGGGGGAGGCGGCCCCGCCGCCCTGCTCCCCTGGGCCTGCTGCCTGGCGGCCGGACTCGTCTCGGCGGGCGCGGTGACCTGGCTGCACCGCCACGGCACCCCGCCCACGACACGTCCCGTCCCCGTGGCGGTGGCGGCATGAGGGACCGCACCGGAAACCTGCTCACCGACCACCCGGAGCTGTACGAGGCCAGGTTCCCCGACCCCGAACACCTCGCGGGGCGGTGGGCGCAGGACGTCCTGTGCCGCCACGCCGCCGGCCCCACCGTCCTCGACCTGGGCTGCGGAACCGGCCGGGACGCCGCCTGGCTCCACCGTGCGGGGCGCAGGGTCACCGCCGCCGACCTCTCCGGGACCATGCTCGCCCACGCCCGCGCACACCACCCGGGACCGGCGTACGTGACGGCCGATCTCAGCCGGTTCGATTTCGGTCAGCGGGTCTTCGACGCCGTGGTGTGCCTGGACAGTTCGCTGCTCTACTGCCACACCAACGAACAGCTCGACGGATTCCTGAGGTCCTGCCGCCGCACCCTGGTGCCCGGCGGGCTGCTGGTCGCGGAGATGCGCAACGGCGCGTACTTCCTCGGCCGGGACGAACCCCCGGCCGCGCCGTCCACGGCCCGCTTCACCTGGCACGGCACGACGTACCGCTCGACCACCGCACTGCGCGTCGACCGGGCCGCCCAGCTCCTGCGGCGCACCCGGAGCTGGACCGCCGACGACGGCAGTTCGCCCGTCGTGGAGCACTCCGCGTGGCGGCTGCTCCTGCCCCAGGAACTGCGCCACTTCCTCGCCGTCCACGGCTTCGACGTCCTCGCCCTGCACGACGGACCCGGCCCGCGCACCGAACCCGCCTGGCAGCCGGGCGCCGGAACCGGGAACACCGCCGACGGCGACCGGCTCCACCTCGTCGCCAGGAAATCCACCGGGAACCCGGCCCGGACGCCCGCCGGCGACCCGGCACACCCAGCAACAGGAGAACGACCATGACCGAATCGGCCGACAGACACGATCGCTTCCCCGGCCTGCGCAGACGCGGCTTCCTCGCAGCGGCCGGCGGAGCGGCCGGCTTCGGCGCCCTCGCGCTCGCCGGATGTTCCGGGCCCGAGGCCACCGGATCCGCGGCGGGCAAGGGGGACGGCACCCCCCGGCGCGGCGGACGGGTGCGCGCCGCCTTCGCCGGAGGCGGCGCGAGCGAGACGCTCGACCCGCATCTGGGCAACCTCTTCGCCGACGCCGCCCGGAGCAAGGCGCTGTTCGACAAGCTCGCCGACTACGGCGCCGACCTCGCAGCCGTGCCACGCCTCGCCGAGGCATGGGAGCCGAACGCCGGCCTCGACCGCTGGAACGTCACGCTGCGACAGGCGCAGTTCCACGACGGGAAGCCGGTGACGGCCGCCGACGTCCTGTACAGCTACCGCCGCATCGCCGACCCCGACAAGGCGTACCGGGCCCGCGCCTCCCTGGAACCCATCGACCTCCGGGCGAGCCGTGCGACCGGGGAGCGGACCGTCGAGTTCGTGCTGAAGCGGCCGACCGCCGAATTCCCCAACGTGATGGCCGCCTTCGGCACCTACATCGTGCAGGACGGCGCCACCGGCTTCGACCGTGCGCCGATCGGCTCCGGCCCCTTCCGGTTCGTCTCCTTCGCCCCCGGACGCTCCACCGTGCTACGCCGCCACGACGCCCACTGGGACGGCGCCCCCCACCTGGACGAGCTCGAATTCGTCGTCGCCAACGAGGAGTCCGCCCGGATCAACGCCCTCCTCGGCGGACAGGTCGAGTACGCGCACGAACTCAACCCCGCCACCGGGCGCGCCCACGAGAAGTCGGGCGGCATCACGATCGTCCGGCTCCGCAACAGCGCCATGCAGGCCTTCGCCATGAAGACCGACCGCCCGCCCTTCGACGACCCCCGGGTCCGCGAGGCGTTCTTCCTCCTCGCCGACCGCGAGGAACTCGTGAAAGGCGCCCTCTCCGGCGCGGGAGAGACGGGCAACGACCTCTTCGGCAAGGGATACGAGTACTACGCCGACGAACTCCCGCAGCGTGAACAGGACATCGACCGCGCCCGCCACCTCCTCCGGAAGGCCGGTGCGGAGAAGCTGAGGGTCACACTCGACACCTCGGCCGTCGCCGCCGGATTCACCGAGGCCGCCGGGATCTTCCGCGACCAGGCGGCACGCGCCGGGGTCACCGTCGACGTACGGATGGGCAGCAAGGACTCCTACTGGAAGGACATCCTCGACTCCGGCACCCTGTGCTGCTACCGGTCCGGAGCCATGCCCATCGAGTCCCACATCTCCCAGCGGCTGCTCACCGACTCCACCACCAACGCCACCAAATGGCAGGACAAGAACTTCGACGCCCTCTACCGGCAGGCCCAGTCCACCCGCGACCGTACGGCACGGGCCGCGCTCTACACCCGTATGCAGCGACGACTGCACGCCGAAGGAGGCTTCCTGGTCTGGGGATTCGGCGACTGGATCCTCGGCACCGCCTCCTCCCTGCGGGGCGTCGCCCGGGAAGCGCCCGCCAACACCCTGGACTGGGCGCGCTTCGACAAGGTCTGGCTGGCGTGAACGCGCTGCGCTCCTGGATCGCCCGGCGGCTGCTCCTCGGCGTCCTGCAGACCGCGGCCGTCGTGCTGCTGGTCTTCGGGCTCACCGAGGCGCTGCCGGGCGACGCCGCGGTGGCCTTCGCCGGTGACCAGCCCGACCCGCAGCGCATCGCGGCCGTACGCGAGGCGATGGGACTGGACCGCCCCGCCCACGAGCGGCTGACCGACTGGGTCGTGGGGCTGCTGCACGGCGACTTCGGGACCTCGCTCACCTCGGGGCGGCCGGTGGCCGGATTCCTCGCCGACGGCTTCGGCCCGACCCTGCTCCTCGCCACCCTCACGGTCCTGATCCTGGTTCCCGTGTCGGTGGGCCTCGGCGTACTCGCCGCCCGGCACGAGGGCCGCCTCACCGACCGGCTGATCAGCTCCGCCACCCTCGGCGTCTACGCCGTGCCGGAATTCGCCCTCGGAGTGCTCCTGGTGAGCGTCTTCGCGCTGCGTCTCGGCTGGCTGCCGCCGACCGCCGTGGGGTACGGCACCGATCTGCTCGCCCACCCCGCCGCGCTCGTCCTGCCCGTCCTGGTCCTGCTCGCCCGGCCCGTCTGCTCGCTCGCGCGGCTGGTCAGGGCGGGCATGATCGACGCGCTCGCCGCCCCCTGGACCGCCCATGCCCGGCGGTACGGAATCCCCGGGGCCCGCATCCGCTACGGACACGCCCTGCCCAACGCCCTCGCCCCAGCCACCCAGCAGCTCGCCCGCACCATCGACTGGCTGCTGTGCGGCGTCATCGTCGTGGAGGCCCTCTACGTGATCCCCGGACTCGGCACCGTCCTCATGAACGCCGTCGCCGACCGCGACATCCCCGTCGTCCAGGGCCTCGCGGTGGTCTTCGGTGTCGCCACCGTCCTGCTCAACCTCGGTGCCGACCTCGTCACCCACCGGCTCGCACCACGCTCGGGAGCCGCGGCATGAAGCGACTGGGCGGATACGGCCCCGGGGCCGCCGTCGTCGCCGTCCCGCTCGGCATCGCCCTGGCCGGCCCTCTCCTGGTGGGGGAGCCCACGGCCCGCGCCGCCTCCTTCACCCTCGACGCCGGCCACCGGCTCGGCACGGACTTCGTCGGACGGGACGTCGTGCAGCAGGTGCTGCTCGGTGGACGGCCCGTGGTGCTCGTCGCCCTGGCCGCCACCGTGCTCGTGTACCTCGTGGCCCTGCCGATCGGGCTGGCCTGCGCGCTCACCCACCGCAGATGGCTGGAGGAGGTGCTGATGCGCCCCCTGGACGTGCTGCTCGCCGTCCCCTCGCTCCTGATGATCCTGCTGGTGGCCGCCGCCTTCCCGCCGGGGAAGGCGGGACTCGCGCTGCTGGTGGCCTTCGTCTCCGCCCCGGACGCGACCCGGATCGTGCGCGCGGCAGCCGCGGAGGCGGCGTCCCGTCCCGCGGTCGAGGCGCTGCGCATGCAGGGCGAGAGCTGGTGGCGCCTCGCCGTCGGATACGTGGGCCGGTCCATCCTGCGCACCCTGGCCGCCGACGCCGGAATCCGGCTGACCGGGGTGCTCTACCTGGTGGCCACCGCGGCCTTCCTGGGCATCGGGGTCGCCCCCGACGCAGCCGACTGGGCCGTCATGGTGGACCGCAACCGCACCGGGCTGATCGTCCAGCCCTGGGCGGTGGTCGTTCCGGCCCTGCTCATCGTCGCGCTGACCATGGGCGGCAACCTGCTCGTCGACGCCGCCATGGAACGCCGTACACCGGTCCGGAAAGGGCGCCGTACATGAAGGAGAACCCCGTGATCGCCGCCGTCACCGGACTGACGGTCGAGGTCGACGGCCGCGCACTCGTCGACCGGGTCTCGCTCCGCATCCGCCCCGGCACCGTGACCGCCCTGGTCGGCGCCTCCGGCAGCGGCAAGACCACGACCGGCCTCGCCCTGCTCGGCGCGTTCCCGGCGGGCGCGCGCGTGACGGGCGAGGTGACCGTACACGGCACCCGCGTCGGACACGTCCCACAGCACCCCGCCGCCGTCCTCAACCCCGCCCGCCGGGCCGGGGCCCTCCTGCGCGACATGGCGCGGCAGCAGGTGCGTGACCTGCCCCGGTCCCGGCGCCGCGCCGCAGCCCGGCAGCGCGTCGCGCGGGCACTCGCCGACGCCCAGCTCGACGACGCCGGAAAGCTGCTGAGCCGGTACCCGCACCAACTCTCCGGAGGCCAGCAGCAGCGCCTCGTCCTGGCCCAGGCCCTGCTCCTCGGCGCCGGGATCATCGTGGCCGACGAACCCACCACCGGACAGGACGCCCTGACCACACGTCGGATCGTCGAGCAACTCGCGGCCGTGGCGGGGCGGGGCATCGCCGTACTGCTGCTCAGCCACGACCTCGACGTGGTACGGGCGCTGGCCGACGAGGTGCTCGTGATGCGCGGCGGCCGTGTGGTGGAACAGGGACCGGCGCACCGGGTCCTGGACGCGCCCGCAGACCCGTGGACCAAGGAACTCCTCGCCGAACCGCGCACCCTGCCGTACGCGGATTCCGGGCAGGCCGGTACCGAACTGCTCACCGTCGAAGGACTCACCGCGCGTCACCGGACCGGCGGCGCCCGCGTCCCGGTGCTGAGCGTCGACCGGCTCACCCTCCGCAGCGGTGAATGCCTGGCCCTCGTCGGGCGCTCGGGCAGCGGCAAGACCACCCTCGGGCGCTGTCTCGCCGGCCTCCACCGTGATCACACCGGGCGGATCACGCTCGACGGCACGGAACTGCCACGCAGCCTGCGGGACCGCAGCCGTGCGCAGCTCGCCGCCGTGCAGTACGTCTTCCAGGACGCCCGGGCGGCCTTCGACGAGCACCGGCCTGTCCTGGACCAGGTGGCCCGTACGGCGGTGCGCCTGCGCGGCGCCGAACCCCGGGAGGCGGTCGCCCGGGCCCGGCGGGTACTGACGGACCTCGGGCTGGCCGGGGAACTCGTCCGCAGGCGGCCCGGCCTCCTGTCCGGCGGCGAACTCCAGCGCGCGGCCCTGGCCAGAGCGCTCCTCGCAGAGCCCCGGGTCATCGTCTGCGACGAGATCACCTCCGGGCTCGACCCGGTCACCAGGCGCTCCCTGCTGGACCTGCTGGGCGCACTGATGAGCCGTCAGGACGCACCCGCCGTCGTGCTGATCACGCACGACCTCGACACCGCCGCGCCGGCCGACAGGGTGGCCGTGCTGGACGGCGGCGCGGTGGTCGAGGAGGGCACGAGCG
>Ga0164308_10000472_pt1 | contig 22272 bp, 20 predicted proteins | sample Whisoiple_246_MG_FD_109983 | JGI IMG/M metagenome (GOLD analysis project Ga0164308, IMG submission 109983) | Soil microbial communities amended with fresh organic matter from upstate New York, USA - Whitman soil sample_246_MG | ecosystem: Environmental > Terrestrial > Soil > Unclassified >...
GTCGGTCTCAATCCGCCCAAGGTTCCGTCCCTGTTGGTTCTGCCGCTCGGCGTGTCCGACCGGGTGCTCGGCACGTTGGTCCTCGGCTCGAAGCAAGCGGGGGCCTTTTCGGAGAGCGTGCGGCCGGCGCTCGAAGTCCTGGCCAGCCACATGGCGATGTCGCTCTCCAACGCCCGCATGGTCAAGCGGCTCGAAGAGCAGGCGACGACCGACGGCATGACCGGGCTCTTGAACAAGCGCACCTTGATCGCCGAAGCGGAGAAGCGGCTTGCCGCAGCAGCCCGCTTCAAGAAGCCGCTCAGCATCCTGGTCACCGACATCGATCATTTCAAGAAGGTCAACGACACCTACGGGCACGACGTGGGCGACGTGGTGATCAAAGGCATGGGCGACGTCTTGCGTCGGATCAAGCGCGACACGGACATCGTCGGTCGCTTCGGTGGCGAGGAGTTCGTCATCGTGTGCGAGCACACGGACGAGGCCGGCGCCAAGAACCTCGGCGAGCGCATTCGGCGCGAGCTCGAGAGCACCACGTTCCAGACGGAGCTCGGGCCGCTTTCGGTGACGGCGAGCATTGGCGTGGCTACCTTCCCGGCCGCGGGCGCCGATTACCCGCAGCTGTTCAAAGCCACCGACGAGGCCCTCTACGTGGCCAAGCGCTCGGGGCGCAATCAGGTCGTGGCCTGGTCACCACGCCTGCGCAGCACGAGCACGAGCGCTGCGACGGCGTAGAGCTCCGGACTAGAGCGGCGGCAGATTGGGCGGGATGGTCGCCTTCAGACTGGGGCGCTCGAGCAGGCGCTCGTGGTAGCGGTTCAAGTGAGAGTAACCGCCCTGGAGCAGCTCGGGGAAGCGCAGGTTCACGTAGCCGAGCGCGGACACCACGGCGATGTCGGCCAGCGAGAACTCGTCCCCATGGAGGTAGTTCCGGCCTGCACTGGCTTCGTCCAGGGAGCGCAGTGAGGCGTGGGCCTTGCCGAGATAAGCCTCGTTCAGGGCGACGTTCTGTAGGTCGGCCGGGCGCTTGCGGTCGAGGATGATGGGAATGAGCACGTCGGAGATGCCGTCGGCGAGGGCCTCGTAGCGCCGCGCGAGGGCACGCTCGAGCGGAGCTTTGGGCAGAAGGGGCGGATCGGGAAAAGCCGCTTCGATGAACTCGGTCAGCACGGTGGAATCGAACAAGGCCACGTCGTCGGCGAGCAAGGTCGGGACCTTGCCGAGAGGATTCTTGTCCTTGGCCTTGCGCTCGCTCTCGCGGATGTTGACGAGCTCGACCGTGGCGCCCTTCTCGAGCAGGAGGACGTGCACCTTGCGGGAGTAGGGACTGGTCGGGGAGTAGTAGAGTTCGAGTTTCATCGCGGCTATGGGATACACTCACCTTCCGTGGCGCGCCAAGCAACGACCAAACGCTTTCAAGTCGAGCTCTCGAACGTCGACGACGGCGTCTACCAAAAGCTCGATCTGCGTTTGGCCCAGCAGCCATCGGAGACGGACGCCTTTCTGCTCACGCGCCTTTTGGCCTACTGCCTCTTGACCCGCGACGACGATGACAGCGTGCTCGCTTTCTCCAAGGGCGGTCTGACCACGCCTGAAGAGCCGGCCATCTCCCGCACCAGTCTCGACGGTCGCATCCTCGTCTGGTGCGAGATCGGCAATCCGAGCATCGAGCGCCTGCACAAGGCGTCCAAGAGTGCTCCGCAGGTGATCTTGGTGACCCAGCACGAGGCCGAACGCATGCAGAAGGAGCTCGCCCAGGCGACGCTGTTCCGGAAGGATGAGCTGGTCGTTTGGGCGCTCGACGCGGCCTTTCTGACCGAGCTCGGCGGCAAGCTCGGCGAGCGAGGCGGCGAGCTCAGCTTGACGATTTCCGAAGCGATGCTCTACGTGGAAGTCGGCGGTGCGGCGCTCTCCACGGCGCTCGAGCGCGTCAGCACGGTTTGAGCCTATGCGTGCGGGTCACCCGGTTTACGCGGCGCTCGGCGTCACGGTATTCGAAGAGATGTCCCGGCTGGCGCGCGAGCATGGCGCCATCAACCTCGGGCAGGGCTTCCCCGACGGTGGCGAGCCGGGAGATGTCGTGGAGCGGGCGGCGGAGCACATCCGCAGCGGAAACAACCAGTATCCTCCGCTCTACGGGCTGCCGGAGTTGCGCCAGGCGATCGCTGCCCACGCCGCGCGCTTCTACGGCGTATCCCTCGATGCCGAGCGGGAAACGCTGGTGACGTCGGGCGCGACCGAGGGGCTGGCAGCGGCCATCCTCGCCTTGGTCGAGCCCGGCGACGAGGTCGTGATCGTCGAGCCGGCCTACGACGCCTACTTGCCGCTCGTCTTGCGCGCTGGGGGCGTGCCGCGCTTCGTCACCACGCGCCCACCCGCCTTTCGCATCGAACGAGAGCAGCTCCTGGCCGCCCTGTCGCCCCGCACCAAGTGCCTGATCATCAACACGCCGAACAATCCGAGTGGCCGCCTGCTCGCGCGGGACGAGCTCGACCTCATCGCCGAGGTCGCCAGCGAGGCGGACGTGTTCGTCATCGCCGACGAGGTCTACGAACACCTGGTCTTCGACGGCCGTCGGCACGAAACGTTGCTGGCTCATCCGGCGTTGCGCGAGCGCACGGTGCGCATCGCCTCGGCCGGCAAGACGTTTTCACTCACCGGTTGGAAGGTGGGCTTGGTGTCCGCGGCGCCGACGCTGCTCAGTCTGGTCGCCAAGGCGCATCAGTTCCTCACCTTCACGACGCCACCGCATCTGCAAGCGGCCGTCGCCTACGGCCTCGACAAATCGGACGCGTACTTCGAGGAGCTCGGGCGGAGCCTGCAGGCCAAGCGTGATCGCTTCCAGCGCGGTCTCGCTGAGATCGGCTTTTCGGTGCTGCCCTGCGAGGGCACCTACTTCATCGACATCGACATCACGCGCTTTCGTACGGCGGACGTGCGCTTCTGCCACGAGCTGGTCACGAGCTTCGGCGTGGCGGCGATCCCGGTCTCGGCGTTCTACCCCACCGCGTCGGTCGACAGCGTCGTGCGCTTCTGCTTCGCCAAGCGAGAGGAAGTGCTCGACGACGCTTTGCGCCGTCTCGCAAAAGTGGGTCAGAATTCGTAGGGAAGCGCTCTCTATTCACCGAGAGCAAAGACTCACAGTGAGGTCCGAGCGACGCGCTCGCGGACGCGTGAGGCGTCGTTTGCGCGGCTCGCTCATCCGGGATAGCTGAGCCGTATGACGCGCCCACGTCTCCACATCCTTGCTCCAGGCTCGATCGCCTTCGCGACTACCGTGTCGCTCGTCCTCGGAGCCTGCGGTGGTGGGACAACCGGTGACGGGACCGGTAGCGGCGGGCAGGCGGCAAGCGGCGGCGGCTCGGGTGTCGGTGGCAGCTCGAGCGGCGGCGTGGCGAGCGTGGGCGGGAGTCCGAGCGCTGGTGGAACCGGTAGCGGTGGACTAGCGAGCGGCGGCGCTGGCACGGGCGGAAGCGCACCGAGCGGTGGAGCCGATGGCGACGGCGGCACCGCGAGCGGCGGCGCCGGCACGGGCGGCGGCGCGGGCACGGACGAGTGCACGCGCGAGCTGCTCGATGCAACGCTGGACGCCTACTTCGACGCGCTCTCGGCGCACGATGCCTCCACGCTCTCGCTGTCGAGCACCGTGAAGTTCACCGAGAACGCCGAAGAGTCAGAGATCGGCTCGGCAGGCCTGTGGCTCACCGCGGGCGAGGTCGAATATTCGCAGAGAATGCTGGACGTGGACGATTGCACCGCGGCAGCGCACGCCGTCCTCACCGCGGACGGGGACGACTACGCCCTCGCGGTGCGCATCAAGCTGGACGGTGGTGAGATCACCGAGGTCGAAACCATCGCGGTGCCGCCCGGGACCTTTACGTCGGTCACCGCAAACCCGAGCGCGATCGTCGCCATTGCGGACGAAGTGGGCTGGCCCGAGGTGGTGCCGGAGGCCGAGCGCGCCACCCACGCAGAGATGACGGCGTGGATGGAGAAGTATTTCTCGTTCTTCCCGCAGGGCGTGTGCAACGTGGCGAGCTCGTGCACGCGGCTCGAGAATGGCGGGGGTAGCTTCAACTGCGGCACCGGCGCTACTTGTACGGCCGGTGACCCCGGACCGAGCGACAACAACCTGCCGTCACGCGAGATCCACGCCGACGTCGAGACGGGCGTCGGCATCGGGATGACCATCTATTCCGACAACATCGACATGCACATGTTCAAGATGGTCGACGGCGAGGTGCTCGCGGTCCAGGCCATCTTCTACCCAACCAATGGCGACACCGGCTGGGATTGAGCTGGCTCGGAGAGGGCCGGCTCGGACGGAGCGCTAACGCCCGCCGATGAGCCGAAACGACATGCCGGCGCGGCGCGCTGCTTCGCCGTCGGCGTCTTGTCGATCGCCGAGCACGAGACAGTCCGCGGGCGCGATGCCGAGCTCCGAAGCGGCTTGCAAGTAGCCATCGGGAGCCGGCTTCAAGCGGCGCACGGCGGCATGCTCACCGTTGGCGACGACCACGTCGAAGTGGGCCAAAAGGCCCATCGCCTCGAGCTTACGCTGCGCCGGGTAGTCGCTGACGATGGCGGTGGCGCCACCGGCAGCGCGAAACGCCGTGATCTCCCGCACGAGCTCGTGCCGGAGGGCGCGCCGTAGCCACTTGCCAGGACGCTCGACCATCCATTGGGTGACGACCTGACGCGCGCGGTCTTCCGAGTGTCCATGTTTTGCCATGCGCCGGAGCTGCTCGTCGAACGGCGACGGAGAATGTTCCAGCTCAGGATTCTCGACCTGCTCCGCTCGCAGCGCTTCGTGGGCATGACGGAAGGCGCGCAAAAGCGGGATGTGCTGCGGGCCGCCAAGTACCAGCTCGGCGGCCATCCACCACTTCACGCCACCCGCGTCGTAGAGCGTTCCATCGAGATCGCAGAGCCAGGCTCTTGCGGGGGCGGAGCTCATCTTCGAGGTCCTCAGTACGGGTAGCCGGGGATGCCGACATCGAGTGAATAGACGCCGGCGTTGGCCCTGGTGGTGATGTAGAGCACCGTGCCGCTCGTCCCACCGAACGCCACGTTCGTCGTGGCGTTCGGCACCGTGATCGGGCTGCCCACCTGGGCGCCCTCGGTGTCGAGCACCGTGATCCCGTTGTTGATGGCAGCGTAGATGTTTCCCGCGCAGTCGCGGGCGAGGCCGTCGACCGGGCCCCCGCTGGCGAATGGGTCCGGTCCATCGGTCACGGCGCCGCCAGCATCCAGCGTGTAAATGTCGATCCCGGCCGGTCCGGCGACGTAGAGCTTGGTCTCGTCGAGGGACAGTGTGATGCCGTTCGGGTTCGTGTTGCTTGAACTGGTCGGGATCTCCTCGAGCGCGCCGCCGGCTGCCGGGTAGCGGTACACTCGCTTGGCGGCCTGATCGCATTGTGTGTTGCACTGGTAGTCCGGATCGGTGAAGTAGACGGTGCCGTCCGAGCGAATCACTAGATCGTTGGGCGAGTTGAGCCGCTCTCCCATGAACTCCGCAATGATGGTCGTTGCCGCTGGACTCGCGGCGGCGGGGTCGATCTCGACGAGTCCGCCGACGCCGTGGCTGGCAGCCAGGATCTTGCCGTCGGCCGTCACGGCGAGGCCGTTGGTCCCCGAATCCGGCATCCAAACCGTGTAGTCCGTGCCGTTGTGCTTGAGCAGTTGGGCCGGATTCAAAGGTCCGTAGTCGCGGATTTGCGACAGGTAGAGCGTCCCGTCGATCCACACCGGTCCCTCCACGATCGAGTTGGAACCCGAGCCAGGTGCGGCGGGCACAGTGCCCGGCAGGGCCGTCGGCGTCCCGGTCAGAGTGGGCGTCATCGACTCCGAACCAGCTGGGCAGGCGAAGCCCTGCGGGGCTGAGCCGCCGCTCCCGTCGCCGCCGGTGCCAGGATCGCTTCCGCCCGCGCTCGTGCCGCCGGCGGCCGTGCCGCCCGTGGCGGGAGTGCCGCCCGTGCTGGGGGTGCCGCCGCCACCATCCGGGGTGCCTCCCGAGGCCGTGCCCCCCGAGCTCGGCGCGCCACCGCTTCCGGGCACGCCGCCAGCTGCCGTCCCGCCGCTCCCGTCAGCGGGGGGCGTGGTTCCGCAGGCGGTGACCAAACAGGAACCACCCAAGAGGAGCCAGGGCGTCAGACGAACCAAGGAGCGAGGCAAACGAAGGGAGGGGCGCATGGGAAAGCTCTTCACTTTGCGCGAAAGGCCAGGGCCGGGCAACCCTGGCAGGGTCCGGCCTTCCCGATTGGCGCCGCCACCGATGCGCCGTAGCGTCCCGGCATGCCTGAAGACCGCGCGCGCGTGCTCGCTGCCTTGGAACGACTTGCGCCGCTCGACCTGGCCGAGGACTGGGACAACGTGGGCCTCCTCGTCGACGCGCGTGTAGGCCCGGAGGGCTTTGCGCGGGCGTTTTTGACCGTCGATCTGACGGCGCAGACGCTGGAGGAAGCGGTCGCCATGCGCGCCGACCTGATCATTGCTTATCACCCACCCATCTTTTCGGGGCTCAAGCGTTTGCGGCGAGGTCCCGTGGCCGAGCGCCTCATCCTGGAAGCAATCGAGCGCGGTCTCACCATTTACTCACCCCATACGGCGTTGGATGCGGCCGGTGGTGGCATGGCCGAATGGCTGGCGTTTGCCTGCGGGCCCGGTCAGTTGCGACCGGTCGTACGCAGCGCGCATGATCCAGCGCTCGGCGCTGGCCGCGTGATCACGCTCGAGACGGCACTTTCCCTGACCGAAGCGGTTCAGCGCATCAAGCACCACCTGGACCTGGACCGGGTCCGGGTCGCTAGCCCGGAGCCTTCCATCCTTGTGCGCACGATGGCGGTGTGCCCTGGTGCTGGCGGGGCCCTGTTTCAAGAGGTCGGTCAGGTGGACCTCTTGCTCACCGGCGAGATGCGGCACCATGACCTCCTGGCCCGGACGGCCATGGGCACCGCGGTGGTCTTGACCGATCACAGCAACTGCGAGCGCGGCTACCTGCCGGTCCTAGCCGGTCGTTTGCTCGAGGCCTGCCCCGGGCTCGAAGTGGTCGTGTCCCGGGTCGACGCGGACCCGCTCACCATCGTCTGACGCTCGATCACATCTCCGCTTCGCCGGGTTCGGGTCGCGGTCGGCCGAAGATCTTGGAGCCGGGCGGCACGGAGCGCACCAGCCACACGTTGCCGCCGATGACCGAGTCGGCGCCGACGACCGTCTCACCGCCCAGAATGGTTGCACCCGAGTAGACGGTGACGCGATCTTCGATGGTGGGGTGACGTTTGCGCTGATGCTCGTCCGGTCCGCCAAGGGCGCGCCTGGTGCTGAGGGCGCCCAGGGTCACCCCTTGGTACAGACGCACGTCATCGCCAATCTCGGCCGTTTCACCCACCACCACCCCCGTGCCGTGGTCGATGAACAGGCGACGGCCGATCTTGGCCCCAGGATTGATGTCGATGCCGGTGCGCGAGTGGGCGTACTCGCTGAGGATGCGCGGGATCATCGGCACGCCGCCTTGGTAGAGCACGTGAGCGATGCGATGGGCCGTGATCGCTACCAGCGTCGGATAGCTGAAGATCACCTCTTCCACGCTCCGGGCCGCGGGGTCGAGCTGGAATGCAACGGTGGCGTCCTCGTTCAACGTCTCGCGCAAAGCCGGCAGCTGGTAAAAGAGCGAGATGGCGGCGTGGTGAGCGAACTCGACGGCTTCCGCATCCATGCGCCCGACGCGTTCCTCGTAGCTGACGGCGCGATGAATCTGTTCGCACAAGCGCTCGTAGGCCGGGTAGACGTGTTCGCTCAGCGAGTAGCGGAGGTTGTCCTTGGACAGGGGGCGCGTCGAATAGAATCCCAGGTAGATGATGGGGGCTAGGTGTTCGAAGGCCTCGATGACCGCCCGGCGATTGGGCAGAGCCGCGCTCTCCAGATTGTTGATCGCCAGCGGGGGTTCGTAGCTCTCGAGCAGGGCATCGATGGCATCCTCGAGCTCTCCGGTGTGGTCAGTGACGAAGGACATGGCGCTGTTCTCAGGGTGCGGTCGAGCGGGGCTTCACTGCGGCGGGAGGGGACGGTGCGGGAGGGGGCATGGCGGGAGAGAGCTGAGTGGCGGGGGGCGCAGTGGCGGGGGGGGACGCCGGGTCGAGCGGCAGTTGCTCCAGGGACTTTGCCAGCTCGGGGTGCGTGAGCACGTCCGATTTCGCCTCGAGCAATAAAGACCGCTCGGTCTCGCCACCGTGGTCGAGCATGAACTTGGCGGCCAGTTCGAGCGCCTGCAGAAGGGCGCGGTCGCCGCCACCGTTCTTGTAGTTCGAAAAGAAGTCGACGACCCTGCCGAGCTGCTTCTTCCCACCGAGTCTGCCGAGGGCGAGCAGCACGGCCCGCGAGTCGGCGCCGTCGATGGAGGGCAACGTGAGCTGTAGCGCGAGCACTGTGGCGGCGCCTCTGGCGTTCATCTGAGACAACGCTTCTGCCAGGGCAGCCACCGGCGGCGGGCGCTTGCGGGCCGTCGGCAAGTCGAGATCCAAGTCCTCGACGTTCTCCCCATCCTCGCCTTCGGTGGCTTCGGTGGCTTCGCTCGGCTTGGTGGCTTCGCTCGGCTTGGTGGCTTCGCTCGGCTTGGTGGCTTCGCTCGGCTTGGTGGCTTCGCTCGGGGCAGTTGGCACGTTCTCGCGCAGCGCGCGGATCATGGCCCTGGCTCCACTACGCCGCCCGGCGAGATAGGTTGCTGCCCGTGCGGCCAGGGCGCTCGAGGTCGCCGGATCCTGCGCGATGGCGAGCAGAGCGTGCGTTGCACGCGTCGCCTCCGATTTGGCCAGATCCGCGAGCAGGACCTCGTGCACTGCCGCCATGCCGGCGCCGGTGCCGGAGATCGTCTCTCTCACCTGCAGCGCGAGATCCGTCGTGCGTCGACCCTCGAGCCCTCGCTCGAGTGGGGTGACGGCGCAACCCTTGAGTCGGGTGTCGAGCGTATCGACGCGTGCTGCGTATCCGTCCGACCAAGTCACCTGCCAGATGCTGCCGTCTTCCAAACACGCGGTGATACCGGCCTTGCTCGCGCCGCTACCAACCATCCCGCGTGGGAAGAAGTTGGCCCACTTCACCCGCTGCGTCGACGCATCGAGGCCGAGCACCACCTCGAAGTAGCCGTAGCCGTACGTGCCGCGAAAGAAACGGGCGTCTCCATCGAAAGTCGGCACGGCCCACAGCGCGACCGGCTGTGAGCGTGGCAGCCGTGGCTTGGAGCCGTCGATCGGCCAGTCCGGTTCACCTGGCAGTTTGGGCGGCGTGAGTCGAATGGCCTTTTCACCCACGGATTCGAGCAGCCTCTCGTCCACGCGGGAAGCTCCAGCACCCAGCACCCACGGACCCTGATCACCACCTTCGACGCGATGGATCGCATCGCGCACCAAGAGCCGCCCGATGGACTCTCCGCTCACCATGTCGAAGGCGGACACGTACTGCCGATTCCACGGTATCAGCGCCACGCCGCCGATGGCGTACGGCGTGCCGAGGCGGCTCATGGTGGCAGCTGAAAACGTCGTCTGCCCTCGGGTGTCCACGATGCGGAGCTCGTCGGGACGAGCGTCATGGCTGTCCACCAGGAGGAGAGCGTAGTGCTGACCGTCGTAGCCCATGCCCTCCAGGCGGCGGCCGGCCACGGGCAGATGGAATCGACGAGCTCCGCTCTTTACGTCGAGCACCGTCACGATGCCTTCGCCGGAAAAGGCAACGGCGTCTCCCGCTAGACTCGGTAGGACGTCGACCGGGCCGACGTAGTGCCAGACGACTCCACCGGGCAGCGTTCGACCCCGTAGCCCGCGGCCCGTGACTCCGACGACTGCCGGGATGTTCGGTGGTGCCTTCAGGTTCGAGAGTCGTGCGAGGACCTGCTGGCCTTCGACGACGCGGGTCGATTGCTCGCCCTCGGCGCGCCAGCTGGGGGTAAACGCGCTCTCTAGCCCGCGATTGTGACTGCAAGCTACGGCGCCCGAGAGCACCGCGCCCGAGAGCACGGCGCCCGAGAAGATGGAGCGTAGCCCCAGGAGCACCGCCGTGGTTCGGGCCTTCCGTCGCATCTCCACGCTCGGGTGTAGTCTTTTTGCCCATCGCGCTGCAACATGCGCGGCGATGCAGTGGTTCGCGGAGCTTCCGCCGCTTCCAATGGTCGAGGTGCGAGTCGAAGAAGATCGCTCCGACTCCGCCCGGGGCTTTCTGTGGCGGCGGAGTCGACTGATCGAGATCCGCTCACATGGCGCCTCGCTGGGAAGCTTGGTCTACGACGAGGTCGACCGAGCTGCCATCGACGCCGTCGTCGTCGTCCCCTATTTCGAAGCAGCGGGACCGAGCGCCCCAGGCGTGACGACGTGGGTCGTGCTGCGGAGTGCCGTACGGCCCCCGGTGACGCTCCGCGACGAGACACGCTCCCCTTTGCCCGAATCGGGCCGCGCGGGCTTCTGGGAGGTGCCGGCTGGTTTGATCGAGGCCGACGAGGCATCAGACGGCGGGATTCGTCGTGCTGCCCTGCGCGAGCTCTTCGAGGAGACGGGGTTCGTCACCACCGTGGACGCGATGTGCGAGCTTGGTCCGCCCACCTACCCGGCGCCGGGTGTCTTGGCCGAGCGGCATTTCTTCTTCAAGGTCCGAGTCGATCCTGCCTCCGCCCAAAATCCGCCTTTGGACGGGTCGCCGCTCGAGGCCGCGGGCGAGGTCATTGCGGTCCCGCTCGCAGTGGCCCTCGAGGCAGCGCGCGAGGGTCGTCTCGCCGACGCCAAGACCGAGATCGCCGTGCGTCGCTTGGCGGAGCAGCTCGGGAGCGCAGCTCCATGAGTAAGGCGCGTGGGAGCAAGCGACCCCGGGTCATCGTGGTCGCCAAGCGCTCGGCACTCGGACAGCTGGAACGCGGTGAGGGGGACACTCGAGCGCGCACTCTGGTCAAGCAGCGCCACGAGGCGGTGAGCAAATGGCGACCCGCGCACCTCGAACACGAAAAGACGCTCGCCGCGGTGCGGGAGGCACTGACGGCGCTGGGTGCCGAGGCACTCCTGCTGCACGGGCCACACGCCGAGTTCGACCCCACCGGAAGTGATCTGGTGATCACGGTGGGTGGCGATGGCACCTTGCTCGCCGCATCTCACTCGGTGCACGACGTGCCGATCTTGGGCGTCAACAGCGCTCCCGGTTACAGCGTGGGCTTCTTCTGTGCGGCGGATCGCCACGATCTGATGCCGAAGATCGCGGCCGCCCTGTCCGGGCAAATGCGTGCAGTACGCCTCGCGCGCATGGCCGTCTACATCAACGATCAGCTGCGCTCCGCTCGCATCTTGAACGAAGCGCTGTTCTGTCACAGCGAACCCGCAGCCACTTCGGACTACATTCTTCGCGCCCTGCGCGGGCGCGAAGAGCAAAAGTCGAGCGGAGTGTGGATCGGTCCCGCGGCTGGCTCGACCGCTGCGATTCACTCGGCGGGTGGTCGGATCCTGCCGCTCTCCTCGCGCAAGCTGCAGTTCGTGGTGCGAGAGCCGTACCAGGGAGGTGGTCGCGACTACGCCCTTCTCTCGAAGGTCGTCCCAGAGGGCAGTAAGGTCACCATCGTCAGCAAGATGCAGAGCGCTCGCGTCTTTTTGGATGGGCCCTATCGGGCGCTGCCCGTCCGTCTCGGCGACCGCGTGCGCTTCGAGACCAGTCGGCAGCCGCTGCTCGTGCTCGGCTTGCCCAGGGGGCGCTAGCTGCGCTCCTGCGCGCTCACTTCTTGCGAGGATTGAAGTTGAACGGATAGCCGACCTTCGTTTCCATGCCGCGTGACGACGGGGGAAACTTCCAGGTTTTCATCTCCGCGGCGATGCACTCACCCACGTCCGGCGCGTAGAGGGTGCTTTCGGCCTGGTCGTAGAAGATCTGCTGCACGTCGCCGCTCGGACTCAGGACGAAGCGCATCATCACGTCGCCTTTGAAGTTGGGCCTGCCCGCCTGAGCCTTGTCGTAACAGGGGCGCACCTTCTCGCGACGCTCGAGCACGAACTTGCGGATCACGTCCATCGTGCGCGTCTCGGGTTGGTCCGCTGCTGGCGCGGCGGCCGCCGCCGGAGCGCTGTCGTCGTCGGTCCAGGTATCGTCCTCGCTGCTTGCGGCTGGCGCTGCTGCGCTCGGCGCAGGTGCTGGCTGCGCCGGCTGGCTCGCGGTCGTCGGCGCCGGATCCTCGCTAGGGCTGGCCTGATAGCTCTCGGCCGCTTTCGCCTCGGCTGCCGTCTTCCGACTCGTACAACCCACAGTCGCGCTCGCTCCCAGCAGCAAGCACAGCGATATCGTTGCGATCTTCATGAAGGCTCTCCCCTGGCTGAGCGGACTCTACCAGGGGCCGCTGCTCGCCGCGTCCAGGCTCACCACCCACCTACGTATCCTACACGCTCGCACACTGCGTCTCTGCCTGGCCGCCTTGGAGCTCCAGCCGACCCTCGGATGTGAAGCCGGCCGAAAAAGGCTCCAGCGACTTCGGGAGGCCTGTTTTCTATCTGCCGGGACCCGGTTCCTGCGGGACTTGGAAAAAAACGAACGTTCGTGCTATTTTGACACTGTGTCGGAGGAGCTAGTCGCCACCAAGGGCGAGCGTTCGCGCAGCCGGATGCTCCAGGTGGCCTATCGCCTCGCTCGGCAGGTCGGCCTGCAGGGGCTCACCATCGGGGAGCTGGCGGCCGACCTGGGCGTCTCCAAGAGCGGCCTCTTTGCGCACTTTGGTTCGAAGGAGAACCTGCAACTGGCTGTGCTCGACTTCGCGGCCGATGATTTTCGGCGCCGTGTGTTCGAACCGGCGCTCCAGCGACCGCGAGGCGTGCCTCGCTTGATGGCCGTGTTCAACGCGTGGCTTGCTTGGGCTTCCGAAACCAAACGAGGGGGCTGCGTCTTCTTGTCGAGCGCGCTCGAGTACGACGATCAGGAGGGGCCTGTTCGAGATGCTCTGGTCCAGTGGTTCGAAACGCTTCACCAGGGGCTCGAGAAGGCGTGGGCGCTGGCCATCGAGGAGAGGCATGTCTTCCATCGTGATCCTCGGCAACTCGCGCTGGAGATGCACAGCATCGTCCTCATGTTTCACCTGGAGTTTCGCCTGCTGCGAAGCGCGCAAGCCCAGGACCGAGCTCATACTTCCCTTGCGCTCATCTTCGATCGGATAGGAGGCGAGAACATCGATGAGCTCATCTGTCTCGGCATCTAACCCACCCTGGACATCGGCGGCGGCGTTTCTCCCCTACGTCTATCGGGCCTTCCCTGGAGTGAGTTCGCTCGTGCTGAGCGATCGTTTTCTCCTGCCGTGGAAGCGACTGCCCAGTTTGCAGAATGGCACCGAGCGCAGGTCGGTCCGTGTCGATGGGCAGACAGCGAGCTTCGAGATCAGCGGCAACGGACCATTGGTGATCCTGGCGCACGGTTGGTCGGGGGCGAGCGGGCAGTTTGCCGGTCTGCGCGAGCGTCTGCTCGCCGATGGCTTGCGCGTGGCGACGTTCGATGCCCCGGCGCACGGCTCTTCACCTGGACGCACGACGAGCGCAGCTCAGTTCATGCGGGTGATCGAGCACATCGGTCACGTGCATGGACCCACGTTCTGCATCGTGGGTCATTCGCTCGGTGCGCTTGCGGCCGCGATGAGCGTTCCGCACGTCAAACCGAGCGCGCTCGTGCTCGTTGCGCCCATGCCGTCGTTCGACTTCGCGCTCGACCAGTTCCAGATGGCCTTGGGCTTCGACGGCGCGCTAAGAAAGCGGATCGCCGATCGGGTGCTGCGCCAGGTTCGAATGACGCGCGAGCATGCACAGGTGGAAACAGGCCTTTCTCCTGGCCTGCCAACGCTCCTCGTTCACGATAGCGACGACCGTCGCATTCCCGTGGCTATCAGCCGCGAGCTCTGCGAGCGTTACCCGACGCTCGAGTACCTGGAGACTCGAGGACTCGGACACTCGCGGGTGATCGACGACCGAGCGGTGCAGGAGCGCGTCACCGCGTTTCTGGCTGGTCTTCGGCGCTGAAACTGCTGGCGAACGCGGGCGTCCCCGCAAGCGTCGAGATGCCGAGCTGGCTCAGCACACGACGAAAGTCACTCGGCAGGTCGGCTTCGAGCTCGAGCCGTGCACCGGTGCGCGGGTGGTTCATCGACAGGCCCTGACAGTGCAAGGCCAGGCGGTGGAAGTCGAATTCCGTGCGAAATAGACGGTTGTGCTCACCCTTGCCGTAGCGCACATCGCCGATGACCGGGTGACTGGCGTGCTTGAGGTGGCGGCGAATCTGGTGCGCGCGCCCGGTGCGCGGGAAGACCTCGTAGAGCCCGTAGCGACCCTTGGCACCGAGTAGCTTCAGGTCCGTGCGAGCCGCCTTGAGCTCGCCGTGGCCCGGCTCACGACTGAGCGGGTGGTCGATGTGCGTGAGGTTCGGGTCACAGCCGCGGCACAAGGCCAGGTAGCGCTTGGTGATGTCCGCCGTTTCGAGCGCTCGCTGGAGATCGCGTGCGACCTCTGGATAGAAGGCGAGGAGCAGCGCTCCGCTGGTTTGCCGATCCAGTCGATGCACGGGATAGAGCGGTCGACCCAGCTGCTCACGCAGCGTCTGCAGGGTGACGGGACCATCCTGTCCCCAGCCGCGGTGGACCAGGTGTCCGCTCGGCTTGTTGACGCAGACGAACCATTCGTCCTGGTAAACGACGGAGAGCGGTGCCGGAGCGACCATGGGGCTTGGCGGCTCGGTCTTCGTATTGCCTTCCGCTTCGACCCACGGCACGCGGTGTTCCGGCGGAAAAGGACGCACTGCGCGCTGGCGTCGCACCGATTCCCGGAAGACTTCCTCGAGGCGGGTGCGGACGTCCGGCGCCTCCAGAATGCCGAGCGCCCGAGCGATGGCTTCGAAGGTGGCCAGGCCAAAGGCCTTGGTCTCACGGCGCATGCCCCACTCCGTCGGTCGATCGGGCGGCAGGGTCACGCGCTCGGCATGTTCGACACCGGGGATCCTTCGGGCCGCACGGCTCGCTTGCCTCCAGCTGCCATCCGGTACGATTAGGGTGACCGGGCGTGGATCTTCGCGCAAGAGCTCGCTCGACAGCGGCCTGGCCCCTTCGCTCGGGTAGAGCAGGAGCACCCGCCGCTCTCCAGTGTGGAGAAAGTTCAGGTCGACGGGCGCATCCTGCACCCCGTGGAGCAAGAGCTGGCTGTTGGGCAAGGCGGCCAGGGCGAGCGGTCCGGATGCAGTCGTCGTGAACATCTCGCGCCGATGCATGACCAGAACGATGTGGGTTTCCAGGCGCAGCTCGGGAATCAACGCGCACATGCAATTTTCCTGCTGCAATCGGCAGCGCGGACAGCGGACGGAGCTCTTACTGCGGTGACCCAAGCTGAGCGTTGGCCTAGACGTTGCGCGCGCGGCGCACAAGTGCTGGGCTTCGGCGCGTATGCGGCCAAGCGAACGTCACCTCCAAGCCGGACGTGCCGTCGTGATCTTCGTGCTCGCAGCGGCGGGCGGGCTCGCAGCGTGCGAAGAGCGCAAGGTCACGGATTGCGCGGCGTCGTCCTCGTACGAAGAGCGCATCGGGCCCCTGCTCACTACCGATCGCCCCGACTCCTGTAGCGCTTGCCATGCGAGCGGCGTGCGCCTCGCCGATTTCGTGCGAGGCAGCGAATGCGAGGCCATGGCCTGCTTGAAGGAGCAAGGGTTGGTCAACCTCGATGCTCCGGACGAGAGCGTGCTCTTGAGCTGGATTGGGCGCGTTCCACCGGAGAGTCCGCTGATCGATGCGGACGTCGTCGCCGCGGAGAAGGCGGCCTTCCTCGACTGGTTCGAGCACGAAGCTCAGTGCGGTTCTTGCGCAGGAGTCGAGTGTCCCGATGCCCCGGCGAGCGGTTGCGGAGTCAACGACGCGGTCGACAGCGCCTACGACCCCAGCACCGACCCGGGCGACTGCAGCGAGGAGACCCTCGAGCGTCTCTTTCGAGGCTCGGTGTTCAATTGGCGGGGCCGCTGCGCGCCGTGCCACATCGATGGTACCGAGGCGGCGGCCGCCGCTCCGCGCTTCTTCTTCGAGCTCGGGGAGTGCAGCGTCGCGTCGCTGGCTTCACTCAATCGTATCGTCTCGCTTGGCCTGATCGACGTCGAAGACCCGCTTCAGAGCCTGCTTTTGTTGAAGCCCCTGGCCGAGGCGGACGGTGGCGTGGAGCACGGCGGCGGCGACAAGATTGTCGCCGGCAACGACGAAGCCTATCAAGGGTTCGTACAATTTTTGACGCGGTACGCCGCGTGTCAGACGCCCTGAGCCTCGCCCGGCTCTGGCGTTTGCTCAGCTGCCGTCCGCCGCGCGGACGATGTTCAAGGACGGCACGGAAACGGCGATGTTCAAGGTCTGCGCCGTCCCCGCTTCTTGGTGCATGGTGGCGGAAGTCGAGATCATGGACGGGCGTGCGCCATCCCACTTCTTCCACCAGGTGTGGACGCGCTCGTCCCACTGGCTGCCAATTTCGCGGTCGATGGCGGCGAGTCGCTCCACGAGCTCCGCTGCAGTCTGCGGTCGGTCGAGGGGCGATTTGGCGAGGCAGCTCTGCACGAGCTCGGCCAGAGCGGGCGGGATCGGGTCAGGGCACACATCTTGGACCGGCACCGGCAGCTCGCACATCTGGGCCGTGAGCTGCGCCATGACGGTCTTGGCCAAGAAGACCGGACGCGCCGCCAGGAGCCAGTAGGCCACGCCGCCCAGCGCGTAGATGTCGGCCCGAGCGTCGACCTCGCCGCCCATGGCCTGCTCCGGTGCCATGAAGTCGGGCGTGCCCATCACGTGATCGGCTCGCGTCAGGCGAGGGCCGCTGGCGAGGTTGTCTTCGACACGCGGGGCGGCTAGCGGGCGTTCACTGCTCTCACCGGGTAGGTCCGGCACGGGTGGTGGCAATAGTTCCGAGAGGGGCTCGAGGTCCGGGTCGTCTTGGGTGACGGAGCGCACGAGACCAAAGTCGAGGACCTTGACGATGTCGAGCTCGTCCGCGACGCGACAGACGAAGATATTGGCCGGTTTCACGTCGCGGTGGACCAAGCCGGAGGAGTGCGCTTCGGCCAGCGAGCGGCATGCCTGCATCAAGAGCTTCACCACGCGGGCGGGAGGCTGAGGGCCATCGCTAGCCACCAGGGTCTCCAGGTCGAGCCCATCGAGCAGCTCCATGACGTAGAAGAACGTGCCGTCCTCCGTCACGCCGTAGTCGAAGAGCTCGATGGTGTTGCGCGAGCGCAGCGACGCCAGCGACTGCGCTTCCCGTCGGAAGCGCTCGCGGGCGACCTTGCCAATGGCGACCCCTTCCTCCTGACGGATCAGCTTGATGGCCGCCTGTCGCGCGAGCAAGCGGTGTTCGGCTCGCCACACCTCCCCCATGCCGCCAGCGCCGAGCTTCTCCACCAGGCGGTAACTGCCGAGCTCGCGCGCTTCCTTGCGCGCCTTGGTTGCTGCAGCGCGCGCTTCGGATGCTTCGCGCCGCACGCGCACGACCAAGCGCGCAAAGCCCGACGAAAGGAGGGTGGCCAGAACCAAGGCCAGCCCACCCATCACGTAGCTGTGCTGACTGTACGCCTGCAGACTGGCCAGGAAGGTCGCCTCGGGTGCAAAGAAGGCAACCGACCAGCCGAGGCCACTGTGACCGTCGAGCGTGGAGATGGCCGCCAAGTGTGGGCCGCTCGGAGCCTCGAAGGCGAAGAAGCCATTTCGCATGTGCTGGGGCTTGCTCGAGAAGAAGGCCGTCAGCGTGGGATCGCCCAGGGCGCGGAAGTCGAGCAGGCGAAAGCCGGAGCCGTCCCGGCGGGCCTCCAGGTTGGGCCGTTGGTCGGCCAGGATGGTGCCCTTGTCGTCGAAGAGAATGGCGCGTTCGTCGTTGGCTTCGTCCCTGGCCAAGAGCGGCGATAGCCGGCGAACGTCGAAGTCCACCGTGAGCACGGCGTGCTCGGTGGGGCCACCCAGGTGCAAGGCTCGAGTGCGGGTGATGCCGGTGTCGCCGGTCCTCGCAAAGGTGTACGGGTCGGTCCAGACGTGACCCTGGTGCGCTAGCGCCAGCTGATAAAACGGCCGTTTTCGCGGGTCGTACATGCTCCGGCGCACTTCCGTCAGAGTCAGCGTCTCCCGCTCGCCGTAGTCGAAGACGCGCTCCTCGGTGGAGCCGTTCACCAGCCGGCTCACTTGAAAGCGCAGGCTGCCATCCTGGTCGACGAAGGCGCCTTCGAAGGTTCCGTCTGGGAAGGACAGGCTGATGTAACTGGTCCCAGGTCGACCGTGCAGCAGGTGACGAAGAGCAAAGGCGACGTCCGCCGGCTGAGTGTTCGAATCGACGTTGGCCGCGAACGAGGCCAGGTCCCCGAGTAGGGAATCAGCCTGGTCCAGCGCGGCGCCCAGGTGTTCGGCGACGAGGCCTGCCTCGTCCTGCATCCGGGTGCGCGCGAGGTCGAGGTTACTGCCGCGCAGCGCGTTCTGCGCCGAGAAGGTCAGGAAGGCGCCGAGCAGCAAGACGAGGCTCGGGAAAACGATCAGGATGCCCCAAGGCGAGGCGAGCGCGCGCGCGACCGGCCCGCTCCCCGTCGGCTGCAGTGACTCGACTGGGGGTGGTCGCCCCGAAGCGTCGTCCGGTGTTCTGCGTCGAAGGTTCGGACGGTAGCTGTTCAGGTCGCCCGTTGGTCCCCCCATGATCGAATGATGGAAGCTACCCTCTTGCCCGCGCCCAGGCAAAGCAAGCGCAGAGACGAGGCAAGCCTCTACGTCGTCACTCTTGCCAGGGCGGGTCGCTCGCCCACAGGCTCGGGCCAAAGTTTGGTCCGCAGGGGCCCGCCCAAGGCTCGGTGAGCTCGTAGTAGCCGGTGCCCCACACCTCGAAGTGCAGGTGGGGTCCGGTGGAATTTCCGGCGCTGCCGACCTCGGCGATCACCTGCCCTCGCTTCACCGTGTCGCCGGGGCTCACCTGCACCGAACCCTTCTTCAGGTGATCGTAGCGCGTCGCGAACACTCCGGGCACGCCGTCGTGCAAGAGGACGATGACGTTGCCGCCCGCGAAGCACCAGAAGCAGGAATCGGTCCCGGTCCCGCAGTACGGACCGAGGTCCGTGCAGACGGTCGTGCCCTCGTTCGAACCGGCTTCGTAGCTCGGCGGATTCACACAGTCGGGTTCGTTTTCGTTGGGGCAGCGATCGAACTTACCGTCCGACGCGAAGAAGACCTGACCGTCCGCCGCCGCCCGCACGGCGACGCCTTCGTCCATCTGCTCGGAGGTGATGCCGATGTCCGTGCCCTCGTGCCCCTGGTAGGCCGGGGGGTCGCAGTCGTAGGCCACGCCGTCATCGTCGATGTCCGGGAAGTCGAGATTCACGCATGTCTCGGAGGGGATGCAGTCGATGGGCCACGACAGGCCCACCTTGCCGTGGCTCGAGCTGCCGCCCGCAGCGTGCCCGATGGGTTCTTCACCACCGGTGCTGGTGCCCCCGCCGCTTTCCTGTCCACCCGTGACGCTGCTGCCGCCTGTGCCGTCGGCGAATGCGGCTCCGTCGCCGGGGGAACTGCCGCCCGTCGGGCTCGCACTCCCGCCTGCACCCTGACTCGTGCCGCCCGTGACCGTTGTCCCACCCGTCGCGCTATCGTCCTCACCGCCCGATCCGGAGGTCGGCGTGCAAGCGACCAATCCGACCAAGGGCGCGATCAAGAGCGAGAGCAAGCGGTATCTCATCGACCAAGCGCGAAGGTAGCACGAGGCGCACCGTCGGCTCATCGACTCGCCATGATGGAAGGTTCCGCCCCGCCTGGTTCGGTTGCCTGGCTCAACCGGGTCGGCTCGACTAAAATGCACATTCGCTGCGCCGCGTCGAGGAAGGATGGGGAGGAAGTGAGCACACCGATCAGTGATGAAGCCGATCCACTGCGTGCGCTCTTCGGGGTCCCGACACGTGCCCTCTGGGACGCTCGTGCGTTTGCCCTCTCACACGGGCCCATCGAGCGCTTCCCCGCGTGGATGAGGTCGGGTCCGCTCGAGAACGTCCGCGCGCTATCGAGCGAATACAAGGGTGCGCTCGAAGTTGCGCAGGGTCGCACGAGCGCACCCGTGCCGGGACAGGAGTTTGTCGGCCGCGGTGGTCAGGTTCGCGTGCAAGGGCCGCGGGCCGATGCGCTGCTCCAGCTCGGGCTCACGGTGTTCTTCGTCGACATCACGACGGCGGTGCCCGAGAGCGCGGCCTTCTTGCGCGACCTGGAGGCAGCGCTCGGTGTTCCGCGCTGCTCGAGTGCGGGCGTCTTCGCCAACGCACCTGGCTCGGGTTTGCCTTGGCATCACGACAGTCACGATCAGCTGCTCATCCAGCTCTCCGGCAAGAAGACCTTCGCCTACGTGGCCGAGCGGAGCGTCGAGTTTCCGGGGCTGCCGTTCAGCCCTAGTTCGGTCGTGCATCCGGACTTCGCCGCAGTCTACGCCGAGGGGTTCGTGGACTCGGTCGAGGCCATCGAGCGCCTTGGTCCCATCACGGTGACCCTGGAGCCCGGTTCTTGTCTGTTCCTGCCCGCCGGCACGTTTCATCGCACCGTCGACCAACCGGAGGCCGCACTGTCGCTGGCCATTGCGGTGCGTCCGCCGTCGCGGCTCGACCTCGTACTGACTGCGCTTCGTCACGGGGCGCTCGCATCACCTCATTTTCGTGCGTCCGCTTATGGGCATTTCCCGGCATCGAATGAAGACGGGGCGCCCGGTGACGAGCCAGCTTTTTCTGCCGACGAGCTGGCGTTCCTGACTAGGAACCTCGCGCGAATCACCCGCCACGAGCTGAAAGGTGCTTGGCTGGCCCGTGAGCGAGCGCGCGACGGGATTGGCTCGGACGACGGCGAAAGACGGCACCGGTTCACGCGCTACCTTCGAGTGCCGAGCACCGAGCTCGACTGGGAGCCGATTCGTGGCGAGCTCGTGACCTGCGTCGTGCGTCCGGTGGAAGCGGCGCTGCCGAGTCGACTCGGTTTCGCAGCCGTCGCTCGGCCCATCGTCGACCACGTGCTTGCCAGCACGCGGGCCTTCAGCGCGCGGGACGTCTGCGAACGGTTCCAGGAGTTCGAGGAAGACGAGGTATTCGATCTTCTCGACCAGCTCGTGCGTGTGCGCTTGCTCTGCCCCGTGCCGTTTGCGGGATTTGGCGACACCTAAAAGCACGGAGGCACCTCACATGTGCCAGGTTGAGCCACTGAGCAGCTCGATTCGGATCCCTTTGTCATCTTGGCAGCTTGCGCTATCCGGTGCAGATTGCTGACATGGCGAGCAAGCTAAAAATCGGCTGCGTGCTTTTGGTCGGTAGCCAAGCTCTCGGAGGCTGCGTCAAAGGACTCGGGCTCACCGACGGCACCGATGCTCAGGTAGAGGACGGCGGCGGGGGCAGCGGTGGCTACTACCTGACCGGCACCGGAGGACATCCCCCTGGAACCGGAGGCGGCGGCGGAGGAGGATTCATTGGGGATGTTCCCGGATTCTCGGTCGGAACCGGAGGCGCCTTCATCACGGGGACGGGCGGCAGCTGGCCCATCGGGACTGCCGACTTCGGCGGCCAGGGTGGCCTCGGCGGAGCCGACCCTTGATTCGTACTTGGTCGCCTGGTGACAGCCGCGCTATCGTAGTTTCTTATGGGGATTCTTATGTGGGGACGAGCGGGGCTTTCGGTTGCAGCACTCCTCTTGGCTGGCTGCGGAGGGGGCGAGCCGGCTCCCAGCGTGCCGAGCGATACGCTGGGGCCTGGCGATGATCCGATGGCGCCGATCGGCGCTTCGGGCGTGCCGGTCCAGGTGACGGGTCCTTGCCAAGTGAGCGCGGTCCCCGCGGCGAGCCTGGTCGAGCTCGACAAAGCCACCTTCACCGCCAAGCTCCAGGAGTACGCCGCGGGCTGGTTGGTTCCCCTCAACGATGCGCTGCTCGGCGTGGATGAGGCGACGCTGGTCGAGACGATGTTCGAGAGCGTGCGCGGCAGCTTCGACAAGGCGTGCCTGTACGAATCGACGAACTACGAGTTCTCCCCGCCGCCGGACCTCGGGACGGCCGAAACGGACAGCGAGTTTCGGCAGGAGATCGCCGATCTCTTGGCCGACGCGGTCGAAGTGCAGACCGGCACCGTCTTGCGCCTGTCGGTTCACGAATGTTCGGGCTGCAGTGAGCCGATTGGCGAGCAGCCGAGCTTCATCAACGCGAGCCTCACGACCGACGGCACCCTGCTGCTCGAGGTCGAGTTCGGCTCGGGCCAGGCGTGGACGCGCAGCATCACCCTCACGCCCGACGA
>Ga0164308_10000473_pt1 | contig 22251 bp, 22 predicted proteins | sample Whisoiple_246_MG_FD_109983 | JGI IMG/M metagenome (GOLD analysis project Ga0164308, IMG submission 109983) | Soil microbial communities amended with fresh organic matter from upstate New York, USA - Whitman soil sample_246_MG | ecosystem: Environmental > Terrestrial > Soil > Unclassified >...
GACATCGAGCGGCTGAAGAACGACATGGAGCTCAAGGCCGAACTGGCCAACAAGGCCGCCGTCGATCTGCAGGTCGCGCAATCCGATGCGGCATCGGCGCTGTCCGCGTCCATCCAGGCGCAGGCCGACGCCGATGCCGCCGGACAGGCCATCGTGGACGCGAAGGCCAAGGCCGCGGAATTCGCCGCTGCATCGTTCCGCCAGGGCTCGGTGTTGGGGTCGATGAGTGCTTTTATGGGCGCCGGCAGTCCCACCGAGGTCCTGCAGCGCCAGGAACTGCTCGGCCAGATGTCGGGATCCCAGCTCAACGTCATCGGCAACCTGGAGAGCACCCGGACGCACAAGGCGAATCTCGATTCGGCGGCCCGGGCGTCACTCGACGCTGCCAACGCCGCCCAGCAGAAGGCGGACGAGGCCAAGACCGCAGCGGACGAAGCCCAGGCGCAGGCGCAGGAATCGTTGCGCAGCGGTCAGGACCAGCTGGCTGCGCTGGAGGCGCAGCACGAACAGCAACAGGCCGATTACGGCGCCGCCCTGGCGACGGTTGCCGGCCTGCAGAACCAGCGCGACCAGTACAACCAGTGGCTGGCGGCGAAGGCAGCCGAGGAGGAGGCGGCCAGACTCGCCGCCATCGAGGCGGCGCGGATCGCGGCCGAGGAGGCGGCTCGGCAGGCCGCAGCAGAAGCCGCCCGGCAGGCGGCCGAAGAGGCCGCCCGACAGGCCGCCGCCGCGGCAGCTCAGGCCGCTGCCGATCAGGCCGCGCGCGATGCCGCCGCCGCTGCTGCCGCGCAGGCCGAGGCCGACGCCGAACGGGCAGCCGCCGAGCAGGAGGCCGCCAACCAGGCGGCCCGCCAGGCTCAGGAGGCGCAGGCAGCGCAGGCCAACGAGCCCTACTACGAGAGCTGTGACGCGGCACGTGCCGCCGGCCGCGGCCCGATCGCCCGTGGCGAGTCCGGATATCGCTCGGTCCTCGACCCGAACAACAACGGCGTCGCCTGCGAGGGCACCGCAGCGGCAGCAGCGGCCGCAGCTCCGGCCCCGGCGGCGACCGAGACGTACTACTCGAGCTGCGACGAGGCCCGGGCGTCCGGCCGTGGCCCGATCGCCCGCGGCGAGTCCGGCTACCGCTCGGCGTTGGACCCCAACGACAACGGGATCGCCTGCGAGGGCACCTCGGCATCGTCGAGCGCGGTGTCCAACGTGTCCTACAGTTCCGGTGGCAGCAACGGGCAGACCGTGGTGAACGCCGCCATGGCCTACCTCGGAACGACCTACGCCTGGGGCGGTGGCAACTCGTCGGGACCCAGCCTCGGGATCCGGGACGGCGGTGTCGCCGACCGCTACGGGGACTACAACAAGATCGGCTTCGACTGCTCGGGACTCGCGCTCTATGCCTGGGCCCAGGTCGGCGTCTACTTACCGCACTACTCCGGGTACCAGTACTCCGGGCAGCCGAAAGTGTCGCGGGACAACCTGCAGCCGGGCGACCTGGTCTTCTTCGCCTACAACACGTCCGACCCAGGGACGATCCATCACGTGGCGATCTGGATCGGCAACAACCAGATCATCGAGGCCCCGAATTCCGGCTCTTACGTGAAGATCTCGAACATGTACTGGAACGGGTACATCGGCGCCGCCCGCCCCGGCGGCTGAACCGGCTCGGCCGGATCATCACTGCGGGATCGAGGGATACGGTGCCGTGATGGAGGTCCCGTCGGCGGCGGTGGTGTTGGCCGGCGGCCGGGGTTCCCGACTGGGCGGCGTCGACAAGCCGGGACTACGGATCGGCAGCCGATCCTTGCTCGACATCGCGCTGGACGCCGTGCGGGACTGCCCGACCGTGGTGGTCGGCCCGGCCCGCCATTTGCCCGCGGGGGTCATCCCGGCCCGGGAGCATCCGGTGGGCGGTGGTCCGGCGGCCGCGCTCGCCACCGGGATCGCGGCGTTGCCCGCACTGCCGCCCGGCGCTGTGGTCGCCGTGCTGGCCGCCGATCTCCCGGCCATCGGCACCGCGACCATCGGTCGGTTGACCGCGGCCCTGGCCGCCGGAGAGGCCGGTGGGACCGAGGGGGCGGTGCTGGTCGATGCCGATGGCCGCCGGCAGTACCTGATCGGGGTCTGGCGGCTCGATCGGCTGCAGGCCGCGATCGCCCGCCGGTCCGACTGGCATGAACAGCCACTGCGCCGGTTGCTGGAACCGCTGCACACCGCGGAGATCGCCGCGCTCGAGCTGGAGACGGCCGATGTCGACACACCCCAGGACTGGCGTCAGTGGCAGCCGTGAGCACACCGGCCGGCTGTATCAGGCACTCTTGATCGGGCAGTCTGGTACGGGGGGACACCTTTCGGGTCGTTTTCTCATGTCAGGTTGCTTTCATGGCGTCAACCGGCGTCGCGGCAAAGGCGTGTGCGCGGGCGAGAAACAGGAGGAACTCGGTGAGCTCAGAGGTCATCAGTGGGGGAACCGGCAATGCGGCTCCAGGCGGCGGGCGGCCTGCCGCGGTGCACACCCCCGCGGCCGATGCCGCACTGCTCGAACGCACCGTGTTCGAGGTCAAGCGGGTGATCGTCGGTCAGGACCGACTGGTCGAGCGGATGCTGGTCGGCCTGCTCGCCAAGGGACACCTGCTGATCGAGGGCGTACCGGGGGTGGCCAAGACACTGGCCGTCGAAACCTTCGCCAGGGTGGTCGGCGGCACCTTTTCCCGGATCCAGTTCACCCCCGACCTGGTCCCGTCCGACCTGCTCGGCACCCGGATCTACCGGGTCGGCCGCGAGCAGTTCGACATCGAGCTCGGCCCGGTGGTGGCGAACTTCGTGCTCACCGACGAGATCAACCGGGCTCCGGCGAAGGTCCAGTCGGCCTTGCTGGAGGTGATGGCCGAGCGGCACGTCTCGATCGGTGGCAAGACATTCCCGATGCCCGACCCATTCCTGGTGATGGCCACTCAGAACCCGATCGAGAACGAAGGGGTCTACCCGCTGCCGGAGGCGCAGCGCGACCGCTTCCTGTTCAAGTTGCTGGTCGGCTACCCGGAGCCCGACGAGGAACGCGAGATCGTGTACCGGATGGGCGTTGTCCCGCCGGTGGCGAATCAGGTGCTGCCGATCGCCGAACTCTCCCGGCTGCAGCAGGTGGCGGCCGGCGTCTTCGTGCACCACGCGCTGGTCGACTACGTGGTCCGGTTGGTCTTCGCGACCAGGACGCCGGCCGAACACGGGCTGACCGAGGTCGCGGGCTGGCTCTCCTATGGGGCATCGCCGCGCGCCTCACTCGGCATCATCGCTGCTGCCCGAGCGCTCGCGCTGGTGCGCGGGCGCGATTTCGTCGTCCCCCAGGACGTCATCGACGTCGCCCCGGACGTGCTCCGGCACCGACTGGTGCTGTCCTACGACGCGCTGGCCGACGGCGTCCCGGTCGAGGCCATTCTGGGCAGGCTGCTGCAGGCCATCCCGCTGCCGCAGGTCAGTCCGTACACCCACCCGGGGGCCGCCTGATGGCGCAGGCCGGCGAACACCGACCGATCGCCGCTCCGAGCACCTCGGACCCGGCGCGGCTGGACGCTGCCCTTGCCACCCTGGAGCTGACCGTGCGGCGGCGGTTGGACGGCTTGCTGCAGGGCAACCACCTTGGCCTGGTGCCGGGCCCCGGCACCGAATTGGGCGATGCCCGCCCGTACCACCCCGGCGACGACGTCCGGCGGATGGACTGGTCGGTGACGGCCCGCACCACCGAGCCGCACATCCGGCAGACCATCGCCGACCGGGAACTCGAGACCTGGTTGGTGGCCGATCTCTCGGCCTCGCTGGACTTCGGTACGGCGGGCTGCGAGAAGCGTGACCTGGTGGTTGCCGCGGCCGCTGCCGTTGGTCACCTGACCAGGGGCGGTGGCAACCGGATCGGAGCGGTGGTGGCCACCGGCACTGGGATCACCCGGATCCCGGCACGGGGCGGCCGCCCGCACCTGCAGCACCTGCTGCGGACGCTGGCCGCGACCCCGCGGTCCGGTCCCGGCGAGCGGGGGGACCTGGCCGTCGCGCTGGAGCAGCTGCGGCGTCCGCCGCGCCGGCGCGGTCTGGCCGTCGTGGTGAGTGACTTCATCGGTCCGGTCACCTGGGAACGATCGCTGCGCGCGTTGGGCGGTCGGCACGACCTGCTCGCCGTCGAGGTGATCGACCCCCGCGACGTGGAGCTGCCGGCCGTCGGTCTTGTCACCCTGTTGGACCCGGAAACCGGTCGTACCAAGGAGGTTTCGACCACCAGGGAACTGCGTTCGGCGTTCTCCAGGGCCGCCGCCGGTCACCGCGAGCAGGTCGCCGTCGCCCTGCGCCGGGCCGGTGCTGCGCACCTGGTGCTGCGCACCGACGGCGACTGGGTGGCCGATGTGATGCGGTTCGTCATCTCCCGCAAGCGCGGGTGGACCGGTGCCGCAGCCGGCTCGCCCGGTGCCGGAGCCCGCGCCGGGGAGGCCTGGTGAACTTCGAGCACCCCATCTGGTTCGCCATCGGGATCGTCGTCGTCGCCCTCGGCGTCGGGTACCTGATCGCGCAGCGCCGCACCAGACGGCACACCATGCGGTTCGCCAATCTCGAGTTGCTCGAGTCGGTGGCGCCGCGCCGTCCCGGACGGTGGCGGCATCTGCCGACCGCGCTGGTGCTGGTCGGGCTGTTCCTGCTGACCGTCGCGCTGGCCGGCCCCACCGCCGACACCAAGGAGCCGCGGAACCGGGCGACGGTGATGCTGGCGATCGACGTCTCGCTGTCCATGGAGGCCACCGACGTGCCGCCGAACCGGCTTGCTGCCGCGCAGGAGGCCGCCACCCAGTTCGTCGACGACCTGACGCCGGGGGTCAACCTGGGGATCGTCTCGTTCGCCGGAATCGCCACCGTGCTGGTCAGCCCGACCACCGACCGGACCATCGCCAAACAGGCGATCGCCGGGTTGACCCTGGACGAACGCACCGCCACCGGCGAGGCGATCATCTCCAGCCTGCAGACCATCGAGCTGTTCTCCAAGTCGCTACCCGGACCGGTCGACGGCGGTGACCTCGCCGCCCCGCCGGCCAGGATCGTGCTGATGACGGACGGCAAACGCACCGTCGGGCGGACCGAGCAGGACGCCGCGCAACGTGCGGCGGATGCCAAGGTGCCGGTGTCGGTGATCGCCTTCGGCACCGACAACGGCTCGATCGTGGTCAACGACGAGACGATCCCCGTGCCACTCGACACGGAGGCGATGCAGCAGATCGCGGAGATCTCCGGCGGCGATTTCCACACGGCGGCGACCACCGAGGAGCTCAAGTCGGTGTACGCCGAACTCGGTGAACAGATCGGTTACGAGATCAAGCAACAAGACGTGTCCCGGCCCTGGATGATCGCCGGCACGGTGATGGTGATCATCGGCTCGGCGACGGCGTTGGCGCTGACCGCGCGGATTCCGTAGCCGGCCGCCGGCCGCGCGTCACCGGGCGGATCCGCGGCGGGCCGATAGGGTCGTTCCGGCGGCGCGGCTCCCGTAGCTGCCTGCGGCCCGGCTCCCGCCCGGGCCCGGCGCGAGGTCGGAGGAAATTGACGTGACCGTCCCAGAACCTGCGGCAGGGCGCTCGGTGCTGGTCACCGGCGGCAACCGTGGCATCGGCCTGGCCATCGCCAGGGCGTTGGCCGATGCCGGGCACCGGGTGACCGTCACCCACCGCTCCGGTGAACCGCCGGCCGGACTGGCCGGGGTGATCTGCGACGTGACGGACACCGCCAGCGTCGATGCCGCCTTCACCCAGGTGGAGCAGACCCAGGGACCGATCGAGGTGCTGGTGTCCAACGCCGGGATCACCGCCGATCAACTGCTGCTGCGGATGAGCGAGGACGCCTTCAGCTCGGTGGTCGACGCCAACCTGACCGGCTCCTACCGGGTCGCGAAGCGGGCCGCATCAGGCATGCTGCGCAAGCGTTGGGGCCGGATGATCTTCATCTCATCGGTGGTCGGCCTCTCCGGCGGGGCCGGGCAGGCGAACTACTCCTCGTCCAAGGCCGGTCTGGTCGGACTGGCCCGGTCGATCGCCCGCGAGCTGGGCTCGCGCAACATCACCGCGAACGTCATCGCCCCCGGCTTCGTCGACACCGACATGACCCGCGAGCTCCCGGAGGCCCGCCGGACCGAGATCATCGGCCAGGTGCCGCTGCGCCGCTACGCCGCGCCGGAGGAGATCGCCTCGGCGGTGGTCTTCCTCGCCTCCGACGGTGCCGCCTACATCTCCGGCGCCGTCCTGCCGGTCGACGGCGGGCTCGGCATGGGGCACTGATCGGCCCAGCAACGAGGCAAAAACCGAACGCCTGCAACATCTCCCGTCCCGCAAGATCCCAGCAACCATCGAACCCCTTCCCATGATGACGAGGACGCACACATGACCGACCAACTCGGCTCCGGACTTCTGGCCGGCAAGAACCTGCTCATCACCGGGGTGATCACGGAGGCCTCCATGGCCTTTCACACCGCCCGGTTCGCCCAGGAGCAGGGCGCGAACGTGGTGCTCACCGGATTCGGGCGACTGTCCCTGGTGGAGCGGATCGCGAAGCGACTGCCCGCCGAGGCGCCGGTCGTCGAACTGGACGTCACCGACAAGTCGCAGCTGGATTCGCTGGCCGATCGGGTCGGTGAACACACCCCCCGCCTCGACGGCGTGCTGCACTCCATCGGGTTCGCGCCGGCCACCGCGCTCGGCGGCAGCTTCCTGGACTGTCCGTGGGAGGACGTGGCCACCACGGTGCACACTTCGGCCTACTCGCTCAAGTCGCTGGCCGTCGCGGCGCTGCCGCTGATGACCTCCGGCGGCAGCATCGTCGGGCTGGACTTCGACGCCAGGCAGGCCTGGCCGGCCTACAACTGGATGGGTGTCGCCAAGGCCGCACTCGAATCGGTGACCCGTTACCTGGCAAGGGATCTGGGTCCGCAGGGGATCAGGGTGAACCTGGTCTGCGCGGGTCCGATCAAGACCATGGCGGCCAAGTCCATCCCCGGGTTCAGCGACCTGGAGAACGGCTGGAGCGGCCGGGCGCCGCTGGGCTGGGACACCTCCGACCCGACGCCGGTGGCTCGCGCAGCGGTGGCCCTGCTGTCCGATCTGTTCCCCGCCACCAGCGGTTCGATGGTGATGGTCGACGGCGGCTTCCACGCCCTGGGCTTCGGCACCGAGGAAATCGCGGCCGCCGCCGAGCGGTAGGTCGGGGCGGCATGCCGTTGGCGCGGTCGGCTCGGGAGTTCGGGCCGGTCAGTGGTGCCCGGGATCGGCAGGTGAGCGGCGCAACCGGCTCGCCTGCCGGGCGTTCGACCCGGTATGCGGCCTGGGCACGCTGAGCACCCGCACCGCGGCGGCCACCGCCGCCCGGCGACTCTCCCTGATCGCGATCGCCAACGGCCGCAGCACGTCGTCGACGGCGGCCATTTCGTAGCTGGTCACCGCGGCGGTGTCCTGGGCATTGGCGACGGCGAGTAGGGCGTGCAGCGATATCGACGTGGCCAGCAGGGCGGACGCGGCGGGCGGCGTACCGGGAGGGCAGATCACCGCCTCGTCGAGCATCACCTGACGGACCTGCTCCCGGGCCCGGTCGGAGCCGCGGGCGACATCCAGCGCGGTGAGCGAGCGGGTCGCCCGGCCGACGGCGGTATCGAGCAACTCATGGGCCTCGGCGAGGCCGAGGGCGGGGTGGTGGGTCGGACACCGGTACGCCCGCCATTGACCGTCAGAGGGGACCAGCGCGATCTGTGATCCCGGCAGCACCACCAGGGCTCCGGTGTCCAGTGCGGCGACCGTCAGTTCGCCGCCGAGCGGCAGTCCGCGGAGATCACCGGGATAGGGCAGCAAGAGCTCGGCCGGACCGCCCTCCCTTAGCACCGGCAACAATGCGGCCGAGCCGGCGCTGGGCCAGCCCGGACCGGGAAGCCCGGTGGCGTCGGCGATCTCGGGCGTCGCCGCGCGGACCCCGGCGCGATGTCCGGAATCGTCGATCGCGCTCAGCACGTCGTCCGGGCTTGCTCCGCCCTGCCACGCGGCAGCCCAGAGGGCCAGCGTGGTGGCCGCGCGCAGCGGGCCTGCGGAAGACATGAGGGCAACCGTACGTCACGTTCAGGACACTGGCGTGGCACCCTCGGCGCACCTTATCCGCCGCGTAGCGTCTGCCGCCGTGCCTTCCTCCCACCGCCGTTCCATCCCGGCCGCCGGCCCGGTCAGCTACCGGTACGTCGCACCCGATCCCTACGGCCGCGACGTGCTGGCCGGTGGACCCCGCAAGCGGGCCATTCCCGAGCTGCCCGCCACGCCGGACGTGGTCGCCGAGGACCCGCTGTCCGGTTTCTGCGGGGCGGCCGTCGTCTGCAGCTCGACCGCGGTCACCCTCGAGGACCGGTACGGCAAGCGCCGGATGTTCCCGCTGGCGCCCGGCGCATTCCTCGTCGACGGCGAACAGGTCACCCTGGTCCGCCCACGCTCCGCCGGCGCGGCTCCGGTGGCCAGGTCGGCCTCCGGCTCCAGGATGGTGACCGGTCACCGGGCGCGCACCGCCCGTGCCGCCCGGATCTGGGTGGAGGGCATCCACGATGCGGCCCTTGTCGAGCGGGTCTGGGGTCACGACCTGCGGGTGGAGGGCATCGCGGTGGAGCCGATCGACGGGTTGGACAACCTGCCCGCGCTGGTCGCGCAGTTCGAGCCGGACGACCGGCGACGGCTCGGGGTGCTGGTGGATCACCTGGTGCCGAGGTCCAAGGAGAGCCGCATCGCCGATGCGGTGACGGCTCAGTACGGGGAGCACGTGCTGATCACCGGGCACCCGTACATCGACATCTGGCAGGCCGTCCGCCCGCAGTCGGTGGGTATCCGGGCCTGGCCGGACGTGCCACGTGGGGTGGACTGGAAGACCGGAGTCTGTGCGGCACTGGGTATTTCCGACACCCGGGAGATGTGGGGGCGGGTCAACGGCGCGGTCCGCAGCTTCCAGGATCTGGACACGCCGCTGATCACCGCCGTGGAGCGGTTGGTCGATTTCGTCGCCGCCGCCGACCAGGACTGATCCGGCCCGACGCCACGACCGACCGCGTTGTGCGGAGCCGAACGGGCGTCACGTCCTGATCACGAAAACCCGGCTGTAGCCGAATCGCCGGAGGTCGGGATGCGTGCTCTGGCAGGATGAATTCATGTCCGCATGGATCTGGTTCAGCGGCGCGGTGCTGCTGTCGATCGCCGAGGTACTCGGTGCGGAGTTCGTGCTGCTCATGCTCGGTGGCGGTGCGCTGATCACCGCCGGTTTCGCGGTCTTCTTCCCCGAGCTGCTGTGGCTGCAGTTGATCGTCTTTGCGCTGTCGTCGGTGGCCCTGGTGTTGGGCCTGCGGCCGATGCTGCTGCGCAAGTACTACCAGCCGGCCAAGATCCGCAGCGGGATCGAGGCCATCATCGGTTCGAAGGCCACCGTGGTGTCGACGGTGGATGCCGATGGCGGGCAGGTCAAGATCGGCGGTGAGGTGTGGTCGGCCGTCATCCTGGACGGTCACCGGGCCCTGCCGCCGGGCACGTCCGTCACAGTCGTCGAGGTCCGCGGAGCAACCGCGGTCGTGATCTGGGGGCCATAGCAATCATGGATCCGGTACTGATCGTTGCCATCGTGGTCGTCGTTCTTGTCGTCGTCGTGCTCGTCCGGTCGGTGAAGGTGATCCCGCAGGCACAGGCCGCGGTGATCGAACGGCTGGGCCGGTTCAATAAGGCCAGCGGAGCCGGTCTGGTCTGGCTGGTGCCTTTCCTGGACCGCATCCGGGCCCGCATCGACCTGCGCGAACAGGTCGTCTCCTTCCCGCCGCAACCGGTGATCACCGAGGACAACCTCACGGTGTCCATCGACACCGTCGTGTACTTCCAGGTCACCGACCCGCGCGCGGCCGTCTACGAGATCGCCAACTACATCGTCGCGGTTGAACAGCTGACCACCACCACGCTGCGCAACGTGGTCGGCGGGATGAACCTGGAACAGACCCTGACCAGCCGGGACTCGATCAACGGCCAGCTGCGGGGCGTGCTCGACGAGGCCACCGGCAAGTGGGGGATCAGGGTCGCCCGGGTCGAGCTCAAGGCCATCGACCCGCCGCCGTCGATCCAGGAGGCGATGGAGAAGCAGATGCGCGCCGACCGCGACAAGCGGGCGATGATCCTGAACTCGGAGGGTCTGCGGGAATCGTCGATCAAGACAGCGGAGGGCCAGAAGCAAGCCGCGGTGCTCACCGCGGAGGGCGCGAAGCAGTCCTCGATCCTGGCGGCCGAGGGTGAACGGCAATCCCGCATCCTGCGCGCCCAGGGCGAACGGGCCGCCCGCTACCTGCAGGCCCAGGGCCAGGCCAAGGCCATCGAGAAGGTCTTCGCCGCGGTCAAGGCCGGCAAGCCGACGCCCGAACTGCTGGCCTACCAGTACCTCCAGACGCTGCCGCAGATGGCCCAGGGCGACGCGAACAAGGTCTGGATGATCCCGAGCGACTTCTCCAAGTCGCTCGAGGGCTTCGCCCGGATGCTCGGTACCAAGGGTGATGACGGGGTCTTCCGCTACGAGCCGCCCCCGGACGATCCTGCCGATGCCGACAAGCCGCGTCCCGGCGACATCGACGACGACGTGGCCGACTGGTTCGAGGGCACCTCCGCGGCCGAGGTGGCCGCGGCCGTCCGCGCGGTCGAAAAAGAGGCGATGGTCACGATCGAGCAGCAGGACGCCGCAAGGGCGGCCGCCTATCGCGGTGCCGGCGAGTTGCCGGCGGCGCCGGAGCGACCGGCCGTGCAGCCGGGCGGTCAGCACCGCCCGCAGGGTCAGCAGCCCCCGCAGCAGGGCAACTACCCGAACCAGGGTTACCCGGGACGCGACGACCCACCCGGTCCGCCGCCCGGATACCAACGGCCCCAGGATGATCGATCACAGCGTGACCCGTCGCAGGGCGACCCGTCGCAGGGCCGCGGGCAGCGGCCGGACATGCCACCGCCTCCCGGCTACCCGTACCAGCCGCCGGGGCAGCAGTACCCGCCGCCGGGTCAGCGCTGAGCCCGGCCGCGCTCCCGCAGCCGCTGGCGATCGTCGGGGCCGGCCGGTTGGGATCGGCGATCGTCGCCGCACTGCGGGTGGCCGGTGTCCCGGCGACCGGGCCGCACGGCCGTGGCTATGACGGTGCGGGCGATGCGGTCGTGCTGCTCTGCGTCCCGGACGACGCCATCGGTGTTGCCGCGCAACAGATCGTGCCCGGTCCGTTGGTCGGCCACTGCTCCGGAGCCTCCGGACTCGACGTACTCGGGGACCGGTCAGGGATGAGCGTGCATCCGTTGATGACGGTCACCCGGCAGGGCGCCGACTTCGCCGGTGTGTGGGCCGCGGTCGCCGGATCGGACAGGGCTGCCCTGGCCATCGCCTCGTCGTTGGCCACGACGTTGGGGCTGCGTCCGGTTCGGGTCGACGATGCCGATCGCCCCGCGTACCACGCCGCGGCGGCGATTGCCGCCAACTTCCTGGTCACCTTGGAAAGTGCTGCAGCCGAACTGATGTCAACGGCCGGTCTGGATCGGGAGGTGCTGGTGCCGTTGGCGACGGCCGCGCTGCAGAACTGGGCGCGCAGCGGGCCGTCCGCGCTGACCGGGCCGGTGGCGCGTGGTGACACCGGCACCGTCGCGCTGCACCGGCGGGTGGTGGCGGAGCGGACACCCCACCTGGTCGGGCTCTTCGACGCGCTGGTCGGCGCCAGCCAACGGCTGGCCGCGGCTGACAGCACCCCGGGCAGCGGGATAGGGTCCGCCGAGCCCGGGACCACGGGTCCCGGATCCGGCAGCACCGGTTCCGGGTCCGCTGCAACGACCTCAGCACCCTGAATGCAGCAACATTCCGACCACGAAAGCGGAGCCGACCACGCCATGATCACCGTTCGGACGGTGCGCGAGTTGCGCGCGGCACTGCGCCCGTACCGCGGCAGCGGCTCGGTCGGACTGGTGCCGACCATGGGAGCACTGCACGACGGTCACCTGGAGCTGGCCCGGCGGGCCAAAGCGGACAACGACGTCGTGGTCATGTCGATCTTTGTCAATCCCACCCAGTTCAACGACCCGTCCGACCTGGCCGCCTATCCGCGGGACGAGCAGGCCGATGCCGAACTCGCCGAGAGCGCAGGCGTCGACGTGCTGTTCGTGCCGTCCGCCGCCGAGGTCTACCCGCCCGGCTTCAGCGCGACCATCGAACTGCACGGGCCCATCGTGGAGAGCCTGGAGGGTGCCCGACGCGGCGCCGGACACTTCCGCGGCGTCACCACCGTGGTCGGCAAGCTCTTCGGAATGGCCCAGCCGGATCGGGCCTACTTCGGGCAGAAGGACGCCCAGCAGGCCAGGGTCGTCCGGGCGATGGTCGCCGATCTCAACATCGACACCGAAATCGTCACCGTGCCCACCGTCCGCGAATCCGACGGCCTGGCCATGTCGAGCCGGAACCGTCGGCTCTCGGCAGCCGACCGTGCACACGCGGTCGCCGTCTCGCAGGCGCTGCTCGCCGGTCAGGCGTTGGCTGCCGCCGGCGAGCGGGATGCGGCGAAGGTCCTGGCAGCTGCCGGAGCGGTGTTGGCCGCCGGCGGGATCGAGCCGGAGTACCTGTCCCTTGTCGATGCCGACTCGTTCCTGCCGGTGGACACCCTGGGCGCCGGTCCGGCCGTGCTGGCGGTCGCCGCCGACCTGGGCGGCACCCGGTTGATCGACAACGTGCTGGTCGAGGCAGTGCTGCTGGAGCCGGCCGAGCGGGTGTAGTCCGTCACACCACACGGCGAGGACTGGGCACAGCCGGGTTCCCGCGGTGATGATCGGTACAGGTGCAAAGGAGCAGCCGATGTCAACTCGCCCATCCCTGCCGGCGGACCGCCGGCAGGTGACCATCCCCAGCCTGCTGGACATGAAGCGATCCGCCGCCCCGATCGTGATGGTGACCGCCTACGACTACCCGAGCGCGCTGGCCGCCGAGGCCGCCGATGTCGACATGGTGCTGGTGGGTGATTCCGGGGCCATGACGATGCTCGGTCATCCCAGCACGGTGTCGGTCACCACCGACGAGATGCTGGTACTGACCAAGGCCGCCCGCCGCGGCGTCGACCACGCCCTGCTGGTCGCCGACCTGCCCTTCGGCTCGTACGAGGTCAGCGACGAGCAGGCCATCGCCACCGCCGTCCGGTTCGTCAAGGAAGCCGGGGTCGACGCGGTGAAGCTCGAGCGCGGCGACGAGAGCTCGATCAGCCGGGCCAGGGCCATCGTCGGCGCCGGCATTCCGGTGGTCGGGCACGTCGGTCTCACTCCGCAGACCGCCACCGCACTCGGCGGCTATCGCGCCCAGGGTCGTTCGGCACAGTCCGCGGTGCGGATCGCCCGCGGCGCCGTCGGACTGCAGGAGGCGGGCTGCTTCTGCATCGTCTTCGAGGCGGTGCCATCGGCCCTGACCGAGGAACTGATGCCGCTGATGACAGTGCCGATCATCGGAATCGGCGCCGGCCCGGCCACCGACGGTCAGGTGCTGGTGTTCCACGACCTGTTGGGCATCCGGGAGGGCAAGGGCGCCAAGTTCGTCCGGCGGTACGCCGACCTGCTGGACGCGATGGCCGACGGGGTCGCCTCGTACGCCAAGGAGGTTCGCAGCGGGGTGTTCCCGGCCGCCGAGCACGGGTACGGCATCGACGAGGCCGAACTGGAATCGTTCCGCGGCTCCTTCACCCGGTGACGCCGCAGGACGAGTTCGACCCGGCGGACGTGCTGGCGCTGACCGCGGCGCTGGTCCGGCTCCGCACCGTGAACGTGGCCGGCAGCAGGGTCGTCGAAACCCCGGCCGCCGAACTGGTGGCGTCGACCATGCGCGGTTTCGGCTGGGATGTCACGGTGACCGAGGTGGCGCCGGGCCGGCCGTCCGTGGTCGGCGTGGTGCACGGCAGATCGTCGACGACCTCCCGCACGCTGATGTTCGAGGGTCACGTCGATGTGGTCACCGAGGGCGACCCCGACCTCTGGTCGTTCGATCCCTACGCCGGTGACGTGGTGGACGGCCGGCTCCGCGGTCGCGGCTCGGCCGACATGAAATCCGGTGTGGCGGCGATGATCTACGCCGCTCGCGCGGTCCAGCTCGGCGGTTTCGACGGCCGGATCGTGATCGGGGTCCTCGCCGACGAGGAGGGAATGATGCTGGGCGCCAAGCGGTTCGCCGCCGACCTGCAGGCCGGTGCCGTCCCAGGGGTGGACCGGCCGATCGACGGGGTGATCGTCTGCGAGCCGGAGGGCGGCGAGGTCTGCCCGGTGGCCAAGGGCGCGATCCGGCTCACCGTGCAGTTCACCGGTCTGATGGCCCATGGCGCAATGCCGCGGATGGGCCGAAATCCTCTGCCGGCGCTGGGTTCCCTGTTGATCGCGCTGCCAGAGCTGGAGCGCGGTTACCACGCGGAGGTCGGCACGCACCCCCTGCTGGGTGACTTCTCGCTGACCCCGACCGTGCTGACCGGTGGCCGGCTGGACCAGATGAACGTCATCCCGGCCACCGCGGTGCTGGCGCTGGATGTGCGAACCGTTCCGGGCATCGACCACCCCGGACTGATCGCGCTGATCACCCGGTTGGCCGAGAACCTTGCCACGGAGCATGATCTCGAGGTGCGGGTCACGGTGCTGGATGATCGGCCGCCGGTGGACACCCCGATCGATGCGCCAGTGGTCAGGTCGATGATGGCCGGTCACCTTGCCGCGGCCGGAGTGCCGGCGGTGATCGGCGGGGTGCCGGGCACCACCGACGGAACCATCCTGACTCGGGACGCCGGATTGACCACGGTGGTCTACGGGCCAGGTGGCAAATGGATCGCCCACCAGGCCGACGAGTACGTCGAGGTCGACGAGATCATCGACTGCACCAGGGCGTACATCGCGGCCGCACGGGACTTCCTGTCGGCCCAGCCGATCGGCTCGGCGCCGAGATGACCGCGACCGGAGCGGGTCTGCCCGGACCGCAGAATTCGCTGATCGACGTCGACGGCATCCGTGTCGGGCACCACACCGCAGTCGGGAACGGCTATCTGACCGGCACCACGGTGGTGCTCGCGCCGTCCGCGGGCATGGTCGCGGGGGTCGACGTGCGAGGCGGTGGACCGGCCACCCACGAGACCGACCTGCTCCACCCGACCGCCTCGGTGGAACGGATCCACGCGGTGGTGCTGACCGGTGGCAGTGCCTACGGACTGGCCGCCTGCACCGGTGTGATGACGGCGTTGGCCGATCGGGGGACCGGGCTCCCGGTCGGCCCGGGCGCCGACGAGATCGTCCCGCTGGTACCGGGAGCCGCGTTGTTCGACCTGGGCCGTGGTGGCCGGTTCCGGGCCCGTCCGACGGCGGACTTCGGCACGCTCGCGCTCGCCGCCGCCCTGGATCCGGCGGCCGCAGCCGACCGCAGCAGCTGGGGTGCGGCCCAGGGGAGCGTCGGCGCCGGAACCGGAGCGGTCGCCGGTGGTCTCAAGGGCGGTCTGGGCGGAGCGTCGCTGGTGCTGGACAGCGGGGTGACAGTTGCCGCGCTGGCGGTGGTCAACGCCGCCGGTTCACCGTTCGACCGTCGCACCGGAGAGCTCTGGGGCGCCCGGCACCTGCATCCACTGGATTCCGGGACACCGCCGGGGGTCCCAGGTCCCGACGCCCTGCGGAATCTCCTGGCGGCGACGGCGCCACGCGGACCGGGCATCACCTTCGGTGGTGGCGACGAAGCAGCCGGCATCTCCCACACCACGCTGGTGGTGGTGGCCACCGATGCCGCCCTGACCAAGTCTCAGTGCGGCAAGCTGGCCGCCGTCGCGCAGAACGGGATGGCCCGGGCGATCAACCCGGTGCACACCATGTTCGACGGCGACATGGTCTTCGGGCTCTCCACGGCGACCGCCGGTTCCCCCGACGCGATCGGTTTCCACGCGATCACCGCCGCCGCAGCCGATGTCGTCACCAGGGCGATCGTCCGCGGGCTGCTGGCAGTGACCACCACGACGACGCCCGCCGGCCGGTGGTCGTCCTGGACCGATCTGGTCGGGTGAGCAATGGCGCCACCGCGCAACTCCTGGCTGATCGCCGGCCGCGGATGCGCGGCCGCGGGCTGGGTCCTGTGGATCGCCGTGCAGGTCGTGGCCGACGACCCGTTCCCGCCGGAGATCTCGCTGTCCCAGTACGGGCTGGGTGGTGCCGGCTGGCTGTTCTCGCTCTGGGTCGTGCTGCTCGCGACCGGACCGTTGCTGCTGTTGCGATTCCGGCCGGTGCCGGGACCGGCGAGGTGGCTGCTGGCCATCGGGTACTTGGGCACCTGGACGATGGCGCTGGTCCGCACCGACGAGGGTGTGGTGCAGATGTCCGGACACGCCATGGTGCACATGGCAGGCGCGGTGATCGCGCTGGTCTTCCTGCCGCTGGGCATCGGGTTCGTGCTGCGACACGCGGCGCGGGCCTGGTGGTTGACGGGATGCGTGCTGATCGCGGCCGCGGCGGTGGTCGGTGTGCTTGTCCTGCTGGCTGCGGCCGGACTGGACAGCGCGGGACTCGGGCCTGCGCGGTCCTGGGCGTTGTGGCAGGGGACGCTGGTGGTTATCGAGATGCTGCTGGTGACCGTCTATGCCATCGCCGTGACGACGGTCGAGCCGGCACCGGGTCGTGCCGGCCGAGTGCCGCCGGTACAGTCAGCGATCCAGTGAGGCGCTCTCGCTCGAATACATCAATCGGCGAGCTGAGCACGTGATGGAACCGACAGCGCTCCGACCCCGCTCGGTGACACCGCCGAGGGTGGCCATAGCGTTGTGAACAGTAGGAGTCACCAAGCACCAGGTCGATCAGCATGCGAGGAAATCACCATGACCCAACCGAGCACTCCGGTCCGCACCACGGCCGCCCGTCGGCGACCGCACGTCGTCGTCGTCGGGGGCGGTTTCGGCGGGTTGACCACGGTGAAGGCACTGGCGAAGTCGGATGTCGACATCACCCTGGTCGACCGGCACACGTACAACGCGTTCCAACCGTTGCTGTATCAGGTGGCCACCGCCGGGCTGAACCCCGGCGACGTCACGTTCTTCCTGCGTGCCACCCGGATGGCGCAGAAGAACGTCAGCTTCCGGCAGGGCGAGGTGACCGGCATCGACCCCGCCGAGCAGCGGATCACCTTCCACGACGGCGGGGCAATGGAGTACGACTACCTGGTCATCGCCTCCGGTGCCACCACCAACTACTTCGGCACCAAGGGTGCGGAGGAGAACTCCCGCGCGATCTACACCCGGGGCCAGGCGCTGAAGCTGCGGGACGAGATCTTCACCAACCTCGAGCACGCCGCGGCCTCGAACACCAACGAGGACCTCGCGATCGTGGTCGTCGGTGCCGGGCCGACCGGCGTGGAGATGGCCGGTGCGCTCGCCGAACTGCGCAACGACGCGATGGCGTCGATCTATCCCGAGCTCGACCCCCGCCGCACCCACATCGTGCTGGTCGAGATGGGGGACAAGGTGCTGGCCCCGTTCGCGCCGACGCTGCGTGACTTCGCCGCCAAGGCGCTCCGCGAGCGCGGTGTCGAGTTGCGGCTCAACACCTCGGTCTCCGAGGTGCGACCGGACGGCGTCGTGCTCGGCGGCGGCGAGTTCCTCAAGGCCGGTGTGGTCATCTGGGCCACCGGTGTCGCTGTGCCCAAGGTGGTCGGCACCTGGGGCCTGCCGCAGGGCCGCGGCGGCCGGATCACCGTCGACGCAGACCTGCGGGTCAGCGGGTTCAAGAACATCTTCGCGGTCGGTGACGTCGCCATCTACCCGGAAGCGTTGCCGCAGCTCGCGCAGCCGGCGTTGCAGGGCGGCAAACACGCCGGCAGGCAGATTGCGGCCTTGGTCACCGGGCGCCCGACCCACGATTTCCACTATCACGACAAGGGCACGATGGCCACGGTCGGCCGACGCGCGGCCATCGCCGACATCGCGCTGATCAAGGGCAAGTCGCTCAAGCTGACCGGCACGCTGGCCTGGATCGCCTGGCTGTTCGTGCACATCGTGATGCTGCTCGGCAACCGGAACCGGTTGGCCACGCTGGTGAACCTCTCGACCAAGTACCTGGCCCCGTCCCGGCGGACGAATCCGATCGTCGGTGACGTGCCGGTGTTCGAGCATCAGATACCGGAAGAACACTGATCGGTCCGCGTCTCGACTTCTCCCGGCCCCGTCGCTGCTCACGGCCCCTAAGCTTTGTGGCGTGACCGAAGCACGATGGCTGAGCCCGTCGGAGGCGCGCGCCTGGCGGGCGATGCAGACCTTCGGTGCGCCGCTGGCTGCTGCGCTGAATCGTCAGCTCCTCGCGGATTCGGCGTTGTCGACGGCGGACTACCAGGTATTGGTCGTGTTGTCGGAGACCGAGGGTGGGCAGCTACGGGCCGGCGAGCTGGGCCGGGCGACCGGGTGGGAGAAGAGCCGGTTGTCGCACCACATCAAGCGGATGCAGGCGCGGCAGCTGGTCGAACGGCTCGATTGCAGCACCGACGGCCGCGGGCTGCTGGTGTCCATCACGGCCGAGGGACGCCGAGCTATCGAGGAGGCTGCGCCAGGGCACGTCCGGACGGTTCGCGACTACGTCATCGACGTCCTCTCGACGGAGCAGCTCGAAGTGCTCGCCGCCGCTGGTGAAGCCGTGGCCGTCCGACTGACGGCTGACAACTGTCGGGCGGCCGCCCTGGAGAACTCCGGACCCGATCCTGCCCTCGAGAACTCAGGCCTTGAGAACTCGGGCCATGAGAACTCGGATTCCGCCGACCGGGATGCCCCGGCCGTGGACCGCAGAGCGGCTTCGGTTGCCACCCAGGCGGCGCCGGCGCTGTGAACGGACCTCAGATTCCGGACGAGTCTCACCCTCCAGTTGAGGGTGAGACCGCACCGATCAGCCTGACCAAGCCGGCCGACGAGAGCACGAAAGCCGTGCAGCGCAGCCGAACTCGCCGGGTGGTGGCCGCGGCCGCCGGGGCCCGCGATCGGACGATCGATCAGCTCGTCGCCCTGCTGGTCCCGTTGATCAAGGCGACCCGTTACCCCACCCTGCTGGTCGTCGCCATCGCCGCGGTACCGGCCGTGGCGGTCATCCTGGTCGCGCTGCTCCGTCCTGGTCCCGACGATCCGTTCTGGGTCCTGCTGGGCGTCATCGGGCTGGTGGTCGCCGGTTGGCTCGGTTTGCGGAGGCGCCAACTGCTGGCCGTCGCGCAGGATCCGGAAGCCCTCGCGGCCGCGCTCGCATCGGTCGTCAACGGCCGGGACATGTGGGATCAGCTGGTCAGCAACGTGTCCGTCACCAAGGTCGGCACCGCAGTGGTCCGCAAGCGGTCCCGGCCGCTGCGGATTTTGGGTGGGATGTGGCGCGGCGTCCAACTCACCGGGGTGGTGACGGAGATCCTCGAACGACCCCAACTCGCCCCGTTGATGCCCGGTCGGCTGCGCGGGATCTGGTTCCTCGGTATCGCCTGTCTGATCACCGGGGCGGTGTTGAGCGGCGCCGTGGTGATCGCCGGGCTGCTGTACCTGCTCGGGGCCTGAATTCCAGCGGCTACGGTGAGTGGATGGATCAGATCGACGAAACAGAACCGGGTTCGGAAACCGACGGCCACGACGGCGTCGCCGAGCAGCTCTCGGTCGAGGATTCCCTGCTCGACACCCGCATCGACGATGTGTTGGACGAGGGTTACTCGCCGCCCGACCGGGAACCATCGGTGCACGTGCCGACCGAGTCCGAGGAGGAGCGCGGCGAGAGCCTGGACGAACTGCTGTCCGCCGAGACCCCGGACGTCTGGGCGCAGGAGGGCGACAACATCTTCGACGAATCCGGCGAAGAAGTCGGTGGGACCCGGGCCGGACGCCTTGTCGGAATAGGCACCGACGGATACTCCGATACCGAAAAAGACCTGTTGGCCGGTGATGTCGGGATCGACGGCGCCGGGGCCAGCGCCGAGGAAGCGGCCATGCACGTCATCGACGAGTACGACCAGCGCTGAGGCGGTGAAGGCGGCGGCCAGATCGATGCCGTGGTGGCTCAGGACGGGGATCGTCGCCATCGCGGTCGTCGCGCTCCTGGTCGGCCTGATCTGGTTCTTCCAGCGCCGGTTGATCTACCTGCCCGATACCGCACAGGTGCCACCCGCCGCTCAGGTGCTCACCGGCGGGCAGGACGTCACCCTGCACACCGCGGACGGCCTGGCGCTGTCCGCCTGGTACGTGCCGGCGCCGGGGTCCGGTTCGGCCACGGACTCCATCTGTCGGCCGACCGTGATCGTGGCGAACGGCAATGCCGGAAACCGGTTGTCGCGCGTGCCGTTGGGGGAGTCGTTGGTCGAGGCGGGTTTCGGTGTGCTACTGGTCGACTACCGCGGCTACGCCGACAATCCCGGTAGCCCCGACGAGCAGGGATTGGCGGCCGACCTGCGAGCCGCTCGCCACTACCTGACCGACGAGCAGAGCGTCCGGCCGGGCGAACTGATCTATTACGGCGAGAGCCTCGGAGCCGCAGTGATGACGTCGCTGGCGGCCGAGCAGCCTCCTGCCGGTCTTGTCCTGCGCTCACCGTTCAGCGCGCTCGCCGCCGTCGCCCAGCAGCACTACCCGTTCCTGCCCACCGGATTGCTGCTGCGGGACACGTTTCCCGTGCTCGACACCATCGGCGATGTCCGGGTTCCAACCACGGTGATCTACGGCACTGCAGATTCCGTGGTCGACCCCGAGCAGAGCCGAGCGGTCGCCGCCGCGGCCGGCGGGCCGGTCGATGTGGTGCAGCTGCCGGGAGCTGATCACAACGATCCGGTGCTGGTCGGCGGACCACAGGTGATCGATGCGGTGGTCCGGTTGGCCGACCGTGCCGGGTGTTCGCCGAGGCCGTAATTTTTTGTCCAGGAACTTCGTTGCGCGCCGCCATTGGACGACGTACTTTCGTCGGTACACGAGGAAGGAGGTGGTCCCACGTTGATGACGTATCGGACACGTGAGGTGGCTGGCCGCTAGGCCGCCGTTCCCCACCGTTGGACCAGATCGGTTTCGGTAGAACCGGAATCGGCGTTCTGGCACAACCGGACAGTCACCGGCCCCCGGGCTGCCGACCATTGTCCAGTCGGCCCGGTCGGAGTTCACTCCGATCGGAGCAGCCCGGGGGTTTGTCCTGCCTGGACCAGTTTTCCGTCTCGTCACGGCCACGTGCCGTCCCGTTGCGACGCCCGGAGTGCCCGGCCGCGCCTCGCCCGGATTCGGACACCCGGTAGTCCAGGCGCTCAGAGGCCTCGTTCGATGGGGATGATGCCGCGGTCCGCGGCACGGACCAGCGCCTGATGATCGGCCTCGGTCTGGTCGGCGTAGAGCCTGGCGAACCTGGCGAGAGCGACGTCCAGCTTGTCCGACGAACCGACGTACCCGGCGATCATCGAGGCACCACTGGTCCGCGCATGCCCCTTGGCCAGCAGATGCCCGACGATGCCCGAATAGTCGGCCAGCGCAGATCCGTCGATCGAATCGAGCGCCACCGTTCCCTTCATGTTCCGGAACTGCCGCACGTAGTACTGCCGCCCGTCGGCTGATGTCCAGCCCAGCAACGGATCGCTGACCGTCTGTAGGGCCTGCTGGTACTCCACCACCCGCTGACCCTGGTGTGCGTGCCAGGCGGATTCGCCGTGCACATACTTGGCCAGCACGGAGCGGCGAGCCTGCTTCAACTGCAGGAACACCACGTCATCCGGACTGCTGCCCTCGAGCAGGGCGACATACGCGCGTAGCCCGACGCTGCCGACCCCGACCACCTTGTGCGCGATGTCGACCAGGGTGTACCCACCCAGAGCCCGGCGCCAGTGCGGTGCCAAGGTGGTGAGGTACTCGTCGAGCCCGGACGCCAGCATGTCGGCGTCGGCGTCGCTGACCCTGGTGATCAGCGGTGGATCCTGCACGATCCGGCGTTGTCCCTCGTGCTCGCGGGTGAACCGGGGGAGCGCGCGGTCACTGGTCCTGGTCCGCGCCCTGGCCACCGCGCGGGTGATCTCGGCGCGCAACGATTCGTGAGAAGTCGTCTCCTGCAGGTGATCCACGTCGAGCCGTTGGTAGGAGCGGGCGAGCAGCGGGGTCCGCGAGAGCTCCCGCACCTCGGTCCGGTAGGCCGCAACGCACTGCAGTACCGCGGCCTCGCAGTCCGCTTCGGTGGCACCGTTCTGCCGTCCGGCCACCCAGATGCTGGC
>Ga0164308_10000474_pt1 | contig 22221 bp, 18 predicted proteins | sample Whisoiple_246_MG_FD_109983 | JGI IMG/M metagenome (GOLD analysis project Ga0164308, IMG submission 109983) | Soil microbial communities amended with fresh organic matter from upstate New York, USA - Whitman soil sample_246_MG | ecosystem: Environmental > Terrestrial > Soil > Unclassified >...
CCACGCGGACGTGCGGGTGCGGGACGAGAACGATGGGCAGGCTGGACACGACGAGGGCCAATGACATGGTGACCCTGTCGCCTTAACCCGACAAGCCCTCTCGAGTGAAAGAAGTTGCAGCCGGCTCTACTTGCCCGGACGAGACTTGCTCGGAGAGCTCAGCGCCCCAACTCGCGCAGGATCCGTGCTGCCACGGCTTCGGCGTCGAGTCCGAGCTCCTTCTGAATCACCTCGTACGGGGCCGAAAGACCGAAGCGGTCCACCCCGATGCAGATGCCATCCGTGCCGGTCAGGGCCTTCCACGGCAGGGTCACCCCGAGCTCCAGCGATGCGCGCCGCACGCCCGGCGGCAATAGAGCGGCCTGCTTGTCCGGCGACCAAGCCAGGAAGGCCTGAACGCATGGCATCGACACCACGCGCACCCGCACCTTTTGAGCTGAAAGGAGCCGCGCGGCGTCGACGGCGATGTGCACCTCCGAGCCGGTCGCCATGAGCACGAGGTCCGGCTTCGACTCCTCGACGAGGACGTAGGCCCCCGTGAGCACCGACTTCGGGTCGAAGCCGGCCGGGCGCTCGAGCGGCGGGATCTCCTGCCGGGTGAGCGCGAGAACCGTGGGCCCGTCGGCTCGGCCCATCGCGTAGGCCCATGCGGCGGCGCACTCCAAGGCGTCAGCCGGACGGAAAACGTGCAGGTTGGGCACCAGGCGCATGGTCCACATCTGTTCGACTGGCTGGTGCGTCGGCCCGTCCTCGCCCAGGTACACCGAGTCGTGGGTCAAGACGTAGATGACCTGCTGGTGCATGAGCGCGGCCAAGCGCATCGGGGGCCGCATGTAGTCGCCGAAGATGAGGAACGTGGAGCCGAGGGGCGTGAAGTGCCCGCTCAGCGCGACGCCATTGAGGATGGACCCCATGGCGTGCTCGCGGATGCCGAAGTTGATGTTTCGTCCGGCAAACTCCCCGCGCGATACGGCCGGGCTGCCCTTGATGGTCGTCTTGACGCTGGCCTGAAGGTCCGCGCTACCTCCGACGAGCTGGGGGCACGCCGCGGCGACGACCTGCTCCAGAGCCGACGACAGGCTGCGCGTCGCCTCGTTGGCGGGTTTGACGGCTGCGAGCAGCCGGTCGAAGAGGTCCGCGGGGACGGTCTTGTCGTCCAGTGCGGCAAATGCCTGGCGATCGGCCTCGGGCAAGCTCTGGACCTTCGCACGCCAGGCCTCGAAGGCCTTGCGGTTCTGCTCCCGCTGCGGACGAAACGCCGTGTAAGCCTCCTCGGGCACGTGGAAGGCGGGCTCGGCGGGCCAGCCCCAAGCGGCCTTGGTCGCGGCCACTTCCGCTGCTCCGAGCGGCGCGCCGTGCGCCGACGATTTGCCCTGCTTGCCGGGCGAGCCGTAGCCGATGTGGGTGCGGGCGGCGATGAACGCAGGACGCCCCGCGCCCTTCGCCTTGTCGAGGGCCTGCCCCACGGCTGCGCCGTCATGGCCGTCCACCGTTTGCACGTCGAAGCCGAGGGCCCGCGCCCGAGCGCAGACGTCCTCGCCGAAGGCCAGGTCCGTCGAGCCATCGATGGTGACGCGATTGTCGTCCCAGATGAGGATCAGGTTGTCGAGACCGAGATGCCCGGCCAGGCTCATGGCCTCGTAGGCGACACCCTCCATCAAGTCGCCGTCCGAACAGAGCGCGTAGATGCGGTAGTCGAACACACCCGGAGTCGCGACGCGGCCGCCGGCCATCTTGGCCGCCAGCGCCATGCCGACGGCATTGCCGACGCCCTGCCCGAGCGGACCAGTGGTCGTCTCGATGCCCGGCGCGTACCCGTGCTCCGGATGCCCCGCGGTCTTCGAGCCAAACTGCCGAAAGCTCTTCAGATCGTCGACCGTCACCTCGTAACCAGCCAGGTGCAGGACCGAGTAGAGCAGCATCGACGAATGGCCACAGGACAGCACGAAGCGATCGCGGTTCGGCCAGTTCGGCTCCTCCGGCACGTACTTCAGGTGATGCGCGAAGAGCTCGACCGCGATCGCGGCCTGGCCCATCGGCGCTCCCGGGTGCCCGTTGGCGGCCTTCTCGACGGCATCCATGGCCAGGCATGCGATCGCCTTCTGCGCCAGGAGGTCGCTAGTGGAGGTGGAAGAAGTGGAGGAGGTGGCTGAAGATGCTGACATGGGGATCCGGGCCGCGAAGAGGGGCGGCGCATTGGCGGCCGGGGTCTACCATGGAGCGTTCGAGAAGGCAGCCGCACCTCACTCGGACGGCGTCGCCGTCCGGCGAACGGCCCGCAGGCGGTCCACGGCCGCGCGGTGCTCCGCAAACGTCCGACTGAAGTGGTGATTCCCTTGTCCGTCCGCCACGAAATACAGCTCGTCGCCCAGCGCTGGGCGTAGGACCGCCACGAGCGCCGCCTCCCCAGGATTGCCGATCGGCCCCGGCGGTAGCCCCGCCCGACGGTAGGTCGAGTAGGGATTGCTCCCGTCCCGGAGCAAAGCCGGGGTCACGCCCCCTCCTGCCGCGGTGCAGGTTGGAGGCGCTTCCGCACCCAGCGCGAGGCACCCGTAAGCGGCGGTCGGGTCGCTCTCGAGCCGACCACCGGTTTCCGCTTGGGGAAAGAGCAGGCGGTTCAAGAACACGCGCGCGATGCGCGGGCGTTCCGCAGGATTGGCCGTCTCTCTCTCGACCATCGAGGCCAAGGTCACGATCTCGGTCCAGCCCAGGCCGAGCGCGCGGTGTTCGTCCGACAAGGGGTACTTCTGACGCAGAGCCCGATGCCGAACGGCCCCCTCGGCGAGGAACCGGCGCACGACCCGCTCGGGCCGCTCGTCCAGCCGCACTTCGTGGGACTCGGGGAACAGAAACCCCTCCGCGTTCGGGCCTTGGATGCCGAATTCGGCGAGCAGAGCGGTGTCCTGCGCCGCAGCGACGAAGGCCGACGCTGGACACACACGCGCGCGCTCCAGGCGCTCGGCGAGATCGAAGCTCGACTGGCCCTCCGGCAGCGCCACACGCACCGCCTCCCCTCCTCGCTCGGCCAGCGCCGCGGCCAGCTGCCGCGGGCTCCGTCCACCGGGCAGCCAGTGCTCGCGCACCGCCACGGACCAAGATGGGGTGACCAGAGTCAGGTACAGAGCGAGCAAGCGCGGCGACTCCGCAAGACCGGCCCGCGCGAGCGCGTCGGCGGCCGCGCCGCGATCGCTGGATTCGATGCTCACGGGGCGAGGCCCGAGGTCGCTCGATGAATCGGGAAAGAACCCCCACGCGAAGAGGGCGAGCCAAGCCAGGAGGGGCAAGAGCACGCCGAGTCCGAGGAGTCTCACGAGCGTGCGCTTGGGCCGGGACCGTGCGGCTGTCCGCTTTCGAGAACGGCGCCGCCGCGAGGCAGCCATCACACCCGCTGCCTCCCGTCGAGCCACGCTTGCAGGAGCAGCGCCGCTGACGCGCTGTCGATGCGTCCCCGCTGCTGACGGGCGTCGTGGCCCGCCTCCCGCAAGCGCGAGGCGGCCGCCACGGTGGTGAATCGCTCGTCCACGTACTCGACGGCCACCCCGGTGGCCGCCTGGAGGGCCTCGCCGAATTTGCGCGCCCGGCCGGCAGCCAAGCCCTCGACCCCGGAGAGCGATAGGGGCAGGCCGAGCACCACGTGCCCCACCCCCTCCCGCCGGAACAGGGCGCCAAGGTCCTTCAAGGCCCGCTCGAGGGGGCGGGCCGGCACGAAGGGCCGTGGATGCGCCAAGAGGCCCAGCTCGTCGGAAATGGCGAGCCCAATCCTCGCCTGCCCGTAGTCCAGCGCCGCCACCCTGCCCGTGCGGGTCTCCACGCGGCCAGATCTACACCCAAATCCGGCCCTTTGCTTGACCGGATGCGCAGGTCTTTGCATAAGCCCCCACCCGCCCGGGTTGGGCGAGGCCCTGCCCCATGAAGCTCCGCTCCTCCCTATGAAGCTCCGCTCTGTCAAAGGGATGAACGACATCCTGCCCGAGGAAGCGCGCCGCTTTCATCGGCTCGAGACCATCTTCCGCCAGACGGTGGAGGCCTACGGGTTCGCCGAGCTGCGCACGCCGCTCGTCGAGGAGCTCGCGCTGTTTCAGAAGTCGACCGGCGAGACGAGCGAGGTGGTGCAAAAGCAAATGTTCCTGCTCGCCCGAGAACGGGAGAGCCTGGCCCTACGGCCCGAGGGGACACCGAGTGCGGCGCGCGTGTACATCGGCGAAAGCCAGCACGCCAAAGAGCCGATCACCAAGTGGTACTACTTGGGGCCCATGTTTCGCGCCGAGCAACCTCAGCGCGGACGCTACCGGCAGTTCCATCAGGCCGGCTGTGAGCTCTACGGCGACGGTGGGCCGATTGCCGACGCGGAGATGATTTCGATGCTCGTGCTGCTCGCCGAGCGACTCGGGCTTTCCGGCGTCCGCATGAGCATCAACACCCTCGGCGGCGCCGAGGCGCGCGCTCACTATCGGGACGAGCTCCGCCGCTTCTTCGAGCCGAAAAAGGAACAGCTGAGCGCACACGCCCAGGAGCGCCTCGGGGACAACCCCTTGCGCATTTTGGACTCCAAGGATCCACGCGACCAGGCGGCGGCCGAGGGTGCCCCCGTGCTCTTGGATAGCCTGAGCGCAGACGATCGCGCGCACTGGCAAGGTCTCTTGGCCGCGCTCGATGCACTCGGTGTGCCCTACGTCATCGATCCACGCCTGGTGCGCGGCCTCGACTACTACACCCGCACCTGCTTCGAGCTGACGGCCAGCTCCGGCGAGATCGGCTCGCAGAATGCGATCCTCGGCGGCGGCCGCTACGACGACCTGCTCGCTGGCCTGGGTGGCCAGAAGACGCCGGCGATCGGCTTTGCCATGGGCCTGGAGCGCGTGCTCTTGGCCCTGCCCGAGGAGGCGGCCCCGCTGCCACCGCTCGTCTTCTTGGCTCCGATGGGCGCCGAGCCGACCACGCGCTGCCTGGTTCTGGCCGAGGCCCTGCGCCGAGCCGGTCACAAGGTCGAGCTGGACGGCCGGGCCGGCTCGCTCAAGAGCATGCTGCGCCGCGCCAACACCATGGGCGCGCGGCTGTGCCTGGTACTCGGCGACACCGAGCTCGCCGAGGGCCGGATCCAGTGCAAAGACCTCGCGCGTCGCGAGCAGACGGACCTCTTGCTGAGCGAGGTCCCGACCCGGCTGCCCGAGCTGCTCGCCCTGCCGCCGATCAGTCCGAGCCCGAGCGAGGACCCCGCCGAGTGACTCGGAACGCGGCGCTCCACCGCTGGCTCGTGATTGGTCTCCTCGGTGCCGGACTTCTGGCTCCGCTCCGCGCCTTGGCGCAGGGCAGCCTGCCGGAGATCGCGCCCATCGGGGCCCAGCCGAACAAGAAGCCTGCGCAGCAAGCCCCGAGCGACGCCCCGGAGACGCACGCCGCCGAGGGCGGCATGGAGTCGACCCTGCCTGCGGGGGACGAGCCCTCCTTGCCCAGCGACCCGCTGGCGATCAGCCCCGAGGTCAGTGCACGCATCGGCAGTGACGCCGATCCCGACTCCTTCGGCACGGGCGAGGACGTCAAGCGCCAGTACTACGGCCTCTATTACAACGAGAAGGCCGGAGCCTACCGTTACCGCGTCCTCTTCCCGATCTGGGCAGAGCGCATCAAGCCATCGCTGACCGTGCCCACGGTGCCGGACCGGGCGTCCGTGTACGGCGCCCTCTATTACAATCGGCGCTCGGCCGAGCACGCCGACGACATCCTCTTTCCGCTGTTCTGGAACCTCAGAAACCCGCTGGAGGAGACGCGCTCGACCCTGGTTGGTCCCTTCTTCAACCGTCGCACCAAGAAGGAATCGGACGACTGGTTCCTGCCGCTCTACGCCACGGGTCGGCGCGCGGTGGGCGGCTACACCATCATCCCGCCGCTCCTGACCTCACTGCATGCCACGGAGAAGGGCGGCTTCAACCTGCTCGGCCTGGGCTTTTGCAGCTGGAAAGGCGGCTCGCACTGCGACACGCGCACCGCCTACGACGTCGATCTGGGCCTCGCGCCGTTCTATTTCTTCGGCCAGAACCAGCGCCGCCTCTACGAAGTCGTCCCGCTCCTCGCTCACTACTATCGGTACGATGCGCGCAGTCAGTACTGGCTGAACATTTTCGGCCCGTACTTTCGCGAGCACAAGCCCAAGCGCGACCTCTTCCACCTGATTCCCCTCTACTGGAGTCTGTGGGGAGAAGGCGAGCGGCACACCACGATCGCCCCGCTCTTCCACTACGGGCACAAGGGGCCAGAAAACCTCTTCATCACGCCGCTCTTCTTGAACCAGCATGGCGACAAAGGCCAAAGCACCTTCGTCACCTGGGGCTACGCGCGGCACCGCGGTGCGACCGAGCTCGACATGGTCACGCCCTTGTTCTGGCACACCAGGGACCCGCGCATCGGCCTCGACTCGAAGCTGCTCTTCCCCTTCCTCTACACCAAGACGAGCCCGCGCGAGGCGACGACCGTCTTCTTCCCGTTCTGGGCTCACAGCGAGCGCTACGGCATCGGGACCTCCACCCGCATCACGCCGCTCTTCCACTACGCTTCAAATCCGCGCGGACACACGTTCGAGCTCTACCCCTTGGTGTTTTTCGGCAAAAACGGCCGCAGCAGTCACAGCGTGCTCGCCCCGCTCTACTTCGATTTCGCCAGCGCCCAGGCCCGCACCACGATCGCCACGGTGTTCGTGCGCATCCGCTCGCTCGATGCGCTGCACCAGGTTCTCTTGAACACCTATTACGCGGAGCGCTACTACCCGAACGGCAAGAGCTGGGAGTTTCATCTGCTGCCCCTGTTCAGCTACGGACAGAGTCCGTCGGGACACTTCTGGAACGTGCTGTTCGGGCTGACCGGCTTTTCGCGCGAAGGCTCGAAGAGCACGCTGCGCCTGTTCTGGGCGCCGATCCCGCTCTCCAAATGAGCAACTCGCTCAGCTGATCGCGTTGAACTCGGTCTGCAGGCGCTGAAAATCGTGTTCGCTGCTGTAGCCAGCTAGACCGACGCGCAAGCTGATCGTCGTCTCATCGCCCCAGGGCCACCAGAGGGCAAACGGCGAGAGACGTCCACCCGTGCGCACGGTGTAGATGCGCTGGTCGGCGCGGATGCCACCGACCGCCTCCGCGACCTCCTGCAGGTAGTCGGGTGAGCGGTTGATCGACCGGTGATCGTAGACCTCCGTGAAGGTGGGATTGAGGGCGGCCTCGGCGTCCTTGCTCAGGTCGACGTGGAAGGACGACGCGACGCAGTTCACGCGGTAGTCCCAACTCCAGCCCTGCTTGATCCAGACCTGACGGAACCGATCCAGCTGGCGGAACATCTTGTCGGTCGAACTGCCTCCGGCTTCCATCGCGCGTAGGTTAGCCCGACCGGGCCGTCCAGGACTAGCTAACGCGAGCGCCCCCTGCCCTAGGCTCGCCGAGCGCTGGTTTGAAACCCCCGCTCGCGCTAGATGCGCCCCCGGTGAACGACTGGACCACCGAGCTCGAAGCCAGGGGGTACCCCCTGGCCGACGTCCCGGCTCCCGCTGCGCTCTATCGGCCGGTGGTCGTGCACGCCGGCGTCGCCTACGTGTCGGGGGCCCTGCCCATCGCCGGCGGACAGCTCGTGAGCCGCGGCACGGTCGGTCAAAGCGTCACGCTCGAAGAAGCCCGCCGGGCGGCCGAGCTCTGCGCGGCCAACGTCCTGCGCGCGCTGGCCAGGGAGCTCGGTGATCCAACCCGGCTCGAGCGGGTGCTCCGCGTGGGCGGCTACGTGACCTCGGCACCCGGCTTTACCGAGCAACACTTGGTCGTCAACGGCGCCTCCGAGTTCTTCCTCTCCATTTTGGGTGACGTGGGCCTTCACGCTCGCTCGGCCATCGGTGTGCCGAGCCTGCCCCTCGGGGCGTCGGTGGAGATCGACGCCTTCTTCGCCATCCGCTGAGCCCGCTGTCCGTGATTCCGCACCACCTCTTCGTCGGCGCCGAGACGGCCCCCCACCTGGCCTTCGTGCTGCATGGAGTCCTCGGCGCCGGGCACAACTTCAGGAGCTTCGCCAAGCGGCTGAACGAGGCCAGGCCGGATATCCGCTTTGCCCTGATCGATCTCCGCTACCACGGGCGTTCCCTCGGCGCGCCAGCGCCCCACACGCTCGCCGCCTGCGCCGCCGACCTGGACGACCTCGCGCGCCACCTCGGACGGTCCCCGTCCGTCGTGATCGGCCATTCTCTGGGGGGCAAAGTGGCGCTGACCTACGGGCGGCACGTCGCCGAGGATCCAGCCCATCCGGACCGGGCGACGCTGGCGCAAGTCTGGGCGCTCGACTCGGACCCCGGCCCCCAGGAACCGTCGTCGGAGCACGAGGTCTTGCGCGTTCTCGGCGCCTTGCGCCGACACCCGGGCCCCTTTTCGTCCCGCGCGGAGGCGACCGAGCGCTTGCTCGGCGATGGCCTATCGAGCGGACTCTCCAATTGGCTCGTGATGAGTCTCGATCGTAGCCCGGGGAGCGATGCCCTCACCTGGCGCTTCGACCTCGATGCCATCGAAACCTTGCTCACCGACTACTTCTCGACCGACCTCTGGCCATTTTTGGAGGACTGGGCGCGGGGGAGCCCGCATCAGGTCCCCCGCTTCGAGCTCTTGGTCGCCGAGCATTCCGATCGGTGGAGTGGCTCCATGCGCGAGCGCGCCGCTCATTTGCCGAGCGGCGGGCCGGTCCGCGTTCATGAGCTAAAAGCAGCCGGTCACTGGGTGCACGTCGATAACCCCGACGGACTACTCGCGATCATGACCGCGCACCTGCCGCCGGTCGGCTAGCGACCAGCGGCGGCGCGGTTCGACCGCCGCTCACTCGGCGGCGGCCGGCGCTTCGTTCGTACGCGGCGCCGAGCCGGAGTGGATGCGCATGCCGTAGAACGACTTCCAAGCGAAGTACACGCTGACGGCGAAGAAGGCCACGGCCAGGGCCCGGACCAGCGAGGGGCTGTCCGCCAAGGACACCGCGAGCTCGAGCGCCAAGAGCCCGAACAGCGTGGTGAACTTGATGACCGGATTCATGGCCACCGAGCTCGTGTCCTTGAACGGGTCGCCCACGGTGTCGCCCACGATGGTGGCGTTGTGGAGCTCCGTGCCCTTCATGTGCAGCTCGACTTCCACGACCTTCTTGGCGTTGTCCCAAGCGCCGCCGGCGTTGGCCATGAACACGGCCTGGAAGAAGCCGAAGAGGGCGATGGCGATCAAGTAGCCGATGAAGAAGTAGGGCTCGTAGAAGGCGAAAGCCAGCGTCGAGAAAAACACCGTCAAGAAGATGTTGAACATGCCGCGCTGCGCGTAGCGCGTGCAGATCTCGACGACGGCCTTGCTGTCCTCGGTCGAAGCGGCGGTCGCTCCGTCCAGCTTGATGTTCTTCTTGATGTACTCGACCGCGCGGTAGGCGCCGGTGGACACAGCTTGCGTCGATGCACCGGTGAACCAGTAGATGACGCTGCCGCCGAGGATCATGCCGAGCAAAAACGGCGGATGCAGCAGCGACATCTTCGAGATGGCCACGGTGTCCGTGAGGCCCTTGGTCAGCGCCATGATGGTGGCGAAGATCATGGTGGTGGCGCCGACGACGGCGGTGCCGATGAGCACCGGCTTGGCCGTGGCCTTGAAGGTGTTGCCGGCTCCGTCGTTTTCCTCGAGGAACTGCTTGGCGCGCTCGAAGTCGGGGGTAAAGCCGAACTTGGCTTTGATCTCCTCGCTGATGTTCGGCACGTCCTCGATCAGCGAGAGCTCGTAGACCGACTGGGCGTTATCCGTGACGGGGCCGTACGAATCGACCGCGATCGTGACCGGACCCATGCCGAGGAAGCCGAACGCGACCAGGCCGAACGCGAACACGGCCGGGGCGAGCATCATGCCCTGCGGGAAGCCCTCGGACACCCAAGAGGCCGTTCCCATCAGCACGGCCAAGGTGATGCCCATCCAGTAGGCGCTGAAGTTGCCGGCCGTGAGGCCTGCCAGCACGTTGAGCGAAGCGCCGCCTTCCTTGCTGGCCTCCACGCATTCCTGCACGTGGCCCGACTTGGGCGAGGTGAAGACCTTGATCAGCTCCGGGATGATGGCGCCGGCCAAGGTGCCGCAAGTGATGATCGTCGACAGCCTCCACCAGAGCGTCGGGTCGCCGCCGAGGTTCGGGATCAGAAGGTAGGAAGCGGCGTAAGTGATGACGACCGAGATGATGGACGTCAGCCAGACGAGGAACGTCAGCGGCGCCTCGAAATCCATGGTGACGGCATCCTTGTAGCGCGGCTTCTGGATGAACTCGTTCAGCTGGTAGGAGACGCCGGAGGCGATCACCATGAGCACGCGCATCACGAAGAGCCAGACGATGAGCGACACCTGCACCGTCGGGTCCTTGACTGCGAGCAGGATGAAGCTGACGAGCGCGATACCCGTGACACCGTAGGTCTCGAAGCCGTCCGCCGTCGGGCCGACCGAGTCACCAGCGTTGTCGCCCGTGCAGTCGGCAATGACGCCCGGATTGCGCGCGTCGTCTTCCTTGATGTTGAAGACGATCTTCATCAAGTCCGAGCCGATGTCGGCGATCTTGGTGAAGATGCCGCCCGCGATGCGCAGCGCGCTGGCGCCCAGGGACTCACCGATGGCAAAGCCCAGGAAGCATTTGTAGGCCAGTTCCCGCGGGATGAAGAGCAAGACGGCGAGCATCAAGAACAGCTCGATCGAGATGAGCAGCATGCCGATGCTCATGCCGGCGTGCAGCGGGATCTGGTAGACGGGGTACGGCTTGCCGCGCAGCGCGGCGAATGCCGTGCGCGAATTGGCGAAGGTGTTGACGCGAATGCCGAAGGCTGCGACCGCCACGCTGCCCGCAATGCCGACCAGGCTGAAGGCCAGGATGAGCGCGATCTCGCCGAACGACTTGCCGTGGATGGGGCCGAAGTAGGCCACGATGACGGCGCCGATGAACACCCAAAGGATGCCGATGAACTTCAGCTGCGTCAGCAGGTACGTCTTGCACGTCTCGTAGATGAGCTCGGAGATGGCCCGCATGCTCTCGTGCACGGCCATGTTCTTCAGCTGGTTGAACGTCACCAGACCGAACAACAGACCAAAAATGCACACCACGATCCCGCCCCAGAGGAGCGTGTGGCTCTCGAAGCCGAGCATGTGAACCGTCGACAAGTCTGGCAACGCCAGATCGAACTCACTCTTGATGGTGTCGTGCGCGGCGCTCGCCATCGCCTCGGTGCTAGTCGTCATTGGTTCTTGCGTACTCCCACGTGCTCTCCCCCACCGCATTTAGGCGGCGAGGCCGGGGTTTTATGGGCCCCAGCCCCCGGGCGCAAGAAACATTCGAAATGGCAGCGCGGTCGTGTGGGCCCGCGCCGCACAAGTGGCGCGCAGCCGCCAAGATTGCGAATTCATGTCGGTCGCGCCCGCCAGACTGGGGCGGAAGCGCTCACTCGTAGTCCACCATGCGGACGCCGCGCGCCTTCTTGTCGGCCTCCGTCGCCAGGCGCAGGCGCTCGTAGAGGGCGACGACATCCGTCTTGATCCCCGTCACGCTGAGGTTGGGCGTCGTGCGATCCACCGTCTTGAGGTGGAGGTTCCCGGTCCCGAGCAAGCGCTGCAGGAAGGGACGATCGACGGTGTAATCGCTCACCCGATACAGATCGATCTGCTCGAGGCGCTTACTCAGGATCCCCGTCTCGACCACGATGCGCTTGGTCGTCAGCCGATACGTCCGACCCAGCGCCTTCAGGTACGCAGGCAGGAGCCAGATGCCGAGCGTCACGATCACCAAGAGCAAGGTGGCCGCGCTGCCGAGCACGGCGGGATGTCCTTCGAACAATGTCTCTTCGCCAACGTCCGCTTGCGTCATCTAAGTAGCGTTCCTCAAGAGCCGAAGGATGTCTCGACCAAAAGTGCGGCGTCGATCCACGGGTGATCCGGGGGCACGAGCTTCTTCACCCCCGCCACTTGCTCGAGCGGCACTGGCACCGTCAGGGTGCCTTGCAAAGCCACCATGACGTCGTAGACGCCCTCCGCCAGCAAGCTGCCGGCCTTGGTGCCGAGGCGCGTCGCGAGCAGGCGATCGTAGGCCGTCGGCTGACCGCCGCGCTGGACGTGGCCGAGCGAGGTGACGCGGGCTTCGACCCCGGTCAGCTGCTGCAGCTGCCGAGCGATCCGACTCGCCACCGATTCCTGGACGAGATGGACGCCTTCGATCACCGCATCGAAGCCCCCGTCGACCCCGGTCCCGTCTTCGGCCTTCTTCTTGTCCTTCTTGTGCTTCTTCTTGTCCGCCTCGGGGCGCTCCGACGCCCGCTCGACCTCGGCCTTGGACTTGGCACCCTCGGCGACGGCGACGATCGAGAAGCGTTTGCCGCGCTTGCGTCGGCTGAGCAAATGCTCGGCGACCACCTCGAGATCGTAGGGGATCTCGGGGATCAGAATCACATCCGCCCCGCCCGCAATGCCAGAGCCGAGCGCCAGCCAACCGGCGTCGTGGCCCATGACCTCGCACACGATGACGCGATGGTGGCTCGTGGCCGTGGTGTGCAAGCGATCGATGGCTTCGGTAGCGATGCGCATGCCCGAATCGAAGCCGAACGTGATGTCCGTCTGGCCCACGTCGTTGTCGATGGTCTTGGGCAACGTCATGACGCCGATGTCGGTGGCCTGTCGCAGGCGCCAGGCGTTCTTGGCGGTGCCATTGCCGCCCAGGCACACCAGACAATCGATGTTCATCTCCTTCATGTTGGCGACCGCCACGTCGGTCATGTCCATGACCTTCTGGCCCATGAGCATCTTGTGCGGCTTGTCGCGTGAGGTGCCGAGCAGCGTGCCACCCTCGGTCAAGAGGCCACTGACGGCTCTGGTGTCGAGCGGGATGGTGCGATTCTCCACCAGCCCCCGAAAGCCGTCCTGGATACCGATCACCTGGATGCCGTAGTGCATCGCCGCCTTGGCGACCCCGCGGATGGCAGCGTTCAGGCCCGGGCAATCACCGCCCGAAGTCAGGATACCGATCGAACGCGTGCGGACCCTCATGACCTGCTCCAGGCTAACACGACCAACGCTAACACGAGTCAGGGCCAGAGTAGCTGCGTGTGCCAACCCGCGCCGGCCCACGTGAAGCGGACCCGATCGTGCAGCCTGCCAGCCCGGTCGGCCCAGAGCTCGATCTCCTGGGCCAAGAGCGCATATCCTCCCCAGTTCGCGGGGCGCGGGACCTCGAGGCCGTCGAAGCGCGCCGTCACCTGCCCGAGCCTCTCTTCGAGCTCGGCCCGGCTGGCGAGCGGACGGCTCTGGTCGGACGCCCATGCGCCGAGCTGACTCAAGCGCGGTCGTCCGGCAAAGTAGCTATCGGACGCGGCCGGTTCGAGCTTGGTCACCGTGCCCACGATGCGCGCTTGCACACCGAGCTCCACGTGATGGATGCAGAGCGCAGCGTGCGGATGTCGCTCGAGCTCGAGACTCTTGTCCGACTCGTAGTTGGTGAAAAAGTGGAAGTTTCGCTCCACGCGTCCGCGCACGAGCACGACGCGCGCTCGCGGGTGACCGTCCTTGCCGAGCGTCGCCAGAGTGACCGCCTCGGGAATGCGCGCGCCCGCGGCACGCGCGCTCTCTCGCCACTCATCGATCGCTCGCAATGGGTCCAAGGTCTGATCGAGGTCCATGCTCTCGCCCGCCTCGTAGCACTCCGCTGAGAATCCTGGCGATCTTATTCGAATCTTCCAGTGTGGGAGCAAGAACTACCCGAGCGCCGCCTTGACCCGCCCTCCCCCGTCCCGCATGTAAGGAGACGCTTTCCGTGCTGACCCTGCTCTCCCGCACCTGCATCACCGTCGCGTTGGCCTGGGCGGCCGGACCGGGCGCACAGCTGCCGACGATCGATCCGACCTTGCAGCTGCCGCTCGAACGACGGGCTCTCGGTCTGTCCGACGACGATCTGGAAAGGCAGGTGGTCCAAGACCCGAGCGGGCTCGGTTCACTCTCGCTCGGCGAGCCCCACCGCGGACGCCTGCTCGGCGGTGTGCCGCTGCAGAGCTCGCGCTTGCTCGAGGTCGTGGCGCCCGATGTGGCGTTCGGCACGCACGAGACCGCCCAATACCTCGAGCGAGCCGTGCGCCGCGTGCAGGAGCTCCACCCGAATACCCCACCCCTCTACGTCGGCCACATCAGCAGGCCCGCGGGTGGCTACGTTTCGCCGCACAAGAGTCATCAGTCGGGGCGCGACGTCGATCTCGGCTTCTACTACGCGAAAAATGGCGGCTGGTACCGGCGCGGCACCGCGGACAACCTCGATTTGGCCCGCTGTTGGAGCCTGGTCCGGGCGCTCATCACCGAGACCGACGTCGAGATGATCATCGTCGATAACTCGATTCAGCGCCTGCTCCAGGCCTACGCGGAGCGCATCGGCGAGGACCGCGCCTGGCTGAAGCGCATTTTCTCCGGCGACGCCGAGCACCCCGAGATCATCCGGCACCTGTGGGGCCACACCACCCATTTTCACGTGCGCTTCTACAACCCCGCCGCCCAGACGCTCGCCGCACGCGCCTATCCGCACTTGGTCGATGCCGAGCTCGTCGATCCGGTGCAGTCCTTCACCAACTATCGCGCCAAGAAAGGCGACACCCTCGGCCGCTTGGCCAATCGCTTCGGCACCACCGTCCGCGCGATTCAGGCAGCCAACGGCATGCGCGGCACGGTCATTCAGGCCAAGAAGGTCTACCGCATTCCCCGGGCCGGCGGTCCGACGGTGCCCGTCCCTTTGACCATTCCCAGCCGCTGTTTGCCTCCGACGGCTCAGCCACCCGGACGCTAACCGCCTCGAGTCCAGGCCCTTCCCCCTTCCGATGTGCCCCGGCCGCCGGGATCGGTATGATGGCGGTCCATTGAAAACGGATGGGATCGAGCGAGTCCTGGGCCTGGTGTGCCAGGAGATGGGCAGCACGGACGCGCGCCTCGAAATCGGGGGCAAGGATCCCGAAGCGGCCGAGCTGGTGTTCGTGAGCGTCCCCGGCGGGTGGCGACTCGTCGCGGTGTTCGACACCGCGCCCGAGGATCGCGTCCGCATGGAGCACCGCCTCAAGCAGCTGGCCACCGCGTTCTTCGACGCCGGCCTGTCCTTGCCCGCGCCGAGCGCCGACGCCGAGATGCGCCTGGCCCAGCGCCGCCTGGACGACGAGCTGGCCGCGCTCGCCGGTCGCACGGGCGCGCTCGGCGCCAACGTCATCGATATGCAATCCCCCGTCCTCTGGGGCTGCTCGGAGAGCCGTCACACCGGTGAGGATCTGGAAAGCTTCCTGGTCACGGCCGAGGTGGACGCCGCCGCGCGCGCCCGTGGGGTCGACCTGGCCGTCGTCAGTGGCCTGGGCGAAGCGGACCGGGCCACGAGTCTCGACGAGCTCACTGGAGAGCTCCGCCGCCGCGCCGAACGTTTGGTGACTCGGCTCTCGGATCGGCCGCTGCGCAGCCGGCGCAACTACCTGCTCCACGGACAATGCCTGGCCGACGTCCGGCGCTGGATCCTGCGGCAGAGCGGCGAGGAGTCCAGCGTGCGACGCCTCGTGCACCTCGAAGGGCTCGGCTACTTCGCCCGCTCCTTCGCCGGCATCTACGTGCTCGTGCTCTACTTCCCCGGACCGTTCTCGGAGCTGCACGTGGAAGGCACTGCCCTGCACTACCTGCCCGTGATCGAGCGTCACGTGCTGGGCCTGCCGCCCATCGACCCGAATCCGCCCGGCGGCAAGGTCGTGCAGATGCCTTTGCCGCGTTGACCGGACTCGTGCGCTTTCTCACGCCCTGGGCGGCCCTCCTCGTCCTCTTCGGCCCAGGTGCCGGGTCTGCCTGGGCCGCTCCTTTTTCGGCCGGAACGTTTGCCGCCGGGCCGAAGGACAATCGCTTCGCCCTCGCCGCGGGCTTGGGCAATAGCTCAGGGCTCGCCCTGGGCCTGGCCTACAGCGGCCGGTTCGTCGGTGTGCAGGTCCTGGCCGGCTACCTGCCCACCTACACCACGCCGCCCGGCTGCACGATCTTCTGCGGGCTGGACGGCGTCACGGTGGAGCACGGGGCGGCCGTGGCGGCCGACGTGCTCGTGCCGCTCTTGTGCGACCAGCGCACCTGCATCGGTCTGAAAGGCGGCTACCGCCACTCGAGCGTGCTCGGCCCCGGCGGCGGCGGCGGACTCTACGGGGCGAGCCTGGGCCCTGGCTGGCTGCGCTTCGCCGGAGCGATCGGGGTCACCTACTATCCGCAAGGCCAAGGGGCGACGCCGCTCTTTCTCGGCGCGAACCTGAGCGGCAGCGGGGCGGACACCGTCGCCCTCGGCACGGAGATCACCCTGACCTTTGCGCCATGGATCAGAACACCGTGACTGGTAAGAGCTCGGAGTACGACTCCTCGCCCACTTCGAGTTGAATCTCGACCTCGGACGCTGCGGACAGCTCGGCCGAGAACTCGAACGTGCACGAAGTTTCGAGGACGGCGTCCAGCACGATGTCCAAAAGGCCCGTCCGCTCCGCGACGGCGACCAGCTCCAAATCCAGGAGCGAATAGCCGAGCACGACGTCCTCACCGAGGCCGCCGGTCTTCATGGCCCAGTAGTCCGCATCGACCTCGTCGCTCGCGGCACTCTCGGGCTCGGTCTCCCGATCGACCCAGCTCGGATCGACCACGTGCACCACCGTGCCCGTTCGGTAGAGGCTCTTGGCGATCACACCGGCCGCCCGCGGCCGAAACTCCGGCAAGAGACTGGTGGAGCTCGTCCCGTCCGAGTGGAAGGTGATGTCGGTCAGCGCGATGAACACCTGCTTGTCGCTCTCGAGCGCTGGGAACGGGCGCGTGCCCTCGGGCCCGGTGACACCGTCGATCAGCAATGGATCGCTCTCGCTGCCACCGATCACGCTATTTCTCGCGAAGTCGATGGCGCCCGCGAGATTCTCGGGCGCATCGGCGCCGCGGTTGGCTTCGAGCCTGCGCACGAAGTCCTGCAGGGCATCCACGCGGTCCGCATCGCTCATGTCGACGGGCGCAAAGAACGGGCTGCGCTCGTAATCCCGGGCCGGCGCCGGCTCCTGGAACATGACGTCGACGCCCACCGTGTCCTGAAACGTCACGACCGACAGCGTGCCTTGGAGACCGCTCTCCGACACGGCCTCTGTGAAGGCCACCACCGAGTCGCGCACCGACGCGATCACGTTTCCCATGCTGCCGGTGATGTCGATCAAGAGCACGATGTCGACGCTCTCGCCCTGGGACAGACAGCTGAGCTCACCGCTCTGCAGCGCGCCATCGACGAGCACGCTGACGTTCTCGGCTTGCAATTGAATCGGCGTTTTTCCGGAGAACACACCGGACAGACTGATCGTCGCCGACTGCTCTGCCTCGTCGTAAAAGCACGCTCGTCCGAGCGGCGTCAGCGTTTCTGGAAAGCCATCGCTCGGCTCGAGGTCCATCTCGCGCTCCTGGACTCGCTCTTCGGAGGTCTGAAACAGGTCGGCGCTGAATTCCGCCGCTTCCTCGCGAATGGCCTCGAGCTCGGCCTCGAGCGCGAGCGCGGCGTCCAGGCTGAGCGAGACGGAGAGGTCCGCGATTTCGTCCGCCGACAGATCCGGAAACAGCCCGCTCAAGACGGCCGTGACATCGAGCGACCCGCCACCGCCCAGGCCCAAGTCCGTCGCGACGTCGTCGACCGCGCCGTCGATGTCGTCATCGTCCGGCAGCTCGAGACCGCACGCCGTGGCCCACACCGACAGCGCGAGGAGAGCCCCACTCAGCCGTCGTCTCACGCCGCGCCTCGGACCCACCCCTGCACACACAGCCCGCACCTCTCCACTCCCGTCCACCATCATGCTCATCATCAAAGCAGGAGGCGTGCCAGACAACGTGGGGCGCGCTCCGCGCTTGGACGATTCGCGAAAACGACGAGCGCCGCAGTGTGTGAACGGTGAGAACCCGCGAGCACGAGCCAATGCCCTGGGCGCTTGGACCGTGATCTTCCTGCCCTACCTCTAGGACGACCCTTCTGACCCGTTGGGGACCCCAGTCGGGGCGCGGGACCCAGGAAAATCGCCCCCTTGCACCCCCCCGCTGCGGCCGCTATAGGTCCGCGCTTTCGAAAAGCCCGTCCCCATCGTCTAGCCAGGCCCAGGACACGGCCCTTTCAAGGCTGTAACAGGGGTTCGAATCCCCTTGGGGACGCCAAAGCCTCCAGCCCGTGTCGGCTGGAGCTCGATCGCTGACCGGTTCTGGCCCATCTAATGGGCCAGACGCCGGGCCAAGGGTCGTTGGCAGGGGTGGGAAAATTTCCTGTACCGTGCCCTCTGCTGGGCGCGCAGAGGGGTCGGGCCCGGCTAGCCGTCGAACGCAGGCGATAGGACGTGGTCCGCTTGGTGGTCCGCCGGTCTTCGTGAAGTCGCCGCATTTCAGTGCCGGCAGGTTAGGTGGTCGCGCAGACTCGTCGGGAAGACGAAAGGGATATCTCGCAGCTGCGCCTTCAAAAACCCGGGAGATTTGAGATGAACATCCCCCACCCGGTTGCGAAAATCGCAAAGAACCCCCTGCCCTGAGTCGCCGGCGGCGTGCGCCCGGACGCGCTCCTCGAGCCGTCCGAGCTCGAAAACGTGCGCGCTCGTTCATTGAAGGAATCCACAGTCAGGGTCGGTAGGCGACGGCCGAACCGGTAACCTCGACGTTCTCAAGCTCGGCCTTCGCCAGCAGGAGTTCGACGGCCTTCCGCGCTGGGTCGGCGGGAAGCCCCGGACCGATCCGAATTTCTCGAAGTGCGCTCCGCTCGAAGGGGACCTCCAGGTACGGGGTCAGGCCAAACGCAGAGGGCCTGAAAAGGACCTGAGACGGACCTGAGAACACGTCCGCTCCGAGGAGCCGCCATTCAGCCTCGCTGCGATACGCTTCGTCCTTGTAGCTCGACAGGATCTTCAAACAGGAGTTGGCTAGCGCAGCCTTCTGCCACGCTGGCTTGAAAACCGTACGGCCTTTGTGCGTAACGGCCGCAAGCCTGGCCAACAGCGTCTCTTCGGCCCGGAGCGCGCCCTCGAGTGCTTCGCAGCCGTAGATGCATTTCCTGATTGAGAACAGGCCTCGATCATAACTCCAGTGCTCAGAACGAAGGTCGAAGGCGATCGCGTACCCACGGCCGTTCGCAGCATATGCTCGCCATTGGGGCAGGGAGTCGCCGTCCGCAGAGAACGACGTCAAGTAGTTGTCGCCTTCGATTAGCCCTTCGTGCTGCGAGAAGTGATCCATCACAGGGGCAAGTTCCGGGTGATCGTCGACCAGACTTTGCCAAATGGCCACGGTCCTTTGGTCGTCGATCCGCAGCTCCAACGGATCGTTCAAGAAGGCTGCGTGGGTCGCCCAAAGTCGACAATTTTGGACGATGCCTGCGAGCCCAACCGGCGTCGTGTAGTGCCAGACGGTTCGGGGTGGCTCTTCTTTGGTCATTCGACGTTTCGCTTTGCAGGCGAAGAAGGGCCGCTAGCGCCTCTTCGGCTTGGGACTGTAATTCCTCACCATGAACTCATCGAAAAGGGGCACGGTGAACGCCGTATCACCATGCGCCGGACTGTAGACCATTCCCTTGTTGATTAGGCTCGAACGCGTGGGAGCAACTTTGCTCACCGCCTTTCCGAGCCTCCGGGCAATGTCTCCTGATCTGTGCGGCCCAGGTCCGAGCACAGCCATAGCTAAGACGTACTCCCTCTCCGCGGGGGTCATCCGATCGAAACGAACAGCGAAAAAGGACTCGTCGAGCTCTGAAGTCGCCACTTGAGAAGCCAGAGTCGCATCCCAAAGCTCAATTGGATTCTGGGCAGCCGCGTTCCATGCCTGCTTCCCCCACTCCTGCAGAAAGTATGGATAGCCGCCCGTCCTTTTTACGATGTGGTCGATCGCCTCGTCGGAGAACGTGACCCCCTCCTTGCCGGCCGGCTTGCAGAGAGCCTCGCGAGCCTCTTGATCTCCAAGGGCGTCTACTTCGACGTACTCGAACAGACGCTCTGCATACGACTTGGCCCGGCCGCTCTGACCGAGGATTTGCGGCAATCCGGCCGCATAGACTGCAATCGGTAGCAACCGCTGATTCGCAGCGTGAAGGGCAGAGATCAGCGCGGCGAGCTGGATCTCCTCGACGTACTGAAGCTCATCGATGAACAGCACAACCGCTTTACCCTTGTCCTTTGCGGCGTCGCCGACCGCCTGAATCAGTTCCGTCAGGTCGGACTCTAGGTTCCCGCTGTCGGCGGTTCCCAGAAGTGCTTTCGCGTCGATCGACAGCTCAACGTCTTCATACTTCAAACGCATCACGCTGACGAAACCGGCCAGCGCGCCCATAGCTTTCGCCACGAGCGTCGTGAGTTGAGCCCCGGCGACCTGCAACAGAATGGTGCGCAGCGCCGGCGCAAGGATCGACGGAAGCGATCGATCCTCGGGAGCTTCGATCCACTTCGTGATGCAGCCCTGCTCGGCCGCTAGGTCTTCACACTTCCTGAGGAGGACCGTCTTCCCGACCCCGCGAAGGCCGTAAAGCACAATCGACCGCGACGTCTTGCCAGTCGCAAGCCTCTTCAACGCGACCTGAGCGTTGGCAATAACGTGGTCACGCCCCGCCAGGGCGGGTGGGGGCAGCCCAGCGCCGGGCGCGTAGGGATTCTTGGAGGGATCCATCGAATGTTAGGAAAGTTATCCCGAATTAGCCTCCGCAGCAAATATCGGATAACTTTCCTAAGGTCTCCGCTGCCGCCTTCGAGGCATCGCGCCTCAGCCAGGGATGGTTACGGCGCCGCCCGGCCACCAGCGCCTTTCACTCGCATATGGCGGGTCCTCGGCCGCCGCAGGGCGTCCAGCGCCTCAAGGAGGGCAACAACGCCTCCACCTTGGGGCGCCAGTGAGCTTCACCAGCGTCGCGCACTTGTGCGCTTAGATCCCCTTTCAAATCGGCTTCGAATCCCCTTGGGGACGCCAAACGCGAATGCCGCGGCCCAGTTCGGGTCGCGGCATCGCTCTTTTCGGGGGATCGGCGCTGAAATCAGGCCGTTTTGCGGGCAGCCGTCGGCCGAGCCGAGCTACTGCGGGCCACGACGGGCAGACCGATCTCGCCGTCCAGAAGCTCGCCTTCGAGGGCTGCCGCTTCTTCCCACACGTCGACCGGGCGAAGCGACAGGGAGCGCTGCACCGTGGCCAGGTCGAGGCCCGAGTCGAGCCGCGCTCCCGACAGGATGGCTTCGCACAGGGCGCCGAAGTCGTAGCCGGCGGCCGCCGCGATCTTGGGCAAGAGGCTCTGGGCCGTCATGCCGGGCAGCGTGTTGACCTCGAGCACGTACTCGTTCATCCCCGGCGTCACGAGCAGGTCGACGCGGGCGGCGCCGCGCACGTCGAGCGCCTCGGCGGCGCGCTGAGCGAGCTGCAGGACGCCGGACAGGCGCGTTGCCCCGATGCGGGCGGGCAAATGATAGCGCGTCTCGTCCGAGTGGTACTTGGCTTGGAAGTCGTAGATCTCTCCGGCTGGCTCGATCTCGATCGCGCCGAGCACCCGGCCGTCGAGCACCGCCACGGCGATCTCGCTGCCCGAGACGAAGCGCTCGACCAGAACCGAATCATCGTAGAGCAGGGCCATGTCGATCGCAGTGCCGAGCTCCGAGAAGTCATTGACCTTGGTGACGCCAATGCTCGACCCTTCGCGGCGTGGCTTGACCACGACGGGAAAGCCGAAGGAGCCGTGCAGCTCGGGCAGCCCGGCGCGCTCGTGCTTGCTGACCAGGTAATACGGGGGCGTCGGCACGTTGTGCAGACGGAAGAGCTCCTTGCTCTTGAGCTTGTCCATGGCCAGGGCCGACGTGAGCACGCCGCTTCCGGTGTACGGGATGCCGAGCATCTCGAGCACGCCCTGCACGCAGCCGTCTTCGCCCTGCTTGCCGTGGAGCGCCAAAAAGGCGACGTCGATGTCCGCGTCGGCCAGCGCGTCCAGCGCCTCCATGCCGTCCCGGAGGTCGATCCGCACCACCTCGTGGCCCCGCCCCTCCAGGGCCTCTGCCACGGCTTGTCCCGAACGCAGGGAGACCTCGCGCTCGCTGGAGACCCCGCCCATCAATACACCTACGCGCACTGCTTCCACTAGGAACTCCTTGGCTAGAGCGAGGCTCGCTCGCTTCCTCCCCGCTAGCCGTATCAGGACCTTTCGGAAGTACCCAAATAAGTTGCAGGCGGACGC
>Ga0164308_10000478_pt1 | contig 22039 bp, 21 predicted proteins | sample Whisoiple_246_MG_FD_109983 | JGI IMG/M metagenome (GOLD analysis project Ga0164308, IMG submission 109983) | Soil microbial communities amended with fresh organic matter from upstate New York, USA - Whitman soil sample_246_MG | ecosystem: Environmental > Terrestrial > Soil > Unclassified >...
AGTAGGCGAGCGGGCAAGCCGTCGACGATCGCTGACGTCTGCCAAGTCGAGCGATGATCGACGTTGGCAGGGCGAGTGACGTCCGTGTTCGATGGTCTAGGCATGAGTGTGGCCGATGCAAGGGCTGGGCCGCCGTTCCAGCCTCTGAACCGAGACGCCCGCGTCGGCGCGTTTCCACGGTGGCGTTCGTGCAGCTCCGGAGCGCGAAAAAGAGCGGTTTGGAACAGCGCGTGCATCACTTGGCGTGCGTGGACGCGGCGTGCGAGTTCGAGCGTGCAGCTAGTCTTTTTGGCCTCGACCGCCGGCACGTCGCCGTGGCTTCTGGCGACACTTCAGCCGTGAACGCAGAGCGAGGGAAGCGCGTTCCGAAGGAGCAGTCCGACCAACCCGGGGCGCGCGACGATGCGGAAGGCGGCACTTTCGAGTCGCACGAGGATCCCGCAGTCCTTAATGAGCGCCAGCATCGAACGCGCACGCGCGTTCGCAACCGCAACCGCAAACCCAACCGCGATCCCCAAGAGTTCGATTCGTAGCAACGGCGGGGCCCGAATTGCGCCAAGAGAGCAGGCACGACAGTTGCCCCTAGACAGCTCATGAAAGCACTCTGTTGGCACGGACATGGCGACGTACGAGTGGATACGGTCTCGGATCCTGAGCTCAAGAATCCCGGGGACGTGATCATCCAAGTCACCGCGGCAGGCATTTGCGGCTCGGACCTGCATCTATTGGACGGCTACATGCCCACCATGGAGTCGGGCGACATCTTGGGCCACGAGACCATGGGGATCGTGGTCGACGTCGGAAGTGAAGTGAAGAAGGTCAAAAAGGGAGATCGCGTCGTCGTTCCCTTCACGATTTCATGCGGCAGCTGCTTTTTCTGCAGCAAGGGCTTGTGGGCGGCGTGCGATACCACGAACCCGAACGCAGAGATGGCTGCCAAGGTCATGGGTCATTCGCCCGCCGGGCTGTTCGGCTATTCACACCTCACTGGCGGATATCCGGGGGGCCAGGCTGAATATCTGCGCGTGCCGTACGCTGATGTTGGCTGCTTGAAGATCGAGTCGGACCTGCCCGATGAAAAGGTGCTGTTTTTGTCAGACATCTTTCCTACGGGCTACATGGCTGCAGAGAACGCAGACATCGAAGCCGGAGACACTGTGGCCATTTGGGGCTGCGGCCCCGTAGGACAGTTCTGCATCCAGAGCGCTTGGATGTTCGGCGCAGGGCGGGTAATCGCCATCGACCGCGTGGAGGAACGCCTGGCGCTGGCTCGCACCGCTGGCAAGGCCGAAACCATCGATTTCAGCAAGCAAAACGTATACGAGACGTTGCAAGAGCTCACGGGTGGTCGTGGGCCCGATCGCTGTATCGACGCAGTAGGCGCGGAGGCGCACGGAACGGGCGGCGTCGATGCGGTCATCGACAAGGTAAAAGCTGCGGTGAGCCTCACGACCGACCGCGCACACGTCTTGCGCCAAGCGATCTACTGCTGTCGCAAAGCGGGCACGATTTCCGTTCCGGGAGTCTACATCGGCTTTCCGGACAAGCTGCCGATGGGCGCGTTCATGAACAAGGGGCTAACCATGAAAACTGGGCAAACGCACATGCATCGGTATATGCGCCCGTTGTTGGAGCGCATCGAGGCCGGTCAAATCGATCCGTCGTTCGTGATCACTCACCGGCTCAAGCTGGAACAAGCCCCGGAAGGTTATAAAACCTTTCGGGACAAGAAAGACGGCTGCATCAAGATCATGCTGCAACCGGGCACGTAGGCAAAAACCGCCAGGCTTGGCTGGAAGAAAAAAGGAAGGCGTTCACACCCAGTCGCCGCTCCCCGCTCTCGACTCACTGCCTCCGCTCCACTGCCTTCACCTCACCCTCGACAGGGCTGCCGCGTGTGCGACGGGGCACACGCGTCCCACCTTCCGTGGCATTTCGCCATCGAGCGTAGCGCGTCCGCACGGTCGAGAGAGGGACGAGAAGGCTGCGGATCCTAGCGCGCCGAGCCGTGAGTAGTTTGTCGCCGTGCCGTTGACATAAAAGTCGCGGGATCTAGGTAGATCCCGCTCATGAGCCCGCAAACACCGCGGCGTGATTGCTCGGCCTGCTCGACCTGCAAAGATCCCCGAAGCCTGCCACGCACGCCGGGAGCGACGGGGATTTTTGCCTGCCCCACCTGCAATCGCATATTCGAAGTGAGAAGCGGGCAAGGCGCCGCTTCGGACCGAATTCTGGAGGGTCTACTCGCGGTTCCGGAAGAAGGACGCAGAGTTCGGGGGTGAGCCGTTGACCGCAGTCATGCTGACGCGCTGTTTGGGCCAGGCCGCGCTCCCCCCGATTGCCGGCCCGGGACAGTTCGCGTTGTGACTTTTGGCAGCGGCCCGCTCTTTGCACTCAGGGGCAAACTAGCTCTGCGTTCGGGAAACTCCCTCTCTCTTCTCGCCGCGGTTCTTCCCCCACCATCCCAGGAGTTTCATGAAAACCAACCCATTAGCAGCCTGACGTGGCCGAGGGCCGATCTGATCCACGAGTACAGGTGGCCTGCGCCGCCGCTCTCGACAGCGGTAGGGTTTGCTTGATTGAGCAACTATTTTTTGTTCTAGCGTTTACGTCCGAGGGGTTTGACTTGAGTACGGCACAGCGGGAGCAGCAGTGAAATTCGTATACAACACAGGGATTCGTCGAAAGCTTTTCCACAACGTCAGACTCTGGGGGAGCTGGGACGCCTCCGGTCGCTATTCCGATAAATGGACCGAAGCCCCGATGACCGAGCGCGTGTGCGCCGACGGCAGCATCGTGTTCGAGGCTGAAATCGAACTTGCGCCGTCTGAAATGGGCAAGCAATTCTCCTGGAATGTCTTGACCGACGGTCCGCTAGGCCTCGATCGGCAAGGCATCACGACCGAGGTGAATGGCGCGAGGCACGACGCTTTGCACCGCTCGTTCGACCTATCCCCCGAGTCCACCGAACAGCGCTACTACTTGACCCACGTCCGCCGCCTGGGCGCGCAGAAGGTTCGCTTGCCGGAAAGCGGCGAGTTCGGACTACGCTTTGCGGTCTGGGCGCCCAACGCGCAAGCAGTCGAGGTCGTCTTCGGTGATGCGAGTTCGGGCTACATCGCGGACGACGGCACGGGCATCGATGCCAATCGACCCGTGATCCCGATGGAAAAGGGCGAAGACGGAGTGTGGCTGGCAGGCCCCTGGAACACTCCGGCCTTGCAGCGCTTCGCTGACTTCGTGGGCGCGCCCTACATGTTTCGCATCAAAAACGAGCAGGGCGAGCTGACCTATCGCACGGACCTACACTCACGCGCACAGATCGGCACGGGGGACCAAAATCCGGAAGGGAAACCTTTTGCCGGCGACCCGAGCAAGCTGAACGGTGTCGTGAGCTGCTCATTGGTCGTGGACACCGAAAAGGTGCAAGTGACCCTCGACTCGAACGACAATCGAGAGATATCGGACGAGGAATTTTGGCGTGATGAGTTCAATCACGCGACTCCCTTTCCATATCGCATCGACGACATGGTCATTTACGAGCTCCACGTCGGATCGCTCGGCTTCGGCCAGGAGCGTCCCGGAAACTTCGATGACGCGATTGCTCTGCTCGACTATCTCACCGAGCTCGGCGTCAACGCAGTCGAGCTCTTGCCGATCGCGGAGGCAAATGGCTTCAACACTTGGGGCTACGGAAATTCTCACCACTTTGCCATCGAATCGAGCGCGGGCGGCCGGGATAAGTTCCGCCACTTCGTGCGCGCCTGCCACCAGCGCGGTATCGCGGTCATCGTCGACGTCGTTTACAACCACTACGTGCCGAACGGTGACCGCGCGCAATGGAACTACGACTCGAAGCGAGACGAGAACAACATCTACTACTGGTACGAAGGCAACCCGAGCGACTACGAAAAGCCGGACGGCGGCTACCTAGACAATCTATCTACGGGCTACGCACCCCGCTTTCACGAGGAGATGGTGCGCAAGCTCTTCATCAGTAGCGCGGCCGCTCTGGTTACGGACTTTCACGTAGACGGCTTCCGCGTCGACCAAACGACCTCCATTCACGCATACAACGTCGTGCATGCGGACGGGCGCCCGGCGGGCACGGCCAATCAATCAGGGGCGCAGTTCCTGCGCGAGTTGAGTCGCACGCTCCGCCTGATCCGGCCAACGACTTTGCTGATGTGCGAAGATCACTCGGATTGGGTGCTAGTCACCGAGCACCCGGACGGCGCGGGGCTCGGCTTCGACGCCACTTGGTACTCCAACTTCTATCACAACCTGGTTGGAGACACGGGGCGCGGGCCAGAGTGTGCCAACCTGTTGCGCACCGCCGGCATGGGCGGCAAGGGAGAACTGGCGATGGATCGCTTCGCGCACATCCTGGAAGCCACTAGTCGAAAGACGGTCGTCTACCACGAGTCGCACGACGAGGCGGGCAACTCGGAACACTCGGCGCGCACGCTCATGGTGGCGATCGCCGCCGGTAAGGACACGCCGCCCCCCACGGGTGAGCTGCGCAGCGTGGCGGAAGCGCGGGTCCGCTTCGTCGCGGGCATGACGCTGCTCTCCGCGGGTACGCCCATGTTCCTCATGGGTGAAGAAGTCGGTGCAGTCAAAGCCTTCACCTACGATGGCTTTTTGAACAACCGAGAGGATCTGCTCGGCGCGCGCAATGGTAGCGGCAAGCACCTGTTTCGCTTCTACCGGGAATTGATTCGGCTGCGCCAGCGACACCAAACGTTCGCCACTTCCAACATCGCCACGGTCTTGGTTCACAACGCGGATCGCGTGTTGGCATTCCACCGTTGGAAGGGCCCCGAGCACTACCTGGTAATCGCGACGTTGAACGACTTCGGCTGGCCCGAGGGTTACCGGGTGCCGAGCCCAGTAGAGAAGGGCAGTTGGCGCGAAATATTCACCAGTGATGCCAGCATTTATGGTGGTTCCGGCATCTCGAACGAAGGTGAACTCGTCACCGTGGATGGCCAACTCGTCGTGAAGATGCCCGCGCGCGGCTTTGTCGTGCTCAGGCACTTGCCGGCCTGACCGAGGCAGGCGGGCGCCCGTGCCTCACAGGAGGCACAGCGGCGTCCCCGCGCCTTGCTTGCACGCGTGGCTTCGCACGCTACGCTCTCTTCGGCATGTCCGCGCAGCTCGATCTCTTTGGTCGGGGTGACCCGATTTTCGACCCGGCCTTCTCCGCCGTGCGGCGCATCGAGTTGGCATCGGAAGCGTGGCTGGAGCTGGTTCCGGGTTGGCTTCGTGGGCATCAGGCGTTGTTCGATGCGCTGCTGAGCAAAACGCGATTTCGCAGCGAACAACGGCTGATGTACGAAAAAGTCGTGGAGGTGCCTCGGCTGTACGCGATCCTCGGTGAGGATGGCCCGATTCCCCCTGTGATTTCGGCGATGCAACGCGCCTTGTCGCTCCGCTACGGTGAGCAGTTCACGAACATTAGCCTCGGCTACTACCGTGATGGTCGAGATAGCGTGGCTTTTCACGGCGATCGCGTCGCGCGCACGCTGCCGCGCGCGTTGGTAGCAACGGTTTCGGTGGGCGCACCGCGCCGCTTTCTGTTGCGACCAACGGGCGGCGGGAAGTCGCTCGCGTTCAACTTGGGCCGCGGCGATCTGTTGGTCATGGGCGGCTCCTGTCAACGCACTTGGCAGCACGCGATTCCGAAGTCGCGCACGCTCGGCGAGCAAGCGCGGATCGCGATCATGTTCCGCCCCCATTGGCAGCCACTCAGCGCGACATGAGCAATCGCCGCCGCGCCCCGCTGCCCTTGGCGAGCATCATCCGAAAGCGATGAGCGTCGTGCAGGGCCGCGCCCGACCCCGTGTTGTCGAACACGCACCAAACTTCGCTGTTGGGCGGGGCTTGTCGGGTCGTGTTCGCGAGCTCCTGCAGTTGCTGGTCGCCGTACGCTGACCAGTAGGTGCGCGGAGACCCGTGCCAACGCACGTAGCGCAAGGAGTCAGCGCCGCCCGGCTCTCGAGCGGCCGCCGGTCGGGGCGGGTCGGCGACGACGCGCGCGACCCCGTACTCGACCAAGGTGGCAGACGCAGCTGGACCGTACCAACCGGGGTGACGCGGCTCACAGGCAACAGGCCCTGCATATCGAGCTCGAAGCGCCCGGAAGAAAGCGTTCGCTCGTCTACGGTCGAAGTCCAAGCTCGCGGGCAGTTGCACCAGAATCGGGCCCAGCTTTTCACCCAGGCCGCGAATGTCGTCGAAAAACTGGCGGAGGAGGGAGCCCGGCGCGGCCAACTCGGCCTCGTGCGTGATGGAACGGGGGAGCTTGACCGAAAACCGAAACCCCGCAGGAACGCTGTCTCGCCAACGCTCGAACGTCTTTGGCAAATGCCGCCGATAGAACGTGGAGTTGATCTCCGCAGCACCCAGTATGCTCGCGTACCTTTGCAGGCCCGTTCCCTCGCACTTTGCCAAGCCCGCATGCTCACGTGGAACACTCCAACCCGCAGTGGCGACGAATACTCGCGGCATCTTCACTTCGACTTTTCGTGCAGCGCGCGAGCCGCGACGCGCAAGTCAGCGACCAATTCCTCGAACGCGCGTGCCCGCGCCTCGGCGTCGGGTGCGCGCAGCACCGCTGAAGGATGTACGGTGGCAATGACCACCCGCGCCCACTCGCTTTCGATCGGCTTGCCGCGCTGCTGAGTAACGCGGAACGCCGTTCCGAGCAGCGCTTGAGCGGCCGTGCTGCCTAACAATACCAACACTTCGGCAGAAATTTCGCGGAGTTCGGCGTGTAGCCAAGGCACGCAAGCGTTCATTTCGCCCGTGCTCGGACGCTTGTGCAAGCGAGCTTTGCCGGTGCGCTCGAACTTGAAGTGCTTCACCGCATTGGTCAGATACACGCGTTCGCGCTCGATGCCTGCCGCGGCGAGTGCCTTGTCCAGCAACTTTCCAGCCGGACCTACGAACGGATGACCCTCGCGATCTTCGACGTCACCCGGCTGCTCGCCGACCAACACCATTTTCGCTCGCGCGGGGCCTTCGCCGAACACCGTTTGCGTCGCCGGACGATACAGCTCGCAACCTTGGCAGTCCCGGGCCGCCTCTCGCAGAGCGGTCAGGGATTTGCGCTCGGGTAGAAAGCGCTCGGCTCCAGGTTCCCGGTGACGTACTGCCATGGTGTTGGCCTCAATCTGCTCGTCCGTAGATCAGAAACCATAGCCCGCTGGCGGTGACTGCCCACACCAGCAAGGCGAAGGTGAGCGCGAGCCACGGGCTCATGTTCGCAGTCAGATAGATCACTGCAGCAAATGCCATGAGTCCGGCCGCACCGAAGCGTGCACCGCGAGCATCGTCAGCAGCCTGCTGCCGGCCGTCGTGCTCTTTGACCAGCGTCAGTGCAGCGGGCAGGATAGCGGGGAAGGCGAGCGCCAAACCGCCTGCGAAGTCACCGAGGGATTTGGCGGTGAAGCTCGCTACCAGCGCGACCACACCGCCAAAGCAGAAGCGCAAAGCAAATTCCCAAAGCTTCAGCTTGGCGAGGCCGCCGCTGTCCACCTCAGGCTTCATGACGGGCGCACCGTGAACCACGCCACAGCGGCCACCAAAAACCAAAGTGACCAACAAATGCCCGCCCCCAGCCAGACCGGGATGCGGGTCTTTGCGGTGAGAAACACGCAGCCGAAGGCATAGGCGAGAAAGCCCGCGCCGCCGCAGATCATCCCCAGGGCGTGCTCACGAACTACGCCACCGCCGCGCTGCGCGAAGGTGATCGCCACCGAAACCAGGGCGACTGCTGGCGCCGCGCCCAGAATGCCAGAGAAGGTTTTGGGCTTAATTAGCTCGGCGAGAGACGCGAAGAGCGACACTGCCACACCGGCTAGCCCGAATCGCAGCACGAGGTCGTTCACGCGAGTGACACGGATGCAAACCGCGGACCGGAGCGGAGAAGCGCGCTAGTGGCGGAGCGGCTGCGACGAAGCGCCACAGCGATTACTCCGTAGCCCACAGCTCCTGCCGATAGCGTTCGAAACAACGCTGTCCTGCGCGCAAGCGCAGCAACGCTCCTTCTGCGATGAGCGGCCCAATGCGAGGATCGCTGGCAACCAAAGGCTGCAGGACTTCACGATTCCAGGTTGCAGAGTGGCGAATGTCGAGTGTCGCGTGCAATGCATAGTACCGCCGAGCAGCACCATCGATGCCCAAGCGCTTCAGCCCAGCGTTGACGAGTTGCGAACGTCCGGGCGCCGTGAGTTCGATCACGCCCAGTGCGCCCACCGACTGATACGCGTAGTGGCGGGTGGTTGCGAGCGCGACCATCAAATTGCTCAAAGCGAGCGCTTGCCAGACGGTCTGACCGTCAGATTTCAAAGCGAGCGATTGCGCGAGCGCGCCGAGCATCGGTCCGTGCATGCCTCCTTCGTGCCCTTGGCCCATTTCGTCCCAGTAATTGCGCGCCATCTCGAGTTTGGGACGACTCGGCAATTTGACTTGGGTCAACGCCACCAAGTCGTCGAAGCCAGCTTCACCTGCCAGCTCTTGCTCGAGAAACCAGCACATCTGCTGTCGAGTTGCATGCGCGGCGAGCCACGGAAACAGCGGGTCGTGTTGGCCGGGGCCGGTTTGCTCGAGGCGTTCGAACCAACGGATGAACGCGGCCGGCTCGCTGGGCACTGCGCGCAGCGCCCCCGCGAGTGCATGGCGTTCGCCTTCCACGAACGCGCGTTCGACTCGGCGCACGTCGGCCTCTCGAGCGAGATCTGCCTCCAAGTCCGGCGTGTCTAGAGCGGGCGATAGCCGGCGCGCGTGGGAAGCAGACAAGCGACGGTGCATCACCTCATCCGTAGAACTGAATCCACGGTGAGAGATGGGGATGAGGGTGGACATCCCGCACCTGACTGCAACGACGATGCCAGCCCGGCAAGTGTCGTGCCCGTGCGAGCCTCGACGGACATGCGCGCCGCTGAGGGGTACCGCGGCACGGCGCGTGCAAATGCACGAGTGCACCATTAGGGAGCGACGTTTGCGACATAGGCAGATACATGGCAAATTTGATCCACTTGGCCTGTCGAGACGACCAAGGGCAGCTGCGGATCGTGGTCGAAACGCCCAAGGGCTCCCCCGCCAAGATCAAATACGACCCAGAGCTTCAGGTGTTCGAGCTTCAGCGATTTCTGGCCGGTGCTCGCTATCCGTATGATTGGGGCTTCGTTCCGGGCACCCTAGCGGAAGACGGCGATCCGCTCGACGCGATGGTCTTGTTCGATGGTCACACCTGGCCCGGCGTGGTCATTCCGGCCGTGGGCATCGGCCTGTTGAAGCTGCGCGAAAGCAAGGCGGATGAGGCGCAACCTCGGCGCAACGATCGCGTCATCGCCGTACCCGCGGCCCGCACGAGAGGTCACGCGCCCAGCCAACTCGCCACGGAAACGCGCACCCTCTTGGAGCAATTCTTCGTTGCCACCGGCGAGTTGGCGAACAAGCGCGTCTCGATCGAGGGCTGGGGCGACGAAAGCGAGGTAACAGACGCCGTCCAGCGGGCAGCCGCGGCCTACGACGCGAAGCAAGCGAAGCGCTGAGCATCTCGAGGCGATCCGCGGGCGGAACACGGCCGGTCGATGAGCTGCGAGGCGGGGCGCGAGCGCCCCGGTCTTCTGTCCGTGGCCGCTAACGCGCCCCGCTGCGTGGCGTGGCGCCCCGCGCCTGCGCCCTTTCGCCTCCTGCACCGCGGTTCACCATTTGCAGCCCGAGAGCGGGTCCTGGCTCGAGTCTTGCTCAGCTCTGGGTCATGCAGACCCAACTCATGGAGAAGCGTTGCCTCAACGGCGACCGCGTGCGTGAACACACTGCGCCTAGCGTCACTCGGCGCATCGATCGCCTGTCGGCTGCGGATGTGGATGAAGCAGTGAGCGCGGGTCCGGAAGCGATTTTGCGGCGCCTATTCAAGCTCGACTACGAGTGGGACATCGATCGTGCGCTAATGGTGGTGTTCGCCGTTGCCGGCGGTGCGAGCTTGAGCACTGGCCTGCTGCGTTACACACGAACTCCGCTGTTTTCTCAGCGCCGCAAGGGCTTCTTGTACCTGTTCGGCACACAACTCGGGTTTCTGTTCGTCCACGGCCTCGTAGGCTGGTGCCCACCTGCCGCGGTGTTGCGTCGCTTGGGGTTCAGGACTCAACGTGAAATCGAGGCGGAACGCAGGGACCTGCGCGATGCGCTGGCCTTGACCAAATCCGGTTGAGCGACCGGCCGTCGCAGTCATCACCAACCAGAACCAACACCCGATTCATCACGCGAGACCAAGGCAGACGCTCGTATTCCGTATGACTCGCCGCAGGCGGACGAAGGCGTGATGCCTTTGGCCACAGCTGGGGCCTTCGCGTTGCCTCGCAGGTTGCCCAGCTGAAAAGACTGACGGTTGCGATGACGTTATCAGATTGCTCGCTGCCATCGCCTACTAGCGACAGCGGGGTAAATGCAAACGATCCGCTAGACGCGCAGCGCCGCGGATCGTTTGCTCCGCAATTGCCGCCGCACGGCGGTGCGGTTCAGCTCGGGTCGACGACCATCTGAATTTGCGCGATGACCCGGTCGCCCATTTTGGTCGCGGTGGCGTGGCGACCGCTGTTGCCCGCTTCGTCTGCCTTCATGGCAGCGGCGTAGGCAGGCAGCATCGTGCGGCGCTTGTATGGTTCGACTGCCTCGTGAATCGACTTGCTGAAGGGCGGGTCGAAATAGAACTGGGTGGTGAAGATCCAAGCCGGTTCATTGCTCTTGCTGTAGTTCACGCGACCTTTGGACATCGAGCCCTTCTTGAAGCACACGATGTGAATGTGTAGATCGCGCCCGTTGTACCAACCAGGGAAGTAGCTCAGGAAAGAAGCCACGCCGTTGGTATCGGTGACCTGAATGCCGCGGCAGAAGCGATCGGTGTTTTCCAGGTTGTTCGAACCGGGCGTGCCGTTGTAGGCGGCGTCCGGCTTCTGCTCGTCAGCTCCGCCTTTCATGCCAAAGCCGCTGTAGTAGCCCTGCGCGTCGGTATGCCAAATGTACACGTCGATGTTCGGCACGGGCACGATCATCCCGCACGCGGCATCGCTCTTGGTCTTGTCGATCAGTCGAACGTATAGCTCCATCTCGACGCCCTTCTCGGCGTCGGGCTTGTACTGCCCGCGAATGTCTTGTCGGTAGAGCGAGATGTCATCCATCTTCTCTAGCTCGTGAATGAAGAAGGGGCCTTGGCCGGCGCCGTCCGTCTTCGTCACCACGTTGCAGTCGAGCTTCTTCGGATTCGCCGAGTCGGTCGAATCTTGCACGGGCACGCTCGTCCACGGGGGAGAGGTGAGCATACCGCCGGTGCTGCCACCGCCGGCAGCGCCCGCAGCGCCTGGTGCGCCACCGGCGGGAGCACCCGCCGCACCCGGTGCGCCGCCCGCATGAGCCCCTGCGCTGCCCGGTGCCCCTGCGCTGCCCGGTGCCCCTGCGCTACCCGGCGCCCCTGCGCTGCCCGGTGCGCCTGCGCTGCCCAGTGCCCCTGCCGCGCCTGGCGCCCCGCCTGCAACGCTGGGTGCCCCGGCGAGATTGCTCGCGCCCGCTGCTCCCGGGCTGCCTGCGCTGCCGTTCGGATTGCCACCATCCACGTTCGAGCCGCAAGCAGTGACAGCCGCGATCGCGCCGAGCCCTTCGAGTAGTTGGCGACGGCTCACCGCGTTTACACGCGTTGCTTCAACCTTCGATTCACGCTTGCTGGCCATACTCTCTACTCCTTCGAATGCTCTCGATGCTCGATCGCTGAGACTCGGAAATTGATTCGCCGTCGCGCGTACGGTTCCGCGCGCGTACGCGCCATTGTGGTTGCCATTCGAGCGATCCACCAGGCAACATTTCGAAAGTCGCGCTCTGGCTTGCAATTCGCACGAGACAGGCAATTTCGCGCTCCGCTACAGGCAATAAAGACGAATCTTTTTTGACCCGATTCGGGATCCTCGAGGATCAGCTCATCCGTCCACACTTGCCCCCCGTGCGGGCGCGAGTTGCGAAGTTCTGACTCCGATATTCGCTCAGGGCGGGGCCTAATGCCACGCTCGCCAGTTGCAACTTAGTCTTCGATTTCCTGACTCGACCGGCTCTCAATCGTTACACTACTCTCGTCACCCAGAGCTTGGATCCATGCGCGTATCGCCTGCGCATGGCCTAGTCGCGACTTCGCCCCTTGGCCTTGGTCCTCGGCTCTCTTGGAGGTTTGTATGTTCCTCGTCTCGAAGAATCGCCTCATTGGTGTCCCGGCGTTCAGCGCCGCGGCAGCCTTCACGTGCCTTGCAGCACTCGGTCTGCCCGCGTGTAGCGCGTCCGACACAGCCGCGGGCTCGGCCGGGGGCAGTTCTATCGTTGCCGGTTCTGGTAACGGTACCGCAGGGGCAAATGCCGTGTCTGCGGGCGGCCCGGCCGCGGTTGGCACCGCCGGTCAGGCCGCGATTCCGGGCGCTGGTGGGAGTGGAACCGGAAGCGGAAGCGGCGGCGCGTTACCGAGCGCCTCAGCTGGTGCGGCGCAAGGCGGGAGCGCGCCACAAGGCGGCGCTGCGCAGGGAGGTGCTGCTCAAAGCGGTCAAGCGGGCGCCGCGCATACGCGCGACCATTGCCTGGAAGGCTATGACCCAGATCCGAGCGACGCCAGCATGGCGGATGGTCCGGCTGAGTTCACGAAGTCGGATCAAGTCGATCTCACCGTGCAGCCCGCCGTACTCGATTGGTTCAAAGCTCGGGTTTGGGAGCAAGCACACTTTCAGTGGCACAACATCCGGCGCTGCACGTCCAATATGGCCACCGCCGACGCGCAAGGTGGCGGCGTCAACCCGTGTAAGACCAATCCCGAGCTGATTCCCACCAATCAGGAGAACAAGGGGCCTGGAGACGGTCTGGAATTTTTGGCCATGCACCGCCACATGATCCAGAGCCTCAAACAATTGTGGCCGAAGCACAGCGAGCAATTCGACGGCTGGGAGCATTTCCCGACCAAAGCCTCGGACGTGCCAAAGCAGTGGCAGGCGGACTGGAGCGCGTGGATGTCGAACATCGCCACCGCGGGCGCCAAGGCCGATGATCCGGCGAGCCACATGAGCGAAACCGGCTTCGAGAGCGAGGGCGCGTTCGGTCAATGGATTCAGAGCACGAGCGGGCTCCACGGCGCCTTGCACTTCAAGTGGGTGCGCACCAAAAACAGCGAACACGGCCTCGGCAATCAGTTCGCCAACATCGACAATTACATGTTTTGGAAGATGCACGGCTGGATCGACAAGGTCTGGGATCGTTACCGCGCGGCCAAAAACATGAAGCCTACGGATCCGGACATCAAAGCGGCCGTGCTCGCTCAATGTCGCCAGATGGATCAGCTGGCGATCATCGTGAAGCCGAGCTTGGGCACGACCACCTGCACGCCCGCGCCGGCCCAAACGGGTGTATTCGTGGATACCATCCGGCCCATTTTCGAGAGCAACTCGAACAAGTGCACCGGCTGCCACGGCCCGACCGGCGCCGAGGCCGGCCTAACGCTCGGCGGCAGCAACTGCGTCAAATCATCGGACATCGTGGCTGCCCTGGTGAACAAGCCGTCGCTCGGCGGAGGTCAGTTCAAGTTGATCGAGCCAGGCAACGCCGACAAGAGCTGGCTTTATCTGAAGGTCACCGGCAAAGCGGCCACCGCGGGTTGCACGGCGACTACGGGCACTTGTTCCACGGAGACCATGCCGCGTGGCGGGGGCGTGACGCTCACTCAAGCCCAGCAAGACGCGCTCAAAAAGTGGATCAACGACGGCGCCGTAACGCCAAAGTGAAGGTAGCCGGCACCGGGCGCGCAGAGCTCGTCTCTGCGCGCTGTTACTCTCCGATCACGCCGAGCGCTTCCAGCAAGTCGGAAACGTCCGCATCCGATAGCACCTCGGCGGAGAAGGGCGGCATCACCCCGCCATAACCCAGGAACAGGCCGTGCCGGATCTTCTCCGTAAAGATCAGGCGTTGCACGCGAGCCGAATACTCGGCGTGCTCGACCAGCGTTTCTTCGGGCAAAATGGGCACGCGAGAGCTGAGCCGCCCGAGGCCGTCGTGCATGCCGCCATGGCAATACTGACAGGCCTCCGCGAACAGCTGCTGACCGTGGCTCGTAGCGCTGGCGATTGCGTCCGGAGTGTCACCGCGCATGAGCGGCTCGATGCTGGTGACGACCGTGAATGGAATCGGTCGCTCATCACCCGGTTCCAGACTCTCTAGGTAAGCGTACAGCGAGCGGGCTTGCTGGTTGCTCGCGGTCAACGGTTGACTGTCGCCCATGAAGTTCTCACGACAGGCGTTGATCGAGCCCAGCAGATCGGCGACCTGTCCGCCCCAGAAGCCAGAGCGCAGCGTGACGCCGGCCAATGCGCCGCCTGCCTTTTTGGACGCGGGCACGGTGGCCACCGCATCGTGGCACGTCGTGCAGCTGTAGTCGTTCAAGTGCGATTGCGACAGCGATTTGGATTGGAAGAGGTGACGCCCTTCTTCCACCGCACCTGGGTCGGAGCTCGAGCCGCAGGCGCTGAGCAGACCTGCGCCCAACAGGCACGCCGTAGCCCAGAGCCTGCCAGCCGGGCGAGTGGTGGGGTGACTGTTCATGGCTCCAGGATCGACATTCGCTCGGGGTAAAGCTCGACCGGAACTCTGGCCGTAATCGCCAGCGTATCTGGCGCGACCTCGACCACTGCGCCGGGATGATAGTGATCGCCCTCGCACACGAGAAAAAGGCGGGAATCGCCAGTGAGGCTGAATTCTGACGGGTTCGCGCAGTCCGCGTCCGAATACTGAATTTCGAGCACCCGTTCACCCGTCGCTACATCGAACAGCGCGGCGCCGTTCAGCGCGGCGCCGTTCGGCGCCTGAAACGGCACAGCCAGGGTATTGTCCGAAAGCAACACGGGGAACATCGGCACCGCCGAGGTGCGGGCGAGGGTCGTCAACAAGTGGGGCGTGTCGCCCAGGTCGAAGACCGAGACGGAGAGCGCGACCTGATTGGAGACCAGCAGCCGATCGCGACCAGCATCCACGACCAAAGCGTACGGCTTGTTGACCTCGGCGGCACCCGCCGGCACGCGCGAGAGCACGGTTCCGCTCGCGCGGTCGACGACCACCACCGAATCTTCACCGGTGCAGGCAACGAACAGGCGTGCCCCGTCGCCGTCGAAGGCAATGGCCGAGGGCACGGCGCACACTTCTCGGCGGTTGGGTGTGGCAACGCCTTGCGCGATCGCATTCGCTGGGTCGACGAAGACCACATTGGCGCGCCGGGCCTCGCTGTCCGCCTGTAGCGCACGAAAAAAGTCAGCGTGCGAAACCGCGAGCGTGCCTGTCGCACTCGAGAAAGCAAGCTCCGAAGCGACTGGATCCACGCGGAGTTCGCCTGCGATACTCAAGTCCGCGAGCTTCAATGCCTGGACGTAGCCGGAGCGTTGAGTGGCTCCCTGAGACAGCGCATGCACGCTCATGCTGGCGAAGGGGTAGGAGAGTGCCAGGTAGCCAAGCCCGTGGTCCGCATCGAGGACGAGATGGCGCGGCCCGTCGATGTCCACCGGATCGCGTCCGACAGGCACACTGGCGAGCAGGGTCATGCGGTCGAGATCGAGCACGCTTACCGTGTCGGAATTGCGATTGGCAACATAGCCGAGTCGGCGGCCCGCGCTCTCGAAGCTCGGTCGGCGACTGGGAAAGGAGTTTCCCGAGTCATCGGCGTCGGTCGCCGAGCCAGAACAGCCGAAGGCCGTCAGCGCACTGACGACGAACAGCCATTTTTCGAAACCACGCAACAGGCTCAAGCGGACTTGTTATCCCCCAACCTTCGCATTCGGACAAGCGCTCACACATTGGATCACAGTGCGGCACTCCCGGGCGCGATAGCGAGAGCGATCCACTCGAACGGCAAAGTTTTCGCATCGATATCTGGGCAGTGGTCGGCGTGATGCTGGTAATCCGCTTGCGAAGCGCTCGAAACGTGCGAAATGTTGGCGGATGAATTGGCACCGACGGATAGCCGCTTGCTTCTTGATCTCCCTGCTTTCGGCTTGCTCGACCAACTCGAGTGATCCCACTGAACACGGCCCTGCGGGCGAGCAGGATATCAGCAATGTGATCTACGTCGGAGGCGTGACCGATGAAGCGCTCGCCCGGATGTTGGATGCCACGCCGAAGAATGATCCGCGCCAGGCCGTGATCGTGGATTCGCCAGACCTGACGGCTCCGCTGCCCAAGGACGGTCCAGCCACGTTCCAGTTTCATCTGGCCACTCAAGCCAGCCGCTCACCCGATCGCCACCTCCCCTCAGCACAGCCACGCAACGCGCGCTTGCAGCGATCATTCCACGAGTTTCTGCAGCTGCTCGCCCCGGAGCGCATCGCTCATGCGCATGGTACGCCCTACCGGGGCGTCGCCTACTACCTCGTGTTCATGGACAAAGAGTCCAAGCCGATCTTGCAAGTGTTCACGCCAGAGACGTCTTTCACGCCGGGTACGGTCGATTGGCAACACTTGACCGAAGCGCCGCAGCCGCTGACGCTGCAAATCAGCTCGGCCTACTTCGAGGACGACAGCATCCCCACCGATGGCGGGCCATTCGTCGGCGGAACGTTCCCATTTCGAATCGAGTGACGAGCAGCGCGGGAGCTTGCCCTTCGAAGCGGAAGTCACGCTCGCCGGCGTGCTGGGTACTCGACTAAACCGCGGGAGGCGGACCGCTTACCGGCGGCCCCGGCGCGGGCTTGGCGCAAGCACGCTCTTCATGCAGGAGTCGAATCGCGGGTGTTTCCAGGTCGTCGAACTGGCCCGAGCGCGTGGCCCAGGCAAACGCGATGACTGCACCCGCGGAGAGGAACAACGTAACCGGCAGGATTAGAAAGATGATACTCATGATGTGGCGCTGCCCGTGAAAGTGCGCGCTCGCAGCGCTGCGGTGACGACGCTGATCGAGCTGAGCGGCATCAAGACCGCGGCCCACAACGGATCGAGCCGCCCGGTTACCGCCAAGGCGATGCCGAGCAGGTTGTAGGCCAGCGAAAGGCCAATGCCGATGCGAATCACGCGCATAGTGCGCTTCGAACCCAGCGCCGCGAGCGCCACGGTCTCTAGGCCGGGGCGGGTGGTGAACACGTCAGCGGCCGAGAGACAGGCCTCCGCTCCGCCGTGGACCGCAATGCCCACGTTTGCGGCCGCCATGCCGGCTGCGTCGTTCACCCCATCACCGACCATGAAGACGCGCTGGCCCGAGGCTCGCAGGCTGGTAATGCTCGCAAGCTTCGCCTCTGGGCTCGCGCCTCCGGTTGCTTTGAGCAGCGGAACGCCCAACTCTCGAACCACGGAGTCGACCACTCGCTGGTCGTCGCCCGAGAGCACCTCGAACTGAAAGCCGAGTTCGGCGAGCTGCTTCAGACTGGCTGCTGCGTCCGCGCGGATGGTATCCGCGAACGCGGCGATGGCGCGCACCTCTCCGTCCAGGGCGATCAGCACTGGGGTTCGTCCCGCAGCCGCGTGCGCTTGGGCCTGAGTCACGGCCCAGAGCGGCAGTGAAGCGAGGCTTGCCCGAACGAACGATTGGGAGCCCACCAGCACGTCGTGACCGTCGACTCGGGCAATGACACCGCCCGGATACTCTTGGCGTTCGCTGCAGCTCAAATCACTCTCTGCCAGGCTGCGCTGAAAAGCGCGCGCGATCGGGTGCCCGGAGGTCGCTTCCGCCGCGCGAACGTGGCTCTGGATGGTTTGATCGCCGGACCAAGCAACCAGCGCAAGACGGCCTTCCGTGAGCGTGCCCGTCTTGTCGAACACGATGATGCCTGGGCGCGCGAGCTCTTCGATGAATTCTCCGCCCTTGAATAGAACCCCGCTGCGAGCGGCGGCGCGCAGAGCTGCGCTTACGGCGAGCGGAGTCGCCATGCCGAGCGCGCACGGACAGGTGACGACCAGCAGCGCGACCGTGTGGTCGATCGCGTGGCTTGCATCGAGGCTCCACCAAATCGATAGGGTGAGCGCCGCGACTGCGAGGATCGCCAGCACGAAGTAGCCTGCGACCCGATCGGCGAGACGCACGATCGGCGCGCGTTCGCGCTGCGTGGCTTCCACGCTGTGCATCAGCCGCCCGAGCCGGGTCTCCCCGCCGACGCTCTCCACGCGCACCAGCAGCGGCGCAGATAGATTCGTGGTCCCGGCGTGAACTCGGTCACCGACGCTCACTTCTTCGGGAAAAGACTCGCCCGTGAGCAACGAGGTATCGAGCGCGGAGCGCCCTTGGCTGATCACGCCATCGACGGCAATGCGCTCGCCCACGCGGATCTCGATCACGCTGCCCGCGACCAGTGCGCTTGCGGGGACCTCGCGTGATGATTCGCCCTCGACCAGGCAAGCGGTCGTTGGAGCGAGCGCGTTGAGCAAATCGCTGGCTTTGGCTGACCGCCGCTGATGCGTTCGCTGGAGATAGCGTCCGACCAAGAGTAGAAAGATCAAGGTGCACAGCGAATCGAAGTAAACTTCCCCTTCACCGCGGAGGACATTGTGTGCGCTGCCCAAGTAGCCGGCGAGGAGCCCAAGGCTCACGGGCAGATCCATGTGCGGAGTACGCGTGCGCAGGGCCGCCAGACCGCCGCGAAAGAATACGTTGCCAGCCCAAAAGATGGCGGGCGTGGCGATCGCCAAGCTGCCATAGCGGAAAAACTCCGCGTACTCCGCGGCCATGCCAGCGTACTTGCCGGAGTACAGCGCGAGCGCCATCAGCATCACGTTGCCGGCAGCTGCGCCGGCGATGCCGAGACGCAGCAATAGCGCTCGATCACCCTTGCGTTGCTCCGCGGCGAGGCTCGTCGCGTGCGTCGGATGGGGGGTGTAGCCCAACGAGTCGAGTGCGCGGGCGACCTCGCTGAGGGGGGCCGAGCTCGGATCCCAGGCGAGCTGCAGCACCGAACGAGTCAGGTCGTAGCGCGCTTCGAGCACGGCGGGGGTGACGCGCGGCAGACGCTCGAGCAACCAAACGCAGGCCGAGCAATGCACGCCTTCCACGAAGAACTCGCTGCGCAAGACACCACCCGGGCCCGCCTGGCAATGGCGGTCGCGGAACGCCGGCTCGTCGAGCTCCTCGAACTTGCGCTGGCTTCGCTGCGGAACTACGGCGCCAGCGTCGTTCGGATCGCGCTGCGCGTAGTAGTCCGCCAGCCCTGCGCTGTGCAAGATGGCAAACACCGAGCGGCAGCCGTCACAACAGAACTGATCTTTGCTCAGCGGCTCGAGCCGAGCGGAAGGCACGGGCAGGCCACAGTGCGAGCAATCCGCGACGGGCTGCACGGGAACCTGGACGCGCGTGGGGCTACCTATCTCGACGGCTGCGCTCATCGGGCGCTCGCCTTGCGATGGCACGGGCAATCGTTGGGTGTCGGCAGCCCAGAGGGGCGAGCGAGCTGGCAGTGACTGACCGCCGCGGCGGCGAAGGCCGGTAAATTGGCGCGCGCGGTGACCGTGAACAGACCGACCGCAAAGATCACCGCCGCGCTGAGTATCGGGATGTGGCGCCGCATCCGGGCCACGACTGCACTGAGCGCCAAGCCGAGCCCGAGCAACACGGGTAGGTTGCCACTCCAGAACGCGGCCATGAGCAGCGCACCCTGCAGCGGGCTACCTGTTCCCGCGGCAGTGACCGCGAATGCATAGAGCCAACCGCAGGGGAGTAAAGTGGTGGAGAGGCCGAGCAGCAGGCCGCGCCAGCCTGCCGGTAGTCCACGCAATGAGGCAAGCGCTCGCGTCACCTTCCGAGGTACTGCCCATTTTCCGCGGAACACGCGAACCCCCTGCGTCTCGAGCAGCGCGCCCATGCCCCACAGGATCATGATCGACCCGGAGACGAGTGCTGCCACGCGACCAATCCCTGCCGCGTTGCCCGCGAGGTCGAGGGCTCGGCCCAGAGACCCCGCGAGCGCACCGAGCACCGTGTAGCTCACGAGTCTGCCTGCGTTGTAGCTGAGCTGTGCCAGAAAGCGTGCCCGCCCAACCACGCCATCGCCAGCGATGGCGACGAACCCGCCGCACATGCCGGCGCAATGCACGCTGCCGAGCAAGCTGGCGGCAGCTACGGGCACGAGCAACGCGAGACTCACGCCGCCTCTCCAGCTACTAGATCGGCCCGGACCTCGGACGTAAAACGCTGCCCGTCCGCGTCGCAAACGAGCTCGAACACCCACTGCCCACGGTGACGAACCGGGAACTTTGCGAGGTAGTGCCCGGGCGAAACCTCCTCGAAGGCAACTCGGACGAGTTCCCCCGAATAGGCATTGGCGAAGGCATTTCCCGTGAGGTTTGCGCCACTCACTGGCTTGCCCGAGCGATCTTCGAGCGCCAACTCGAGGGCGGCGTGCCCTTGCTGATCCAATCGAACCAGAGGCGGGCCTTTGAGCGTGTAGCCAAGCCGTTGGTTCGTGGCCGCCTGGGCTTGAGTTTGGTCCCAGCGCACCGCCTTTTCGTAATAGTCAGACTCGGTGGAAAAATGTGGATCGCGCGCCGCGATCACCGCCATCGAGCCGACGCCCAGCGCGCTGCTCAAGAGCAGAGCGACAGGGACCAGCGCCCAAGGCAAGCGCGCGCGACGTTCGGGAAGCGATGGCACAGCGTTCATGATCAGGGGGTCTCCGGCCCCAGCAATTCGTAGGGAAATTCTGCGCGGTAGTCGTGCTCGTCCGTGAGCCGAAAGTGTACGGCCCGGCTGCCGCGTGAAAACACGCTCTTGGGTGCCATGACGAACACGCTGGTGGTGCGCTGTTCGCCTGCCGCGATGGGCAAGGGATCTTCGGGTGCGATCAATTGCGCAGCCGGCAGATCGGCGAGTTCGACGTGGTAGCGCTGGAGTGAGCTCGAGCGGTTGCGCACTTTGATCCGGATCTGGTTCACGATCTGCGGCCCGCTTTCGCTGAACGGCGCGCCAATGCCGCGCAAAATGGTGACCTCTGCGCCTGGTTTGACCAGCAATGCGCTGCTCAGAGTGACCAGCAACCCGAGCAGCAGGATCGAGTAAATGACGACCCGAGGTCGCAGCAGCGGCGCCTTATTTCCGGTCTCGAGCGTGTCTTGCGCTGCATAGCGGATCAGCCCGAGCGGCTTGTGAATGCGCGTCATGATCGAGTCGCAGGCATCCACGCATTGAGCGCAGGCGATGCACTCGAGCTGCAGTCCTTGACGAATGTCGATTCCGGTAGGGCAGGCCACGACGCACGCTTGGCAATCGATGCAATCACCGTTGCCTGGCTTCTGTTTGCCCTTGCTGCGTGGCTCGCCGCGCTTGACGTCATAGCCGATGACCAGCGAGCTGCGATCCAAAAGCACGGACTGCAGCCGCGCGTACGGGCAGATCACCGTGCACATCTGCTCGCGGAAGTAGGCAAAGTCGAAGAACACTAGCCCCGTGGTGACCGCCACCACCAGAAACCCGGCCAGGTGCTTGGAAGGGGCCTCTGTCATCCAACTGCGAAGCGCCTCGGTGCCGACGAAGTAGGACAGAAATACATTGGCGAGCAGGAACGCCAGCAGCAAGAACACGACGTTCTTGAGCAAGCGCCGTAGGCTGCCCCCACGCTTGTCGAGCTCGAGCTGCGACTCGCGCTTGCCTTCGAACAAGCGCTCTATCGGCCGAAACAGGAACTCCATGTACACGGTTTGCGGGCAGCCCCAGCCGCACCAGGCACGTCCGACGAGCGCGGTAGTCCAGAACACGGCCGCGAAGATCGTCAACATCAGCAGCATCAACAGCACGCCGTCCGTGGCCAAGAAGGTATGCCCGAATAGCGAAAACTCGCGCTGCACGACGTCCAGGAAGATGGCTGGCTTGCCGCCAATCTTCAGCCACGGCAACCCCACGAACAACACCACGAGCGCCCAGGCCACGATGCGCCGCTTGCGGAGCAGAGGCCCCGAGTACAGACGCGGGCGGATGCGGTTGCGTGTGCCGTCTGCGTTCAGAGTCGGCAGCACGCGTTCGGGCGCAATCAGAGGGTGCATGGCTCTCGTTCAG
>Ga0164308_10000480_pt1 | contig 21987 bp, 16 predicted proteins | sample Whisoiple_246_MG_FD_109983 | JGI IMG/M metagenome (GOLD analysis project Ga0164308, IMG submission 109983) | Soil microbial communities amended with fresh organic matter from upstate New York, USA - Whitman soil sample_246_MG | ecosystem: Environmental > Terrestrial > Soil > Unclassified >...
CCCGGTGCAGCACTTCTTCCTCGGCTTTGGGCCAGCCCTGGACACCGATCTGACCGGTGACGCCAAACAGACCACGATCGCCGGACGGCTCACCATCGGCGGTTGGTTGTGAGTTAGAGGCTCCGCCAGCCTCGAGCGTCGACCCCGGCAGACGCGCGCAGTCCGAGAGGCCCTGCGCGCGTCGCCTAATCGTTCGGCTAATTGGCCGCGACGCCCACGACGTGAGCGCGCGCATTGGGGAATTGGGATGCTATACCGGCGTGACGGCGTTCATTTCTCACAGAACTTGCTTTTGCGCAGTTTCGAGCCGATAGCCTTCCCTTGCACGGTTGCTGGCCGCGAGTGAGAGCGGAGCGACCCCGCCCCGAGAGCGAATGGCTGAAGACTCCCCCGCCTGTCTCGAATGCGGCGCGTGCTGCTTTTCGATGCTGGCGAACTACGTCCGTGTCACCGGCGCAGACCACGCGCGGATCGGCGCTCGAGCGGACGAGCTGACGCATTTCGACGGCAACCGTTGCTACATGAACATGCAGGACGGGCATTGCTCTGCACTGGTGGTCGATTTAGCGGAGCGCCGGTTCGTGTGCTCCATCTATGAGGACCGCCCGAGCACTTGCCGAGACTTGGGCCGCGGCTCACCCGCTTGTGAGGGCGAGCGTCACGAGAAAAGAGAGCGCCCGTTGCTGCTGATTACGTCCCTGCTTGCCCGCCGCTAAGCTCCGCGATTCATGAATCGGCCTGAACTGGCCCCTTCCACGAGCCTTGAACGCCGCGTACATTCGAGCGATGTGGCAATGGCTGGAGCGGATACTTGGCCTCGGCTTCATGCCGCACGGTCACTGCTACCTGTGGTCACCCGAGATGGTCTGGACTCAAGTCTCGGCCAATCTGTTGATCGGGGTGGCCTATGCTGCCATCGCGACGACGTTGGCGATCTTGGTCCGCAAGATTCGTAATATTCCGTTTGCTTGGGTGTATCTGGCGTTTGGGACCTTCATCCTGTCCTGCGGGCTGACCCACCTCTTCGACGTCATCACGGTCTGGCACCCCATCTATTGGGCGGACGCCGGTGTGCGCGTAGTGACGGCGACGGCATCGGTTGCGACGGCGGTGTTGATCGTGCCTCAGGTGCCCAAAGCCGTGAGCTTTGCCGAAGCCGCGCGCCTGTCGATAGACCGTGGGCGGCAGCTCGAGGCGGCACACCTGGCGCTCGAAAAGGCGCACGAGCGTCTGGCCGAGCGCGAGCGCGAAGCGCAACGTCGCGCGTCTACCAGTGAGGGGCAATTCCGCTCTCTGGTCGAGACCATGCCCCAGCTCAGCTGGATTTCGGACGCTCAGGGCGAAACCACCTTTCGCAACAAGCGTTGGCAGGAATACACGGGCCTCACGCTCCAGCCCGGCGACGTCGGCTGGCTAGCGGTTCATCACCCCGATACCGCGGAACAGGTGGAGGTCGGTTGGGCAGAAGCGTTGAAAAGCAAAAAACCGTTCGAGGTCGAGGCGCTATTTCGACGCGCGGACGGCGTATACCGCTGGTTTTTGCTGCGCGCGATAGCGTTGCTCGACGATGCCGGCAACGTGCTCAGCTGGATGGGCACCTGCACGGACATCCACGATCAGAAGCTGCTGCGAGAAGAGGCGCTGCACACGGCGCGCATGAAGGACGAGTTCTTGGCCACGGTGTCGCACGAGCTGCGCACCCCATTGAATGCGATCCTAGGCTGGTCGCGAGTGCTGCTGAACGGCAGCCTCGGCCCGGAACAACGCGATAAAGCCGTGGCATCCGTGGAACGCAACGCCGTCGCGCAAGCGCGTTTGGTGGATGACTTGCTCGACGTCTCACGGATGATCTCGGGCAAAATGCGGATCGAACCGGCCTTGATGAATCCCGCCGATGCGGTCGAGGCGGCGCTCGATGCGGTGCGCCCGGCGGCGCTTGCGAAGGGCGTCGAGCTCAGCGCCGAGATCGACCGCAGCGCCGGCACCGTGTTGGCCGATTCCGGACGCGTCCAGCAGATCATCTGGAATTTGACCGGCAACGCAGTGAAGTTCACGAAAAAGGGCGGGCACGTAAGAGTGCGCGTAGCGCGCGTGGACTCACAGATCGAGATTTTGGTGGCCGACGATGGCGCGGGCATCAAGCGCGAGTTTTTGAAGCAGCTGTTTCAGCGCTTCACCCAGGAGGATGGCTCGATCGGCCGCAGCCACGGTGGGCTCGGGCTCGGCCTCGCCATCAGCAAACATTTGGCAGAGTTGCACGGCGGCGAGATCCGCGTCGAGAGCCCCGGGCCGGACCAAGGCGCGACATTCACGGTCTGCTTACCGCTGGCGGACGCGGGCGTAGACGCGAAAAGCGAGTCGCGTCCGGCTATCCAAGCGCCCAGCGCCGTCGCTGATGAACACGGGCTTCGCGGGCTACGCCTATTACTGGTCGAAGACGACATCGACTCGAGCGAGGTCGTTTCGGCAATTCTGGAAGACTCCGGCATCCAGGTCACGAGCGCAGCCAACGTCGAAGTGGCTCTGGAAGTGCTTCATCGACAAACCATCGACGTGATTCTGTCCGACGTAGGCCTCCCCGGACAGGACGGATACGCTTTCATACGAGCGGTGCGCAGCATCTCATCCTTGAGCGGGATCCCGGCGGCCGCACTGACCGCCTACGCGCACGCCGAAGACCGCCGGCGCGCGCTCGACGCCGGCTTTCAATTGCACTTGCGCAAGCCCTTCGATCAGCGCGAACTGTTCAGTGCAATCAGTGACTTGGCCAAGTTGTCGCCTACGCGGCAGAGCGCGCGACGCGGATAGCCTTCCTGCGCCGTAGGTAGGCCGCAGCGCCGATCAGCGCCAGCGTGAACCCCGCGCCGGAATCCCGGTGCGAGCCGCCAGTGGTTCGGACCGCGCAGGCGACGCCAGCGCCTGACGCCACCAAGCTACTGCACACCTTGTCCGAGCAATCATGGGTCCGGCACTGAGCGTTGCTTTCGCATTGAGCGCCCACCGGGAGGAGCTCGAGGCAAGCACCCATGCTGCCGCAGTATTCTGCGGACGAGCAATCAGCGTTGCTCGTGCAGCCCGTTTGACAGAGCTGGCTGTCCGAATTGCAACCGCCCATCCGACATTGATCCGCGCTCGTGCACGGGCCATTGCCGGGAGCGAAGCCACAAGTGTCGTCGGCTGGGTCGCAGACAGCCGATTGGCAGACCGCGCTGCCGACGTCAGCCGAGCACTTCGTCACCCGTTCTGGAGCCCCGGGCAGCGGCGTCCCGTTGGGCAGTTTGGGCGTGCAGGTGTGCTCGTCTTCGTTGCACCAATCAGTGTTCGGGCAATCCGCGTCGACGCTGCAACCGGTCCGGCACAACCCGGTCGCGAGCTCGCACACGCTACCGACATGGCCAACGCAATCCGCGTCCGCAGCGCACTTCGTGCAGGTACCCTGTTTCGTGCCGGAGAGCGTGCAAAGCGGCGCTGCAGCGCTGGTGCATGGATTGCTCGCGCGGGAGCCCCGGTCTCCGTTGCACTTCACGCAGCGCGATTGCTCAATGTCACAGATCGGCGTTTGGCCAGCGCAATGGTCGGACGAGCTGCATTCGACACAGCTGCCCTTGGTTCGGTTGCAAATCGGCGTTTCACCCGAGCACTGCGCGTCTCTCGTGCAATCCACGCAGATGCCCTGAAGCGCGCCCGCCTCTCCACAGCGGCCGGAGCGACACACGCTGCCGGCGTCGGCTGCGGTGCAGGGACCGGTGCCGCTCGCGTAGCCGCATTCGTCATCATGGGTGTCACACACGCCGCTCAAACAAACCAACGTCGCTGCGGCGTCCGTGCATTCGCCCTCGAGTGTGGGTGCGGTGTGCGGAGGATCACTCGGAATGGCCGTGCCATTTCCGATCAGCGGTAGGCACGCGTGCATGCTTTCGTTGCACCACTTGCCTGCTGCGCAGTCGGCATCGACGCTGCAAGTGTCGCCGGGTTGGCATAGCCCATCGTCCCCGCAGGCCCCGGAGCGGCATACAACGGCGCCATTCGCCGCCGTGCAAGGCCCGTGACCGACGGCAAAGCCACAGCGATCGTCCGCGCCGTCACAGACTGCGCTCTGGCAAACCAGGGACGCTGCCGACGCCGAACAGTCGCCGTCGAGCGTCGGGTTTTTGTGCGGCACGTCCGTAGGCATCGGGCTGCCGTTGGCGAGAGCCGGCTTGCAGCTGTGGGAGCTCTGCTCGCACCAATTGCCCGTTGCGCAGTCCGCGTCCAGGTTGCAGCCCAGGGTCGGGCGGCAGGTACCGTCTACGCTACAGGCGCCGGAGCGACAAACGATGCCCGCGTTGACGGCGGTGCACGGACCATGGCCGAGGTCGTAGCCGCACTTGTCGTCTGCGCTATCGCACACCGCGCTCTGGCAAACCAGCGAGCTCGCAGCCGCGCTGCACACACCATTGAGCGTCGGATTCGAGTGCGGGAGATCGGTCGGGATTCGAGTGTTGTTGGCCAATGTGGGGGTGCAGGCGTGCAAGGTTTCGTTGCACCAGTTTCCGCTGGTGCAGTCAGCGTCCACGTTGCAGCCCGCCACGGGCTGACACAGCAGGTTCGCGCTGCACGCTCCGCTCCGGCACACGGTTGCGGCGTTTGCGGCCGTACAGGGACCGCTGTTGACCGCGTAGCCACACTTGTTGTCACCGCCGTCGCAGACCGATGACTGGCAGACGAGGGCCGCGGCCGCAGTGGTACAAGCGCCGTTCAGCGTCGGGTTGGTGTGAGGGGCGTCGGTCGGGATGCTGGTACCGTTGGTGAGCTTGACGCTGCAGGTATGGCTGGTTTCATTGCACCACTGGCCTGACGCGCAATCACCGTCGATATTGCAGCCACCCGCAGGTTGGCAAAGGAGATTGGCGCTACACGAACCCGAACGGCAGACGGTGCCGGCATTGGCGGCGGTACAAGGTCCGTGGTTGGTGTCATATCCGCACAGCGAATCTGCATCGCACACGCCAGAGCGGCAGATAGTGGCCTGATTGGCGAGCGAGCACGCTCCGCTACCGTTCAACTTACCGCACTTGTTGTCGATTGTGTCGCACACGGAAGCTTGACAGACCAGGCTCCCGGCCGAAGCCGTGCAGATACCGTCCAGGGTCGGGTTCGTGTGGGGCGCATCAGTGGGGATCGTCGTGCCGTTGGCGAGCTTGGCTGTGCACGCGTGATTCGCCTCGTTGCACCATTGCCCACCGGAGCAGTCCGCATCCACGTTGCAGCCAGCCGCGGGGCGACACAGCAAGTTCGCACTGCAGCTTCCGGAACGGCAAACGGTTGCAGCGTTGGCGGCCGAACACGGGCCGGCATTGACGTCGAAACCGCACTTGTTGTCCTTGTCGCACACGCCCGCCTGGCAAACGAGCACGCCGGCGGCGGCGGTGCAGTTCCCGTCCAGAGTCGGGCTGGTATGCGGGGCGTCGCTCGGAATATTGCTGCCATTCGTCAGCTTCACGGTGCAGCTGTGGCTGGTTTCGTTGCACCACTTGCCGCCCGTACAATCCGCGTCCACGTTGCAACCACCGGCGGGTTGGCACAACGAATTGGCGCTGCACGAACCCGAGCGACAGACGGTGCCTTGGTTGGCTACCGTGCAGGGACCGTGATTGGTCGCGTAACCGCAAGAATTGTCGGCATCGCACACCTCAGAGCGACAAACCGTCGCTTGATTCGCCACCGTACACGTCCCGCTGCCGTTCAGCTTGCCGCACTTGTTGTCGGCCGTGTCGCAAACTGCGCTTTGACAAACCAAGCTGGCTGCCGCAGTCGTGCAAACGCCGTTCAAGGTGGGGTTGGAGTGGGGCGCGTCGGAGGGGATACCCGTGCCGTTGCTGAGAGTCGCGGTGCATTGATTGCCGCTGATGTTGCACCACTTACCCGAAGCGCAGTCCGCGTCCTTCGCACAGCCGATGCTGGTCACGATCTTCGCGCCGTTGAGCGTGGTTTCTTGAGTAGAACGGATGTCGTACAGGCCGCACACCAGGGTGCCGGTCGCTGCCTGCGCCAGGTTCACCGAGACGCGGAAGGTTCCGGATGCACCTGCGGCCACCGAGCCCGCGATGGTGCAAGTGATGGTGCCCGCAACGCCGACCGCGGGGGTGGTGCAGGTCGCGTTGGCGGGAGGCGTGAGAGATTGAAAGGTCGTGCTGGGAGGAGTCGTGAAGTTGATGACCACCCCCGTCTCCGGCGCCGCGGAGCCGTTTTTGTACGTCATGTCGTACGTCACCAAGCTACCCGGGTTCGTTTGCGCGGGTCCAACGCCGCTGACGAACAATCCGGGCACGGTCGCGCCGACCCCATCGACGTACACTTCACCGTAGTGGCCGCCGAGCGAGCAGCCAGCGGCGAGGATCTCCAGGGTGACCGAATCACCTTGAGCGAGCTTGGACGAGCCTGGCGCGACGTCCACGAGTGACCAATCGACGTAGTCAATCTCGTTGTTCCCGCCACCTTGAACGGTTTTCCAGGGCACGCCGGGTTGCGCACTCAGATTGAAGTCGGAGTAGAGCAAAATGCCTTTGGTCGTGTTGGTGACCTGTACCAGGTAGTAAGGCTGCTCGTTGGCGTCGTGCCCTGGGTTTTGCAGCACGGGCGCGATCGCAAAACGTACGTGCACCAACCCGTCGCTCGAGTCGACGTCCGCCGCGCCGATGGTCATCGTCTGCGACAAGCTGTTGACGTTCTGGCTATGGCCATAGGTCATGCTGCTGTGAAAGTTCACGACTGCGCATTGCGCGCCGTAGCGACAATAGCGAAGTGACGCGCCATTCCCCAAGTTGGGGTCTGCCTGATTCGTGGCACTCAGCTGCGTAGTCAGCGGGTCCCCCCCCGCCTTTAGGTTCAGCCCGGCGCGCGTTTGCGGAGTCTGCACCGTGATGCCGTTGTTGAGGTAGGTCTGAACGGTCCACGACGGCGGGGCGACGCCGGCCGCACCCGTCTCGAAGCTGCCGTTCACGAACACCGCTTGCCGCGTGTCGGCGAGTGGCTCGTCGGAAGGGCCCGCGCCAGGCGCGCACGCCGAGAGCAGCAAGGAAAATGCTAACCCGAGACGCCGATAACCTGGGAAAAAGCTAGTGCTGCGCATATCAGAGAGTCTCCTTGGGCTGCTTCTCGAGGATCACGAACTGCACGCGGCGGTTCCTCTGGCGCCCTTCATCCGTACTGTTTTCGTCGATTGGCTTGTCCGGTCCGTAGCCTCGAGTCACGAGCCGTTCGCCGGTCACGCCGCGCTGAATCAAGGCCTTGCGGACGGCATCCGCGCGCGCTTGTGACAACTTCTTGTTCAAGGCCGCCGAGCCACGATTGTCGGTGTGCCCCTGCACTTCGACCTTGGTCATCTCCGGGTGTTGCGTCAGCACCTGTGCCACTTCGTCCAACAGCTCGCTGCTCGCCGGCTTGATCGTGGCTTTGCCAGTATCGAACTGTACCTGCTCCAAGATCACGATCTCGTTTGCGACGACGCGCACCGACTTGGGGCAGCCATTCTTCGTTCGATCGTCGTCTGGCGGCCCCTTCTCTGCTGGGCAAGCGTCCTCCGGATCGAAAATGCCGTCGCCGTCGCTGTCCTTCGGTGGCGGACAACCATTCTTCTTCGGATCTTCGTCGCGCACGCCCTTGACCGACACGCACGCGTCGTCCGGGTCGAAAATGCCATCGCCGTCCGTGTCGACCGGCTCTGGCGGCGGACAACCATTCTTTTTCGGATCTTCGTCAGCGATGCCTTTCACGTCCGGGCAGGCGTCGTTCGTGTCGAGGATGCCGTCCTGATCGCGATCTGCGGGCGGCGGCGGCGGTGCTTCTGGCGTGAGCACGGGCGCCTGTTTTTGCTCCGGCGTGTAGGCCAGTGAAAACAGCGCGCGCAAGTCAGGGGTGCCGATGCCCGAAGTCAGGCCTGGCCCGGCGCCAGCGGCGATTTCGACGTCATCGACGATCCGGTAGCGAACGTCGAGCAGCACCTCGGCGTTGGTGGTGTGCTTTTGCACGTCACGAAGAGTGACCGCACCGTATGCCTCCGGGCCGATCTGCAGGTGGCGGTTGTCGAGCAGGAGAAAGCCCAGCCCTGCGCCCCACTTGAACATCGTGCCCTGGTCGACATTGCCGTAGTTGCTCGCGCCCTGGATCTGCGGGCCGGCCATCGTGGACCAAACCACCCGCTCGTCGATGCGCCCCCCGAGGAGCAGCTGCGGCAAGCCCCGGACCTCACCCGAACTCACGAACGAATCGCTTGCGCCGGTTGGAACCCACACGTAGCCGCCAACGGCGAGTTGGAACGGGTCGTGGTACTCACCCACTAGTCGCGCCCGCACACCGAAACGCAGATCGCCGAACTGCGCGGAACTCGGCGACTGAAACGTCTGACCGCCGACGCTCGGATCATCGCCGTTTTGGAACACGGCCAGAGGCATGCTGACGTCCAAATTGACGCGATTCCAGAGCGCTAAGCTCGCATTCAGGTGCAAAAACAGCTGATTTGCGACGATCGCACCGCGATCGTCGTCAGTGGGGACGGAGTGAAGCTTGAGCGGGTTGTGCGCGTAGTCGGCCAGCAGCATCAAATGCGGAGTCAGGTGGCCGGCCGCGAACGGCGAAGGCACGCCGAACATTCGGTCCCCGGCCGGAGCCGGATCGAAACGATTGAGCGCCAAGCTCTCGGCCCGAACCGAGTTCGTCAACGCCAACAATGAAAGTGCGCTTGCGGCGCAAAGGCAGGTCTTCAACCGATAAGATCGCATCTGGTGTCCCTTAGACGTCAAGCTGGACGCACCCGTATCGACGGCGCACAAACTCGTGATTGAACCTGACACTCTTTCACGGCAACGGTCCGTTCCACAATAGGGCAGAGCGAAGAGCGGAAACCACTCTCGACCGTGCTTATCGATGTGCGTGGAACGGACACCCTTCGCGGCATCTTCAACGACCGTAACGCCGCGAAGTTTAGAGTGAGTCTTCGCGCGAGAGCGAGGCAGTTTTGCAGAGCTCGTGCGACCACGGAGCTCGTAATCGCGGGTTGTCCGACTCCGCAATCAGGTAGTTCCTGCGCGCTCGCTGACACTGATCAGTGACAGTCGGAAATCGCCATTTCACGGCGCAACTACTGGCCTGCCGAGGTGTAGGTGATCGCGCGCTCGTCTTTCGATCAGCCTACTCGGCGCTCACGACCGACATCGCATGCTCTCAGGCCCGCACGCGCTCGAGCGGGCTCAGCTGCGTGCGCACAAGTGAACCAGCTCGACGCTGTAGGTCTGAATCACCTTTGGCCCGACACCGCTCACCTGACGCAAAGCCTCAGTGTTTTTTGGACGCGCTTCGGCAATCGCCACCAGGGCACGGTTGGTCAGAATACGAAAGGCGGGGACGTGCTTTCGCTTGGCTTCACTCAGACGCCAGGCGCGCAGCGCCGCTACCAGGCCCGCGCTCTCACCAGTCGCGGGCAAGGCCACCGTTTTCGTACGCGCACCTTTGCGAGCACCACGCTTGCCGGTCTTGCGACTCCGCTTGGCTAGCTTGGCAGCGACTTTAGGCAGGGGCCCGAGCGAATTTGCGCCGATGCGTGACTCGGGCGCACAGACGTCGCAGCTCCCGCACGGCGCACCGGAGTCTTCGCTGTCGCCGAAGTGGCGCACGAGCGCGAGCATGCGGCACGTCCGGCCTTCGGCGAAGCGAGCGATGAGCTCGAGTTGCTCGGTTCGGAGCGCACGCTGAGCGGCGTAGGGCGCCCGCCATTGGTCGTGGCCGCGCACCAGCTTCTCCTCGGTGACACCGCTCACGCCGCCATGGACCCATAGCTTTTCTAGCGCCTTGTCGAAGCCCAACTTCGCAACTCGCGACTTCTTGCGCAGAGTCACGCCGTTCACGGGCGTGGGTTTTAGAGAAGTGAACAGCTTCTCCAGCACAGACGCCTCCGGATAGTCTCGCTGCAGGAAGAAATCATGGGTCTTGCGGTCGCTGAAGTGGTGCATCAGCACGGTCCGCGACGGTTTGCCATCGCGGCCCGCGCGACCGATCTCTTGGTAATAAGATTCGACGCTTGCCGGCATGGCCAGGTGCAGCACCGTGCGGATATCGGCCTTGTCCACGCCCATGCCGAACGCGACCGTAGCCACGACGGTATCCAGCTTGCCGGCGAGGAAATCCGCTTGTACACGCTCGCGCACCTCGGCTGGCAGACCGGCGTGATAGGCCTTGCTGCGATGCGCAGTGGACAGCACGGCGGCCACGTTCTCGGCGGCTTTGCGCGTGGGTGCATACACAATCGCGGGCAATCGTCCCGCGCCCGACAGCCACTGCAGAGCGCGGCCGGGGCGATCCTTGGGCGGCACTTCCAGCGCCTCGAGCGCCAAATTGTGGCGGCGAAAGCCGTGGATGAACAAACGAGCTCGCTCACCCAAGCCGAGCTGTAACACGATGTCGCGCTGTACGATCGGCGTCGCCGTCGCCGTCAGCGCCACGACCGGCGCGGGGCGAAGTTGTGGCAAGCGTTGACCCAGCAAGCGATAATCCGGCCGAAAATCGTGCCCCCATTGGGAGATGCAGTGCGCTTCGTCGATAGCGATCAAGCCGAGTGGACGGCGCGCGAGCAGCTCCGGAAAACCCGCGACTCCGAGCCGCTCCGGAGCAATGAACAAGAAATCCAGCGCACCGTCCAGGTAGTCTGCGCACACTTTTCGCGACTCGAGCCGGGGGCGACCCGAGTGAATGCGCTCCGCGCGCAAGCCGAGCGACTGCAGCCGTGCCACCTGGTCTTCCATCAGTGCGATCAGCGGGCTGATGACCAGCGTGGTGCCAGCGCGTGCCAAGCCCGGCAATTGGTAGCAGAGCGACTTTCCCGCGCCTGTGGGCATCACCAGCAGCACGTCTTCACCTGCGGCGGCGGCCTCGCATACCGCTTGCTGGTGGGGGCGAAACGAATCGAAGCCAAAACATTCACGTAGTAGTGTTTGTAGCGAAGGCGTTTCGCTCGCGGACCAGGTACGCTTGCGAGGAGAGGGAGCGATCGGTGCGCGCTCAATCGGACGGTGAACCGGACTTTGCTCGCTCGTGTTCGGCGGTGCGGCTCGCGATGGCGATGCTCCGGCTCGCGATGGCGATGCTGTCGAACGCGCGGGTGACGCGGCGGCATGCGCGGGGGTAGCCCGAATCGACGGGCTCGAACCGGCAGCGGAATCTCCCGGGAGAGGCGGCAATGAGCGCGGCACCCGGTTGACGACCGCCGTCACGTAGGCCTCAATCTGCTCGAGAAATTCGGGGAGCGCACCGTTGCCCCGCGCGATTGCTTGCAGCCGCGCTTCCCAGGCACCGGTCATCGCCGCGCTCTTCACCTCCACGTCGACGACTCCAATCAAGCCAACTCCGCGCTCGGTGGCATGCAACGCTTTGCCGTCGCGCCGGACGTAGCCGCGCGCGATCAATGTCTCGATGATGTTGGCGCGCGTCGCGGGTGTGCCGAGCCCGCTGTCTTTCATCGCCTCCGACAATTCCTTTTCGTCGAGCGTCTTGCCGGCGGTCTCCATGGCCGTGAGCAACGTGGCGTCGTTCAAAGGAGGCGGCGGGCGAGTGGTCTTCGGCAGCGCTTTCGCGTCGACCACCCTCGGCGTCTGTCCGCGCTCCAGCCCGGGCGGCAATAGACTTGCGCTTGCGTCACGGCCGTTCGGGTCAGCCTTGGCCTGATCCGCCTTCTTATCGGGGGGCGGTTTAGGCTCGCCCAAATCCAGGATTTTCCAACCCTGCGCCTCGATCGCAGTGCCCAAGCTGCGATAGCTGTCGACCGGTTCATCCACCCCCGGCTGGGGATGCACCTCGGTGATCACCTCGGTCGCCGCCCACACGAAATCTGGATGCCACGCTTGCAACAACCGGCGACAGACCAGCTCGTATACCTTTCGCTCGTCCGCACTGAGCGAGTGTCCGGCAGCGGCGATCGCGGTCGGAATGATCGCGTGGTGGTCTCGCACACGGCTATCGTCGACGAAGCGACGCGAGAGCGGGCGAACGCCCGTGCCCTCGGCCAGCAAGGACCGGTACGGAGCGGCGATGGCATCGACTACGTCGGACAAGCCTTTTGCCACCTCGGTCGATAGATGACGACTGTCCGTGCGTGGGTAGCTGAGCAACTTGTGTTTTTCGTACAGAGACTGCGCCGCATCCAACGTGCGTTGGGCAGAGAATCCGTAAAGTCGATTGAGATGCCGTTGTAGTTCGGTCAAGTCATAGAGCAGTGGTGGTGGCAAACGCTTGGTCTGCGAATGCACGCTGGCAATGCGAGCTCGGCCGGACAGGGCTCGGTCGACGACGCGTTTTGCGTCTTCACCAGTAGCGGGCAAGCGCTGGGGGTGCGCAATGCCTTTGCCCGGCTTGAACCAGGTACCGTGATAGGATTGCCCCTCGCGCGGCGCAAAGTTTGCCACCACCTCTAGGTACGGCTCCGGGACGAAATCCCGGATTGCCAGCTCGCGCTCGACCAACATCGCCAAGGTCGGGGTTTGCACGCGTCCAACGGACAATGGCGCGTCCAGTGAAAGTCCGTACGCGCGCGACAAGTTCATGCCCACCAGCCAATCCGCGCGACTCCGCCCAAGCGCTGCGTCGGCGAGCCCGTCGTACTCCCGCGCCGGGCGCAAGCGCCCAAATCCTTCGCGAATTGCCTGCTCGGTCAGCGACGAAATCCAAAGCCGTTGGACCGGACGCCGGCACCCGGCCGCTTCATAGATCAAGCGGAAGATCAGCTCTCCCTCGCGGCCGGCATCGGTGGCGCAAATCACGCACTCGACGTCGGGCGAGTTGATGACTTTTCGAACGACCTCGAACTGCGGGCGCGTCGCCGCGAACACGTTCAGCGGCCAATGCTCCGGGAGCATGGGCAAATCCTCTCGGCGCCAACGCTTCCACTCGGGGCGAATGCCCTCCGGCTCCGCCAAACCCACCAAGTGGCCGATGGCCCAAGTGACGACGTAACCATTGCCCGAAAGCGTCCCTTCACCACGGCGCGTTGCGCCGAGTGCCTGTGCGAGATCGCGCCCCACCGAGGGCTTCTCTGCGACGACGGCGATGGTCATTGACCGCGCAGATGTAGCGCATTCACGCGCGCAGGTCAGTCGGCGTTCATCGCTGCGAAGAAACGAGGGCGCAGCCACGCTGCTTTCCCAGCAGACGTGCTGAACGCAACCTCGAAACGGCCTCAGCGAGGATCTGCGCCAGGCTTCGTGCCGACTGGTGCCACGCAGGTCCAGTGTCAAGGCCTGTGCACCGACGCGCTATCGCGTCGCGCACTGGCTCTCCCATTTCGTATTCCCGTGTAGAACAATCCAGTCACAGCCGCGAAAACTCGGCTTATTGGCAGCCGGGCGTGATATTTCGGGAGCGACGACACATCATATGAGAACGAGAGAGGTTCGACCCCAAATGAAAAACTCACGCTCATTCGGCGATCATTTGCGACATGCGCTGTGGCTTGCGCCCGTGGCTCTACTGGCCATGGGCTGCGGCAGCGGTCCTGGCGATTCGACTGGCAGTACTTGCCCCACGGACTCGAGCCTCACGTACACCAATTTTGGCCAAGCCTTCATGACCAACCACTGTTTGTCGTGTCATCGAGCGGGGGGGCCCGAAACGCCCACACTGAGTACCTTGGACCAGATCCGTAGCAACAAGGACATCATCGACCGCTCGGCTGCGGCCGGTCCGAAGGCAGTCAACACTTACATGCCGGACGGCGGCTCCGTGCCGGAAGCCGAGCGGCGCCAGCTCGGCGAATGGCTCGCGTGTGGCGCGCCGGAGTGAAAGCCGCGGAGGCGTAAGAATTTGCCAACACTCGGGCGGACGGTGCTCCGGTCAACGAGAGAGATGATGAAGCGGATGAGCTACGCACCTAAGCTGCGGCGCTACCCTTGACGAGATCGGGGCGATGCGCGGCCGAGCGGAGCCCGACTACCTTGCCCAAGCCGAAGGCGGGCATATTGACGTACACACTTTCGTGCGCACCCGGTTGCACGATGTACGTCTCGTGCCAGATGCCGACATCGCCATTGGTGCCGATGTGCTTGTTGAAGGCGCGCCACGCGGGCAGGTGTTCGGCATTGCGCAATTTCGCGTAGCCGAACAGGTGCTCGACCGATTTCCAGTAGCTGACCAAGATCGTCGTGCGACCGAACCAGGCCTCTCCGCCGAGCAGGCCGAGCTCGGGGTGCTCGCCGAGCTCGCGCAGCATGCGCGGCATCGCCAGCGCGGTGCGCAGCCATTGGCGCACCTTCCACCAGCGGTTCACGCGCATGCCGATCAGAAACACGACGACAGGTTCTGCTGAGGCGTTGGTGGTTGCTCGTTCGTTGTGCGTGTTCATGTTTTCCTTCTCCACATTTGCAAGTGAACATTGTTCACTTAGAATCCAAAAAAAACTCGGCGCTAGCTCAGGCCAGGCCGCGAAATAGCCGAACCACGGATTGACGATAGAGCGCCAAGAACGCCCGATCATCACCCAACGCTTCCAGCAGGCCGGCGAGCCGCAGCGAAACCAAGCCGTGCAGGTGTGCCCAGACCAGCACGGCCGTCTCTCGAGTATCTCCGCGCGCGATGACGCGCGCGTCCATACACTCGCCAACACGGTCGACCAGAAATTGAAACGTACTGGATTGAGGCAGCACGGGCCCTCCCTTCGGAAGCAATGCGGTGTTCTTCGCGAGCTGAATTTGTTCCGCGGGGCTCATGAAGATGAAGCGATAATCCCGCGGGTTTTCTATGCCGAAAGCGCGATACTGGTCGCAGGCAGCGAGCGCACGCTCCAGCGGTGTCTGGGCCGAAAGCGCGCGCACCAAGTAGCTCGAGAACACTTCGAAGCCCTGTGTGCAAGCCGCAAAGATCAGTGCCTCCTTACCCTCGAAGTGGCGATACACCGCGGCTGGTGAGATCCCTACGCGACGCGCAACCTCGCGTAGCGAGAAGCCCGACTCGCCTGCCTCGAGGAACAGATCGCGTCCAGCCGTGATGAGCAGCGCGCGTGTGTCGGAAAGTCCACGAACGAACGGCTGCGTTGGACGTGCGCGCTTCGCCAAAGCTTTTTGCGGCTTGGTCTTCGCGCCGGGTCGGACTGGAAGCGCCATGTGAACAGTGTTCACCTAGCAACGCACTCGGCCTTCGTCAAGGGCGAACAGCTGCTACGGCGGCGAGGTCAACCGCCAGGGATGCGGCGCGTGGGCTCGGATTGCCCAATCTACGGCGGCACGCAGCGCTTCGAGCTCGAACGGCTTGGCGAGCAGCCGAAGCCCGAGAGCCCCAGCTCGTTTGCGGATGTCGTCTTCCGGAAAGGCGGCGATGAGGATTACGGGCGTAAAGTCCCCGTCTGTGCGAAGCCAGTCCACCACGTCGAGCCCGGAGCTACCGGGCATGTTCATGTCAGTGACGATCAAATCGAAGCGACCTCGTTCCGAACGCTCGCGCAAAGCATGCGTGAGCCCCGCACCGTCGCCGACGGTGGTGACTTGGTAACCGGATTCGGAAAGGACGAGCGCGAGCATTTCGCTCAGGGCAACGTCGTCTTCCGCCAGCAGTACGCGGCGACCAACGGGCAAGCCATGCCAGGCATGGGTCATGAGCGAGACTCGTTCGCGTTGCGCGCGAGCGTCGATCCCAATGCGGATTCGATGGCATTTCTCAGTACGTCGAGGTCGAACGGCTTGGCGAGCAGCCGCATCTCGAGCCGTTGAGCGCGGTTGCGCGTAGCATCATGTGGGAATGCAGTCACCGCGATCACGGGGGTCACGCTGCCCGCACGCCGCAATTCGTCGATGACATCCAACCCGGAAACACCGGGCATGCGAACGTCGGTGACGATCAGATCGAAGCGCTCGCAGAGTGACCCGTCCGGCGCGCGCTCGGAAAGCACCCGCATCATCTGCGAGCCGCTGCTCACGCACTCGACCGAATAGCCGCGTTCGCGCAGCACGAGCCACAACAGTTCCCGCATCGCAGCGTCGTCCTCCGCAACCAGCACGCGCTTCGAGTGCTCGACTCGAGGCCATTTTTGCCCGTCTTCGCCGGTCCATGGGTCTTCCGAGGTCATCATGACGGCGGTCGAGCATGGTTTTCGAGGAGTCGCCGGCGGTCGCATCGAAGTTGGTCTGATGCATTGCTCGTGCCGAAGTGGGTTCCCTCGGAAAACCGAGCGTCGCGCCATTGGCGACCCACCTGGCGCGGGTGCATTCTCCCCATTGGGTCGGAATGACCCAATGCTGCATGTGCTCGTCGCGAGCGGTGGCGTGCTGATTGCGGGTGTAATCTGCGCCTGGTACTAGCATTCGATGGCAACCAGCGACTCTCCGCGACCGCTCCCGCGCCGGTTGCGCAAGCGCGCAGCAGAGAGCCTCGCGCTGCCGCTACAAGTCGTCGATCAGTACTGGGGCGCGGGGCGGATTCAAGTCGTCACACCCGAGCATGAACGACCACAGCCGCTAGCGCTCGAGTCGCTGGTCTTCCAGGACGATCAACTGCTGTTCGACGGCTTGCTGGTGCAAGGCTTACCCCCGCGCAGCTATGCGCTGCTCAACAAGCCCACCCAAGTCACCAGCACGACGTACGATCCCACCGGGCAGGCGAATTTATCTCCCTACTTGCGCCAGATGCCTGCTGGCTGCTTTCCCGTAGGTCGGCTGGATCGCGAAACCAGCGGTCTCTTGCTCTGCACCAATGACGGCGATCTGGCGAATGCCGTTTTGCGGCCCGACCACGAAACGACCAAAACCTACTGGCTCTGGCTGGACGAAGTGCTCGATTCCGCCGATCCACGGCTGGCGCAGATGCAGCAGGGCGTGGAGCACAACGGGCAACTGCTGGTCGCAAAGGAAGCGCGCATCGTAGCCCGCACGGACTACGCTACCGAACTCGAGCTAACGCTCACCCAGGGCAAGAAACGCCAGATTCGGCACATGTGCCGCGCGCTCCAGCTCCCTCTCGAACATCTTCACCGATCACGAATCGGACCTCTGTCGGACGCGGGGCTACCGCTCGGCAGTTGGCGCCCACTCGAAGCGGCGGAAGTGGAAGCGCTGTGGTCGGCCACGGGCGGGCGGGCTCGGCTGCGACAGCGCAAGGTCGCGGCCCTGTTCCGCTTGGCGCACGCGGCACGCGAAGCGGGCGCGCCCTTGTCACGGTTGGAGGCCTGGCTGGCAGAAGAAGCGCCAATGGGATGAAATCATCGCCGGTGAGCGTTCCTTGTGGGATGGGCTCGTTCTCCGAGCCGGTACACGCCATGATCCGAACATGAACGCGCTTCACAGCTTGCTCAAAATGGTGGCCGCTCAGCAGGCGGACGAGCTCCGACTCGGCGTCGAGCGTGCACCCGTGGTGCTCACCGGTGGCATGCCGAAGAATCTGACCTTGGCCGAAACCGGCGAGCGCGTACTACGACAAATGCTCGGTTCGTTGCTGTCGCCCGAAGCCGAAGCTCGCTTGGCACGCGGTGAGAGCTACAGCACCACGCACGACGCGGGAGAAGCCTTCGGCGTGTACCAGGTGCAATTCATACCGCGTGCCAAACACGAGCCAGGCTTCGACGTTCGCTTGACGAATGCACGCCACTCGAAAGCCACCGCTACTCCGGTCTCTTTCGCAGCGGCGGCCGACTCGGCGCCCGTTCCAGCCACGGTTCCCATTGCAGCCGCGGTTCGCGAGGCACCGATGGTCCCCGTTGCGCACACGATTCACGGCTCGACATCGGTCGCGGTCACGAACGCGCTCGAAGCGTTGCTCGCACGGGCCGCAGCGCTGCAGGCCAGCGACATCCACGTACGCCAGGGTGAAGCTGCATTCGCTCGCATCGACGGGCGATTAACGCAACTGCAAACAGGGGCGCATGACATTCGCGAGCTGCTTGGTGACGCTTCGGAAGGCGCGACAGCGCGCTCCAGCGCGGACTTTTCACTCAGCAGTCCGAGCGCGGGGCGGCTGCGCCTGCACACCTATCTCGCAGGCGGCGTGCCGGCACTGGCCGTCCGCCTACTCCCGCCCGCAATTCCGGCTTTATCCGCGCTCGGCTTCCCCAACGAGCTGAAGGACCTGGCCTCACTCCCCAATGGCCTAGTACTGCTCACCGGCCCAGCCGGGTCAGGCAAAAGCACCACCGCTGCTGCACTGTGCCAAGAACTGATCCGAGAACGCTCCGTGATGCTGCTCACCCTCGAGGACCCGGTCGAATACGCTTTCGACACGCGGCAAACGAACAGCATCGTACGCCAACGTCAGATCGGCGTAGATGTGCCGGACTTCGTCACTGGCCTGCGCGATGCCCTGCGCGAAGATCCAGACGTGCTGCTGATCGGCGAAATGCGCGACGCCGATTCGATCAGCTTGGCGCTGACTGCCGCCGAAACTGGGCACCTAGTGTTCGCCACCATGCACAGTCGCGGCGCTGCTTCGGCGATTGATCGCATCATCGATGCCTACCCCGCCGCGCGGCAACAGCAGCTGCGTGTGCAGCTCTCCGAATCCCTGCGCGCCGTGCTAGCCCACCGACTGCTGCCCCACGCTCGCGGCAACGGACGAGTTCTCGCGCTCGAAGTGCTGCGGCGTAATTCCGCCGTGGCCAACTTGATCCGAGAAGGAAAAACCCCGCAGCTGACCAGCGCCATGCAATCCTCCCGCAAAGAAGGCATGGTGCTGCTCGAACGCAGCCTCGCGGATCTGTGCCGCGCAGGGGCGCTCGATGAACGCCAAGCCTTCGCCGCCGCCAACGACCAAGACTCTCTCATGGAGTATTTGCACGCCCGCAAAAGTTGACCGACTACGTAAAAAGAAGCGACGTAAGCGGCGAGCGTTCACGCGAATCATTGCTGGGCAAGCGCCTGATGAGCGCTCTCGAGGACGTGGTGGGGGAGCTCGCGAGCGACAAAACAGCAACGTTGGGGGAGAACTGCTCTCAGTAGCTGCTCGCACGCTTTCGAGACAGCGAGCCGAACCAAGTTTGCGCGACCGGCTCGCGGGACTCGTCGTCACTTCACAGCGAACTTGCACCTCCGGCACCGGAGCCGGCGCTTTTGCGAATGGTCGAATCACAGCAGTTGCTTCGTGCAATATCGCCTCCTCGAGCTCATCGGCTACGTTCGGCGGGCTGAATTCGAAGCACCGTACTACGCACACCAATCGAGCCCATGATGGGAATGTGTGTGTGTGACCGGGAGGATGAGCCGGCGTGTGCGTACGATCTCGTGGACTCCGCATTCGCGTGCGTGAGCGTGCATGCGAACCCGCGCATAGTCAGTGAAGAGAGCCAAGCGACCTGGCGGCCTGTTCACCGTTCACTGGCGGAGCACGGATCTCGATCCCATCTTCTGAGCACCCGCGCAGCTTCCATCCGTGCGCTCGGCGGTCGACAGTCGGTGCGATGACGACGACCTCGAGAGTTCGCAGGAAGCCGTCCAGCAACCGCCTGACCACCTGCGCGGAACGGAGCTGCAATCGGCCTTTTGCCGTGTGCGGTGGGTGCGATCGCGCCGCCGGTTCTGCTGCCGCCAGTGCGCCGATAAATCACGGCGCGCCTCTCTCCGACGTGCTGGAAGGCATTATCAGGCGACCGATCGCGGCCGGAGCCTCCACGCAATCCGACAGGCCCGGTATCGGGAACGAGTGCGCGCGGTGACGCATCAGGCTCGTGGCGCGGATCCGAAAAGTCAGCCAGAAACCGCTGGAAGCGCAACACGTCAGAGCGCTCCGCCAGTGGTCCGTTCCGATCTTTGCCAGCTGCCAGCTTGTGCAGTTTGCTGCCGGCCCAGGGTGTTCCTCCGGAACGGCTTTCTCGATCGAACCCGACGGCGCTACGAGACCAGACCGGGCGTGGGGCGCTGGGGCTCACGGCGGGTGCGAGTGCGGTCTGGCCATGCGATTCGTGCCGCATGTGCATCGGCGCTCCAAACGACGGGGATGCGCTGCGTGGACGCCTCGAAGCGCATCCGCAAAATCACGCGCCGTCCGCCGCGAAGTCGCGGGGCAACAAACACACCGATTGCATAAATCTTTTCACCGCCTTCAGGCGCGGTTTTCACCGGTGAACTTCACCGAATACCCGCGGTTCCTCATGCTCGCCAACACGCGTGCGTGCACGCTTTCGACGCGGCTCAACGGGGCCGCAGAGCGGGGCTCGAGGGTGGAGCGCTCTTAACGTCTTAACGTCGAGAGTGGTCCGCTTCGAAGGAGCTGCGGGTGATGGTTCTTGGGGCGCAGCCGGGGGATGCTTTTGTGACCGGCGAGGATGAGTCGGCTGCGTGCGAGTACCCATTCGTGAACGTTGCGTTCGCGCGTGTGCGCGCGCGAACGCAACGTTAAAGTTCGCGGCGGCCACGGTCGTGATCTGTAGGGGCGAGCGGTCGCCCGAGAGCCTCGCCGACACAGTGGCCATCAACGTCGTTTCTGTCCGCGAAGAGAGCGCACCCGACGACATGGTACCGGTGGACTGGACGCTGTTCACGAGCGAGCCCATCGAAACCGAAGAGCAAATATTAGCTATCGTGGACTGGTACCGAGCGCGATGGGCAATCGAAGAGTTCAACAAGTCACTCAAGACAGGCTGCGCCTTTGAGAAACGGCAGCTCTGCTCAAAATCCACGATCGACAATGCCCTCGCGCGGTTTACGCCCGTGGCTTGGCACTGCTACGAATGCGAACCGCCAGCGGCAGCAGTGAGAAGATCTCCATCTTGACAGTGCTCTCGCCTACTCAGATCGTGATCCTGAAGAGCCAAACAAGATCCCTCTGCGAAAGAACTCGTCGGCCGCCGAGGGATACGCGGCGATCGCCAGACTGGGTGGCCACCTGAAGAGCAACGGCGCCCCGGGCTGGCAGGTCATCGGTCGCGGCTACACAGAACTTCTCACCCTCGAAGTCGGTTACAAAATCGCCAAAAACACGACTTGTGATCCACGATGAGCAACGTCGAGAGTGGTCGCGACCTACGGGGGGAAAGAGGTCCTGGTCAAACACCTGCTCTCAGGCGACTACCGTGTCTTTCACGGTGAAGAGTGTATTGCGTGGAGCAGCGGCTCTCGCCCGAAGCCTTCGACAGGCAGTAGCAAAAACAACGACAAGGACGAACAACTGGGGTGACACTTTCACTGAGCAGTTAGGGGATGACATTTTCGTTTCGCTCTGACAGGCGATTGAATTTGCTTGACTGAAAATCGGGAGGGCGGTTGTCGATGAACGTGAGGGGCCCGAAGATTTGCGGGTGAAGGCGCCTAGATTGAGCGTGGCTGAACGATCGGCGGGAGGGTCGAGCCCAAACGAATTTCTCGCCAGAAAGCAGTGCTGTTGGCGTTTTACGAGCTCGAAAAAGTGCGTGATACAGGAGAGGGATGGGGCAATACGACGATCGATTGAAGTCAATGGCGGACCACGCGCTCTTGGCGGGGCTTTCGAGAATTGTGGGGCGGCGTAATCAGATCACGGCTGAGTTTCTCGCTTACTTGGCCGAGCTCGATCAGCGGCAGCTGTTTCTCGATCTCGGGTTTTCTTCGCTGTTCGAGTATTGCGTGGAGGCGCTTGGGTTGTGTGAGTCCACGGCGGGTCGTCACATCGCGGCGGCGCGAGTGTGTCGCAATCATCCGCAGGTGTTCGAGATGGTGGCGAGCGGCGCACTGCATGCTTCGGCGCTGAGTCTGCTGAGGAAGCATCTGACTGCAGAAAACGCGGGGGAGCTTTTCGAGCTGTGCAAGCGCAGGAGTGCACGGAAGGTGGAGGAGTTGCTCGCGGCGCGCTTTCCTAGGCCTCACGTGCGTGATTTGGTGCGTCGCTTGCCCGGCCAAGTCCGACCCACTCTCGACGTTGGGTGCGCGTCGGAGAAGAAATCCGTCGAAGGCTCACGCGAGCGCATGGTCGAACACCGGAAGGGGGCACTTGCGTGTCGGCCCACCGAGCCAGTGCCCGAGCTTCCGAATCCGCTCCCGTCTCGGCCCACCGAGCCAGTGCCCGAGCTTCCGAATCCGC
>Ga0164308_10000481_pt1 | contig 21979 bp, 23 predicted proteins | sample Whisoiple_246_MG_FD_109983 | JGI IMG/M metagenome (GOLD analysis project Ga0164308, IMG submission 109983) | Soil microbial communities amended with fresh organic matter from upstate New York, USA - Whitman soil sample_246_MG | ecosystem: Environmental > Terrestrial > Soil > Unclassified >...
CTGTCCACTGCATCGGCGTCCGTACCGCCAACCTGCCTGGAATATCGAGGTTTTCGGCCATGCCGATCTCTTCGCCGTAGAACAGGACGGGGGTACCCGGGAGTGAGAATGCCAGAGAATAGGCCATCTTCGTGCGCTGCTCGTCGCCGCCGAGCATGGACGGAAGCCGCCGGCGCAGTCCGCGACCGTAGAGCTGCATGTCCTTGTCGGGACCGAACGCGTCGAAAACCTCTTGGCGCTCATCGTCACTCAGCTTGTCGAGCGTCAGTTCGTCGTGGTTGCGCACGAAGTTGGCCCACTGGCTCGTCACGTCGAGGCGCGGTCGTTGCTTCAGGGCCTTGGCGATCGGGCGGGCATCGCCGCGGGCAAGCGAGAGGAAGATGTTCTGCATCCCGATGAAGTCGAACTGCATGTTGAGACCGTCGCCGTCGGGGCCACCGAAGAACGCCAGCTGGTCCTTGTAGGGCACATTCACCTCGCCGAGCAGCACGGCGTCTCCGACCCGACGGGTGACGAAGTTTCTGACGTCGCCCAGGTATTGGTTGGGGTCGAACATTTCCGGGCTGCCCGGCACCGCGTCCTTCGCGAAAAGAAACGGGACGGCGTCGACCCTGAAACCGGAGACCCCCAGCTCGAGCCAGAACCCGAGCGTCCGCGAGATCTCCTCCTGCACTTTGGGATTCTCGATGTTCAGGTCGGGTTGATGCTTGTAGAAGTGGTGCAGGTACCACTCGTTGGTCTTGGGGTCGCGCTCCCAGATGCTGGTCTCCTGATCGGGGAAGACGACGTCCTTCGCGCTCGACTTCGGCTTGGTCGCGCTCCACACGTAGTAGTCGCGGTACGGGTCGTCCTTGCTGCGCCGAGCGGACTTGAACCACGGATGACGGTCCGAGGTGTGGTTCATGACGAAGTCGATGATGACGCGGATCCCGCAGGCCTTGGCCGTGCGCACCAGCTCGACGAAGTCGCCGAGAGTTCCGAGTGCGGGGTCGACGCCGAAGAAGTCGGTGATGTCGTAGCCGTCGTCCTTGCGGGCGGTCGGGTAGAAGGGCATCAACCACAGGCACGTCACGCCGAGGTCGTAGAGGTACTCGATGCGGTCGGTCATCCCGCGGATGTCGCCGGTGCCGTCGCCGTTCCAGTCGTAAAACGTCTCGATGTCCGCGCAGTAGAAGACGGCGTTCTTCCACCACAGGTCTCCGGTGTCGGCACTTCTCATGCGATCGCGGCTTTCTGCTTGGGTGCCGTCGGAGACAGCTGGGGGAGCACGTGTTCACCGAATGCGTCGATGAATGGCGCCTGCGTCTGACCCACGAAGTGCAGATACAGCTCGTCCCAGCCCTGATCGACGTAGGACTGCAACCACGCGGCGTGCTTGCCGAGGTCGCTGGATACGTTCACCGACTTGCGGACCTGCTCGGGCGACACATCCTCGCTGATGACGTCGAATGTCTCGACGGTCTCGACGTCCCAGCACGCCGGCGGCGCGAAGACGTTGCTTCGCCACTGGTCGTGGGCGATCGCCAGCGCTTCGTCGTCGGTGGCTGCCCAGCTGAGGTGGATCTGCAGGCGGGCCGGTCCGCGACCGCCGGCCTCCCGGTACGAGTCGAGCACCAACTGCTGCGTCTCCATGGACTGGTTCACCGAGACGAGTGCGTCCGCCCAGCTGGCGTGGCGGGCTGCCGTCTGCGGGGTAACGGCCGGACCTACGAGGTCTGGGACGGTGTCGGGCAGCGTCCACAACCGGGCGCGGTTGACGTGCACAAGGCCCTCGTGACTGACCTCCTCGCCGGACAGCAGCCGTCGGATGACATCAACGCATTCGATGAGGCGTTGGTCGCGAATCTCCTTGCGCGGCCACACTTCTCCGGTAACCCGCTCATTGGACGCCTCACCCGACCCGAGCGCTGCCCAGAACCGACCCGGGAACATCTGCGCCAGCGTCGCGATGGCCTGCGCGATGATCGCCGGGTGGTAGCGCTGACCTGGCGCGTTGACGACCCCGAACGGAATGTTCGTCGTCGCCAGCGCAGCGCCGAGGAAGGACCAGGCGAAGCCGGACTCGCCTTGGCGTTTACTCCATGGGCTGAAGTGGTCAGAGGACATGCCTGCGGTGAAGCCAGCCTGTTCGGCCTGCTGGACGTCCTTCAACAGTTGGGCCGGACTGATCTGCTCGTGTGAACAGTGAAAGCCGATGACCGTCATGGCCAGCCGCATACCCGTTCTGGTCGCTGCTTACGTCAGCGTCAAGAACTCTTCACTCGTCGGCGTCGACAACGCGCTGTGACGTCACCGACCGCGACGACGAGCGGCTGCCGCGTGGCCGACGGCCGGGAAACGGGATCCGGTCGGCGATATTGCTCAGCGGGTTGACGACCTGGCTCAGCACGATGACCGCCTCGCGCAACGCCTCGATCGTGGGCTCCAGCGCCTCGAGCCCCGGCGTAAGGCGGTTCAGGGTGTCGGCCACGTCGGCCAGCTGCTCCAGCGGCCCGTTTCTGGCAGTCAGCTTGTCCACAAGACCGCCCTCGGCGAGCAGTCGATCGGCCAGTCCGTCCTCGGCAAGCAACCGCTCGACCAGACCGTTCTCGTCGAGCAGCTGGTCGACGAGGCCGCCCGGTTCGATGGCGCGCATCAGGCCGCCGTCGTCCTGCGTCAGCCTGTCCAGGACACCGCCCTCCATGGTGAGCTTGTCGACCAGGCCGCCGGGTGCCAGCAGCCGGTCGACGGGCCCGCCCGGAGTCAGCGCCCGGCCAAGGGGCTGATCCTGGTCCATGAGCCTGGCCAGCCGGTTCGCCCGGTCGACCGCCTCGTCGATGCCGAGCAGGTGGGCAACCGAGCCCGTCCCGCCCCTGGCCGTCGAGTTCGCCTGATTCAGGCTCCGCTGCGCCAAACCGAGCGCGCCGTTGGCCACGTCAAGGCCGGTTTCGGCGGCAGCAAGCCCGACTCGGACCGGGACGGTCGCGAGATCGACCAGGTTCTTGCCGAGGTTCATGGCCTCAGTGTATGGCTCCAGCTATCCGCTACCCGGGGACGACCGAAGAGCGCACACTGTGATTCACAGGAAGTTGACAGCCGCCCTGCAGCTTCATTGCCAGGAAGTTGGGAGACATTTGGACGATGGCCATGGCTGCACTCCCAGAAAACGTCCCGGAGGCCCGAGTCCTCGTCGTCGACGATGAGACCAATATCGTCGAGCTTCTCTCGGTGAGCCTGAAGTTCCAGGGTTTCGAGGTCTACACCGCCTGCAACGGCCCCGCCGCGCTCGACAAGGCCCGTGAAGTGCGTCCCGACGCGGTCATCCTCGACGTCATGATGCCCGGAATGGACGGCTTCGGCGTGCTGCGCCGCCTGCGAGCCGACGGCATCGACGCCCCTGCTTTGTTCCTCACCGCCCGCGACACCCTCCAAGACAAAATCGCCGGCCTGACGCTCGGTGGGGACGACTACGTCACCAAGCCGTTCAGCCTCGAAGAGGTAGTCGCCCGGTTGCGGGTCGTGCTGCGACGGACGGGCAAGGGGATCGAGCAGCCGCGCAGTGCCCGGCTGACGTTCGCCGATATCGAACTCGACGAGGACACCCACGAGGTGTGGAAGGCGGGGGAGCCCGTCTCGCTGTCGCCGACGGAGTTCACTCTGCTGCGGTACTTCATCATCAATGCGGGCACCGTGCTGTCCAAGCCGAAGATCCTCGACCACGTGTGGCGCTACGACTTCGGTGGCGACGTCAACGTCGTCGAGTCCTACGTCTCGTATTTGCGACGCAAGATCGACACCGGCGAAAAGCGCCTTCTGCACACGCTGCGGGGCGTCGGCTACGTTCTGCGGGAACCGCGCTAGTTTTTAGCGAACAATAGGGGTGTGAAGGGTCTGCGCGGGCGAGGTGTGCCGCTGCGGGTCGGGCTGGTTGCCGCGACCCTGGTTCTCGTGGCGTTCGGCCTGTTGGCTTCCGGCATCGCCGTCACCTCGATCCTGCGTCACAGCCTGACCAACCGCGTCGACGAGACGCTGCTCGACGCGTCCCGCAGCTGGGCGCAGGCCCCCCGGCGGATGCCGACGCCTCCCCTCGAGGGGCCTAACCCGGCCCGCCCGCCGTCGGACTTCTACGTCCGCGGCGTCGACGCCGACGGTCGCATCTGGATGGCCGTCAACGATCGCGCCGCAGAACCGGAATTACCTGCGGACAACGATGTCGGTCCGGAACCGGTAACCGTCGGCTCGATAGACAATTCGCATGTCCAGTGGCGGGCCATGTCGGTGCACGGTCCCCACGACGAGTTGACGACCGTGGCCATCGATCTGTCCGACGTTCAGTCCACGGTCCGTGCGTTGATCTGGTCGCAGGCCGGCATCGGTGCCGCCGTGCTGCTGGTGCTCGGTGTGGCCGGCTTTTGGGTCGTGCACCGCAGCCTCCGGCCGCTGGCAGAAGTCGAGCAGACAGCCGCAGACATCGCCGCCGGGCAGCTGGATCGTCGTATCCCGCAACGTGACCCGCGCACAGAAGTGGGGCGGTTGTCGTTGGCGCTCAACGGCATGCTTGCGCAGATCCAGCGCGCCGTCGCGTCGTCGGAATCCTCGGCCGAACACGCCCGCCGCTCCGAAGAACGGATGCGGCGCTTCATCACCGACGCCAGCCATGAACTGCGTACACCGCTGACCACGATCCGCGGGTTCGCCGAGTTGTACCGCCAGGGTGCTGCCCGCGATGTCGAGATGCTGATGTCGCGCATCGAGAGCGAATCGCGCCGCATGGGCCTTCTCGTCGAGGATCTCCTTCTGCTGGCCCGGCTCGACGCGCAGAGGCCTCTGGATCGTCACCGGGTTGATCTGCTGGCGCTGGCCAGCGACTCCGTCCACGATGCCCGGTCGATCGCCCCGAAGCGGCCCGTCACCATGGAGGTGATCGACGGCCCCGGGACGCCGGAGGTACTCGGCGACGAGGCTCGCCTGCGCCAGGTGCTGGGGAACCTGGTGGCCAACGCGCTGCAGCACACGCCAGAATCCGCCCGCGTCACCGTGCGGGTCGGCACGGACGACGACAACGCCGTGCTCGAGGTCGCCGACGAAGGCCCGGGCATGAGCGCCGATGACGCGCACCGCATCTTCGAACGGTTCTACCGCACCGATTCCTCGCGTGACCGCGCCAGCGGCGGCACCGGGCTTGGCCTGTCGATCGTCGACTCCCTGGTCTACGCCCATGGCGGCACCGTCAGCGTCACCACCGCGCCCGGCAGGGGCTGCCGGTTCACCGTCAAACTGCCGCGGATCGCCGACGTCCCCTCACACGACGTCGCGGCACACGTCGGCTAGGACTGCGCCCGCGAGGAGCGATCAGGACAGGTCGGCCAGCGCGGCCTTGATCTTGGCCTGCGCCTCGTCGAGTGACTCCCGCGAAGGATCGGTGTCGACGTTGGCGAAGCCGAAATCGGTCAGGTTGTAAGCGGGGAAGACGTGCACGTGCAAGTGCGGAACTTCCAGACCGGCGATGATCACGCCCGCACGTTCGGCGTCGAACGCCTTGCACACCGCCCTTCCGATCAGTTGCGAGACCTCCATGACCCTGCCGAAAACGGCGGAGTCCAGGTTCTGCCACTGATCGATCTCGGCGCGCGGGACGACGAGCGTATGTCCCTGCGTCATCGGCTGGATCGTCAGGAACGCCACAATCTCGTCGTCTTCGTATACGAACCGGCCAGGCAGGTCGCCGTTGATGATCTGGGTGAAGACGGTAGCCATACACGCGAGCATTCCAGCAAGCTCCCAGTGGCATGGCAGTGGGGTGGCAGCTCCCCCGGAGACGGTTGTCGATATGACGGACCCGGCGGATTCACGCGCGCCGGATCACGTGCTCGAGATCGTCATACCGGTCTATAACGAGGAACGTGGCCTTCCCCGCTGTGTCCACCGCCTACGTGAATACGTCTACACCTCCGTGCCTTACTCGACGCGGATCACGGTGGCCGACAACGCAAGTACCGATGACACCCTCGGGGTGGCGCACCGGCTCGCTGACGAACTGGCCGACGTCGAGGTGATACACATCGACGTGAAGGGCCGCGGGGCCGCCCTGCAGACAGTGTGGGCCAAATCCTCCGCCGACGTTGTCGCCTACATGGACGTCGATCTGTCTACGGAGCTGTCAGCGCTGATGCCCCTTGTGGCACCGGTGATCTCGGGGCACTCCGATCTCGCGATCGGCTCGCGGTTGGCGCCGTCGTCGCGGGTCGTCCGGAGCGCGAAACGTGAGTTCGTCTCCCGCGGTTACAACGTGCTGCTGCGCGCCGCATTCGGCGCCCGATTCTCCGATGCCCAGTGTGGCTTCAAGGCGGTCCGCGCCGACGTCGCCCGCGAACTGCTACCGCTGGTCGCCGACACCGGTTGGTTCTTCGACACCGAGTTGCTGGTCATCGCCGAGAAAGTGGGCCTGCGGATCCACGAGGTGCCTGTCGACTGGGTCGACGACCCGGACACGCGGGTCGACATCGTGCCGACGGCGTTGGCCGACCTGAGAGGTTGTTGGCGACTGGGCCGGGCTCTCGCTACAGGCGCGCTGCCGATTCATGAAAAACGGCACAAGCTCGGCCGCGGAACCCTCGCGGTGTGAATTCGCACCACTACAGAAAATTCATGAGCTTTTCGCCCGCAGGAGCGTTCCAGACTCGCCGCATCTCCGTCATCAGTCCGGCCATACCACTCTGCTCGGATTGGTGCGCGAGCCGTTCTTGGTCAGCGTCCGAAAGGCGCTCGGCCCGGTCAGGTGTATCCCACAGCTCGACGGTTTGAGCCAACCAGTATGCGAGGAACTCCAGGATCAGCAGCGCTTCGAGAACAGTGATCCACGGAATAAGGAACCAATGCGGACGCGGGATATGCAGTGCGACAACAGCAATCAACGTCACCACCATCAACCAGGCGATCGCCGTATAGAAACCTGCGTAGTCGGTCCGGTCCGGCGACCGTACCTCTTTCTTGGCGAGGTGTGCGGTGGTGAACACGGTGGCGATGAAGGCCGAGAGCATCAGTACCCCCGCCGCGCCGTGTGCATGGATCAGGAACCAGTCCTTCTTGAAGATCAGGCAAAGAAGGCCGACCACCACCACCAGCCGCAGAAAGTACAGCGCCAGTGTTCCCCCCGCGCTTCGTGTTTGGCTGGGATGGTTGGACCGGTTTTTCCACCACGTCACCGACCAGCCCAGAATGAGTGCCACCACGACCGCCCAGACATTGGGCCGGACGATTACCTCAGTCTTGAAGCCCTCCGGCACGAAGGATGGGCTGCACAACTCGGGTCGCCCCTGGGGCACCAGCGCGGCGATCAACGCCGCGACCCCGGCCAGCGTCAACAGTGCATCCTCGGAGTCACTGCTGCCCCGGTAGATGAAGAACAGCGTGCCGAACCCTATGAGCGTTGCGATGAAGATGCTGTGCGCGGGCGTGTAGAAGTATTCGCTGAGCGCCCCTTGCACGCAGTGTTTCCCTGCCACTTCGATGATGATCGCTGCTGCGAACATCGCCATTGTCACCGCCAAGCCGATGCGCAAGTCGCGGTACACGACAAGGGTGACCGGGGTCGAAGTCGAGCTATTGCTGGCGGTGTCGCCTGGCTGGTTCACGGGTGCCGACTCCTTTTGCCCTCGTTGGTTCGTTTCAGTCATGTCAGTTAGCTGATTGTGAACCAAAATCGGACGTTGTGCGGCTGCACGCGGTATTCAGAAAATCAAAATTGCTGTGGGCGACTCCATGTGACAATCCGCGTTGTGCGACCGCGCGGTGTTATCTGCCGATCATCGCGTGCAAGTCATCGACCGACCACGGCGGCGAGTCCTGATGGTCACGGTAGCCGATGACGCTTGTCTTCTGACGCGCGAACTCCCCGACGAATCCGCCCGCGGCAATGAAGATCCTGCCCGTGATGTCCTTGGCCTCGTCGCTCGCCAGGTAGGCATATATCGGCGCCGCGTACTCCGGCGGAGGTGCGTCGAGCGCGGCCTGTGTGCTTGCGGCATCCAACCGGCCGCTGCGGTTCAGCCCGACGATGTGATCCTCGTAGTCCTTGCCGGTCGACAGCCGCGTCTTCGCGCCTGGGCAGACCACATTCGCCCGCACTCCGTAGTCCCTGAGGTCGCCTGCGATGGAAAGCGTCAGCCCGTTGACCCCGCCTTTCCCTGCCGGGTAGGCGGTACCGCCGTAGTCGCCGCGAAACGCGAACGAGCTGGTGTTGATGATCGTGCCGCCGCCCGCCTGCACCATCCTCGGCGCAGCCGCGCGGCAGGTTTCGAACGTCGTGACGAGATGGCCGTCGAGTAGGTCGTGGAACTGTGCACTGGTGACTTCGAGAATCGACTCGCTGGCCAGGCCTGCGGTGCCCGCGCAGTTCACCAGGATATCGATTCGGCCGAATTCGCTTGTGCACCTGTCGATCAGCGCATCGGCGATCGCCGGGTCGGCAGGCGAACCGGGGTGGGCGACCGCGCCGTCGATGCCTGTCGCGGCTTCTGTCGCTGCGTGTGCATCGCGTCCGTTGACGACGACACCGGCGCCGAGGTCGGCCAGGAGTGTGGCGACCGCCAGCCCGATGCCGCGCGTTCCGCCGACGACGACGGCGCCGCGGCCGGACAATAAAGCGCTAATCGCCCTCGCCCTCAACGGGCTTCATCATGTCCATGTTCCAGTAGCCGCGCAGGTTGGTCAGCAGACCGGCGTCGTTGACCTTGTAGGTGAAGATGCCGCGCACTGAGCTGGCCGAGCCGTTGTCGAACGTGAAGCGCAGATTCAGGATGTGGGCGATCTCGTCGGGCGAACTCGACGGGAAGGTCTCCTCACACGCGATCGTGATGGTGGCAAGCCCAACGCTTCTCTCCCACCACTGTGAGACGCCGTCCTTGCCGACCACACCGGTGCCGTCAGGGTTCGTGTACGCCGGGCCGATCGGGTCCTCGATGACCACGTCGTCGGTCATCAGCGCCAGCCAGCCGGCCTTGTCACCTGCCATCACGGCGCGCCACGAGGCCTGTGACGCGGTCAGTGCGGGCGTCTGCTCGATCGTCCCCTGGGACACGATGATTGGGCCTTACCGGTCGGCGTCGGTGTAGCGGATCACGCCGCGGATGTTGCGGCCTTCCAGCATGTCTTTGTACCCGTCGTTGATCTGCTCCAGCTTGTACTGGGTGGTGATCATGTCGTCCAGGTTCAGCCTGCCCGCCTTGTACATCGACAACAGTTGAGGGATGTCGAAATGCGGGTTGCCGCCGCCGAAGATGGTGCCCTGCACGCGTTTCTGCATCAGCGTGAGCATCGCCAGGTTGAGGTTGACGTTGGTGTCCAGCAGGCTGCCGATGGCGGTGAGGACGGTGGTGCCGCCCTTGGCGGTGAGGTTCACGTAGGTGTCGACGTCGGCACCCTTGAGTTCGCCGACCGTCACGATGACCTGCTGCGCCATCAAGCCGTGGGTGACCTCGGCGATACCCGCGAAGGCGGCGTCGGTGTCCGGATAGGCGTGCGTAGCACCAAATTTGAGAGCCGCGTCGCGCTTCCACTCGACGGGCTCGATGACGAAGAGGTTGCGGGCACCTGCGTTCACGGCACCCTGCACCGCAGACATGCCGACGCCGCCGACACCGATCACCAGGACATCGTCACCGGGGCGGATGTCACCCGCCTTGACGGCCGAGCCATAGCCCGTCGTCACGCCGCAGCCGACGAGGCACGCCACCTCGAATGGGATCGACGGATCGATCTTCACGACCGAGCTCTTGTGCACCACCATGTACGGGCTGAAGGTGCCGAGCAGTGTCATCGGGAACACCGGCTGGCCCTTGGCATGAATGCGGTGCGTGTTGTCCGAGACGGCCAGGCCACCGAGCAGGCCGGCGCCGAGGTCGCACAGGTTGCGCAGTCCTGCCTGACACGACGGACACCTGCCGCAGGACGGGATGAAAGACAGCACGACATGATCGCCCGGAGCGATGTCCTCGACGCCGGGGCCGACCTCGGTGACGATGCCTGCACCCTCGTGACCGCCAAGCACCGGAAAGCCGGCCATTGGAATGTCGCCGGTGACCAGGTGGTGGTCGGAATGGCACATCCCGGACGCTTCCATCTGGATCTTGACTTCGTCCTTGACGGGATCGCCGATCTCGATCTCCTCGATCGACCACGGCTGGTTGAACTCCCAGATCAGAGCACCTTTGGTCTTCATCTGTACCTGCTTTCGATTGCGCGTCTAACCAAGACTAGAGGGTCTAGTTAGCCACATCACACGGCCCCCAAGCAACCGCTTGGGTGGGAGCTACCAGATGGCGACGGGTGCCTGCCCGAGGGGGTAGTAACCAGGCAGTTTCTCGCCGGCAACCGCCCGCTCGATCCGCTTTTGCATGCCGGCGCTCAGATCGCCCGACTGAATCAGCTTTCCGAACATGTTGGACACATGACCGAAGTCGAAGAAGTCTCGCTGCCACTCGATCTTGAGGTTGTCATCGAGCCGGAACCAGCTGCCGCCGATGCCGTAGATCTCGTCGCGTGAGCCGTCGGTCTTGTTGACGATCTGCTTCCAGAAACCGACGATCTCGCCCAGTTTCTCGTCCACCAGTACCTTCTGGTACTCGTAGTTCCAGTTCTCCAGGCCCTGCATCTCGAGGCCCAGCGCGACGTCTCTGATCTCGTCTCGGCCCACGCACATGACGTCTTCCTTGGGGCCGATGTTCCAGCCGTAGGTGGCGTCTTCGGTGTAGAAGTCCGCCAGCGGCGTCCAGTCACCCTTTTCTTCGCAGACGCGGTTGGCTTCCAGCCATTCGTCGACCCATCGGTCAAGGTCCTCGCGGGGCAGTGACGGCATTGGCGTGTCCCTTTCGTTAATCCTCATCGGTGATAGACAGTGCTTGCGTGGGACAGGCCCACACGGCTTGCTCGACTTCGGCCCTATCCTCTTGCGGTGCGGTGTGCTTGAGGATCTCGACCTTGCCGCGTTTAGGCACCGTGAAGTAGTCCGGCGCCTCGAGCTCGCACATGGCATGGCCCTGGCACAGATCCAGGTCGACTTCTATCCTGATGCCCACGCTCATTCGCTCCTAGGACGTGCGCCTGCGATAGCGAACCTTCGCAGGACGGGCCAGCTGAACAACCATTTTCGAGTGGTCGTTGCGGTAGCTGTCGGCAGGCTGTGCCATCTCGAACTCATACTCACGCAACAGAACCGAGAAGATTGCCTTGATCTGCATGGTGGCGAACGCGGCGCCGACGCAGCGGTGCCTGCCCGCGCCGAACGGGATCCATGTCCACCGGTTGGCCATATCGGCCTGCTCGGGTTTGTTGTAGCGGTCGGGGATGAACGCGTCGGGGTCGGGGAAGTCCTCGGCTATCCGGTTGGAGATCGCGGGGGAGGCGGCGACGTAGTCACCCTTGTGAATCGGGAAGCCTTCGACCTCGAACTCGCCTTGAGCTACCCGCATCAGAATGATCAGTGGCGGATGTAGCCGCAGAGTCTCCTTGACCACGTTGTCCAGCAACGGAATCTGGCGCAGTGCATGGAAGCTCACCTCCTGGCCGTCGGCGTACAGATCCTCGAGCTCGGCGACGATGTCGCGGTACACGTCGGGATTGCGGAGCAGCTCGATGAGCGTCCATGACGACGTACCGGAACTGGTGTGGTGCCCGGCGAACATCAGAGAGATGAACATCCCGGTCACCTCGTCGGCCGAGAACCGCGGATTGCCGTCCTCGCCCTTGATTGATACCAGCACGTCGAGCATGTCGCGGTCACTCTTGTCCGTTGGCGGATTCGCGATGCGCCCGTTCATGATGTCCTGCACCAGCGCAACGAGTTTCACGCGCGCCTCGTCGCGGCGCCGGAAGCTCTCGATTGGCAGGTACGGGTCGACGTAGCAGAGCGGGTCGGTGCCGCGCTCCAATTCGTGGTAGTAGTGCGCGAAACGACTGTCGAGCTGCTCGCGGAACTTCAGCCCGATGAGACACGCGGTAGATGTGTAGATGGTCAGCTCGGAGAAGAAGTCCAGCAGCTCGATCTCGCCTTCGTCGCCCCAGTCGGCGATGATCTTCTTGACCTCGCCCTCGATGGTGGCGGCATGACCCTTCATCTGCTCACCGCGCAGCGCCGAGTTGTGCAGCATCTCGGCACGCCGCTCGGGGCTGGCGTCGAACACCACGCCCTCACCGAAGATCGGCGTCATGAACGGATACGCCTCGGCCTGGTCGAGATCGGTGTCCGCCGAACGGAAGAAGAACTCGTTGGCCTCGGCGCCCGACAGCAGGATGACGTGCTTGTCGACGAGCTGGAACCAGCCGACGTCGCCGCATTCGTCACGGACCCGCTTCATCAATCCGATGGGATCCGTCCGGAACTCTTCGAGGTGGCCGTGCTCTTCTTCGCCACCCGATACGCGTGGCACCATCGCGGTCGTCATTGTTCCCGTATCCCCTCTTCGCCCAGGGCGAGCTTCTGGCGGTCGGTGTTGTCGGCCAACGGCGCTTCGGGCTGAAGCTCCATGTTCGCGATGAACCCGCCGCGCGGAGTCTCGGCGACGAACGTGATCGCGCGCGCGAGGTCCGCTGCGCGCAAGAAGTAGTCGTGGCGCGCCTGACCCCACTTGGCCCAGTCCTCGAGTGCAGGCCCGATCAGATCCGCGGGCAGGCTCCAGCCCATGTTGGTCTTCGTCGGCCCGGGATGCACGATCGATGCCCGGACACCGGTGCCTTCGAGTTCCATCTGCAGGTTGTTCACCATCGCGACGAGGGCCGCCTTGGCCGCACCGTATGCGCCCATGTGCGGGCGCTGCCGCAGTGCGACATCGGAACCGACGAAGATGAGGTCACCGCGGCGCCGCTCGAGCATGCCCGGTAGCACGGCTGCTGCCAGCCGGTTCGCTCCGACCAGGTGAATCTGCAGCTGTGAGTCGAACTCGTCGGTGCTAATATCGGCCAGCTTGCCGAAGTAGGTGTCACCGGCGCCTGCCACCAGGACCTCGATGTCACCCAGGGCGTCGACCGACTGCGAGACAAAGGATTTGACCGAATTCGGATCGGTGACGTCCAGGTGAAAACCCACGGCCTCGCCGCCGTCGGCCTCGATCTTGCCGACCAGCTCGGTGAGTTTCTCGACACGACGTGCGCCGAGCGCAACCGGGAATCCGTGTGCGGCGAGCTCAATGGCTGTGGCTTCGCCGATACCGGACGACGCGCCCGCTACGAGAGCAGGCCTGCGTTCGGGAAGGGGTTCAAACCGCGGCATGTACTCAGACCTCCACGGTCATGGGTAGGTGGGCGAATCCGCGGACACTGCTGGAGTGGACGCGGACGGCGTTGGCCTCGTCGATTTCGAACCCGCGGATCCGCTTGAACAGTTCGGCCAGCGCTACCCGGGCCTCCATGCGGGCGAGGTGGGCGCCCAGGCAGAAGTGAGCACCGCTACCGAAACTCAGCAGGTTCGAACCGATCTCGCGGCCGATGACATAGTCGTCGGGATCGGGGAACACGCGCTCATCGCGGTGCGCCGAACCGGGGAGCAACAACACGATGTCGCCGTCGGGAATGGTGGTGTCGTAGAGGTTGAAGTCTCCTGCGACAACGCGCGCCAGCAGCTGACTGGATGTGTCGTAGCGCAACGTCTCCTCGACCCACAACGGGATCTTCTCGAGATCGTGATACAGCGGGCTCAGCTGGTCAGGATTGCGATGGCCCCAGAACGCCGCGTTGGCAAGGAGTTTGGTGGTCGTTTCGTTGCCGGCTATCACCATGAGGAACAGGAAGCCGAGCACTTCTTCGTCGGTCAGACGGTCACCGTCGATCTCGGCCTCCAGAAGCGCAGAGGTGAGGTCATCGGTGAGCCTCTTGCGGCGGTCGGCGATCATCTCGTGGTAATAGACCATCAGGTTGATGGACGCCTCGATGGCCGACTGAGGTACATCGTTGACGCCGTCCTCGCGATGCATGACGCCGTCCGCCATGGCCCGGATGCGGTCCCGGTCCTCGAACGGGACACCCATCAGCTCGGAGATGACGTCCATCGGCAGCTTGCCCGCGAACTCCGCGACGAAGTCGACTGTTTCGCCGCTGCGAGCCCTTTCCAACATGGCGTCGAGGTGCTGTACGGCGAGATCGGTGACCCGTGGTTCGAGCTCCCGGATTCGTCGCGGCGTGAAGCCTTTCGACACCAGTGTGCGCAGGCGCAGGTGTGCGGGGTCGTCCATCGCGAGAAAGGACATGGTCTTGCTCGCATGCGGACCGCGCGATATCGGGTCGAGGGAGACGCCGTCGCGATTGGACAGCGTCGTGCTGTTGCGAAACCCCTCTCGCACGTCCTGGTGTCGCGACAGCGCCCAGAACCCCAGCTCGTCATTGTGGTAGAGCGGGGCGTCGTCACGAAGCCGCTTGTAGTACGGGTAAGGATCCTCGTGGAAGTCGTAGTCGTACGGATCGAGGATCGCCTCGTTGGTGGGAACGGTCACCGAGTATCCCGGTCCTCTCCAAGGATGAGGCCGACGACGTACGTGAGTCGATCGGCGATTTCGCGATAGCTGACATAGCCACTGCCTGCGTGCACCAATGCACCGAAGTACGTCATCTCCAGCGCCGACACGGTGCGCGCGTCGGCGTCGGGGCCCATCGCCGAGCGGATGCGGCGGTGAATCTCGGCACCGATGCGGTCGCGAGCAGCGCGCACGGCCGCATCGCCGTTGCTCAGCAGGGCGGTCGTGCAGGCCGCCGCGACCTCCGGTTCGTCGGCGATCATCAAAGTCATGGCGCGCAGCGCCTGCTCGACGCGGACGGGGGTGCTGTCGTTCACGTCGGTGAAGTAGGGCACCTGGCGCATCAGATCCAGGTAGACCTCGGCGATCAGGTGGTTCTTCGACGAGAAGTAGGTATAGGCGGTCGCGGGCGCGACCTTGGCGCGTGCGGCGACGGCGCGCACGGTCAGATCGGCGTACGAAGACTCCCGCAGCATCTCCACACCTGCGGTGAGGACCTTGCGGAATGTTTCTTCTTGCCGCCGGTTGCGGGGCGTTCCCCCGTCTTCGTCGGCGACGGTGGCCACGACATGACTGGACACATGTCCAAGTTATCGGACCAAGACGGCGACTAGCAAGTGCGCCGACAAAAATACCAGCACAGCGAGGCTATTCGGGTCGATGGTCTTAGTCGCGGTCGAGCCAACCTTGCGTCTCACACCAGTCTGCGGCTATCGTTCGGGTTGAATATTCGGACACTTGTCCAGCGACAAAACGGGAGTCGGAATGGGGATACTGGCCGATCGCCAGAGTCAGCTGCTCATCGACGGGAAGCTCGTGGCGGGCAGCGCGGGCACGTTCCCGACGGTCAATCCGGCAACCGAAGAGGTGCTGGGCGTCGCCGCCGATGCGAGCCAGGAGGATATGGGCCGGGCGATCGAAGCGGCCCGTCGCGCTTTCGATGAAACCGACTGGTCGACCGACACCGCGCTGCGGGTGCGCTGCATCCGGCAGTTGCAGGAGGTGCTGACCAACCACGTCGAAGAACTGCGCGAGATCACGATCGCCGAGGTGGGGGCGCCGGTGATGCTGACGTCGATGGCGCAGCTCGAAGGTCCGGTCGCCGACCTGAGCTTCTGCGCCGATACCGCCGAGTCTTACCAGTGGACCACCGATGCGGGTGTCGCCTCCCCGATGGGCATCAAGACCCATCGCACGATCGCGAAGGAAGCGGTCGGTGTCGTCGGCGCCATCACCCCGTGGAACTTTCCGCACCAGATCAACCTCGCCAAGCTCGGACCGGCGCTCGCCGCAGGCAACACCGTCGTGCTGAAGCCCGCACCGGACACCCCGTGGTGCGCCGCGGCACTCGGCCAACTCATCGCCGAAGACACCGACATACCGCCCGGCGTCGTCAACATCGTTACGTCAAGCGACCACGCCGTCGGTGCGCTGCTGTCCAAAGACCCACGCGTGGATATGGTCTCGTTCACCGGGTCGACGGCGACCGGGCGCGCCGTGATGGCCGACGGCGCGGCGACGTTGAAGAGAGTCTTCCTCGAACTCGGCGGCAAGTCGGCGTTCCTCGTCCTCGATGACGCCGATCTCGCAGGCGCATGCTCCATGTCGGCCTTCACCGCGTCGATGCATGCCGGACAGGGGTGTGCGATCACCACCCGCCTCGTGGTGCCGCGTGCCCGGTATGACGAGGCAGTCGAGGCGGCCGCGGCGACCATGGGCTCGATCAAACCGGGCGACCCCACCGACGCGGGCACCGTGTGCGGACCGTTGATCTCGGCCCGGCAGCGGGATCGCGTGCAGAGCTACCTCGACTCCGCGATCGACGAAGGCGGCAAGTTCGCCTGCGGCGGAGGACGTCCCGCGGACCGCGATGCCGGCTTCTTCATCGAGCCGACCGTCATCGCGGGCCTCGACAACAACGCCAAGGTGGCCCGCGAAGAGATCTTCGGTCCGGTACTCACGGTGATCGCCCACGACGGCGACGACGACGCGGTGCGCATCGCCAACGACTCGCCGTATGGGCTGTCGGGCACGGTTTTCAGCTCAGACCCCGACCGGGCCTCCGGTGTGGCCGCGCGGATGCGTGTCGGCACCGTCAACATCAACGGTGGCGTCTGGTACTCGGCCGATATGCCGTTCGGCGGTTACAAGCAGTCCGGTATCGGCCGGGAGATGGGCCTCGCCGGTTTCGAGGAGTACCTGGAAACCAAGGCCATCGCCACCGGAGTCAACTAGAAAGAGCGGAGGGCCTGCGCGTGGGTCTTTATGGTGATCAGTTCAAGGACAAGGTGGCGATCGTCACCGGTGCCGGCGGCGGTATCGGCCAGGCGTATGCCGAGGCGCTCGCCCGCGAGGGTGCGGCCGTCGTCGTCGCCGACATCAACACCGAGGGCGCGCAGAAGGTCGCCGACGGTATCAAGGGCGAAGGCGGAAACGCGATCGCCGTGCGGGTCGACGTATCCGATCCCGACTCGGCCAAGGAGATGGCCGCGCAGGCACTTTCGGAGTTCGACGGCATCGACTACCTCGTCAACAACGCCGCGATCTTCGGCGGCATGAAGCTCGACTTCCTCATCACCGTCGACTGGGACTACTACAAGAAGTTCATGAGCGTGAACCTCGACGGCGCGCTGGTATGCACACGGGCGGTCTATCGCAAGATGGCCAAGCGTGGCGGCGGTGCGATCGTCAACCAGTCGTCGACCGCTGCGTGGCTGTACTCGAACTTCTACGGGCTGGCCAAGGTCGGCATCAACGGCCTGACCCAGCAGCTGGCCACGGAACTCGGCGGCCAGAACATTCGGGTCAACGCCATCGCGCCTGGACCGATCGACACCGAGGCAAACCGAACGACGACGCCCAAAGAGATGGTCGACGACATCGTGAAGCGAATTCCGTTGTCGCGGATGGGCGAACCAGAGGATCTGGTGGGCATGTGTCTGTTCCTGCTTTCGGATCAGGCGAAATGGATCACCGGCCAGATCTTCAACGTCGACGGCGGACAGATCATCCGGTCATGAGTGACGTGAAGCTCGGTTACATCGGACTGGGCAATCAAGGCTTGCCGATGGCCAAGCGGCTGGTGAATTGGCCGGGCGGCCTGATCGTGTTCGACGTCCGGACTGAGGCGATGACGCCGCTGGCCGAGGCAGGCGCCAACCTGGCGGACAGCGTCGCGGATGTCGCAAAGGCCGACGTCATCAGCGTCACCGTGCTCACCGACGCTCAGGTGCGCGACGTCGTCGCTGAACTCGCGGCGCACGCAGAACCCGGCACGGTCATCGCGATCCACTCCACGATCGATCCCCAGACGGCAGGCGAACTGGCCGAGCAGTTGCGACCCAAGGGGATTCACATCGTCGATGCTCCCGTGAGCGGTGGGGCGGGTGCAGCGGACAAGGGCGAGCTCGCTGTCATGGTCGGGGCAGACGACGACGCGTACGACATGGTCAAACCCGTGTTCAAGCAGTGGGCCTCGTTGGTGGTCCGCGCCGGTGAGCCGGGAGCAGGCACGCGGATGAAGCTGGCTCGAAATATGCTCACCTACATCGGATTCGCCGCCGCCTGCGAGGCGCAGAAGCTTGCTGAGGCGGCTGGCATCGACCTACAGAAGCTCGGACGGGTGGTGCGGCACTCCGACGCGCAGAGCGGCGGGCCCGGCGCCATCATGGTCCGCGACGACACGAATCCGCTGGCTCCCGACCACTTCGTGCACGACATGTTCGTCCACACCCGCGGACTGGCCGAGAAGGACCTGGGTTTGGCACTCGCTCTCGGCGAGGCCACCGGTGTGGATCTGCCGTTGGCAGAGATCGCGCTACGGGATCTGGCGGCCGGGCTCGGCGTGCCGCACACCGCTTCTACGACGAAGGACTAGCCATGGACGAGCTTCGTAAGAAGGGCCTCGAGAAGATGAACGAGGTCTACGGCTGGGAGATGCCCGACATGCCGGGCGATTACTTCGCGCTCACCGCTGACCACCTCTTCGGCACCATCTGGTCGCGGCCCGGTTTGTCGATGCGCGACAAGCGGCTGATGACGTTGACCGTGGTGACGGCCCTCGGTATCACAGACCTCGCCGAAATCCAGGCCAACGCGGCCCTTGCCAACGGGGAGATCTCAGAGGACGAGCTGAAGGAGATGGCGATCTTCCTGACCCACTACCTCGGCTTCCCGCTCGGCTCCAAGCTCGACGGAGCGGTCACCAAGGTGATCAAGAATCGCAAGAAGGCGGCAGACGCGGGTACGGGTGAGGACAAGAAGGCGAACGTCAACGCCGCGGTCCAGATGCACTCCGGTGGAAAAGTCCATGACAAGTAGGTTCGCGAGCCTCTCGCGCGTTCAGCTCGCCGTTCTGGTGCCGGAACTGCTTCTGATCGGTCAGTTGATCGACCGGTCCGGAATGGGTTGGTGCATCAAGCCTTTCGGGCACCCGGGCATGCTGGAGATCGCGATCGAGGAGTGGATGGGTGCGAGCCCCATCTATACCAGGCGGATGCAAAAGGCTCTCAAATACGAGGGCGAGGACGTCATCACCATCTTCAAGGGCCTGCAACTCGACATCGGTGCGCCACCACAGTTCATGGACTTCCGGTACACCGTGCATGATCGCTGGCACGGCGAGTTTCACCTCGACCACTGCGGTGCGCTGATGGACGTCGAGCCGATGGGTGAGGACTACGTCCGCGGGATGTGCCACGATATCGAGGATCCGACGTTCGACGCCACGGCTGTCGCGACCAACCGCAGGGCCCAGATCCGCCCGATTCATCGCCCGCCGCGGAAATCCCCGGACCAGCACCCGCACTGCGCATGGACGGTGATTATCGACGAGTCGCATCCGGAGATCGAAGACCACCCGGTCATCGCCGTGATGCGTCAAACCCGCGCCGCCAGAACCGAACTCGACCCCATCGACCCCGGTGACGAAGGGCAGGCCGACTACTCCGGTGAGCTGGTGTCCGATGTCGACTTCGCACAGTTCTCGCATTCGGCCCTTGTGCGGATCGCCGATGAAGTCTGTCTGCAGATGCATCTGCTGAACCTGTCGTTCATCATCGCGGTGGGCAAGCGCGCCGGTACCGACACCGAGCTCGCCAACAAGATCTGCACCAATCAGCTGACCGGCATCGCGGGCATTGCGGCTGAACGCATCCACCGCGCCCTCGGGCTGCCGGGTGGAGTCGAAGGCGCGCTGCGCACGCTGGAGTTACACCCTCTGTTCAATCCGGCCGCATATGTGACGGCGGAATTCGGACCGGACGCTGTCGAGGTGCGCAAGGCGGCCGCGCACGAGGACGGTGCGTGGATCTCGCTTGTCGGGCCTTCATCGACGAGGCCGCTGCAGGCCGCCGTCGCGGCTATCGATCCGCACCTCGATGTGCAGATCACCGGAGGCGACACCGAGTGGACGGCCCGAGTGATCGAAACCGACGCGGCTGCAGAGGAACTCGTCGAGGTTTCGGTTGTGCGGGTCAGCGGTGGCTCGTCGTGGGTGTTCGCTCCGCGGAAGTCGCTGCCGCTGACGGTCGTCTGATTGCCCAGGCGACCCCAAACGGCGGTTTATCTGCAGTGGTGTCAAACGGCTGATTAGCTATCGCCGCGTCGGGTATGGGTTACTCTCCGCGGATGCGACGTACTCGCTGGACAACCTGGATAGTCGCGGTCGGTACCGCGGTCGCAATGAGCGTTAGCGGCTGCGGTGGCTCCGACGCGTCGAGTCCCCCGAGCCCGTCGGTGGATCCCAGTGTCGCCTTCAAGCAGTACGAGGAAGCTGTGAAGCCCGTCGAATGCTCGTCGGCCAGCCGCGACATGGACGAAGCGGTCCGCAAGGGCAACTTCGGAATCATGAAGACCAAGGCTTTCCAGTATCGCGATGTGTTGGCGACGTTCGACTCCCGGCTCGGCGAGATCGGCTTTCCCCCTGCTGCAGAGCCCATCATCAAGAGGATGCGTGAACGCAACTCCGACCAGTTGGCCGGCTTGAATGAGTTGGGACAGTACGACGGTAAGGACGAGGGCCTGCTGAACACGCTGCGGAACCGAGTTTGGTCCGATGACTCGGCGATGGTGGTGGAAGGCGATCACCTTCGCGAGGCGCTCGGCCACCCTGTGCAACAAGCTGGATACGCGGCGGATCTGCTGGAGGCGGCGCAAGCCACGTTCTACAACGACCGCGCACCGGTTCAGCCGAAGTGGGAGGCAGCTATGGCAGCCGAAGACCTGGCCGCGGCCAAGGCCGCCAATGCGATCGAGATAGCTGCGCTCGAGCGCTACATCAAAAGTGTCGACGCGATCTCTTGGCCCCCGGGAACCTTTGAGGTACAGGCGAATACCCTGCGCGAGCACCTTCGCGGACTGATCGACTTCGACCGTCGGCAGGTGGACGTGGCCACCGCGGCAGATGTCGTCGAGACGCCGGCCGAGGGTGTGCCAGACGTCCGGGGCGCCGTCGACGCCAAGGACAGCCTGTGGGTCAGTCTGGTCAAGAATTTCCAAACGGCCGATCCGAGCGCGAAGTGCTAACGACGACCGCCGTCCACCGCTGAGCCGACCCATCGCCGTAGGTAGCGCCGCAGGTCCTCACCGGTGCGGGGCGGACGGCCGGGATCGGTGACGAACGACTGGATGATCCGCAGCAGGTGCTCGGCAAGCTCGTTCAGATCGTCGTCGCTTAATCCGAGGCCTGCCCAGTCGACGTCGAACCGGCGCACCATCGAGTGACCGAAGTCTAGGGCGATGTCGCCCGTCACCGACTCGATATGCGGGTTCGGCCGGCCAGGCACGATGAGCAGACCGAGATGTTTGTCCTTGGGCAGCCACTCGAGTGCCGTCGCAATGGCCTCGGCGACGGCTTCGACGGGGTCGGTGATGCCGCGCAGGTGGGTTTCCAGACGCTTTTGGAAGTCGTCAGCGGCGTGCACGGCAGCGGCGACGAGCAGGGCGTCGGTGCTCGGGAAGTACCGGTAGACCGTCTGGCGGGTGACGCCGAGCGTGCGGGCCACGTCGGCGATGGAGAAGTCTGCGCCTCGGGCGTCGATCGCCTTGCTCGCCGCCTCCAGGATCCGCGCGATGGCTTCGTCATCGCTGGCGGGTGCCGAGCCAGACCAGCCGTGGGTACGCACGCGGGAATACTACTGCTATCCCTGGTAGGACACCGCGAGCCGCTTGACACCGTTGAGCCACCCTGACCGAAGCCGTTGTGGCTCTTCCAGTTTCGAGATATCAGGTATCTGGTCGGCAATCTCGTTGAAGATCAGCTTGATCTCCATACGGGCCAGGTTGGCGCCAATGCAGAAGTGCGCGCCGTTTCCACCGAAGCCGAGATGCGGGTTGGGGTCGCGCAGGATGTTGAACTCGAACGGCCGCTCGAAAACGGCGTCGTCGTAGTTGGCCGAGCTATAGAAGAGGCCGGCGCGCTGTCCCTCGCGGATGGTCACCCCGCCCAGTTCGGTGTCCGCCTGCGCGGTGCGCTGGAAGCAGTGCACCGGCGTGGCCCA